>Ga0302192_10000445_pt1 | contig 27164 bp, 17 predicted proteins | sample II_Bog_E3_2_FD_200230 | JGI IMG/M metagenome (GOLD analysis project Ga0302192, IMG submission 200230) | Peat permafrost microbial communities from Stordalen Mire near Abisko, Sweden - II_Bog_E3_2 | ecosystem: Environmental > Terrestrial > Soil > Wetlands > Peat | place: Sweden: Abisko...
GCGTTGGCGTCGTCCATCAGCAATTGGCCGCCGTAGCCGTCCACTTCATACGCCCAGATCTCGCCTAGTTGCGGATGGTTCACGCGCCCGTGTTGCGCGGTGGCCTGCGCCACTTCACCGCTCAGCGCCGAGGCCCGTGCCGCAAGCGCCGCGTCATGCGCCGCGTGCGCGGCCAGCTCTGCCATTTGGTTCAGCGCCTTGGCCGCGAAAAGATTCGACGGCACCAACAATGGAAAAACGCACGCATCGTCCGACGGCCGGAACATGCTGAAGATCATTCCGTTCGGCCTCGCCGGATTGCCGAATCCCGAAAGCCCCTGCGTGTCGTAAGGTGACTCAGCCCTGCGCTGGAAACTGTACGGCCCATTCGCCTGTTTGCGCTGCTGCTCGGTGAACGTTCGCAGAATCGCATCCGCGGCCGCGCGCCACTGCGCATCGAAGGGACCGGTGTCGCCTGTGGCTTGCCAATAGCCGTATGCCAGCCGAATCGGAAAACACAGCGAATCGATCTCCCACTTGCGTTCGGCCACGCCCGCGTGATGCTCTGTACGGTCGCCTTCCGCCCAGGTGAGCGGCGGATCAGTGCTCTCGCGCGTAAACGCATTGGCGTAGGGATCGAGGTGAATCATGCGCGCCTGGCGGCGAATGACACCTTCGAGCAGAACGCGCAGCCGCGCGTCCTTGCGCGCCAGCCGCAGATAGGGCCACACCTGCGCCGAGGAGTCGCGCAGCCACATGGCGTCGATGTCGCCGGTGACCACATAGGTGTCGGGATGCTTGTCTACGACGCTGGGATAAACAGTCGTGTCGAGTGTATTGGGCAGGCAATTTTCCACCAGCACGCGCAGAGCCGGGTCGGCAATCTGGCGCTGCAAAGTGGCAATGGCATCCTCCACCACCGGCGAAGTAAACTTGCGATCCGCCACGGGCGGCCGCGCATGAGGCAGCTTCGGGCTCGCGGGCACAGTCGATGGCTGCTCCCCAAACGCGCGCGCGACCCCCGCTTGCATCAGGCCAAATGCGCCCGCGCCCAGCAGAACCTCACGCCGCGTCGGCCGCTCTCTCCTCGATTCGTCTTTCATTGCGCAACAAACTCCTGCAAAATCAAGTCGGAATGATTGTATTCGCGGCAAACCACCGCGCCGTTCGATTATAGTTTCAAGCAACGCCCCGTAACCGGTTTCTCGCGTGGATTTTTGTGAGGTGTTTCGTTATGCGTCGATTGATTCTCGCTGCATGGCTTTGCCTTTTAGCCATCCCAGCGTTCTGCGCCGCGCCGTCGGCGCTCTTTTACATGACCGATGCCGCCGATTCCGTGCGATCATTTCTCGCCCACTCAGGCAAGATCGATCTGCTGGTGCCAGCCTGGTACAGCGTGGATGAAAGCGGGCTGGTGACGGGCGCGCCCAACGCGACGGTGCTCAAAGCCGCGCAAAGCCAGGGCCTGCCGGTTATGCCCATCGTCGCGCTCTTCGGGAAAGCCAAGTTCCACAATTTGGCCGGCAGCGAAGCCGCACAAAAGCGCATGAACGATGCGCTGCTCCGCGAGGCCAGGCTGCACGGCTACGTTGGCTTCCAAATCGATTTCGAACACGTCGACTATCTCGACCGCGATTTGTTGACGACGCTGGTCGCGCACTCAGCGGACACGCTGCACAAAGCGGGCCTCAAGCTCACCATTGCCACTGTGCCTAACGCGCCCGGCTATCCAGGCAATGGCGGATTCTCAAAGTGGATGTTCACCGACTGGCGCGGCGCGTACGATCTTGCCGCTCTCGCCAAATCCGTGGACCTGATTTGTCTGATGACCTACGACGAGCACACGCGCTGGACCATGCCCGGCCCCGTCGCCGGCTGGCAATGGACCGTCGAAAATTTAGACTACGCGCTCCAGTTGGTGCCCAAAGAAAAGCTCTCGCTCGGCATCCCGCTTTACGGCTACCACTGGTACACCGGTGCGCCCATCACGGATAAGACCACCGGCGACGAGCGGCCCAATCTCACGGGCGACTCCATCAAGGCGGCCGACGCTCTGCAATTGTCCACCGAATTTGGCGCCAAGCCCGATTGGGATGCGACCGACCACACAGCTTTCTTTTGGTTCTACCGTGATCAGTTGCGCGAGTGGGTTTTCTATACCGACCAGCGCACGTTTCGCGACCGGTATCAATTGGCGGCGGATCGCGGCCTCGAAGGCTTCTGCTCGTGGTCGCTTGGCCAGGAAGATCCTGAGATATGGACGGTGCTGCCGGATCGAACAGCGAGTCACTGAGCTGATGCGAGAGCCGTCAGGAATTCTTTAATCCGTCTATGTCCTTGAAGTCGACCACATAGACGGCGCCATCCGCTAACGTGATCTCGGCACCGAGCACCGAGCCCGATGGAGTGACGTCGATGATCCGAACATTTTTGACCGGGCTCAGTTCGTCTTTAGTCCATTCGGAATCGTCCGTCTTGTGCAGCATGGTGGTGATCATCAACTCCATCGCCGGATTTTTTGCGGTGCGTTTGCGATGGACGTACAACACCGTGCTCTCGTCCGCCTCGGCGTTGAAACCGCGATGCACCTGGCTTTCGATTTCGTCCCAGCCGGAGTAAGCGATGAGCGCCACCTGGCGGCCGGGAATGGATGCCGTGATGCCGCGCTCCGTGCCCGTCTCAAAGGCGCGCAGGACGGCGCTTTCGCCGCCCATGTGGGGCAGGCCGTAATGGCCGAGCGTGAGTTCGTGCTCGAAGGCGAGGCGGCAGCGATCCACGCGCACCACGCCGCCCGGCACGGTGATTTCGGCCAGGTCGATGAGGTAACCGACGCCGTTGTTCGGCGGCTTGCGCAGGATCAGTTGCCGGTAGAGCACTCCATTGCGCACGCCGTTGAAGAGCATGCTCTGCGAAGTAACGTACACGCCGTTCTTCGCTGCCGTGTTATCGACGGTGCGGCCAGTGAGGTAGAAATTGATGTCGACGCCCCGCAAATCGCGCGGGTCCAGGCTGCGGAAGCTGTACTCCTGCGATGTGCCGCCCTTGCGATTGTGATTCTCCCACGGGAAATGCGTATTGAACACCAGCTTGGAATAGTTGTGATCGTCGTCGTACACCTTGCCGGAGACGATCTCCGAACTTCCGCTCGAGCCATGGTTGACGAGGACGATCCCCGGTTTTTCCAGAACCGTTCTCTTTGATTTCCCGCCGAGCTCTGCCCACATGCCGTCGTTTTCTTTGGCCGTCCAGAAAGGTGCGTCTTCCGGCAACGCCAGAGCGATGAACGGAAGAAACATGATGAACGGGCTGGCCGGGCAACTGTAGCTCTGGATCGCGAACTCGCGATGACCGTAAAAGCCCAGGCTGGGAATGTCGTTCTGGTAAAAATCTTCCCGCCCGGTGAATTGCAGAATCGATCCTGAGCACAAGCGCCGCGCCCATCCGGGATCGAACGGCGGTTTTTGCTCGAGCAGGAAAGACGCCGGGAATCCACCCGAGATCCATGAGCGATAGCAGATGCTTCTTGCCCACATGTTGATGAAGCCGTTGCGCCCGAAAAAATTGGTGTAGGTCTGAAACAGTTCCGCGAAACTCTTTTCGAGCACCGCGGCGATTTCGGGATAGTGCTCGCGGCCGAAAGCCTGACTCCAGATGGTTCCGTAGACCACAAAAAGACTAATCGTGTAGTAGTTGTAACTTTGCTCCAGATACCAGCCGTTGCCTGCATGGTACGACGCGATCCACATCAGGTGGCTCTTGAGCAGATCGTCGTCGATGGCGTAGCCGTGTTTTTTCAGAAATGAAAGCGCGCAGATATTAAACAGCCGCCAGTTGTTCTGCGTGGTGCGGTGATGCGCCCACTTGGAGATGGTGACGGCCATCGCATCGCGTTGCTGTTGAGACAAATGCGGCCACAGCACATCGGGCATCAGCAGCAGCGTCTTCGTCAATCCGCCGAACTCGCATGTGAACTGATAGGTCGCGTCAGGCAAATCCTCGGGCAGCGGCAGGCTGTTCGCGTGTCCCGGCGTCAGTGCGTTGTAGAAATGGTGGCAATAGTAATCGCGCAATTTGATGTTGCCGATCGACATTTCCGGGTCGACGTGGACCAGCGGCGCCGCGAGGTTGAACGTCCTCTCCAACGCCTCGAACTCGAACGAGCGAAACCGCCATTCCGGGTCGTCTGGCTGCGGATAGGATTTGCCCGGCACCAGCGGAAAAACGATCGGCTGGTCAAAAGACTTCACGTGCCGGAAGGCGCGTCCCAGGACATATTGCGCGCACTCGATATAGTGCTGACGGGTCATTCCCGTCATCGGGCTCAGGTCCTGGTCGGGATCCCTGACGACAAAGGCATCTTTTGCCAAATTTGGATGGGGTGCGATAGTCGAGCTGCTCATATTTTGTTCGTCTCTCGAATTATACAAGGAGTCCAGCTCAGGTTCCATCATGAGAACGCGTGATCAATCATTCGGGTTACTGCGAGGCTAGATTTCGGCGGAAGGAATCTTCACTTTTCTTCCCTCGGCGCAGGATGTGTAAATGCTCCGCACCAGTTGCAGTGCGCGATAGCCTTCGATACCGGACGACGCCGGCGCGCGGCCGGTCTTGCATGCTTCGCCAAAGTCGGCGAGTTGCCGCTCGAATGGAGTCAGCGAAATCGCCATGGGATCGGACGCGCCCGACTTGGCCTCAAGCGCAAGCGGCGGCGGCTCGACCGTAGCCTGCCCTGAGCTCGCCGAAGGGTCGTCGCGCACATCCCACGTGGTCAGTTGGTCGCCAGTCACAATCGCGCTCCCTTTTGTGCCGTGAATTTCGATCCGCTCCGGGTAGCCCGGCCACAGTGCGGTCGCGGCCTGTATCACGCCCAGCGCGCCCGATGCGTAATGCATCACTGCGCATACCAGATCCTCGGATTCGATTTTGTGAATGGCGCCCAGCCGCCAATAACCAAAGACCTCGTCGACCGCGCCCACAAGCGAGAGCAACACATCCACTTGATGGATCGCCTGGCTGATCAGCGCACCGCCGCCCTCGCCGGCCCAGCTTCCCTTCACCGGCCGTCCATAATATTCATCTGTCCTGTACCACTTCACATAGGCGTCGGCTTGCAAAATCTGTCCCAGCCTTCCCGCGGCCAGCGCGCGTTTGAGAAACAGCGTCGAATCGTCAAAGCGATGCTGGCTCACCACGCCCAGTTGAATGGCCGCCGCGCGCGCCAATGCGATCATGGGCGCAGCCGTCTCCAGGTCTACAGCCATCGGCTTCTGCACCAGCACGTGTTTGCCATACTTCGCGCCCAGCTCCACCGCGGCCAGCCGGTAGCCGGGAAAGGTGCAGAGATCGAGAAAATCCACGTCCGCGCGCTGGCTCAGTTGCTCCGGATTGGCTACATACTCGGCACCCCACGCCTCAGCAAACTTCCGCCCTTTTTCTTCGGTGCGATCGGTGCACGCCGTGATCTGGTAGCCGATGTTTTTGTAGGCCTGTGCATGTTTCCATGCAATCGCGCCGGTTCCGATAACTCCCACTCTCATGGCTTGCAAGACTCCCATCACAATGCAGTTTTACGAAACCCCATCATACAGAACGGCTCCGGCAGAACAGCTTTGGCGAAAACAGTTCGCCACAAAAACTCGAGGCATCGGCTTTCGCCCGATGCCTCGTGGTCAATCAACTTCAAGCGGTCTGCGCAGTCCGATTCTCAATCGCGGTGTTAAAAATCAAGCTTCAGACTGAACTGAAGGATCCGCGGAGTATAGGGTGTTGTAGTGGTGATCTGGCCGAACAGCGAGCTGTTGAATGCCGCCGTGGGGCCCGGCAGGTTGGGATGGTTCAGGCAGTCGAAGCACTCGCTCCGGAATGCCAGCTTCATGTTCTCGGGCATGGGGAAGTAGCGCACGATGGCCCCGTCGAGATCGTAATAAGTAGGGCCCAGGTACTCGTATGGCCGCGTGTTGCCGTACGTTCCCGGACTGTTCTTCGCGAACGATGCCGGGTTCAGGACAATCTTGCGGCCTTGCCCAGTCAGATACGGGTTTCCGATCTGGTTGGGCCGGTCGACGTTTACGCCCGTGAGCGAAGCATCGGTTCCGGTGGTGGGCGATACGCGCGTCCCGGAGATGATCGCAACAATGGGCGCAATCTGCCAGTCGCTCAGCAGCGCCCGCTCTATCGGACTTCCCTTCACCGAGCTTGTGGCCACAACAGAAGTATTGAAGTTATTCCTGAAGTCTTCCCCGCAGTTGTTGCGGTCAGTGGCAGGTTTCAAGGGATTCTGGAAGGTGTTGCCGCCCAGGTCGCCCACGTCCGTGCCGCCGGTGATGCACTTCGACCAGGCGTAGTTGGTCAGCAACGTGAAATCGTTGGCCAAGCGGTGCTGCACGGTGAGCAGCAAGCCGTCATAGATGCTGCTCGAGCCGTCATACATCACGCTGATCTCGGAGTAGTAAGCGCCCGTGACAGGATTGGCCAGCGCTGTGGCGCGGCGCTGGTTGGTGTTGCCCGTGCTCGAGCATGCCGTGCCGCTGGGCCCAGGAGCAACAGTGAGCGATCCGCAGCTTCCCGCGCCGGTCCACGTGCCGGGAATATAGGTGGCAGGGTTATCCTCGTTGCCCGACGGAATATGTACGACGTGGTTGGCCAGATAGCCGACCGTAACTTCCCAACTGGCGCCCAGTTGCTTTTCGAGCGTCAGGTTCCAGGTCTGCGTATAACTCGGCTTCATATTCACAGGGAACAGGAAGTACGAAGCTGCGGTCGGGAAGAAGGCGCCGGTGTGGCTCGGCGGATAGGGCTGCGGGAAGGGATTGCCGCCGGGGTAACCCGTGTAGGGGTTTGAGAAAGCGCCCGCAGGAGGATTGATCGTGATGGCGTCGCCGTAGGGAGCGTTGTTCTCATAGCGATCTTCCATGTAGACGATGGGCTGCGAAAACCCTGCGGTGTAGGACGCGCGAATGCTCTCACGGCCCAGGCCGCGTGGATCCCATGCGATACCGACGCGCGGCTCGAAGTGATTCCAGTGGTTGTTGATGTAACCCTTGGGGATGCCGGGGTCGCCGGCGAAGAGAAGCCCCGGAGGCGCGGTTTTGAAGACAGTGGAGGTGGTTCCGGCGAGGAAGGCGGACATGGAGAAGCTGTCGCCGCGGCCCGCGGTCTCAACCTCCGGCAGATCCGACTCCCACCGCACACCGGCGTTCAGTGTGAAGCGCGGTGTTACCTGGTAGCTGTCCTGCGCGTACATTCCAAATTCGTTTTTGCGGAAGGTGCTGCCCGTGTCGTTGCCCTGGTAGATGGTAAATAGATCGCCAAGGAAGAAATCGGCCATGGCGTCGCCGGTAAACGATCCGTTAAAGGTGAATTGCCCATTGGCGTTGTTCGTGCCTTGCAGGTTCATGTGCGGGTGCAGATAGTCGACACCAAAACCAAAATGATGTTTGCCGCGCGTCCAGAAAACGTCGTCCACCACATTCTCTGAGTTCGTCGTCACCTGGTAGGTCTCGCAGGTTCCGCAGGACTCGGTAAAGTCTCCCGAGACCGCGATGTAGATGTAATTCGGAACCGGAATGCTGACGTTGATGCCTACCGTCTGCGGAGTGATAAGGCTTGAAACCTGGCCGCGGCTGACGAAGCTGCGCGTTCCGGCTACGTGGAACGAATTGACCATTGACGAATTGATCGTGTATGTGTGGCCTAGCGTCAGTGACTGTTCCTGGTCGTTCAGCTGCGGATTCGTGGTGTTGAGCAGGTTGTTATTGAAGAACCCCTGCTGGAAATAGTGAGTAAGGTAGTAGCGAACGAAGAGGCTTTGCTTTTCGCTTTTATTCCAATCCACACGCCCGATGAACTGGTTTTCGCTGGTGGGATTGGGCGGACCGAAAAGTAAAACGCCGTTCGTAGCGGTCGCGAGCGGAAGATACTTTGTCACCAGTTGCACGGCCGACTGGTTATAGAGCGTCGGGCTGATCGTGTTTCCGGCAAACGGAGCTTTGAGTGTCTTGCTGCCCTCAAATGCCGTCCAGTCGCCATTCAACATGGCCTGCGTGGGAAGAATGTACTTGGTGTTGGCCGATTGCTGGTGAACAATGGTTCGCTGATAGCCGCCAAAGAAGAAGAGCTTGTTCTTCACGATCGGCCCGCCAAGTACTCCACCGAATTGGTTGCGTTTGAGCGTATCGGGCAGTTGACCGCGGACCCAGAAGTAGTTTTGCGCATTGAAGTAGTTGTTGCGGAGGAACTCGAACGCGGTACCGTGAAACGCGTTGCCTCCCGAGCGCGTGACGACATTCACCACTCCACCGGGATGGAAGCCATACTGCGCGGCGAGGCCCGAGGTTTGCACGCTGAATTCCTGTAGCGCGTCTGGGAACGGGAACGGCAGGTTCACATTCGAGAACGAGTCGGTATTGTCGGCGCCATCCATCAGGTAATCGGTTTGGGTGCCCTGGCTGCCGGCGATGGAGTAGGTGATTTCAGAAGGGTAGTTCTTGGACCCGACGTTGTCGCCGCTGGGCGCAACCGCGGTGGCGGCAGTAAGCAGGATGAGCTGCGTGGCCTGGCGGCCGTTCAGCGGCAGGTCGATAACGCGTTGCTTGTCGATGACCTGAGAGATTGCCTGATCCTCGGTCTGCACCATTGAGGCTTCAGAAGTCACCTGGACGGTCTCCGAGGCTCCGCCCACCTTGAGCTGCACATCGACGCGCAGATTGTTGCCGACTTCAAGGACAATGCCGGATTGGGTGTAGGTTTCGAAGCTGGCTTTTGTCACCTTCAACTGATAGGCTCCGACGGGCAAATTGGGCAGCAGGTACCCGCCGTCCTGGCCGGTAGCTACATCGCGTCGCAGCCCGGAATCCGTTTGCAGTGCCTCAACGGTTGCGGCCGCCACCGGCGCGCCCGTGGCATCGGTGACGATGCCCTGCATCTGACCGGCTCCCACCGCCTGCGAACGGGCGAGCGGCGCATTGGTCAAAGTGAGGAAGAGAACTGCCAGAGAACATCCCAGGGCGATTCGCATGGTTGTTTGTGATTGCGAGAGAGACTTGCGCAGAAATACAAGAGACATTGGGAATGACATCTCGTGACCTCCGAATTGTTGCATCCGCGAAGTATAGTCACCCCAAAAGGTCGGTTGTCAAGCCGGCAACGCCAGGTCCAGTAGGAACAGGACTTGGATTGCAGCATGAAAGCGAAGGCCGGAATCAGGCGGGGAGCGGTACTGCCTTTGAGATCGGGTGCGCGCCGCCGCGCATCGCCTGCGGAGCGAAGTCGGTTTGCCCGAAGAGGACCTTGTGCAGCACCAGGGCTGCGGCGCCGCGCAGGCGCGCGGCATCGCCATCCATGGCCGCCACCACGCTTGGCGTGTGCGGCGTAATCGACTTGGAAATCAGCTGGCTCTCCAGCAGCGGGCGAATGCGCGGCCACAGCGCCGTGCAGTCGCCCACAATGATGATCACTTCAGGAGCCAGGCCCGCAGCCAACATGGTCAATCCCCGCGCCAGCCAGGCCATCATCTTGTCGATGGAGCGCAGCGCGCGCAGGTCGCCGGCCTGGGCGAGATTGAGCAGCTCCTGAAAGCTGGTAAGCGTGGTTTCCGGCGCCAGCTCATGATAGTAGCGCAGCCCCGCGCGGTTGGAGGCAAATACCTCCCAGCAGCCCGTGTTGCCGCAGCCGCACAGGGGGCCGGATTCTTCCAGTGTCATGTGGCCGAACTCGCCTGCCATGTCGTCTCTGCCCCGCACCACGTTCCCGTCCACCAGCATTCCCGTACCGATGCCCTCTGACACCGAAACCACCAGCATGTTCGAGGCGTCGTGGAAGTCTCCGAACCAGCGCTCCGAGAACAGGCAGGCGTTGGCGGCGTTCTCCATTTCGATCGGGGATTCCAGAACCCGCTGAAGCTCTTCATGCACATCGATCTGGCCCCAGGGCACGTTCGGCGAGAACAACAAGCGCTGCGTCTTCTGGTCTACGCGGCCTGAAACGCTCACACCCAGCCCGTGAAAGGCGCGGTCCCCGAAGGCTGCCTTCAGCGAATGCGCGGCCTGCGCGATGTGCGCAATGGCCGTCCTGGCCTCGTCGGCTGTGGAGCCGGCCTTGATTTCGTAGGGGACCGTGTCCCGGCCCAGGAACCTGCCGTTGATGTCCACGACGGCCAGGTTGGCCCTTCCCGGCCGCAGGTCGATGGCCAGCATCACGTGCCGATCGTTCAGCGTGACAAACGTAGGCCGCCGTCCCCGCGGCAGCCGGCCCAGCGAACCCGGCAGCACCCATCCCTCATCGATAAGCTTGCCGATGATGACTGAAACCGTACTCGGCTGTAGTCCGGTCAGTCGCGCCAGGTCGGCCCGGCTCACAGGCTGGTGCAGATGGATGGCATGCAACAGAATGTCGCGGTTGATCGCGCGCGCGGTTTCGCTGGAGGCCACGGCGCGGCGGGGCCGGGTTGGCTTGTCGGTTATGCGCTTGTTATAGCCTTGCATGTTCGGCGGCCTTCTCTCTCGTTTGGCCTTTTGAAATCGCGCGTTCCCAAAATGTTCTGTTGCAATCTGCTTGCGCCCCCCGGCTTGCCGGTGCGCGGGCTACTGCAAGTTGCCCAGCAACCAATATATCCGGCGAGGCGGGCGTTGAGTTGCGATTCCTGAGACTCCGTCAGGCCGCAGGACTTCGCGCAAAAACAAAAGCGGCAGCCCCCGGAGGAGCTGCCGCTTTGTCGATCTGACGAAAGGTTAGAAGTTGAACTTTCCGCTGAACTGCATCGAACGTGCTCCCTGCGTCTGGGAGTACGGTGGTCCGAAGCTGGTGATGTAACCGAAGGTGCCGCCGCCCACTGTCGTGCCCGGGCTGTTCAGGTTCAGATACGGGTGATTGAAGAGATTGAACACTTCCACGCCGACCTTGAATTCGCTCTCACGGTACAGGCGGAAGCCCTTAAACAGGTTCCCGTTTACGACACCCGTGCCAGGCCCGCGGAACTGGTTGCGATGCGTGTTGGCGAAGACCGGCGAGGCGTTGGTGGTATTTGCTGTGCTAAACGCCGGCTCGGTTGGGTTGGCAAACGAGGCCGGATTGAACCATGGGTTGCCGCCGGAAACCGGGCTGCCGACGGTGCGCGCGTGCCCTTTCTGTAATTGATATGGCGCAACCAACTGGGCGTAGAGCGTGCTGCCCGGCGCATTGAGATTGTTGCTGTTGGCGGAGACTGAGAACGGCAGGCCACCGAAGTAGCTGTATTGGCCGGTCAACTGCCAGCCGCCCACGATCTCGCTCACTACGCTGTTGCTGTTCAGCCACTTCTGGCCGTAGCCGAAGGGCGGCTTGTAGATGCCATAGACCTGTACGTTGTGCTTCTGGTCCTGACTGGCTTGCGCCCGGTTCATTTTGTAATACCCGGGATAGTTGAAGGCCGTGCCTCCGCCTCCTGTCCCGGCGCCGTTGTCTGCATAGTTGAAGGCGTGGCTGTAGGTGTAAACCAAGCCGATCGTAGCGTTCGTGCCGGCATTGTGGGTCACTGTCGACTGCAAGCCGTTGTAGTTCGCGCTGAAGATCGGCCCGTTCATGGTAATGCCGCCGGTGTTGTATAAGCCGGCGCTCGTAGTGCACGTTGACCAGCCGTTTGCGGTGCAAGTCTGCTGGTTGATGATTTGGTTGACGGCGGTGCCAGGCAATGAGCCGCCCGTACACGGGCCGGTCAGACCGGTAAGTGTGGTGTTCCATTGTCCATTGGCCATGCAAGGCGTGCTTGAGCTGGGCAGCGGCGACGCATTATACGGGCTGACGCCGGTTTGTTGCCGGACGAATAAATCACCCACATAGCCCAGGTTGGCGACAAAGCCCATTCCCAGGTCGCGTTGCACAAACAGGTTCCAGCTTTCGATGTAGCCGCGGCGGAAAGTGGGCCACAGGGCGTTGGTTCCGCCAGCGACCGGTAGCGCCACATAGCCTGATGTGTAGTTGGGCGCGACTGGAAGCGGAATGCCATAGGTGAGAGGCATGGCCGCGTTGTTATTCGCCGGATCAATTGCGATGGTTGCCGCTCCGTTTGGCGAGTAATAGTTCGGCGCCAAATCGAAGGGGTATTCGTCGCGCAGTTCGCGCATGCTGTCCGGATCGACGGTCATACCGGCGCCGGTGCGAATCACGGTTTTGTTGTCGAGGCGATACGCGAAACCGACGCGAGGCGCGAAGAATCCGTACCCCACATCCACGCCTGCGCTCTTGGGGTTGCCCATGACGCCGCCAACCTCGACATTGGAGGACTGAGGCCGGTTCAAATACACCTCAGAGATGCCGGTATGGTCGCGGTACGCCGCCGGATAGCGCTCGAAGCGCACGCCGTAGGTGATGGTCAGCTTGGGAGACACCGTCCACTGATCCTGCACATAGACGCCAAGTTCCGTCCAGCGCAGAGAGTTGGGATCGTAAACCTGCTGCGCCTTTTGAATGGCCGCAGTCGAAGCCGTGCCGTTGGGCAGGCCCAGCAGATAATCGGCCAGGTTGTTGTACGCGTTATTGCACGCACTAGCCGCGCACGTCATGCCGCCCGAAAACAGGAAGCCGCCGTGTACGTTCGAGACGCCGCCGCCGGTGGTGGGCTGGAAGTGGTTGAGGTCGAAGTGGTAGTAGGTGAAGCCGGCCTTGAACTGGTGCTTGCCCTTGACGTAGCTCAGGTTCACATCGCCGGTGAATTGATTGTCGCGGAATTCGAAAGGATTAGCGGTATTGGAGTTGCCGATGGAGCTGAAGGTGCTGTTAAAGCTCATCAGCGGCTGGCCCCAATAATCCGGGTCGGAGGTGTTGGAGGCAAGGTTCGTTCCCGGAATCTTCAGTGTGTTCAGCCCATAGCTTCCGGCTGCGAGATCGACTGTCGATTCCGCACCCGACCACTGCCGCGTGTAGCCGAAATCGGCGTCCAACACGGTGTTGGCGTTGATCACATGGCTCATGCCCATGCCGACATTCTGGATGTGGCCATGCCCCGCGCCCGGCTGGCCGCCATCGAAGGTGCCGCCGCCCGCCGCGCCCAGTTCCTGCGGATCGAGTACCTGGAACGGCTCGGTGCTGTATTTGCCGAAGATCTGCGTGTTGTCATTCGGAATGAAGGTGATCTTGGCATCGTTGCTGGTGCGAGCGTAGACAAAGGGGGCCGACCCCGTGTAGTCGTTGGCCATCTTTTGGCTGAGCAGCGTCGCGCTCGGTGTGCCGATCGTGGACGCGATCGAGGCCAGATTGGCGATCATCACCGTAGACTGAGGGTTCATTTGGCGCGAAGCGGGAATGGTATTGACGCCGCTGCCCGTCTCGCCATATTCGGAGGTGAAGCTCGGGCGGCATGGAGCGTTAAGATAGCCCGCGGTGTAGGTCAGTGTGGGGCATGCGGTGGTGGGCGCGAATGCACTCACCCACGCGGCCGTCGGCTGCGGATCGTAGATCGTCGCATACGGCGCAGCCTCAGAGAAGTTGCCGTTGATCATGTTGGTATCTGGAACCGTCAGTGTTACACCGTTGCCGATCAACTGGTGACGCGTGGTGCGCTCCCAGTTGTCGAAGAAGAAAAGCTTCTTCCTGCCGGTGATGAGTTTGGGAATAATCACCGGGCCGCCGAGATTGAAGCCGTATTCGTCGAATACGTTATGCAGAACCCCACCGGTCGGATCGATGGCGCTCTTGTTCGCAGTCACCGTCGCAAGATACGACCGGGCGTTGATTCCGGCAGTCTGGTAGTAGTACCATGCCCCGCCATGGAAGTCGTGGCCGCCGCTCTTGGTGGTGATCTTGATCGATGCGCCGCCCGCCTGGCCCTGCTCGGCGGTGAAGTCGTTGGTGGTGATGCTGACGTTCTCGATCGAGTCCACTGGCGGTACGTAGGCGATCAGGTAGGTTAACCACCCGTAGTAGTTCACCGCGCCGTCGATGCGCGTGGTGTTGCCATTCATGCTCATGCCGTTCACATTGATCGACATGGCGCGCGAGGGATTGGATGCGGTTGAGTTTTGCTCCTTTGGCGACGCCGCGCCGGGTATCAGCGCATACAGAGCCTGGAAGCTGCGCCCTTGAGAGGAGGTCTCGGGCATTTGGCTGAGCTGAGTCTGGCTGATTTCGCTGTTGACTTCCGCGGTCTCCGTCTGCAACGCCGGAGGCGCCTCAGTGACCGTGATCTGCGTCGACACGCTTGCCGGTTGCAGCATAACGTCAACACGCACCTGGCGATTGACTTCGAGCTGGATGTCCTTCTGCGAGAAGCCGGCAAAATTTCCCGTCTTGGCGACAGAAAGTGTGTATACGCCCGGCAGCACATTCAGAATGTTGTACATTCCCGATCCATTCGATTGATCGGTGCGGACTGCGCCGGTGCCCTGGTCGATGATGCTCACCGTCACGTTCGGAATCACCGCGCCCGTCTTGTCGGTCACGGTTCCGGTAATCGATCCGTAAAGGATCTGGGCATTTGCGGCGCTGCTCGCTAGGAACATCACCGAAAGCGCGATCACGGTCAGCAAAATTCTGATCGCGTGGTGCTGGACTCGAAAGTTACCCATTGGCCTTCCTGACATAACCACCTCCAAAAAATGTTGTTGTTGCCCACAGCTTTGCCGGAACTCGCGTCCCGAGCAGAGCCACACCGCCTCCACAAACCAAGCACAGCCAGTCCGAATGGTGATTCAATACACGCCGGAGCATGCCCATGTTGGCGATCCGAACTATATGGGCGATTCAGGATCGTTGTCAAGACAAAAAACCGATTTATTTAAAAGAAAAACCGATTTATCTCCTTTATGAAACCGGCGTTCCGCGGCCCGATCCTCGCGATCTGACCGCAATCCGCAGATTCTGTTCAACTTATGCCTAAAGAGACGACGGGTAAATGGCTTTACTTGGCTCTTAACTGTGTGCATTCTTATTCCGCCTGGTGGTGATTTCAGGCAAAATATCCAACCCCTCTTCCCTCTCATCTGTCCCCCTGCGCCCGGCTGGCATGACAATTCTTCGTAAGCCGAAGATGGCGTCTATCCCCGTGGAGTTTTCATCATGCCGCCATCGAATCCCCGCCTGCGCCCGCTACACTTCTCTCTGGGAGTTCCTCACGATCACATGCGCGCCACGGTTCGAATTTTCCTCTTCGCCCTGGGTTCTTTCCTGCTCTCTCCGCTGGCTTCGGCACAGTCGGCTGCCGCCCCGGCCTCAAGCCGCGATGCCGACCTGCAGCTAGTCGTCGTGCTCACCCGCCACGGCGTCCGCGCGCCCATGGCCACCTCCACCCAGCACAGTCAGTACGCCGCTGCGCCCTGGGCCGCGTGGGATGTGCCGCCGAGCTATCTCACTGCGCACGGCTATCAGCTAATGAAACTCTTCGGAGCCTGGGACCGCACCCAGTTCGCGAGCCAGAACCTCTTCGCACCCGCGGGCTGCGCCGGCGCCGCCCACGTCTCGATCCTGGCTGACAGCGACCAGCGCACGCGCGAAACCGGCAAAGCCCTCGCCGAAGGCATGTTTCCCGGCTGCGAAATTGCGGTGCACGCGCAGGCTGAGGGCGCAAACGATCCGCTCTTCCGGCCCATCGAGGCCGGCGCAGTTCATCCTGATAACAATTTGGCAACTGCGGCGGTCGCCGGCCGCATCGGCGGCGATCCCAATAACCTCACCGAGTTGTATCGCTCCCAGTTGACCCTGCTCGACCGCGTGCTGGCTGGTTGCGGACACGCGCCCGTGAACGCTGCGCGCGCCTCGATCTTCACCATTCCTGCCACGCTCGCGCCCGGCTCCGGCGATAGTCCTGCCGCTCTACGCGGACCAGTCACCACCGCCGCTACCATGGCCGAAAATCTCCTCCTCGAATACACCCAGGGCATGAGCCAGGCCGATACCGGCTGGGGCTGCGTCGACGCCGCAACCCTGCGCACCATCATGCAGGTCAACAGTGCGAACTGGGACTACACCAAGCGCACCCCGGCGATCGCGCGCGCCTACGCTTCGACGCTCCTCGACCGCGTTCTGAAAACCATGCAGCAAAGCGCGGACGGCGGGGACGCCACTGGCGCGGCCGTTCCCGGCGCGCTCGGCAAGCCCGGCGACCGCCTCGTGATCCTGGTGGGCCACGACACCAACATCGTCACCGTGGCAGGCGCACTTCACATCGACTGGGTCTTGGATGGCCGTGTCGACGACACGCCTCCCGGCGGCGCATTGCTCTTCGAGCTCTGGCGTCCGCGCGATGGCGGCAAGCCCTTTGTGCGTCTGGAATACACGGCGCAAACTCTCGACCAGATGCGCAATTCGGAGACGCTCACTCCCGCAAATCCGCCGACAGTGGCGCCCATCTTCGTTCCCGGCTGTAGCCGGCAGGATCTCTCCTGCACCTGGGAAGGATTTTCCGCGGCGATGCGTGCGTCCATCGATCCTGCATACGTTGCCGCGCAGCCTTAGAGCGCCCTGCCGCCCAGCACCCCTGGGCGCTATCATCTTCATGCACCATTTTTAGCCCCAACTCATCACCCAAACTTCGAGGAATGCGCATGAAAGCCGTTTTGAAATTTGCAGCTTTGGCGTTGCTCTTGCCGGCCGCGGCCCTCCCGCTGGCCGCGCAGCAAGACTACTTCAGCAACTGGCCCGCCGGCCGCTCTCCGCAGGAGGTGGGCAAGGCGCTGGCCGAGCACTTTGCCGCCAGCCCCCACCAGCACCTTCCGGGAACGATCTTTTACGGCGAAGTCGGCACCTGGTACGGCGCGCTCACCTTCGCCGAGCTCACGCACGATACCGATCTCCGCGACAAGCTCGTCAAGAAATTCGATCCCCTTTTTCCCGGCGGCGCGGAAGACGCGCTGATCCCCAAACGCGACCACGTCGACGACTCCATCTTCGGCATCGTGCCCCTCGAAATCGCCATCCAGATCAAGGACAAGAAGTATCTCGACTACGGGCTCTCCTTCGCCGACAAGCAGTGGGTCGATCCGCAGCCCGACGGCCTCTCCCATGAGACGCGCTACTGGATTGACGATATGTATATGCTCACCATCCTGCAGCTCGAGGCGTACCGCGCCACCGGCGACAAGAAATATCTCGACCGCGACGCCAACGAGATGGTTGCCTACCTCGACAAGTTGCAGCAGCCCAACGGCCTCTTCTACCACGCGACCGATGTGCCCTTTTTCTGGGGCCGCGGCGACGGATGGGTAGCCGCAGGCATGACGGAGATGCTGATGACGTTGCCTGCCGATCATCCGCAACGCGCGCGCATCATGAAAGGCTACACGCTGATGATGGCCGCCCTGCTCAAGTATCAGGGAGCTGACGGCATGTGGCGTCAACTCATCGATCACGATGAAGCGTGGGAAGAGTCGTCTAGCACCGGCATGTTTACGTTCGCGCTCATTACTGGCGTCAAGAACGGCTGGCTCGACGGGCCGACCTACGGCCCCGCCGCGCGCAAGGCGTGGATCGCAGTCACTGGTTTCATCGACCAGAACAACGACGTGACTAACATCTGCGCAGGCACGAACAAGTTCAACAGTCTCGACTATTATTTGCAGCGTCCGCGCAGAACGGGCGACTTCCACGGCCAGGAACCTGTGCTGTGGGCGGCGTCGGAGCTACTGAGATAGCAGCGAGGCACGGAGTCAGCACGGCGGCCACCGTAACTCGGGAGCCCTTGAGCTGGGGCTGTTTTTCCGGTAGGCTGATCGCTATGGAAGTGCAATTCACCTCCGCGACGGAAAAGAAGCTCAACGCCCTTGCCATCGAGAGCGGGCGCAGGACGGACGACCTCGTTGAGGATGCGATGGCCGGATTCCTTGAAGAAGTCGTCCAGGTGCGCGAAACGCTCGATAGCCGGTATGACGACCTGAAAAGCGGAAGGGTGAAGCCTATTCCTGGCGAGGAAGTGTTTGCCCGTCTTCGCGCCAAGAGCGAGGCCCGCAAGGCAAAATCTAGTTCATGACCGGCTGTGCTTTTCACCCTGAAGCAGAAGCCGATATGAACGACATTTGGGAATACATCGCCGCCGGCAACTCGGCCACCGCTGACCGCGTAACCGCCGAAATCGAAAACGCCCTCAACAACCTTGTGCTGTTTCCCGGTCGGGGCCACCGCCGCCCGGACCTCACCTCGCGGCCCTTGCGTTTCATTGTGGTACGCGAATACCTGATTGCATATGCGCCCGATGAAAAGCCGTTATGGGTTGTAGCCGTCATCCACGGCCGCCGCAATCCGCGCGTGATGGCAGCCATTCTCAGGGGCCGCGGGTAGTCTCTAAAAGGGCAAGTTCCGGGACGATGTAGCTGTTCCGCTTCAATCACGGCCCTGCACGTTCCGAAAGCGTGTCCCATCACTTCGGCATGAGGGGCCTTGTCGCGCAATCGGTAAGTGTTCCCTGCTCGCTGCTCTCTTCAGTCCAGTCTCGTCAAATACGCATCGCCTTCCACCGGCTGCACCTGCCGCGCAATGGATGCGGCCAAGGCGCGGTCGTCGCCCACCGGCCGGATGCGCACCCAAAAGCTGTTCTCGCCGGGAAACTCGATCACATTCGCGTCAGGATAAAGTTCGATCAGTTGCGCCTTCAGTTGCAGGGCATCGCTCTCGTTGTGGAAGGCGCCAATCTGCACGCACCAGCGGCCGCCCGTGTTAATGGGCTTGGGCGTCTGGTACACATCCAGGCGCACGCGCGCCAGGCCGGCCTGGTAAACACCGATTGCTTTTGCCGATGCAGGCGTGAGGTCGATCATGCGATCGGCCACAAACGGCCCGCGGTCGCTGATGCGCATGGCGCTCGACTGGCCCGTCTTCAGATTGGTCACCACAATTAGCGAGCCCATTGGCAGGGTGCGATGCGCCGCCGTCAGCGCGTTGCTGTCGAAGACCTCGCCGTTGGCGGCTTTGCGTCCCTTGTACGGAGCGGTATACCACGAGGCCAACCCAACCTCGCTCAGGATGGGCACGTGCGTGGCCACATATTCGCGATCTTCCTGGCTCACTCCGCCGGGCGGCACCGGCGTGACGGGAATTTTCGCGCTCGGCTGGTTTGCGCCTTGCGCTGGCGGCCGCTCCGCCGGAGCCCGCTGCGCGCGAGGCGGCAACGCTTGCGGCGGCGCAACCCGCGCTGTGTTTTTGTGGTGGCAGCCGGTGAATACAAGCAGCGCCGGAACCAGCAGCAGCGGGACCAGCCACACCCCACGCAGCGCCACCCAAGCAGCCGCGGCGCGGCGTCGCTTCAAAACCGGCAGGTCGTTCTTCAACTGCGCGGTTCTCCCTGAGCTTTTGGGGGGCCGTCTTCCGTTGCCGTGCTGCGTGGGCCGGGAGCCGCACCGCTGCGCTGTTCAAAGCGGTCGGCCAAGGTACGCAGCGTATCGGCCGCCGTGCGCATGGCCGAAATCGATTCGCGCCGCACCTGCGGGATCACCGCGTCATTCACATAGGCGATGGCGTGGCGCAGCTCCATCTCGATCAGCTCAACTGCTTCTTCAATGCGGTGGCCGATGCCGGGACCACCCCAGTTCGGCGTATTGTTCGTGCTCATAGCTCGCCTCTTTGCCGGTTAACTGCGATATCCAACCTGTCCAAAGTCTGCTTGATGGAGCGGATCGAGTCAATGCCTCCGAAAAATTGCGGGAATCGCGAAAATTACTATTGACGCATTCAGGTCCATTCCCGATGATTGCCTAGAGTCCACACTGAAACACCGCCAGGGGGAAGGGTCAACAGACTCCGATGCGGTGAACCTTTTGGGCTGCGGCGCTCGCACATGGCCGGTCTCCCTTTTTGCCGCAATTTGCGTACGAGTTTTCCGGGTCCATTCTCTGGCTATTCCATAAGCGCCCTTATTCGTTCGTATCCCCAGGCGCGGGCCGTTGTTCTCTCGAGTAAGCGGATCGAAGGTACTTCTGTCAGCGAGGTTCGGATCACTTGAAAGACGGTACGTTTCACTTGAAAGACGTTGCATGCAGCGGCAGGTGTGCATGCGGAAGGCCGGGCTTCGGTAGGCTTTTGCTCGGCTACACGCTCGCTTTGGGGCTCGCCCTCGGCGCTGGCAATTGCGCAGCCGGACAAACTGGTTCCGGGGCTGGTTCTGGGCCTGCGCCCGCGCCCGCCGCCGCGCCTTCCTCTGAAAGCAAGCCGGCCACTCCGCCAAAGCCCCCAAGACCCTACGACAAGTGCGATATCAGGAACGCCGGCGCGTCCATGGTCGCCACCGGCGGCTTGCGCGCCGTCTCCGTGCTCGGCGTGGGAGAAACTTCGCGCACCGCCAGCGCCACCGCGGTGCAGTCCAGGGTTTGCAGTGATTTCGCGCCCATCAATTGGTACGATCGCTTCATCACCGGCCCCGACGTGATGCGCTTCTCGCCCGAGCAAAAATTTCGCCTGGCCGTGACCAACGTCGTCAACCCCTTCAACCTCGGCACCATCGTAGGTGAAGCCGGCATTGAAGTCGCCGCCAACTCGCACTCGCCTTACGGTCCGGGCGTCTACGGCTGGGCCAAGTTGTCCGGCACCAACCTCACGCAGGACATGACGGACCAGTTCTTCGGCACCTTCCTCATTCCCTCCATCACCCACACCGATCCGCACTATCACCGCCAGCCCGACTTCAGCATCCCGCACCGCATTTGGCATTGCATCGACCAAATCGTCTGGCAGCGCGACGACAGCGGCGGCCACAGCTTCAACTACTCTCAGATCGTCGCGCCCGTCATCGACATCTCCATCTCGAATCTCTATGTGCCCGGCCTACAGACGCGCCTCAGCGCCGATGCCGAGCGCTACGTCGTCGGCCTCGCCACCGCGCCTATCGACAACTTCATCACCGAGTTCGTGCCCTCGATCGCCAGCCGCATCCACACCCACGTGGTCTTCGTGCAGCGCGTCATTAACCAGGTGGCCGTGAATCCACCGTAGTCGTCGCGCCGCTCTCAGCTCAGAACAAATATTGGGTGCCCCCGGTACCTCGCCCCTTGGGGACCGGGGATTCGAAATTGACCTGCCGGCCCGCCTCCGGCCATGCAACCTTTACACCCGATTTGCGTCCCAGAGCCTAGAGCGCAGCTCTGGTGTGCCCTTTTGTTGTTGACGGCGGATCGATTTTTGCGACACCGGTTTTCGCGGCTCCGAGTCCTGCGGCTTTGGGCTCGCGGCTTCGTGCCGAACAGTCCCGACGAGCGAAATAGCCAGTTTCACTGAAGAGTTAAAGCGCTTGGCAGGCCGAGGTCAACTTCATATAGAAAACTCGACCCACGACCGTTCTCGGTGCGCAGGCCGGCCGCATCTCTTTTTGCTCCTGCCGTCCGGTTTGGCGCTGGCCATGGTGCTTGCACTGACGACGCCCCATTCCGCCCGTGCGCAGGCGGCCGATTCCCCCGCTCAAGCCGACACTCCCGCGCAAGCCACCCCGCCGAATCCACCCTCACCTCTCCACCAACTTGCCGAGCAATTCCGAGAACCCTGCCTGATCAAGAACACCGGCGCAACCATGGTCGCCACCGCCTCCATGCGCGCCATGGCGGTTTCCGGATTCGCCGGGGTCGATCCCTCAGCCGGCGCGACCGCCGTAGAAACCAAAGTCTGCGTTCCCTTCATGCCCATGAGTTACTGGTACGCCCGCTTCCTCAACGGTCCCGAGGTCAAGCCGCTCACGCCCAGCGAAAAGGCGTTGCTCGCGGGACACAATCTCCTCGACCCCTTCAACCTCCTCACCATCGCGGGTGAAGGCGCCATCTCCGTCGCCGCCAATCCGCACTCGGCCTACGGCCCGGGCATTCCCGGCTGGGGCCGCTACATCGGTGTCAGCTTTACCCAGGACTTGACCGGCGAATTCTTCGGCACTTTTCTCATTCCCTCGCTCGCCCACCAGGACCCGCACTACCATCGCATGCCCAACGCCACCATGCGGCGCCGCGTCTTCCATTGCTTCGAGCAAATTGTCTGGACGCAGGGCGACGACGGCCGCGGCATGATCAATTACGCAGATCTGGCCGGCTTCGCCATCGACGACGCCATCGGCAACCTCTATGTCCCCGGCCAGCAAACCCGCCTCAGCGCCAGCACCAAGCGCTACGCCATCGGCCTTGCCACCGCACCTATCGATAATTTTGTATCCGAGTTTCTGCCCGACGTAGCCCGCCACGTCCACATCCAGGTGGTCATCATCCAGCGCATCATCAACCAGGTGGCGCGGACGGATAATACGGCGCAGTGATGGGCGCTGCACGCCGACTACGGCAGCAGCTACCGCTCAGGTCGGTTCGCTCGCGCATGTCAGAATGGCCGCTCGCGCCAGTTGCCTTCCGAACTCTATTGCTTCTGGATTGCGTTCATGTTCTTTGTATGAAGAAAGTTTTCGTCGAGGGTATCGGCCTGCAGGTTGGCCTGGTCGGCCGAGTAGGCCTTCTCGGCGTCGCTCACGCAGCTCGCTGGCGGCTTATTCATCGTGACGTAATCACCGTAGTCGCGCTTGTCGGTGGATGGCGCGCCTCCGTTGTCGGCAGTAGGCGCTGCCACTGAGTACATCTGACAATCGAGTTTGGCGTTGTTGTACTTGAGTTGCACATCCACGGTCTTCTTCTTGAGTGCGATGAGCGCCTGGAAGTGCCGAATGTTCTCTTGTTTTTCCGCGGGAGTTTGACCCGTCAAACTACATTGGTCCCTCGCTGCCCCGGCGTCGATCTCGGCCTTCTGGCGATTGGCGTCATTTTCGTTGCGGCTTTTCTGAATGCTTGTCTCTGCGTTTTGAAAGTTCTTTTGCGCCGCATCCATGCAGGCTCTCGGCGTGGGATCACCTTTGCAGCGCAGTTTAGCGCTCTCGTAATCGTGATTGGCCTGCGCTAACCGATCCTTGAGGCCGGCTTCCACACTTTCGAACTGGGCAACCTGGGCCTGCGTAATATTGCCGTCGGGAACGGGCGTGCACGATCCGGCGCCGGCACTTTGGGCCGCGGCGGCAAACTGGTTGTTGTGCGCGGCAAGGCAGGCGAAGCTCAAAACCAGAGTGAGCACCAGGGACGAAACATACGCCGGCCGTGAGAGCGATTGCGAGTAATTCTTCATTCCTCCTCCTCGAAACCTGCCTCTCGCTAAGCGAGTTTCCTAATGCTACCAGAGGCCTTGCCAGCCCTGAGCGCCGCGCCATCGGCCTCGCCCCCGCTACCGCCCCATCGACAATTTCATCACCGAGTTCCTGCCCGGCTTGGCCCGCCACGTCCACATTCAAGTCGTCATCATCCAGCGGGTCATCAACCAGGTGGCGCGGATAGATAACACGGCGCAATGAGCAAAACGCATCCCTTCGCATTCGCGCAGATCTCCGCTGCGAAGGCGTACAAGACTGCACATCCGCAAGCTGCCAAACAGGCGTATGATGTTTCGCAAATTCAGCGTTCAAAGGTACTGTTATGCGAACCAGAAAGCTTTGTTTGCTGCCGGGACCGTCGTTTGCATTCTTGCTTGCATTCGCAATCGTTTCTCCATCTGTCTGTGCGCAGACCAGCGAGTGGGCCTGGATGAGCGGCAGCAGCGTGATTCCACCCCCCGATACCGGGCCGCCGGGAGTTTACGGAACGCTGGGCGTTGCCAGCACAACGACCGTGCCGGGCGGACGGTATTTCGCCGTAAGTTGGACGGACAAACAGGGTAATTTATGGCTGTTTGGCGGAGAGGGGGAAGATGCGGTTGAGACCTACGGCTTACTGAACGATCTCTGGGAGTTCAATGTCACCACCAGGGAATGGACGTGGATGAGCGGGAGCAGCACGATTCCCGGATACGGCAACGGCCAGCCGGGGGTCTATGGCCAGTTGGGCATTCCGGGAACGAAAAACACGCCAGGCGGCCGTTCTGCCGCTTTTGGGTGGACCGATCAGCAAGGCAATCTCTGGCTCTTTGGCGGCGGGGGATTCGATTCGACCGGAGCAATATTTGGCTATCTGAACGACCTTTGGGAATACAACGTCGTTAGCGGCGAGTGGACGTGGATGAGCGGGAACAGCACTCTTCCGGTCGGTAACGGAACCAGCGGCTGGCCGGGGGTTGGGTCGCTTGGTTCGCTCACTAGCGGCAGTTATCCCGGCGGCCGCGGTTCGGGCGTCGTGTGGACAGACCCACAGGGAAATTTCTGGATGTTTGGCGGGTACGGTGCCAATATGCTGGGTCAGATTAACCAGTTGAACGACCTATGGAAGTTCGTTCCCTCGACTCGGCAATGGGCCTGGATGAGCGGATACAGCACGGTCGGCGGGTGGGATTGGGACGGAGTTTACGGTCAGCTGGGCACGCCTGCAAGTGGGAACACCCCAGGAGCGCGGCAGAGTCCTGGGGGCTGGGTGGATGCGGGCGGCAATCTGTGGCTATTCGGAGGAGACGGCCAAGGGTTGATGTCAGGGGGCCAGGCCTCCTGGGGTTTGCTCCATGACCTGTGGGAATTCAGTCCCACGACGAACGAATGGACGTGGATGGGCGGGAGCAATCAGATCCTCAGCCCTGCCTCGGGCAGTGTCAATGGGACGTTGGGCACATTTTCGGCAGCAAACATCCCTGGTGCCCGGGATGGTCCCGTTGTCTGGGTCGACTCCGCAGGCAATGCCTGGCTGATAGGCGGGAATGGATACGGCGTGGCAAACTGCGTGGGCCTCCTGGACGACATCTGGGAGTTCAACCCCGCGACGAACCAATGGGCGTGGATGGCCGGGCCCAGCGGGGTGGGCAGCACCAGCGGCGAGACTGGCGTGTACGGCACACTGGGCGTCGCCGGCGCGGGGAATATTCCCGGAGGGCGCATGGCGGCCGCTAGTTGGACCGGCCTCGACGGAAAGCTTTGGCTGATGGGAGGCGAAGGTACAGATGCGAACGGCGCAGGCGGCTTCCTGAATGATCTTTGGGAATATGGAGCTGCCACCGCGGAGCCAACATTGAGCGAACCTGCAGGAACGTACACTGCGGCGCAAAACGTCTCGATCTCCGACACGACCCCGAACGCAATCATTTACTACACCACCAACGGCTCTACGCCGACCACAAGTTCGACCGTTTACTCCGGCCCTGTTACCGTCTCGTCGTCAGAAACGCTGCAAGCGATCGCGGTGGCCAGCGGCTACTCCATCAGCCCGGTTGCCAGCGCGACCTACACCATTCCCCCGGACTTCTCTGTCGCGGCAACTCCGGCATCGTCCACCGTGGCCGCCGGGCAATACGGGACCACTTCGATCTCAATCACGCCCGCGAATGGTTTTAATTCCACGGTTTCGTTCAGTTGCTCCGGGCTGCCTTATGGGGCTACTTGCATCTTCTCTCCGCAAACCGTGACGCCGTCGGCTGGTGTGGTCTCCACCACGCTTAACATCACCACGACCTTATCGATGGCGACGATCCGGCGCTCCGCACCTCCGCTGTTTCCAATCAGCGCGCTTGCGGCAGTTCTTTGCTGGGTAGGCTGGAAGAGACGTCGACTGTCCCGATTTCTTGGTTTGGTCGTCGTCAGCGCAATCGGGTTCAGCCTGCTCAACGGATGCGGCGGAGGCAATTCCGGCGGCGTCTCATCGGCGCCTCAATCGGCCACGTATACCATCACCGTCAACGCAGCCTCCGGCTCGCTCACGCACTCGACGCCGTTCTCGCTCACGGTGCACTAACACCCGGGCCAACGCGTGGCAGCAAATGATTGCCATTCGTCCGCCTTATCGTGGTAGATTCACATCACAGGTCCCCGTCCCCCACAGATTCAGGCTTCAACCCGCGCAGGTTTCATCGGTCGCAACGGAGGTTATTCAAGAAATGAAAAGCGTTCGCAGATCCTTCTCTTTGAATGCACTTTGCCTGGCTTTTGCATGCATGCTGCTGGGCGTGATGAGCAACCAAACCGCCCGCGCGCAGGCCTCTCCTGCGCCCATCGGCACCTGGGCCAACAAGACGGAAGGTCTGGTAGTTCAGCAAAGCGGGACCTGCGGCTTCCTGGTCAACGGCAAGGTCGCCTACTCCGGAACCTGCAAGTGGGAAACCCCCTCGGCCAAGGGCGGGATTCTGGACCTCGTTTACCCCATGCCCCTCGCGCCCGGACATATTCGCTGGAGCGTGATCTACGTGAACAAAACGACCATTACACTCGATGGAGATGTGTTTTACAAGCAGGGGAATTAGGCGCAGCCGAGCCACGAGAATCCGGATGCGGTGAACTGGGCCTCAATTCACGGTGAGCGTCAACTGCGCTGTCTGCTGCAGTGTCCCCGATGTCCCCGTAACGGTCACGGTCATCGTCTCGGGCACTGCATACGGGATCACCTGAGCGCAGCCTGACAGAAATCCCGCGCCAAGGAACGCAGCTAGCAGAACCATTGAAAGCCGCCACTTCTCGCGTCTGCCCCACATCAGAACGCACGCAGCCAGCGCGAGCGTAGAGTCGGGAATCCATGGACCGGGACTCCGGTGGCTGCCTCGCTGCTCGAGGCGCGCTTGTGCGCTGGCGGAGATTTTGAGCTGCGAGCTTACAGCACTCCCTGAAGGCGTGACGGTCGGCGGACTGAAAGAGCAGGTCACGCCTGAAGGCAAACCTGAGCAGGCGAAACTCACCGTAGAGTTGAAACCATTCTCCGGCGTCACGGTCACCGTCGCTGTTCCGCTCCCACCCGCATACACCGTGAGCGCGTTCGGCGACAGGTTCAACGTGAAGGTGGGAGAGGTGAGATTGATGATGTACGTGGCCGATGAAAGGGCGCTCACGGTGGATCCGCCAGAAGAGGATATGTCTACCGCCTCGATGGTCTCCGATGAGCTCACTGAAATCGGTCCCGTGTAGGGCGTGGAGCTTGCGGTTGGCGTAGCGTTGATGGCGTAAAAGATCGTTGTGCCGGGAGCGTTATTGGTGAGCGTGACGGACTGCGGTGAATTATACGTGCCGCCGGGCGGGTTGAAGGACGGCGCAGCGGCGGGCGGCAGAATCGTGTAGGTTGCGCTCTCAACTGCGCTGCTGGAGTTATTCGGCCCCGCGGCGATGGCTTCAATAGTTTCGGTTGACGAAACAGGGATGGGACCGTTGTAGGGCGTGGAGCTTGTGGTTGGCGTGGCGTTGATGGCGTAGTAGATGGTCGTGCCTGGAGCGTTATTGACGATGGCGACGGACTGCGCCGAACTATACGTGCCACCGGGCGGGTTGAATGTCGGCGCGGCGGCGGGCGGCAGAATCGTATAGGTTGCACTCACAACCGCGCTGCTCGAGT
>Ga0302192_10000447_pt1 | contig 27090 bp, 19 predicted proteins | sample II_Bog_E3_2_FD_200230 | JGI IMG/M metagenome (GOLD analysis project Ga0302192, IMG submission 200230) | Peat permafrost microbial communities from Stordalen Mire near Abisko, Sweden - II_Bog_E3_2 | ecosystem: Environmental > Terrestrial > Soil > Wetlands > Peat | place: Sweden: Abisko...
CCGAAGAGGGCGTGTCGAGCGGTATGAATCGAGTGCGCAAATCCACGCTGCCATTTTCTTTCCTGCACCACGCGGGACTCTTTTTTTGATCCGTAGTGTCACTGTATTACGCGGGGTTCAGTAAGTCCTTTAGAGAGCATAGGGGCTATGGGTTTATACCTTTGTTTGTACCTTGGGTAGGCCTGCAACAAGGGGGAAGAGCCCATCGGCTCTTCCCCCTTGTTGTTCGCAGCTTATGAAACTGTTTTCTGATTAGAATTGCAACTTGAGGGCCAGTTGGCCGATGCGCGGATCGGCTGCGCTGGTTGCTACTCCAAAATCAGAATTGGTACAGTTCGGCGTCACAGTCGAAGCGCTTCCGCAGTTTCCATCCACAGTATTGAACTGCGTGTGGTTGAAGACATTGAAGAACTCCGCGCGGAATTGAAGAGTGTATCTGTCGAAGAACGTCGTATCTTTGGAGAGCGATGTGTTGAAGTTGTTGATTCCGGGGCCTTGGAAGAAGCGGCGACGGGCTGTTCCCAAATGTCCAATGGTCTCGGAGGTAAACTGGCTGCTATCTAAGAAACTACGAGACGAACTTCTTGCATTCAATTTCTTGACCGAACCGCCCACGAAGTTAGGCGTGTCGATGCCCAGCGGCAGCGGTCCAGAATATCCGGTTCCCAGGAGCGAGTTGTCGTCGTTCTCGAAAAGGTAGATAGGCAGGCCATTCGAGAACGTTGTGACGCCGCTTAACTGCCAGCCTCTCACCAGCATCTTGGGTCCGCCCAGCTTGTCAAACGGGCTGATGGTGTAGCTGATGACAAAGTTCTGCGGAATGTTGAAGCTGGAGAGACCGCGGGTCATCTTGGGATTGAAGTTCGGGGCCAGCGGAGCACCCTGCTCTCCGAAGGCTGAGGATGTGTCCATGGACTGGCCGTAGGTGTATGCCAACAAAACCTGCAAGGGACCGCTCTTGTGCTGGAAGTTGACCTGCAACGAGTTATAGTCGGACTTTCCGACCGTCGAGTATTCGCCTTCGCTGGCAAAGTTTGCGCCATAGGGAGCACGCAGAGAGGTTGGCTCGGATCCTGGGCTGCATCCTGACAGGTTGGGATTCGGATTGTAAAGAGCGAGGCAGGCGGCCTCATTGACCGGATTTGCCTCCTGGGTGATGAGCAAGCGGTGCCCCTGTGTGCCAACGTAGCTGATGGTCAGCAAATCGGCTGCCGTGATCTGCCGCTGAATCGAAAGCTCATACTGCTCCGCGTAGGGCACGCGGTTGGTTGGGTTAAAGGCGGGAGATGTCCCGATCGTGCCAAAGAGGCTCGCGGGGACACCGGGGTCTGGGTTCGAGGCCGAAACATTGGTCGGCGGGAACGGGAACGGGAAGGGATTTGAGTTGATGGTTCCGTTTGCCCGTGTTTGGTATGGATTGGCAAAGGACGGAGCATTGATGCCTGAGTTGCTGGTTGACGAATAGAAGGCTCCGTAAGGAGCATCGCCAATGACGCTAAAGTCATAACCGCCCTCAAATGCGGTATAGAACATACCGTAACCGAGACGAACGCTGGTCTGTCCCGGCGCGCCAAGCAGCTTGCCGAGGATGCCGGAATTTGCGGAAGGCGAATAGGCCAAGCCGAGGCGGGGGGCAAAGTTGTTGTAGCGGATGGGGGCGATGGTCTTCGAAATTCCCGGATCGGTGGGGAAGACCCAGCCGGCGGGCGAGTTGGGGAAAACAACTGACTGTTCACCTAAACTCAGTGTTTCAATCTCGTTGTGCTTCTCCCACCACGGGCTGATCACATCCCAGCGAACGCCGTAGTTCAGTGTCAGATTTGGACGAAGGCGCCAGCTATCTTGCGCAAAGGCGCCGAGATAAAAGCTAAGCGTGTTTCCGGCCGGGGTCTGGGCTTGCTCGAAGGCGGCAGGAGCGCCGATCAGGAAGTCAGCGAAATCGTTGCCGGTTTCAGATGCCGAGTTGAAAAAGAAGTAGCCGTTTTCAACGTTATGCAAGATTTCCGACATCTGGGTGTAGTGATATGCAGCGCCGAATTTCAGCGAGTGATTGCCGACCAGCAGGCTATAGTTGTCTGATGCCTGGTAGGTATTTTCGATTAACGCCAACACACGACTCGGGACACCAATACTAAAAGTGTCAAAGTCCATCTCCGGAATGCCTTCCAGCGACGGAGAGAGCGGCGTGATAGCTCCAGGAGTGCCGGTTGTCGCGAAGCCGAGACCGCTCAACGTTGCTGAGATGCTGCCCGCTGGCTTATTCAGATTGTCTTTCACGCGAAGATAGCCAATACGGGCTTCATTGACTGCTTTGCTGCCAATGGATTTTGTGTCGCCGATGTCCACGGCCTGGGTGCGTCCCGTGGTATCCGCAGCAAAGCCCGGAACATTCGCAACAGGATAGGGATTGTTCAGCGAGTACTGGTCGAAGTAGTAATAGCCGAACAACGTACCGATGCTCTTTAGATTGGCATCGACGCGACCGCTCAATTTGTTATCGTTCAACCTCTGAGCATACGCAGATGTGGAGAAGTTCCCATGACCATCGCCCAGGGGGATGGCGCCCTTAGCCAAAACATTGGTCGAGATAGGCGAAACCACACTCGTGGGAATTTTCGCATTCGGAAATACGCACGCCGCATTGCTTGTGCAACCGGCGGTGTAATACGGCTCACCAGCAGCTATGGGATAGCCCAACTTGCCTTGCAGATAACTGGCCCAAGTGGCGCCAATGACGGATCCCGTTGGCAAGCCCTTAGTTAAGCCTGAGAAATCGTAAAATCCGGTTTTGTTCACATCGCGTTCTTGGCCGGTTGGAACCGCAATGGATTGCGTAACGCCAACGATTCTGCGGTTTGCTTGATAGTCAGCGAAATAGAAGACCTTATCCTTCTTGAGGGGTCCGCCCGCAGTGCCGCCAAACTCATTTTGCTGCCATGGACCGCGAGTCGGGGCCAGGTAGTTTTTGGCATCGAAGTCAGTGTTGCGCAGGTACTCGAAAACATTGCCGTGCAGCGCGTTCGTACCGTTTTTGGTGACGACGTTGATCTGGCCGCCGGCGAAATTACCGTACTCGGAATCAAAGTTGTTGGTGATGATGCGGAACTCGCTGAGTGAGTCCAGATTGGGGACGATGGCGGTTCCAGAGAATGCGAACTCCTGCACGGAGATGCCATTGAGCAGATAGCCGTTGGCGGATTCTCTCATGCCATTGACCGCCTGGTTGCCGGCGTTTTCGTCTCCCGATACTGCCGGAAGCTGGAAGCCGCCGCTCTGGAAGTTATTGTTGGTGGAGGAACCGCCGCCGATGCCGGAGTTGGCATTGGAAACGCCCGGTTGCAGCGCCAGCAGATCGGTAAAACTGCGGCCATTGAGAGGAATCGAGGTGATCTGCTTATCTTCAATCACCTCGCCCAGTTGCGTCGAGGCCGTTTCCACCCGCAGCGCATTGGCGGTAACGGTGACCACTTCGTCGGCTTGCCCAATTTGCAATGTAGCATCGACGGTAATTGCGTCGTTCACATTCAGAACGATCCCGGTTTGTTTGAATGCCTTGAATCCCTTCAGATTGATGCTCAGTTCATACTTGCCCGGCGGCAGAGCCGGGAACGCGTAAGAGCCGTCTCCGTTCGTAGAAACTGCTTGTGCGATGTGCGTATCTGTGTTGGTTGCAGTGATTGTTGCTCCCGGAATGACCGCCCCAGAAGCATCTTTGACAGTGCCCAGGATGCTTGCGGTCACGCCGGCAAACGCGCTTCTGCTCAGCCCGAATGTCAGAAGAAGCAGGGCAGTCGTCATTCCCAGCCGGCGGAGCCACATCCGGACACAGAACCGCTTCGAGTGCATAGGTAGCCCTGACGCTCGCAGGGCGCAGATTGACTTCATGTGTTGCCTCCGTAAAAAAGTAAAAAATCTGCCCACGACTTGAATACCAAGGGCGCTGGAAAACTTTGATTCAATCTCCGCGCTAGCCAAAACGGCCTATTGAATCGTTTGAATAGGCATAATACTTTTAGAGGGGTATTGTCAAGAGCATATTTGTTTCTCGCCGTATTTTCTCTCAGTCCGGAAGCTGCTACATCGCGGAAGAGCAATGGCTTATCGGCCGTCTCCGCTGAAGAAAACTCTGTGCTCCCGCAAACGTGAGGAAGAATCCTCGAACCAGTCAGTTATGGCAGAATAACGCTGAGCAACTATTGCTGTTTAAGAGACAACAGAAAGAAGGGAAAGTGCCTCAGCGAAAGTCCGGCCATGTCACTTTGCAGGACGTTGCGCGCACTTGCGGCTTCGCCGCGTCTACAGTCTCGATTGTCCTCAGCGAAGCGCCGCTCTCGCGTAACATAGCGGCTGCCACACGCGACCGCATCCGCGCTGCGGCGCAAGAGTTGGGCTACTACCCCGACGCCTACGCCCGCTCGCTCCGCCGCCGGCGCAGTCAGACTATTGGCGTGCTGGCCTACGATCTATCCGATCCCTTCTGCATCCCCACAATGCGCGGCATCCAGGCGGGCTTGCAGGCCGCCGACTATCTGCCTCTGCTGATGGACGCGCAGGCCCAGCGTGCGCGCTTCGACGGCTATCTGCAGATGATTCTCGAACGGCGCGCCGAGGGCGTAATCGTGATCGCCAGTTGGATATTCGAAGAGACCAACTTGCTGGCAGACCTCGAGAAGAACTATGTCCCAGTCATGATTGTTGGTCGCGACCTGACCTCGCGCGGAATTTCTTCCGTGCTCGTGGACAACGAGGCCGGAGGCGCGCTGGCCATGCATCATCTGACGAAACTTGGCCACCGGCGGATTGCGGTCATCCGCGGGCCGGAGGAACTCTTCGACAGTGAACCGCGCTGGGCCGGTGTCCAGCGAGCGGCCTTAGAGGCCGGCATCCGGCTCGATCCGAAACTTGTCTTTCAACTGCCGGGCCTGGTTGACCCCACCTCCGGCTTCGAGGGAGGGCTGCATTTCTCCAGGCAGATGTTGGCCTTGGGCCGCAAGTTCACCGCCGTCGTTGCTTTCGATGACTTGACGGCTCTGGGCGTGGTGCGTGGTTTGACTGAGGCAGGGTTGCGCGTTCCTGAGGATTTCTCTGTGCTGGGCTTTGACGATGTGCTGCCGGCCGAAGTTGCGACGCCCGGGATCACCACCATCCGGCAGCCGCTCAAGGAAATGGGGCTGCAGGCGGCCAAGTGGATGCTGGAGGCGCTGGAGCGGAAAGTCGACCGGGCGCCGCGGCTCTACGAAGCGTCACCGGAACTCGTGGTGCGAACGTCCTCGGCGCGCCCGGCGCGGCAGAAAGGCAAGAGCAAGAAATTGTTGCAGAATCGCACTTGACAGATTAGGCGAGAGTGGGAGATATTTCCATTATTGAAACGTTTGAATATGCGCGGCTCTTTATTGCTTTCAATCCGTCGAGCAGTCCTTCTACGCGAACTGGCCCGCATCGCCTCGCGCCGTTTCGCAGTCCTTGTTGACGGGCTCCAGGCTGCTCTCCGCTCACTACACCGGCAGATCACCCTGGCAATCGCTCGTCGTCGCTACACAGTTCTTCCCGGAGAAGCCGCATGATGCAACACGTTTCGCCGCCGGGAAAGCGGGACTCCCGCCGCTTCGACGTTACCCTCGCTGGCGACGCCAATCTCGACGTTTTGCTCTACGGGCTGCCTGAAGATCTGCCTCCCGAGCGGGAGCTGCTCGCCACGCAAATTGCCATTCGTCCTGGCGGCTCAGCGGCCATCACCGCCCACAACCTGGCGGCCCTGGGTCACTCCGTAGGCTTCATATCCACAGTCGCCGGCGACGACCTTGGCAATCTCTGTCAGGCGGAGCTGCGTCAGGCCGGAGTCGATCTCTCCTGCTGTGTCTCCGTCAAGCAAACGCAAACCGGCGTCACTGTTGTGCTCCAGCACCAGCTTCGCCGCCATATGTTTACCTATCCGGGCGCCACATTCCGCCTCGCCTATGGCGACCTGGACCTTGACTACCTGGCCGATGCCCGCCACTTTCACATGGCCTCCTATTACTTGCAGCGCTCGCTCACGCCCCAGATTCCCGAGCTATTCGCTACCCTCAAACAGGCGGGCCTCACCATCTCCCTCGATCCCAACGATGATCCCGCGCAGCAATGGGACCGTTGCATCCTCGAGGCGCTGCCTTTCGTCGATCTCCTCATGCCAAACGAACGCGAAGCTCGCCTGCTGGCCGCTGAGCCGGACCTGGACAAGGCAATCGCAACCTTGCGTTCGTTGGTTCCGTTGTTGGTTGTCAAGCGCGGCATCAACGGCGCTTCCGCCTTCAGTGGCCCAAATTCCTGGCACGTGCCTTCACGTCCCATCGAGGTGGTTGATGCTGTCGGAGCCGGAGACAGCTTCAACTCCGGTTTCCTGCACGCATGGACGCGCGGTTGCGCCATCGAGCACGCGCTGACCTGCGGCAATCTTGCAGGCGCGTGGTCCACCACGGCGAGCGGCGGCACATCAGCCTTTCGCGAACCGCAATCCCTTCGTGCTCTTCAGGCTGAATTAGTTGGGAGCATCCGCACAACCAGTCCCCGACGCTAACACAAATGATCCGACTCTTCAGCGAATCCCGAGACCTATCGGTCTGAGAGAAACGGAAGTCTTTGCTTTGGTTGGACACTTTAAGCATCGCGCTAAAATAAGCTGATTGGTTCTTCCATTTGTATATTCAATGAGTTGCGCACAGCCAGTCTGCGGCAGACCAGACCGAAGCAAAGCACTAGCCCAACACCCAAAAACTCTACCAGTAATAACTGGCGTTCTCTCGTAATCTGAGGAGCGGCAGACGAAACACTTACCTTTCAGGAAGCGTAGATACCCGACCGTGGCTTCCTCCGCAGGAGGAGCATTGGGTGCTTCTGACGGTTGTTGCTCCTTTCTCCGTAGCTCTGTGGGTTTTGACAGCCTGGCTGTGGCCGAACGCCTTTATATGCGACCTCATGCCTGGGTATTGGTGGCTTCTTGGAGGGATGGTGTTGCTCGGCGTGCCACTTGCCATTGGCTCGCTGCTTGCTCCGCACCAGCAAGCTGTCAGTGACAAAAGCCGCAATCTGTTGCGCCAAATGCTGGCTTGGTTGCACAACCCAAAGATGGGGTGGGTTCTGGCGTCGCTCGTCACCGGAGCGGTCAGCGGGCTGCTGATGAAGGCCGCGGTTCACAAAGCGTTCGTGCCCATGAGCGCCTGGTACGGGGCGGACTGGCACGAGCTGAGCCTGGGAGTCCCGCTGACGTCGCTGGTTTTTCTTGCTGCGGTCACCATCCAGATAGTTCTGACGGGACGGACGTTTTACGGTTCTTACCGGGAATGGTGGGCGCGAGTAGGGAGATGGATTCTAATCCTAACTATCGTGTGGGCGGTGGGATCTAGTTTGGCAATCTACGCGCCGCTGTTACTGTTTGCGCCATGGCTGCTTCCGAGCTCAAAAGTCGGATCATTGGTGGTTTGGTTGTTTAACTCCCTCTTTAAGCCGTACATAATGAAGAGCAAAAATGGGAAAAGCTCCGAGCCTGCAGGCGTGAATCTCAGACTTCTGCGTTGGATCTCGCTGGGCATTTCTATTCTGGGACTGGCGCTGTATCTTCCGATCGTCCTTGAGCTGAGCCTGGCGAGCCTCTACGGGGCGAATATGAAAATGAACGAAGTATGGATTCAGCCTTTCGCGGAAAGCCCCAATTGGGTGTTCGCGCACTTTGCGATTCTGAACAGTGTGAACAGTGTATGGCTGATCCCGATCTTTATAGTAATTCTCCTGGTTTGCTTACAGCTTTCCTATCGAGTCAACCTGAACGAGTTCTCGATGAACCTGATGTACAGGAACAGGCTGGTGCGCTGCTATCTTGGAGCAACGCATCAGGAACGCGATCCGAATTCGATTTCCGGGCCGGATTCCGGCGACGATTTGTTACTCTCCACCCTACGCAGTTCTCAGGGATATTCTGGACCGCTGCCCATCTTGAATGGGTCATTGAATCTGGTGAGTACGAGAGATTTGGCGTATCAGGTGCGAAAGGCTGAGTCATTTCCGATGACGCCCCTGCGCTGTGGCTTCGATACCTTGACCGAACAATCGAACCTGGAGAGAAACTACGCACTCGAAAAGATAATGGGACACGCCGCGAGCATATCAAAGTACGCCTACCGGCCCACAGCCAAGTACGGGAATGAGAACGGGGGATTCTATCTCGGAACAGCGATGATTATCTCCGGAGCGGCAGCCGGTCCAAACGCGGGCTATGATTCGGTGTCGTCGCCGGCGCTTCTGATGACGTTTTTCAATTTGCGCCTGGGATTCTGGGCGGGCAATCCGAGGAATAATATTACATGGACCCACCCAGGTCCCAAAGTCGGGCTCGCTCAGTTGCTCCGCGAATTGTTTGGCTTGACGAACGACAACGCCAAATACGTCTATCTCTCCGACGGGGGCCATTTTGAAAACCTTGGAGTCTACGAACTGGTAAAAAGACGATGCAAATTCATCCTGGCGTGCGACGCGGGCGCTGACCCTGAATACGCATTCGACGACTTGGGAAACGCAATAAGAAAGTGTCGTGAAGACATCGGAGTCGAAATCGAACTAGATACAACGCCGCTGATTCCAAAGAGCAGCGGTACAAACAGCGACAAGAGCGGCAAGAAACAAACCACACAACATTGTGTGGTGGGCACAATTCACTACGACATGGTAGACCCGGAAGGAGGCAAGGGGATATTTGTCTACCTCAAAGCGTCGTTGACGGGAGACGAGCCGGCAGATGTGTTGAACTATCAGACCGGGCATACGACCTTCCCGCACCAATCCACAGCGGATCAGTCGTTTACGGAATCGCAGTTCGAAAGCTACAGGCGGCTGGGGCAGCACGTTGTTGAAACGCTCTTTGCCGGCCGCGAAGCCACGGCGCATGAAGGCCCACTGATTTCGGCGCGCGCATCGGACAAGCTTCATGGACTGTCAACCGCCGAACTGTTTGAAGACCTAAAGGAGAAATGGCCAAAGAACGTTCCCAAGGAAGCGTGACGCAAGGCACTCAGAACACCAGAGCAGCCGTCGCTGCGGCACGTGACCCGCAATTCAAGAACAACTGCCACTCCGACATTCCTTGCCGCAGTTATGGATACCAGCTCGCGACGATCAGGCTTTGTCAGCACGAGTTCAGTCTCGAAGAATCAGCCTTTCGAGCGGTTTCTCAGGTGTCTGGCCAATGCTCCGAGCAAACCGGCCAACCGTTGAACCGGGTTTGGGATTCCCGGGAGTCTCTGGCAAGCTATGGGCAGGGTGGGGGAAGTATCGGCAGCAATCCAGGAATCACTTCAATCCTAGACCCTGCGGCGTTTTCCAGGAGCGATCCCGAAAGAGGCATTTCCTTCGATCCCCGGTCCCCGAATGCGAGGGACCGGGGCGACCCGCCTTGGCGATTGCGGCGTCGATCATTGCGGCTGTGCGCCTTACGCGTGAGCCGGACGCCTCAGGGCCGTCGACGCGCATTGTGTCCATTGTCAGTGGCAGCGTGAGGCTAGCGCGGATGATTCTCGACAGAGGTGTACACTGATCAGCTTATTCTTTCGATGGTGGTCTAATCTCGATTCGCTTCCCAACCTTTAGACCTTCAGCCACTAACCGCTCCATTGTAGGATCGAACTCCCACGGGAACTTAAGAACTAACGCAACGTCAACGATCCTATCGCTGTCTATGTGCCATCCGAGACCAAACCATTCATCGCATTTCTCCGAATACTTCTTCAGCATCGCAAAGCAATATGCCTGTTCATAGATGGCTTCAGTTGTCCGCTCACCGGTTGCCACCATGTACGAGAATCCCTTCGATAAGCCAGATGCGCCCATTGACAGAGAACCTCCTTTTCGGTTCTTGCGAGCAACGGCTCTCGTGTTCTCCAGCATCTCTACGATCTTGGCACGGCCAGGGCCACTCATATCAAGGAGTGCGATTGCGCAATCGGTCCTGTACATGCTGGAAAGCGATTCGACGCTCTCAAGCAACTCAGAGAATCCATCCGGCAGCGGTGATGTTGGTGGCTCGACTGCTTCGCCTAAGTCGTATTTCCGATGGACAAATTCATCAATCTCATCCGAAAAACCCGAAAGTGACAATTCGTCATATTTTCCAAATTCAGATTCATCAAAACACATTCCCTGACACAAATAGAAGCCCAAAAGGTCAATTTCGTCTGCATGAACTCCGAATGACGTTTTCTCGATAGTGAGTCTCCTATTGACATATTGCAAAAACATCGCGGGCGATTTAACAATCTGGGTCAAAATATCTAAGTCACCGAGGGCTAAGGAAAAGGGATATTCTTTCTCCGGGAATAAGCCCAGTGCGTCTTCTATATTTTCAAAGCGTGTAGCAGACATGAGAAGCGGCATCAACGTCACAGTTATCAGATATATGTCAGTGATGAACGTGCCATCGATAGTTAGCCTCATCCCCTTCACATTGAGGGCGGGTTTCTCAGAGCTGCGAATATACTGCCTAGCTCTCACACCTTGGTTGAATGCGTCTCGGATTGCGGCCTGCATATCGGTCCTCAGCTGGAGAAAATCTCCGCCAACGCGAGCATTTCTCGTTAGTCCTTTTGCCTTGCACTGAAAAATCAGAATCTTGCCATCATGCAGCACAGCCACATCTGAGAATTCATTCCCTTCGGGGTATTCGGGATTCAGGAAGATCATGTCCTGAGGGAAAATCCTGGACACATACTCGAATACCTTACGTTCAACGAAGTCACCCCTGGTCTTTTCAAATGCGGGTTTGTACTGCTTGTCATCCATTAGATCGAAGAAAAAGGTATAAAACATTACGGATGCAATCATGGGATTAGTGAAGAACCAATAGCGGTCTCCGTGTTGCAGAAAGGGACGTTCTTCGACTGTGTTGAAATCCCACGGCGCCTTTTTTGCATCTGTGAAGCTGTTGGGGAATTTCGGATTGTGATAGCCAAAGGGTTGACTCATACGTTTAAGAAACGCCTTACAGGTCTCAAGCTCGACGCCTGATACCTCGCATATCTCTTCAACCGAAAAGCACAGTAAGCTCTTGGCTGCCCCATAGTGGAGATGAATAGCCACTCTCTGCTCTAATTCGTCTCTTGTAATTTGCGCCACCTGTGCTTCGGCCCAGTATTTCTCGGCCTCTATCGGCGCATTCTGGCGAGCGTTATCCGCCGATTCATTCACTCGCCTGTTTAACTCTTCTTCAATCGCTCTCACAATTTGCAGCGCGTCTTTGATCGTAAAGCCCAACCTAGATTGGAACCATTGATCGTGTGGATTGTACAACTCCGACGCGAAGCCGAAAAACTGATGGGGATAAGCATCTCCTCGAACCCACAGTGAGTAACTCTGTGCGGATCGAAGAACGCTGGCGGTCGGAGTACGCTCTTGGGCATCAATGCCGCCATAGACCAGTTCTACGAGAAACGAGTCAAAGTAGTGACTAACTAACTTCTCAAACTCTTCGATACAGGAACCATCAAAAGTCTGAGTCCGCTGCGATTGGATGGGTTGGGACGCCAAGTATCCCGCCGTGAATTCGACGAAACGCGCGTATCGGGTCTCGACATCGGATTCGCTCACAAAATCTTTTTGAGTGAAGAGCCAAGTGAGGGTCAATTGACTGAGTAGTTCTAGTGGATCGAATTGAGCAACGAAAGTCTTGAATGCGTCGAAAGCCGCATCTGGCAGTATGGGAGTGGGTACACTATCGCCGTGATGATCATTCACCTTATACCTCCGATGGGCCTCTCAAGTCACGATGCCGTTTGGGCAATTGTAAAACGCATCGGTAGTCCGGCGGGCGGCTCCGGGCGTACCCGGTCTCTCGCTTTTGGGGACCATGGATTGAACGCAGGTGGCCCACTCATCTTGGTGCCGGGAGCTGTGCCCCGTCGGGGTGCCCTCTGGGCCGGCGGCCTTATGGGCAGGTGGCCGAAATCTCAAGCCCTCTCAAAGGAACGTGTGCCCCAGATCTCGATTCTAAGGCTTGGGAGAACTCAAAAGCCATAGCGTACAAATACTACTCCCGCAAAGTCGCCTTATCGACTGCTTCCATGGGTTACCGGGCGCTGGGCTCGGATGACCGGCTAACCACAGGCTGCACCGCCCTCTCCATGAACAAAATTTGATGGATGGGGCGGGTGGTAAACGAAGTTAGCAAGTTAGCTTCCGCTTCGCGGAAATCGCGAGTTAGCGAGTTGGCGCGAGTTCATCCCGGCCGTATCGCGAGTTAGTGAGTTAGCGCGGGTTCATTGCGGGCCTAACTCGACACGGCGAGTCAGACTGCTCCTGACCCCTGATCCCTATTCCCTGCTTCACTAACTCGGCCGCCTCGGCCGGAAGTGGCAAGTGCCACCGGCGATTACCGGGGTCCAGATAGACGGGTCGACGGGCTGCTCGGAGGAACCGAGAAACAACATTCCGTCGGGCGCAAGCACGCGATGTATGCCGGCCAGCAGAGTCTTGCGCGTCTCCTGCGAGAAGTAGAGCATGACGTTGCGCAGGAAGATCACGTCGAATTGGTCACCGCTGCGGCTGAAGGGCAGCGGCGATGAGCAGAGGTTGGCCTGGCGGAAATTGCACATCTTGCGAATCGCCGGTTTGATTGTCCAGTCTTCCCCTGCGTGGTCGAAGTAGCGGACAATGTGCCGGGCGGGCAGGCCGCGGTTGATCTCGATGCGGTGGTAGCAGCCGGCCTGGGCGCGCTCGATCACCTCAGCGGAGATGTCCGTGCCCTCGATGCGGATATGCCAGCCGGTAAGGGTGGGAAACTGCTCATGGAGAAGCATGGCCAGGCTATAGGCCTCCTGGCCGGTGGAGCAAGCCGCGCTCCAAAAGCGCAACCTGCGCAAAGGCCGGCGAGACTCGATCAGCGCAGGCAGCAGCTCGTTGCGCAACAGCTCGAACGGACGGCCATCGCGGAAGAAACTGGTTTCGTTGATGGTCATGGCCTCGGCAATGGAACGCTCGAGGGCGGGATTTTTTCTCGACTTGAGGTGTTGGACAAGTTCGTCAAGGCGGCTCATGCCCTGGTTGCGCAATAGCCTGGTGAGGCGCGTGTCGAATAGATAATCGCGCGACGGGTCGAGCACGTTTTGCGAGAGGCCGAAAACCAATTGGCGCAGGAAGCCGTAGTCCACGCTGGACGAATCTTGCATTTCTAAGCCACCGATTCCCGAAGCTGATGCATTCCCGCTTGCGCCCGGCTGGCGAGCCGGACAACTTCAGCGGCGATGGCGTTGAGGGGCAGCACCTTGTGCGCCAATCCCGCGTGGGCTACGGCGCCGGGCATTCCCCACACGGCGCTCGAGGCCTGGTCCTGAGCGAGCACGCTGCCGCCATGCTCGCGAATGAAGCGCGCGCCCAACATGCCGTCCGAACCCATGCCGGTGAGCACCACAGCCAGCACGCCCGCGCCGTAAACCGCGGCCGCTGAGCGGAAGAGCACATCGGCGGCGGGACGGCAATGGTTTTCCGGCGGGCCCTGGCTCAGATGCACTGTGGCAGGCAGGCCGATGCGCACGCCGGGGAGAACTTCCATGTGCCAGTTTCCTTTGGCGATATATATTGAGCCGGCGCGTACCGGTTCGCCCTCGACGGCCTCGCGCACCTGCAATGGACAACGGGCATTGAGCCGCTCGGCAAACAGTTTGGTAAACAGCTCCGGCATGTGCTGCACAATCAGCACTGGAAGCGGAAAATTTGCCGGCAGACTCGGCAGCAGAATATCGAGTGCCGCGGGGCCTCCGGTAGAAACGCCGATGATGAGCGCCGTGGGAATCGAATCGACCGGCTGGGCCTTGAACGGCGCCATGGGCGCGAGCAGCGGAATGCGCGCCGCGCCGGGAAGGACCGGTTGCGGCCGGTTGGTGAGCGCCTGAATCTTGGGAATCAGATCCTGCGTAAGTGTCTGCATGGCTGCCTCACGGCCAGCTTGCCCGGCGGGCTTGGCCACATAGTCGGAAGCGCCGCTGGCCAAGGCCTCGATGGTCACCTTGGCGCCGCGCTGCGTAAGCGAACTGCACATGATCACCGGCATTCTGTATCCCCGGGCGCGCAACTTTTTCAGTGTCATCAAGCCATCCATCACCGGCATCTCCACATCCAGTAGAACCAGGTCGGGGCGAAGCGTCTCTATCGCGCCCAGCGCGGCTTCGCCATCGGCAGCGGTGCCAGCCACCTCAAGGCCCGCGTCGCTTGTGACCACGGCGCGCAACAGGCTCCGCATCACGGCCGAGTCGTCCGAGATCAAGATTCTTGTCCGGCCGCAGGCCATCGCTCAGTCCTCCGCCAGGCCGAGCATGGCCAGCTTTTCCGTCAGGGCTTCGTCGTCGAATGGCTTCATGAGATATTCGTCGGCGCCGGCGTCGAGGGCGCGGAGAATGTACGCGTTCTCGGCTTCGGTGGTCACCATCATGACCTTCATGCCGCCATAACCCTCCGCGCGTAACTGCTGGAGCATCTCCAGCCCGCTCATCACCGGCATATTCCAATCCACCAGCGCAAGGTCGAAGGATGGGCGCTGCCTCAACTGCTCCAATCCGGCCTGGCCGTCGGCGGCTTCCTCGCACTCAATTCCCTTCTCTTCGAGCATGCCGCGCAGGTAACCCCTCACAAAGCGCGAATCATCCACAATCAAAGCTCGCATGGCCACCTCCTTTCTGATTCCGCGTCAAGCGGCCCGGGCCGCGCTCAGGCGCATGGGGTCCAGTTGCTCGGGATCGAGCATCACCAGCAGACTGTCCTTGAGCTTGTAAGCGCCCGCAAACAACGCTCTATGGCGCTCGTCAAGAATTGAGGGGTTGGGCTCGTGGTCGGTCGTAGACGCGGTCAGCACCTCGCCCACTGAATCCACCAGCAAACCGAAGATTCCTCCCGCACTCTCCAGCACCAGAATGTCCTGGGAGCCATCTTTGGGCGGCATGCCCAGAAGCTGACGCAGGCTCACGGTGGTGAGAACGTCGCCGCGATAATGAACCAGCCCGCCGACAAAGGCCGGAGCCAGAGGCACCGGCTGCGGACGGGCCGAGCCCACAATCTCCAGGATATGAGTGATGGGCACGCCAAAGAGCGTTTGCCCCAGGCGGACCGAACACATCTCCACCAGCGCCGCCACCGGCGCTTTTTCCTTGACCCGCAATCCCGTTGCTGCTGTGCTCATGCGACTGTCTCCCCTATCTGGCTGCATTCATCAGGCTGCGCCTCGCCGGCAGGCAGCTCGGCGACTGCGCCCAGGTCCACCACGCCGGTAACGCGATTCTTCAAGAGCGTCACGCCGCCGGTGCGCTGCGTGGTACCGGCCTCGAACAAGTCGCCGCCGGCGGCTACATCCAGCACATGCGAGACGGCAATGCCCACATGCCGATTGGCCTCGCGGCAAACCACCACGATGATTTGCGCCTGCGGGTTGCCCTCCGCCGCAGCCAACACGCCGCCCGAATCCTCCACAGGCAGCAGTTGGCCGTCGAAGTTGAGCACTGGCCGGTAGCCGATGTACTCGATGCGCGAGAGCGGAAGCTGTTCGATACGCAGCACGTCAGCCAACGGCACCGCGGCCTGACGCCCAGCCGCTTCCACCAACAGGTATTCGAGGGCGCCGACAGCACCCGCATCGGTTTCGCCTTCGTTCACACTGACGGCATCTTCTTCGCGCATGCTCACACCAGCCTTCAGCGCAATTGACCCTGGATCGAGAATCAGCGCCAGTTCGGCGTTGCCCAGCACGGTTGCTCCGGAAAAAAGGCCGATGGTTTTCAGCACCGCGGAGAGCGGCTTGACAACAATCTCCTCGGGATCAGCCAGCCCGTCCACCACCAGGCCGAAACGGCGGCCGTCGGCGTCCAGCACGGCGATGAAGTTATCCCGCTCAGAGGCCATCTTGTGCTCGCCGGCGGGCATCAGCAGCCGGTCAAGAAAGACCAGCGGCAACAGCTTGCCGCGCAACCGGTAGAGAGGCGCATTCTCAATCCACTCGATGGCCGCGGTGGCCTGCTGGGGAGGAATATGCACCAGCTCAGACAACGCGCCCTGCGGCAGCGCAAAGCTTTGGTTGAGGCTGCGCACAATCAGCGCGGGAATGATGGCCAGGGTGAGCGGAATCCTCATGCGCAGCGTGGTTCCCTTGCCCGCACGCGAGTCAATCTCCACCTTGCCGCCGATCTTCTCGACATTGGTGCGCACCACGTCCATGCCCACGCCGCGGCCGCTGACGTTGGTCACTGCGGCGGCTGTCGAAAAACCGGGCAAAAAAATCAGTTGCAGCAGTTCCCGTTCACTTTGGCGCGCCGCGCGCTGCTCGGTAATCAGCCCGCGCTCCACGGCCTTCTTGCGGATTTTTTCTACAGAGATGCCGGCCCCGTCATCGTAGACCTCGATGATCACGTGGCTGCCCTCCTGCGCGGCCCTGAGCTTGAGCGTTCCCTCCGCGTCTTTGCCCGCAGCCTTGCGGACATCGGGCGGCTCGATGCCGTGATCGAGCGAGTTTCTTACCGCATGAGTGAGCGGGTCCTTGATGGCTTCGAGGAGGCTCTTGTCCAGTTCCGTGTCCTGCCCCTCGACCTGCAAGCGCACACGGCGGCCGAGCGCTTGCGACAAATCGCGCACGATGCGCGGCATCTTGGAGAAAATATTCGATACCGGCTGCATGCGCGCTTTCATCACGCTCTCGCGCAGATCGGCTGTGACCATATCCAGGCGGCGCGAAAGCAGCGTCATCCTGGGATCAGCCGAAGTGGCCTGCAAAACCTGATTGCGCGTCAGCACCAACTCGCCCACCAGGTTCATCATCCGGTTCAGCAGCGTCACATCGACGCGCAGCGTGCTCTCGGCAGCGGTTCCCTGCGCGCGCGAACGAACAGGGTCGCTCTCGGCCTCTACGGGAGCCGGCGCTGCAGCCTGAACAGGTGCGGCCTGAACGGGCTGCTCCGGGACCGGCGCAGGATCAGGCATAGCCGGCTGCGCGGGTGCAGGCTCAAGAGGAAGAACAGGAACTGAAGTTGCGCCGACCTTCGCATGGGCCATACGTTTCGCCCGCGCCTTCACCGGAACCTGCAACTTCTCCAGTTGGCTGATCAGAACCGCATCTTCACCCACGCCTTCGTTGTCGTCGGCTTCGATTGTTCTGAGGATGGAGCGCAGCCCGTCGAGCAGGTGCAACAAGCCCGTGATAATCGGACGATTCGCGGTCAGCTTGCCCTCGCGCAGTTGGCCCAGCAGGTTTTCTCCGGCGTGGGCCAGCGTTTCCAGCCGCTTGAAGCCCAAAAATCCGGTGGTTCCCTTGATGGTATGCACCGAACGGAAGATCTCTCCAATCAGTCCAGCATCTTTGGGCCGTTCCTCCAGATCGGTCAGACAGCGCTCCATGCGGTCCAAACCTTCCTGGCTCTCGATAAGGAATTCCCTTGTCAATTCATCCATTGCGCCCACTCATCCGCCCGGCCGGAATGAACGCTCCCGGCACAGAGAGTACTCAAGGGGTTTATCGGAGAGAAAAGGCTCAACTTGAGGAAAGGAATTTCTTGCGGACACAGGAGCGGTCTTGCCGCTAATGCAGCGCCCAAGTAAAACGCCGGGGCGTGCCCATTCAGGACACCGGATTGGTCAGAGGATTCTTAAGGCCCGTCCAAAAACTATGTCTTGAAGGGTACGGGCTTCAGCCCGTACATTGAGAGCCCCTTTTTGATTTCCGGCTTTAGCCGCTGAGGGAATGCAAACTGCCGGAGAAGCATACCTCAGGGGCTAAAGCCCACAACAATTCCTGCCTTTGATGTACGGGCTAAAGCCCGTACCCTTCACCTAAAGCCCGTGCCCTTCCCCTAAACCGAATTATTGGACAGCTTCTTAGAGTCTCTTCAGCTTGTAAACCGCGCCCAAATGCTATAGCCTCTACTTCCACGCTTTTGAGAAATCGGAGACCCAATGAACGATTCATCCTCGACGGAAACCTCACTTTTGAACCTGCTGGACCAGGCGCGCCAGGCAGCGCTGCGCTCATACGCGCCCTACTCCGGCTTTCGCGTGGGCGCGGCGCTCAGGTTGACCGGCGGCGAAATCGTGACCGGGACGAATGTGGAGAATGTGAGCTACGGACTAACCATCTGCGCCGAGCGTTCCGCTTTGGTGCGGGCCGTTTCGCAATTCGGAGCCGACATTCGCATCGAGGCCGTCGCTATCGCCAATCTCAACGACGCTCCGAGCCCGCCCTGCGGAGCCTGCCGCCAGGTGCTTGGCGAGTTCATCCTGCCTGATGCGCCGGTCATTTTCCCGGCCACCGGCGGCGACCGCACCATGTCCTTCAGCGAACTGCTCCCGCTGGCCTTCGATATGAAGTTGAAATAGGGCGCGGAAAGCAACGGCCTGTGCGGAGATTCCTGATTGCGCCTGTTTAGTCCTCCACCGGCGTCGCCCACCCACTGGGGATGAAACTCTGGGTGCCCCATCCATTCCGCGCTGTTTGCGGAATGGGTGGGATCGCACAGACTTTCTTAGCGGTATTTGTATTGTTGAACTTGCGTTTTTGTTTCTTATCAGTAACTCACTTCCAGCACGTTGATCGAGTAGGGAGCGAAGCTGTGTTCGAACTTAGCTCCAGTGGTGTGAATGTGACTCTCGACCGGCACAACCGCTTCTGGATTCGCGATGCTGTTGGTTGCGTTCGGCGACTTGCCGCTCAAAGAGATCAGCGTCACCTCCGGCCCAACGCCAGGCACACCGTCGAGCGCGATGCTCAGCGGCAAGGCATCCGACCGTGCATTGACGACCTTGACGAACAGTTTGCGCCGCTTCTCGTCGCGCGTGACCGATGCATAGACCCGCGGGCCGGCGTCAGTAAGCGTTGAAGCGACCGCCTCTGTCCCCAGGTGATTGGCGAAGAGAACCTGCGCCCAATAACTGGGCGAGCCGTAGCTGGAGAGCGCATCGTAGCCGATCAGGTCCGTCGCCCACTGCATGCCGCCGGGGTTCACATTCACAAATAGAGGCGCATAACTCGCCATGATTACGACATCGCTGTTGCGCTCCATGCCGGTCATCCACGCGGCATCGCCGAGCGCCGCTTGCAGGTTGGGCGTTGGCTCTCCCTCGCGCGTCGCCCATTCGCCCACAAAGATTTTCGGCCCCTGGCGGTCCACCTTGTCGTAGTGGTTGGCGTCGGCAAACGACTGCTCTGCCGACATATAAAAATGCTCGTCCAGCACGTCCGGTTTCACGCTCTTGATCGGTGCTGTGGCAACCAATTGCAGATCCGGGTAGCGCTGCTTGATCGCCTTGTAATATTGCGCGAAGCGGCCGTCATACGATCCCGACCGGTCGAACCAGTCCTCGTTGCCGATCTCAACATAATGCAGCGGAAAGGGCGCGGCGTGCCCGTTCTTGGCGCGCTCGGCGCCCCACTTGGTGTCCACGCTGCCGGTAGCGTATTCGATCTCGTCCAGTGCGTCCTGAACGTACGGTTCGAGCGCCGGCCCTGGGTCCACATGCTCCTGACTCATCGAGTAGCCGGCATACACCGCCAGAACCGGCTCGATCTTCAGATCCTCGCACCATTCCAGGTACTCGAGCAGGCCCATGCCGTCAGAGGAGCGATAGTGCCAGGGGCTGGGATGAGTGGGCCGGTCCACGAGCGGTCCAATCATCTTTTTCCACTGGAAACGTTCCGAGATATGGTCGCCCTCGAGATAGTTGCCGCCCGGCAGACGCAGGAACTTCGGGTTCATGGCCGCCAGCTTCTCCATCAGGTCGATGCGGTTGCCATTGACGCGGTCGTGATAGGTGGGGGGAAACAGGGAAACCAGATTGAACCAGACCGTCGCGGGCCGCGCGATCGTCAGGAGCAAATGGTTGTTCGCTGTGACCGGGACCTGCGCGGTTTTGAGGGTAAAGGTATACTGCTTCCACTCGCCACTGAGCCCGGTGACTGTAGCGCTGGCCGCAGTGGCACCCGTCTCATCATTCACCAGACTGACGGTGATCGGTACCCCGGCGCTATCGGTCTTCGCGTAGAACGACCCACTGTAGGATGTCAACGGCCGCACCGGGATACCCCAATAGCCGTCGTTTTGCACGCCGGCCGGTGCTGCTTCCGTCGCCGAGGTCACACTGACTTTGAAGCTGCGTGGGAGAGCCACGCTCGGCCCAGTCGTTTTGTCGACAGAGACATCGGCTACGGAATTCCCACGTGCCACCAGCGTCCAGTGGGCCAACGACTGCCAGTCGCTGCCGATGGTGCGGTCGCGGACCAGTTCGGCGTAGAGCCCGCCGTCGTAAGAGAAATTGATCTCCTCGGTCATTAGGCCGTAAAGCGTGGGGCTGACCTTGGCGGTGGGGTGATCCACCTGAATGGCAAGAGAGGGCGACTGGGCAAGCAGTCTCACGGACAGCATGAGGGCGACGAGGAGAGCGAGTACAGCGGATCGTTTACACATACGGAAACCCATTTTAGGACGGGAAGAAGTGTTTGGCAATAGGATAACGTTTTCCTAAACAACTATCCATGGCGTCAGAATGGGATTTGGCAAGACATCCGTTGGGTAATGTTTCAAGAACAAAAGAGGCCCCCAGCAAGCCGGGAGCCTCATCTTGTTCTGAACGGGTTTTGAAGCCCGCCTTTTATGCTGCTTTGAGGTCGCCCGCCGAACGGACCCGGTAGTGCTTCATGTGAATCGACAGCGTCTTCTCGATCTTGCGCAGGTCATTGCGCTCTGAGGGGCCGGCAAAGGTTGAAGCCACTCCATGCGCCGATGCGCGGCCGGTGCGGCCTACGCGATGAACAAAGTCCTCGGCCATCTTGGGCATGTCGAAGTTAATCACCTGCGCCACGTTGGCTACATCGATGCCGCGAGCGGCAACGTCGGTGGCCACCAGCACACGGTGACGCCCCTCGGAGAAGCTGCGCAAGGCCGAGTTGCGCTGGGCCTGCGAGCGGTCGCCGTGAATCTGCGTGGCCGAGTGTCCCGAGCGAACCAGACGGCGGGCTACGCGATCAGCGCCGTGCTTGGTGCGCACGAAGACCAGAAAGCTGCCCGTCTCCGCGCCCAGCAGGTGTTCGAGCAGCTCCTGCTTCTTGTCCTGCTCCACTTCAAAGGTGCGCAGCTCGACGTTTTCCGCCGGCTTGAGCACCGAGCCGATCTCGACGCGTACCGGATTGTTCAGGTACTTACGCGCCACGTCCTTCACCGCGCCCTCGAGCGTGGCGGAGTAGCACAAGGTTTGCCGCACGGCGGGCAGCGTGGCGGCGATGCGCGCGATAGCCGGCTGGAAGCCCATATCGAGCATCCGATCCACTTCATCGAGCACGAGCATCTTGACTCCGTCCAAACGCACGAGCCTGCGCTTGATATAGTCTTCAAGGCGTCCGGGGGTGGCCACAATCAGCCGCGCGCCGCGGCGAATCGCGTCGAGTTGCGAGCGCTCCGCCATTCCGCCGACCACCAGCGCCACGGATTGCGCGGAGCTGGAACGAATGGCGAGGAAAGCCTGCTCCACCTGCATGGCCAACTCACGGGTTGGCAGGCAAATCAGCGCTAGAGCGCCTTTGGTCTCGGCCTGAGGTAGCCCAGCGTCTTGCCGGTTCCCGTCTGCGCCGTGGCCAGTATGTCGCGGCCTTCGAGCGCGGGAGGGATGCAGCCCGCCTGCACCGGGGTGGGAGTTACAAATTTGTTGGCGTCAAGCCGGCCCATAAGGGCGGGCGAAAGAGAAAACTCGGAAAACTGTGTCGTCAAAATTAAGTCATTTCCTGTGTGGGTCCCGGAGCCGCCAGAGTTGCTCGCGGCCTGCAATCGGAACCGGACATGGAGGCGCGCAGCCACTCATTCAAGAGCGCGTGCCTGCTTATCAATATGCGTAAGGGAGAACCGACGAGTCGAATCTAAGACTGACCGACGAAACATTCAAGGGAAGAACGCCCGAGGCCCGGAGCTGCCACACGCTGCTTCATTGCCAGACGGCGCCTTGCCGGCCGGTTCCACGCTCCCACGCTTTCTAGCGTTTCCTGGTTTGCTTGCGCGACATCCTTTGGTTGAAGGAGCCGAACGCATAGTCTACTGCCGGGCCTGGTATGACCCATGGCAGATGCCCCCAGGATGGGAGACTGATGTGGATACGCTGTAGAGGCTTGGGGAAAACAGTGTCAGGCAAACTTGCCTTGGTGGGGCTCGCTGCCGCTCACGACCAAATCACTGAGCGCAAGTACAGTGTAGCACAGAAAGCAATAAGAATGCGGTCGTTGTCGCGCCCGATACGGATGCAGTCTTCGGTTAGCCGGTGATACACCAAGAGCCGATTCGAGTAATGCGCTCTTGAAAATATTCGCCTGAAAGTGATCGCTACGCTTCGTATTACAGAGCCTGGATGACGCCATCTCTGATCGCCTTTCGAGCGCCGACGACTCCTCCGATCAGTGATGCAGTCGCTGTGATTCCGAATGCAGTCGGCCACGATAGGTACACGACATCCAGCCGCAAGGAATCCGGAAAAACGAAATCCAGTCCCCACCTGATCAGTAATGTCATACCAATTGCTGCTACGGTTCCCGCAACGCAGATCGTCAAAGTTTCAAGAAGGAGAAGGCGCAAGAAAAACCTCATTGACGCGCCTAGTACCCTAAGAACGCCAAACTCCTGCTGCTTCTCGATCACGCTGAAGTAGCCTTCGATTGACAGAAGAACAAATCCAACCGCGGAAGCAAACAAGAGCAGGACCGTCGCGAAAAGAGTGAAAATCATTCTCTCGTTAGTTGGGTTCGCTCTAAATCCATGCCAAATTCCAGCGACGGTCAAAATCATGGTCGCCTCGATGGAAACAGCGATCGACGCTGTAAAGCCTCTCTCAGGCGCATCCATGATCCATCCGCCGACGAGTTGCATTGGCAAGCCGAAGCCCCTAAGGAGGTGGCTCGGTGCGCGACGGTGGTGAGTGGAGCCTGCCATAGAAGTCAGTCTACATCTAAAACAGGCCTGGCCTTTCTTCGTTCCGGTCGGTTGGTCGCCGACTCGGAAGCTGCACCACTATCGTTATCGCACCTATAAATAGCACGCTGAATCTGGGCCGCTCACAACCCGTAAAATAGTTATTAGGGAGAACGAATGTCGGAGTTGCCAACCATCATCGACCAAGCCGCAAAGCCCGGCATTGGCCCACAAACAGCTGTAAACGAAACCCTCGATCCAACGGATTGGGCGAGTTTTCGCGCCCAGGCGCACCTCATGCTCGACGATATGCTCGGCTACATCCAGAACATTCGCGAGCGGCCGGTGTGGCAGCCGATTCCAGATGCCGTGCGGGCGCGCTTTTGCTCTCCTGCGCCGCGCCTCGGCGAAGACCTCGCCCAGGTTCATGGCGAGTTCATGCGCGAGGTGCTGCCCTACGCTCAGGGCAACGTACATCCCGGCTTCATGGGCTGGGTGAACGGCGGCGGCACACCGGTGGGCATGGTGGCGGAGATGCTCGCTGCCGGGCTGAACTCCAATCTCGGAGGCCGCGATCATATTCCGATCGAGGTCGAGCGGCAGGTTACGCGCTGGGTGGCCGAGCTGTTTGGATTTCCGGAAGGGGCGTCTGGATTATTTGTTACTGGAACGTCGATGGCGAATCTGATTGCTGTCCTCATTGCGCGCGATGCCGCGCTGGGCACCGAAGTGCGCGCAGGTGGAGTGGCGGCGGCCTCGAAACGCCTGACAGCTTACACTTCCACATCGGTTCATAGCTGCGTTCCCAAGGCGATGGACATCGCCGGGCTGGGCAGCGATGCGCTGCGGCTGATTCCTACAGACGCTGGATGCCATATCGATCTGGCGGCGCTGGCGGAAGCGATTCGGCGAGATCGCGAGGCTGGCTTCACGCCATTTCTGGTGGTGGGAACAGCGGGAACGGTGAATGCCGGAGCCATCGACAATCTAGCGGGACTGGCCGATTTGTGCCAGCGCGAAAAGCTCTGGTTCCATGTGGATGGAGCCTTTGGCGCACTGGCGAAGTTGGCTCCGGATCTTGCGCCAAAGGTGAATGGAATGGAACGCGCGGATTCAGTGGCCTTCGACTTTCATAAGTGGGGACAGGCGCCCTACGATGCGGGATTCATCCTGGTGCGCGACGCCGCGGCGCACCAACAGGCCTTCGCTTCGCCTGCCGCGTATCTCGAACGGGCGGCGCGAGGAATGGCCGCGGGCTCGCCATGGCCTTGCGATTTCGGACCGGATCTCTCGCGCGGCTTTCGCGCCTTGAAGGTCTGGTTCACGCTGAAGGTTCTGGGCACAGAGCGATTGGGCGAGTCCATCTCGCGCAGTTGCGCGCTGGCCCGCTATCTCGAAGGCCGCATCAACGCAACGCCGGAGTTGGAACTGATGGCGCCCGTCGAGCTGAATATCGTCTGCTTCCGTTATCGCGCTCGCGACTCCAGCCCGGAACAATCCAACCAACTCAACTCGGAGATTGCCATCAGGCTGCAGGAGTCGGGAATTGTGGCGCCCTCCACCACGCGGCTCAAAGGCCTCACGGCGATTCGCGCAGCAATCGTGAATCACCGCACCAGCCGCGCGGAGATTGATGCGCTGGTGGAAGGCACGCTGGCTCACGGGCGAGCTCTTTAGTTCAGTCGCCCACGCTCAAGAGCGCCTGTCTATTGCTCACTTCTTATCTGTAATGGTTGCTGAGAGCCACACGAGTGACTTTAGAATGGCCTCGTATGCCTTGAGCTCAGCTTCAGTGGCGGGTTCCGTCCTCTTGGACATGGCCACGGAAAAAACATTCGGTTTCCCCGACCCTGGATTCACATAGGCAACATATTCGTAAAATAGATTCGGGACGAACACCGTTCTCGCAAATGTCTTGTATTCGGCATGAGCAAGATTCAGATCGCTGAACTGCGAGGCCGGGTAATCCCTCGTGTATCCCTTCATATCGTAGTTCAGGTCTTCAATCGTGTTCTCATCCACCTTGTGATTGACTCGCACACGAATAGTAACGTCATCTTTCACAGACTTCTCTTGAGGAAGGAACACAACATTGACATGATATTTTGATGCGATTTTATCGGTATCGCCATGCCATCCGTCGGGTTCCTTGACTCCGAAAGCAAACCCGTCGCCATAGATGATGAGGTTATTAAGCTTGGGAGGCGTCTGCGCCTTCCCTGAAACTCCTGTGAGCAAAGCAACAGCAAATGCACCACAAATCAGCCTCGAAAGCACTAGATCCGTTCCTTTCTTTCCCGTTCTTTCAGCGGCGCTGCCACTTTCTCGACTGCGTGTGCCATTCTTTCCCGGCGGCCAGTTAGACCTCGGCGTGGTCGATGAGGCGCGCATCGGGCAGACCCAGCCGCCGCTTCAGCGTCAGAATCTCCTGAATCTTGTTGTCGGGAATGACGTTGAGCGGCTTGCCAATCTGCTTGGCCAGCAGGTAGGTCTTGCAGCAGGTGTCCAGCACCTCGACCAGCCACTCGGCGTGGGTGGCCGTGTCAGACCAGCAGACCACTCCGTGATTCTGGAGCAGAATTGTGTTGTGGTCCTGGACGAAGGGCAGCACCGTCTCGGCAAAAGCCTGCGTTCCGGGAGTCTCATAGGGAGCCACCGCAGCCGGACCGATGAAGATCTCGTACTCGGAAATCAGCCCGTTGGGCGGCGCGGTGCCGGTGATGGCAAAAGCCGTGGCGTAGGGCGGATGACAATGGACCACGGCGCGGGCCTTGGGGTTCGCCTTGTAAATCTCCAGGTGCAGCAGCAGTTCGCTGGTGCGCGAGCGTTCTCCGGCCAGGAGATTGCCTTCCAGGTCCAGAAAGCAGATGTCAGACGGCTCGAGGTCGCCCTTGCTCAGCATGGTCGGTGTGCAGAGCACGTAACGCGAGCCGAGCCGGGCGCTGATGTTGCCGCCGTTGCCGTCAACATATTGCCGCTCCCAAAGCTTGCGACCCACGCGAATAATCTCCGTGCGCATGGCCTGGGCCTCGAAGGAGTTGGCAACAGCCATAGGCGATTCTTCTTCCGGCTCCGTAGCGCGCGGAAGCTCCGCCGCGGCTTGCGCCGCTCCGCTCATCTTTTCCGGAATTGGAACCGCTGTCTGTTGCATGGCAAGACCTCACGCCTGGGCTGAATGACCGGGCTATGGCAAGCACCAGTATTCACCTCAGATTATATACAGCGGCGGGCGTGGCTCTAGTCCTTCACAAGCCTGCGTTGCAACTGTTCGAGCGTTTGCCCCTTGGTTTCCGGATAGAAGAAAGTGACCACAATAAATTGCAATGCCGTGGCGGCTGCGAAGAAGACGAAGGGCATCCCCGCGCCATACCGATGCGCCACCAGCGGGAAGAACTGCGCGATGAGGGCAACCAGAATCCAGTGGCTGGCGCTGCCTACGCCTTGCCCCTTTGCGCGAACCGAGGTGGGAAAGACCTCGCCCAGGTAAACCCAGATGACCGCGCCCTGCGAGAGCGCGAAGAAGGCGATATAAACCACCAGCAGACCCAGCAGAGCAGCCTGATGGCTGCTAGTGATAAAGACCCAGGCCACGCCGGAGAGGCAAAGCGTGGTGCCCGCCGCCCCGACCATCAGCAGGCTCTTGCGGCCAAAGTGGTCAATCACCGACATGCCCACCAGGGTGAAAATCAGATTCGTGGCCCCGATGGCCACCGCCTGCAGGTCGCCGGAAAGCTGGGTGAAACCGGCCGCGGCAAAGATACTCTTGATGTAATAGAGGATGGCGTTGATGCCTTCCAACTGGTTGAAGGCGCCGATGGTGATGGCCAGAAAGAGCGGGAAGCGATACTTCCAGCGGAAGACCGGCTCGTGCTCGACGGCGTGCTCGGAGTTGAGCGCCGCCTGAATCTCGGCCAACTCGGCATCCGGGTCGGGTGCGCCCATCTGGCCAAGCACTTCAAGGGCTTCGTCAACCTGATGGCGCGAGGCCGACCAGCGGGGCGAGAGCGGAATGCGGAAGAGCAGCGCAAGGAAGATGGCGGCCGGAATCGCGACCACGCCCACCATCATGCGCCACTCCAGCGACCCGAGATGCGCCAGGCCGATCAAATAATTTGAGGAATAACCCAGCAGGATTCCGACCACCACGTTGATCTGGAAAGCG
>Ga0302192_10000448_pt1 | contig 27036 bp, 23 predicted proteins | sample II_Bog_E3_2_FD_200230 | JGI IMG/M metagenome (GOLD analysis project Ga0302192, IMG submission 200230) | Peat permafrost microbial communities from Stordalen Mire near Abisko, Sweden - II_Bog_E3_2 | ecosystem: Environmental > Terrestrial > Soil > Wetlands > Peat | place: Sweden: Abisko...
CCTGCGCAAGGAAATTGCGTCGATGCAAGGTCTCAATACCAATGGAGAGACATGGCTGATCAATCCGCTACAAAAGTTCGCCCCTCGCAAGGGGTGGCTTGCTTTAAAGACGGTGAAATCAGCCTGTTTGAGGCCCAAGTAAGTCACTCTGAGGATTCTATCCAAGGGGCGCACGGGCCGGATCCTCGAATCAGTCCCATTGATACGTCAGGTTTAATCTCAAATTCTTAACGATATGAGCAAACTGACCCACTACCGATCATTCCATCCGGGAGTTGAGTTCCATTCTTTCCAGTCATAATGGCAAGCACGGCAAACGGAAAACGTGTTCCTGTGGCCGCGTTCTCCTTCCCTTCTCACCATACAAAATTTGCCTTAATTGTCATCACGCTAACCGTGATTGGTGTTAGTAATGGCTTATTTTACGCTCCTAGCTTGATTAGAGACGCGGGTGTATTTATTTCCCCAAAAGACTTGTACTCTGCTTTATTTTTGGTTTGATCTTTTAATGAAAAAATTTCTGCTATGTTTATCCTTTTCGGTTGCTACTAGCTTTGCTTCATCTTCACCGTTTGACCCCACCGATGTCACCAACACCGTAGACTTCTTTTCCGGTGTTTATTACCCCAAGTGGATGCACCACCAGCCAGGCCCATCAAATAATGGTGATGTCACAATTGGCGGAGTCATCGTTGCAGGACCTGATGCCTTTTGGCAACCTACTCTGACTCAAGGTCAGTTGCTTCAGAATATCATGGCAGGTATCCAGTCCTATACTTGGGGGACCAGTATTGCCGCGAATCCAGCGGCTTACAATTACCTGATTGCAACTGACGGTAATCCAACACTCCAGGATCTTGCCAAGACCGAGGGGTTTTGCTCCACCTCAGATACGAATGCCTTTCTGGATGCATTCAATGGCAATGGCTTAACCCCTCCGACACTCCTTGGAGATGCTCAGTCCGTCGGTTATCAGAGTGTGGATGATTGGCTCAATGCCTGGTATGGCACCACGGATGTTAACGCCAGCGCCATAGCAGCGGGTTTTGGCATAGGCGATACGAATGCCTTCCTTACGTCTATCGGTGGTGCCGGGAACCTCAGTAATTGGGCCTTAACCAATGGCTATTTGGCCTACACCACCCAACCACTCACCACCCCCGATCAGCAAAACGCCATGATTGCCGCCATTGCCAATGGATCGGTCAGCGCTTCCGCTATTTCAGGAATGATGGAGGGGACATTGCTTCAGGCCGATGATGGCCAATTTATCCAGAATGCAATCACGGCCGCTCAGAACGCTCACAATACCAACGCCGTCCAGGCCTTGTATAACGGCATTATTGTTGACCAGACAGGATCCCCAAATGATGGATGGGGCAACTCAGTTAATCAATACCTGGACCCCACGCAGCTTAGTCTTATTGACTTCTCCAACTACAAAGCTAGTGACCAAAACCTCAATAATGTCAACCTTTCCGCCCTTCCTGGTATCACGGGCACCAATCTAAACGGGGTTTCCTCTCTGGTTGGAGCAAATCTAACCGGGCTCGATCTTACTGGATGGACCCCAACACCGGGCACTGATTTATCAAGCATCAATCTCACTGGAACTACTGGCTTTACCGCCGCAGATATTACCGCTCTAGGTAACGGCTTGTGGTCCGGAGCCACCCACTCCTTTTCTGGTGCCATTTTAACCGGTACTGGCATCACAAGGACTGACGTTTATAATGCAGTGTATGCCAATTGGCTTGCCATTGATGGTGACCCTATAGCTGCCAGTAGTGATGCTGCCAGCGAGGCTGATTCTATTACCTACTGAGTATTATTTGTTCTTACATGCTGGTGATTATCAGTGTTGTTCACGCTTTCATCCAAACTACCATTCTAGTTATTGGGCAAGATGCACTTCCTTTCTAGGACTCTATGATAGAATATCACCTGAATCCAACAATGCGCACGAACTCCAAAAAATAATTGTATCTTAGCCCACGTGAATACCGAACCAGTAAAGATAGGGAAAAGGGAGGGGAAGCCTGTATATCTTTACGAGCCTGCCCCAAAACCAAAAGGCATTAAAAGGGGAGATTGTTTTACCCTGAAAAAAGACACACAGTTCAACCAAGAAAGCTTTAAAGCGGGAACTGCGGTGGAATATGTAGGTCACGATACGCCAGAAGAGGCTATGCCACAGATAGACTATTTTCTGTCCTTCCACCGATTCATTATTAACAACGACAATCGCAAACGAATTTTGGATTGGGACGATATCATAAGGACAAATCCAAAGAAAATTAAAACAAGATAAGGTCTCCGGCGATTCTTTGTGGTAGTAGTTTCCTTTACTTGCTCGATCGTCTTCAGAACAGAAACTCCATTACTACAATGTATCCCTCCACTATGAATGTGAACGCCTTGCGCGATAGTAAATGATTTAGTTTCATCACTCAATCTGCCGTTTTCTTTTCGCGCGCTTCCTTTATTCGCCTCAATGACTCACTCACGCGGTTCTCTTCATATTCGAGCTGCGTCGTGGTCATCTTCTGGTAATCGGGATCACTTGTCCCCTTTTCCCTCAATTCTTTCAGGTGGGCAGCAAGCTCGCGGTTCGCCTTCCCCAGATCGATAATGTCAGCACCAGCGATTCGACCTCTCTCTCGTTCATCCTCAAGCTCTCCCTCTAACTCCATCGTCTTTGCGATGTGTGCGTCCAGTGATTCCTTCAATGTTCCGTACGGCTCCAGGATGTGTTCCTGCAGGTCTTCGTTCCATGGGAATATCCTTACGAGCGGACAGAGGGCCAAAATCGCCTCCTCGGCATCATAGGGAGCCAGTATTAGCTCTGGATAGGGTGTCTCTACAATGTCGTAATCAAGCGTCATATCGGCCTTTAAAGCAACGATCTCCTGATCTTTACCCAAAACAGCAATATAGGGACATTCGATTTTTTCCCTACTGTGGACAGGCTCCACCCTCAGGGTTTGTGCTGCCTCCACCAACGCCGTCATTCCCCAAACAATCAGGATTGCCTCCAGACCGGCAAGGATAAGTTGCACCCCCTCGCTCCACTCATCAGCTACCAGCCAATGGATTAGTATTGCTGCAAGAATTACTCCGATAAACCACGCAATCAGGCCAACAGGCGCCCATGTCGATCTCCTTAAAACCAGAATGTGCGGAACCCCTTGTACCCGGTTCCAGAACGACGGATTTTCAACCCCGGGTAACCGCCACAAAAGCAGGATCAGGGCCGCATAGATGAAAGCTCCAACGAATATCATTTCTCATTCAAGAGTGATTTTCACCTTGCCCGTTCTCGAAGGAGCATCGATGGATTGAGTCTTGCCGTTGTACGTCACGTTGACTTTCCCTCCAGGCAGGTAGGAAAGCAGAACGTCACCCTTTGGTGACTGCACCGTATAGGTTGTGTTCGGGTCACCAAAGCCGACCAACACGGTACCCGTTTGAGCGTCGTAACTACCGGTCGGTGCCGCTTTCGGATTAATCACCAATGGTGGCGGCAGAATAGCCGTCGGGGTCGCTGTGGCGCTCGGTGTCGAGGTCGGAGTCGGGTTAGGCGGAGTACTCACCGAGAGTTTAAATGGGGTTGGAGATGGCTCGATTTGCGTCGGAGGAACATTCTGGATGGCAGGGGTCGCTGTCGGAGATGGCGAATGAATATAAAAACCTGCATTTTCCAGATCCTGCGACGTTGCCGGCGCGCGCCCAACATTTACGGTATTCTCGGGGGGGGCAACCGCAACCTGATTTGCAACACTTGTATCCGATGCCCGCTGCGATAGCTTCTTGTCCAGCGTGGAGAGTTTTTCTTCAATACTTGTGGCACTAATTTCTCCACGCGTTGATGGCTGGCCCTGAACTGGCATCGGAATGATCGGCTTCGTCCCTCCAGGGATCACGTATGGTTTACCTGAAAGTTCTGCCTCCTCCACAGTTGCCCAGTGTCCGCCCTCAATCACCTTTGCAACGTATTGTCCACTTCTCCACTCACCTGTTGAATTGTCAGCCTTGGCCTTTTGCCATCCACCTGATACTTGCGGAAGGATATAGGCAGGCTTGTTTTGACTATCGATGTCGCCAGGTTTCGTGTAATCGAAACTCGTGGCAATCATTTCGGGCGTGACTGGAACAGGCTGCAGCGGCTTGTGACCCGGCCTCATGTTTGCACAACCGGCAAGCATCAAGACCAATATTGATATCGTGTAGCGCATGGGTTGTGAAAACCTACCGCATTTTTTGATCTTGGGTAGTGTCTCTTTCATTGTCCTAGCCCCCTTCTTGAAACATCCAGCGGTTCAACCAGTAGTGCTTTGCATGCAGTTCCCGGCAAAACCAAGAGATAGGGCTTGTTTTCCTCCATGTCAGTTGCCAGCAATCCTGATATCTTATCAAGTGCCGCCTGCGCCCCCTGCAGCCCTGCGTTCTGCGCGCTTTGGGTAGCATTTTGAGTAGCGCTTACAGTTTGGCCTCCAATGAGACCGCCTGTTAAGCCGCTTGCCGTGGCAGCAACCGCACCCGTTCCCGTTACCTGAGTCGCGCTCTGCTCGAACGATTTTGTCACCGCGCTCGCCAGCGATAGTAACACAGGCCCGATCGCACTCATCAGGGTATTACCCACAGTCACACCCGGAATCCCGAGGTTTCCTGCCACGTCGGTACCAATCGCATTAATTGTCATTGATTTCCCATCCTTGAAGATAATCTTGTGAAAAGTCACTGTTGCCTTCCCTTGAACCTTCCCTGCTGCGGCAGTTCCCACAATCTTATCCCCAATATCAAGGAGCTTGTGCCCGTTGAAATAAAATGGCTCCCAAACACCTGCAACAATTGGAATCTCCGTGTCACGCGTTGATGCCGAGGCCATTGTCCTCAGGGAGATACTCTCACCAACCGGTGAAAATGTCTTCGAACTAATACCATTGGTGTCAGTAATCGTAGTCACCCCACCAGCCATTGCCCCGGGTGTCTCGTTATCAAAGAGATACCTACTCGGTGCCGTTTCAACCTTGGGGTTCATTTCGCTGTATGTCCCGCTTCCACTCTGACGGCTCAGTGGTATCTGTTGCTCCACAAGACCATTCGGTACTGGAATGCTCGATACTTCCTGTGTCGGGGTTGGGGTCGGGGTTGGTGTTGGTGTCGCCTCGTCCTTCAACACACCTGGTATTACTGCCTTTTCCCGCGCCTCAGAATCTGCAGTATTTCCCGATGGAAGTAAATTCTGCATGGGTGTTCCCGATGGTGATGGAGTTGGCTGCGGTACCAGATTCGCCGCCTCGCCGTGCCCCGCGTATTTTCGCCTTGAGGCTGCACCAACGTCCGAGCCTACCACCTTGATGGCAATGCCCAAAAAGACCAAGGCCATGAGAATACACCCGCCAATGATCAAACCGTTCTTTGTTAAAAGCGCTTTATAGTCCATGTCACTTCCAGATAAGCTCAAATGGTTGTTTGAAGGAAAACGGTGAAGAGGCTAGGACGGCAAATCCTGTCGTGGCCTCTCCGGGCTGCAAGGTCGTCTGCTGGAATGACACGTAATCCGGGACAAACTGCATGCTTCCAACCTGTATTCTGAGCGCCGATTCGTCATACCGTATGGCGTACTTGTAAGGGTTTGTGTAGGAGAATGATATAGCGACAGGTCCATTCTTGAACTGGTAGATGTAGTAAAAGTTAAAGGAGGTGAGTTGACTCTTCCTGAAAACAGGGATGCGCCGCACCGTGCGTGTATCAATCGCCTTTTCCTCTGACATTGCATCGTAATTGGCCACAATCTTGGTGATCGCCCCGATATCCAGTTCATCATTCGGCCCCACGACTGAGCTTTTCGGTGTCTCCCCATCAGAGAGGTCGCCGCTGGATACTTTAATTAAACTGTCTGCTGTTCCGTAGTTCGGCGCCACGAACACATGATAAGAGAGGATCTTGTTGTCGGGGAAAACAAGCTTCATGGATGTATCCCCTGTCTTGTCCTTGGCGAATAACTGCAGGAGCCTTCCTTTTTGGGTATAGCTGATTAGGTTTCCGTCACCCAGGATTACGCCGTTTATCGAGTCGTCAAAGGTCATTGTTAATCCGTAACCTGGGGCGACATGAAGCAATTCTACCCCATCCTCACTCTGATCAATTTTCTTGATTTTTTGTGCGAGGAATTCGTGCAATTCATCATCTGTCATATCAGATGCCTTCTTGCCGTCGACCATAACAGGCGCTGCAGGTTCATAAATCACAGGTGGGCCATTACCATTGTCTCCCTGCTGTACCGGCCTGCCGTTAGGTTCGATATCACGAGGCGAGGTGGGGCTTTTGGGCCCTACATCAACCGGCGTCACATCGGTCGCCAAGAGAGGCGCGACTAGGCAGAAAAATAAGAATATCCTTTTCATTTTGTATTTTGAGGGGTCGGTGAGGCACCCCCTTTTTGGTTTTCCTTCTTTGGCTCGGTCAGTGGCACCGCACTATCCCAAGTGTGAACCATCTTGTCGCTGTCACCTTTGGAAAGACCGACGACATAGAGTCCCCATGGATTTGCCGGCGTAGGGACTTTTTGTGTGAGATACGTCAGCACGAAAACGACCTCTGTCTTGCTCTGGGTCACCACGTTGCCAGATATATCTTTTGAGTCTTCCACTGTCGTTTCCTCACACTTTGAAATGAGTTCTGTGTATTGCGGGTAATCCGAGTCGATCACTCTCTTTGTCCCCACAACCTCAAACATCTTGCGCCTGTTGACCCCAAGTGAATCCCTCACTTCCTTATCCATATCCATGGAGAGTCTGTCGGCAATCGACGGCACGAGGAATTCCCGTGCCGGAGTAATGTCGTAATCCGATGGTGTGAGGTTATAAATCTGACCCAATGTCATAGACAAGAACTGTTTCACCATGTCAGAGCGCAGACGAAATGCCTCCGTTGACCTCCAGGTCACCACGCCATCGGTTTCGCTTAATATGGCTGGAGGGCGCAGGTAGATGGTGATTAGCATGACTCCAAGAATGATCGAGGTAATGTTAGAAAATAGGGCGACAATGACCAGTTTCGTGTTCATCGAACGCAAATCGCCGTACCGCTCCCATGGCAACGGACGGCTGGCTGGCCTTCGAATCATCTGAGAGTCATCCTTCATTATCTTATCTTACCAGATTATCGCAAAACCGAATCAATGTTTCTTCGGCTGTGTACATAGGCATCGTGCAAACGTTCTGCCAACTCCCTGTGTGTGACGTAGATATTATTCTCTCCATGCTCCCTCCATGGACCCTCAGGCACCTCGTAAAACTCCACAAACTTCCAATCGACTTGTGTCATGGCGTCTGCACCCAAGAAGTCCCTGATTGCCGGCGATATATCGATCCCTGCACTATGGTTCCTGTTCGGACCGGGACGCGCGTTCCCAAAGACATATTCCCAATGATCTGTCCTGAACGGCCCCACATCCTCCCATTGCGCGTAACAGATTTTCCCTCCGCATCTGATTTTTATCCACCGCCCCTTACAAACACTTTTGCCATTCTGTTCAAAAGCCGTCCTGAACCATGGGATGACCAGGCCCGCCTCGGGTTTGGTAGAATTGTTGTCCACATCGTTATAGGGAAGAGCCACATAGAAAGGGTTCTGCTTTGGGGCGCTGAGTGAGACAGGCGTATAATCGGATCCGTTGCGTGCCCGAGGATCGGGGTTGTCATAGCCCCCATAGTTTTTTTGCCACTGGGAATCCCAAGAACTTTTATTATTTGGTACAGAGTTGCCCCTGCTCGCCTGCTCGCCTATCCAGAAAATTGTTGCCGTAATAAGCCTCTTCCATGGGTAGCTACTTTCCGGGAGTGATGTGGAAATACTTGTCGAGTTTCCTACTGATGTCGCAGACGGCTCTCTGTAGGGAAGAGTCACTACACTATCCCCCCATGATGTTGCTACCAGTGAGATGAGGAGTAAGGCGGAAAAATACTTCATGCGCGTTTGAAAGGATTGACCATCTGTTTTATCATTCAATTGGAATCTCGGCAATATGCTCTTTTGGTCTATCTTATTGTTTTCTATGGCAATCCCTTGACCGGTGGAGCTTGTCCGGCTATTTCTTCAGCATGAGCACATTCGCACCAATCAGTATCGACCTTGGCGGCACACCACGTAGCGGCGACGGGATCTTCAAACCCTTTGGAGGCCTCGATCCCTCAGATTCCTCCAAAATCTCTGGTGCCGGTGATGGTGCCGCCATGGGACTTATCGGCGGAGCTCTCAAGAAGGCTGGACAAATTTTCATGGAAACGAAACTGGGCAGGGCCATTTCCGGCACTTTTGAGAATGTCAAAGGAAAGATTACTGGCAGTCGTCCAGTAACCGCTGTCCGCGATTTCTTCTTTGGCGAAACCGAGAAGGAGAAGATTGCCCGCGAAACCAAAGAGGCTGCATCCAAAGGGACACTCGAAGCCGGAGAAAAGTCTGTTGCTTCGGAGAGTCTTAAGGATGTCTCCGCTACCATGGAGAAAGATACCGCGAAGGCCGGAGCCGAGCTCTCCAAGATTCCTGACGGATGGGATGCTCCCGTGAAAGGTGGCGCCAAAGCTGGCGCAGAAGTCGCCACAGGCGCTGGTAAGGTTGCCGCCGAAGGTGTCGCGAAAACTGCCGGTGCTGAAGTTGCCGAAGGCGCCCTTAAAACAGGAGCCAGGGTTGGCGTTATAGGCGCTCTTGGTACCGCAGCGAAGGTTGGCGGTGTTGCTGCCGATGTGGCCATGGTTGCCTATACCGGCTACAAGGTTTATGACTACACAAAGCATCCCGAGAAGGCTAATGCCGTTGCAGAGGAGCGCGGTAAAAACTCCTTCCTGAAAAACACGTGGGAGAACATTGCTGATCCTGTCAAACTCTCTCAAAGTGTCGCGGCATCCGTTGCCCTCACTGGTCAACTTGCTGGTGTCTATTCAGATACTGCCAAAACGAATCAGGAAAATGACCGTCTTCAGGCAGCTCTTGATCAGAAGAGGGCTACGCTTGCCCATCAGAATGGCGATCAGACCAAGAAGCCTTTCGCCATCATGTCTCAATCGCTTTCAATTCCTCAGAACGCTCACGAGCCCATGGGAACACAGTCTCTTCCTGCGCCAATCCGCGATGGTGCCGCGGTCAATGCTCCTTCGCGGGATCATCAGTTGGCGTAAAATTATCATACCGACGGTGCGGTCTTGCTTCTTTTTGTGGTATAGTTTCCCTATGACCACAAAAAGAAGCCCTCAGAGGCCGCAGGGTGCAGCACCTTGGTTTTCCGCTTTTACCTGTATGGTACTTAGTGGTTGCATGGTTTTTATCATTATCAAAAACCAGCATCTCTCCAAAGATAATGCAGACCTTCGACTCGCGTCGATCATCGCAGATAAGCGATCTCAGATTGCCGTCACTTCCACTGCCTCAGCCTTCGAAGAGGGTTATTTCCAAAGCGCAATGGATATGTATTGCCACCGGAATCACTACGCTTTCAGCTCATCGCCCGACGGAAAAATAACCGCTTGGAAGAAATCTTCTGGAACAGACGCCGATGTGCCGGTAGAACCTACTCATGCGAAAAAGTAGTCTGGCTCTAGCGCTTATCCTGTGCGGATGTCAGTCTCCTGATGATCCGGCCACCCTGCGCTATCTCTCATCTGGATACCGCACCACTACGAGTCCTCTTCCCCAAGCATGGGTCGATAGTTCGATGGGTAGTAACTCCACTCCACCACCTCCAACAGAGCCTACGATTCCCGACCCTGATCCTCCGGCGCCAAATACCAGCCGTCCACCACCTCAACTGCCATATGGCATCCCCGTTCCAGGTCACCCGGGTCTCGTTAAAAGCCCCTATTCCGACAATGGATATGTCGATGTTACCGGATTCCCGCCAGAATCGCCTGCCAAGTGCCCCTACACGCATCAACTTTTCCTAGTTCCGTAACGTGGCCCCTTGGCAGTTTTCACGGCGTAGGCTATTATTGCTAGGTACGCCATGTTTGCAATCGCCCTCATCCTCTGCTGGATTATTAGTCTATCCTGCGCTTCAGGTAGTGCTGGCTATACGGATTTTCCTCCGCGTCTCAAATGGCACCCCGCTTATTGGGTCGCTGAAGGAGTGTGTCTGCGTCAAATCACCCCAGCCTGTACCTTTGGGTTTATCCTTTTCATCGTTGGTGGTATTTTAGGTTCCGTAGCAGGTCTTCCGGGAGAGCTTTTTGGCGTTTTTCTCCTAGCTCCGCTGCCCCACCTCATTATTGACTTTACACGACGCGACACAGAACTTCGATCCAAGGACTTCTATTTCTTTAATCCCTTCAAGCCCATCAGTGAAAAGCCTACCACAATCACTTCCGGTGGCCGACAGGAGGAGGTGTTTCAGGAAGCATATTTTTATATTTCAGATAAGGATTGGTCTGAGCTCGTCCAAAAGATGGACGCCAATGAGGTCACCTTCCTTAAAGGCAAATGGCAGGTTTCAGGCATCTATCTCTCCGATATCACCCCCGAGTTCATGCACCTCTTCGACTCGCTCAACCTTTCGCGCTTCCTTGTCCATCCCGAGAATAAACAGGCCATGGAGTCAATCATTGAGGAGCTTCGGGCATCGTCACGCCCCGCCATCGCCCCACAAGGTCAGACGGCCCGAGGTGTAACTCCCCCTCCCCCATATCATAGTGACGAACCTCCACTAAGGGAGCCAGACGACTACACTTATACCGAGCCCCCGCCAGATCGGGAACCGGCAGATGACCTTTTTCAGATCGCCGAGGAACATCGTGAGGCTCCCGTTCCCACTCCTGCCCACGAACCCGATAGAGAAAATCAGCCGGCCCATGCGGAACAACACCCACAGACTGAACAGCGCCAGGAAACACTTCTTGTTGATGCCACCAATGTTATGGGTGTTACCAAGAAATCTCTTGGCTCCACAAACGATATGCGCAAATCTGAGGCAGGTGTTCACACCGCCAATATTGACGAACTTGGACCCATCGGGGATTTCCCTTTAGACGAGTAACCACCATGGCCGAAATCAGCTTCCAACCCAAAAGCGCCCCACTTACCGGCGCTCGCCTTCCTACCATTGAGGATATTAACGCACTGAATCATTTTTCTGAGCGAACCGTTTGGCGTCCCGCTCAGCCGGCCGCAAAGAAAATCGCCTTGGGCAAGGTATCATTTTTCTTATCCTTTGTGGCAGGAGTCGCACTTTGTATCGTCGGTGAATTCCTGCCGTCTGCCTATAAGAATATACGCAGTGACCACAAGACTCCCCCTCTTTCAACGGCCGCAAATGCCTATGTCGTCCTCAAACACCCAACTGAGGCCGATTTCACCCGCCTTAATGCTGCCGGTTGTCCTTCAGTAACTCTCTTGATACCAAAGGATACTATTCTTCCATCCGTGTACAAAGATGCCACCTTTAAGATTGTTCCGGTTGATGGTTCCTCGATCCCTTCTGAGGGATATCTTCTCAATGGTTATCAATGGTACCCTGTCGGTCCTTGATTCTACATCGTTGCCACGTTATTGATCCAACATGTCACTCGTACTAGGCCTTCGTAGTTGGTATTCCTTTAACAAGGGTTTTCTGAGCCCCGCAGATGCTGTTGCAGCCGCAAAGGTTGCAATCGATCGTGAAAATGCCGTCACAGGTGCTACCGGCGGATGTATCGCCTATGCCGACCACGGTGAAATTGCCGGCCATTTCGAGTTTGCCGATGCCTGTCGCGAGCATGGTCTCACTTATATTCCCGGCATTGAGGCCAATCTGAAGTACCAGAATGAAATCAGACCCATCATTGTTTTTGGAATTCGCTCAGAGGGTCAAGAGGCCCTCATGAATCTCTTGGCCAATTCCTCCACAACGAATGAGCCAACCCCAGCAGGCGTTGACCCCTCCCTCCCCTTGCTCTCCATGGAGCATCTTAACTCACCAGCGCTCCTCTTACTCTCAGGTCAGGAATCAAGCCATCTTCTCGCCTTCCGCCGCCGCCGGGAACTTCTTTCAGCCCAGGAATTCATTCGCGACGTGCGCCAACAAGGTGCAAGGATCGCCATGGCCGTCGACCCAACCTCCATCGATCTCGTTGACGAACGCTTTCTCACAGAGATCAGCAACCTTAGAGTCGGCTCTGTTCCATTCCGCCCCGGCATCATTGCAAATTTCAATCAACTTTTTGATTACAATAAATCCTGCGATATCGCATTCCCACCTGATCAGGCCGCTCCTGTCCCCTACTCGTTCGATATCCCTGAAATCGCGACGACCAGTCAGATTGCAGCACTCGGGAATCGTCCCATCCCTGGATACAATCCGGATACACTCGAAAAACTTTCGCAAAATGCCGGGATAGTTCCCGTGCCAATCACTAAATCCCACTCTGACATCTCTTATGACGGCCTTTCTCCAGATGACGCACTTGCATTACTGAAAATGCGCTGTTTTGAGGGACTTTCCAAGAAGATTGGCATTGATCCTCAGGACCTCCCTGTTTATCATGATCGACTCGAAATGGAGTTGGGACTCATTAGCAGTGTCGCCCTTCAATCTCAAATTCTCTATACAGCCAGCAATATCGGATTTTGCACCGATAATCAGCAGCAGGCTTTTGCTCGTGGAAGTGCCGCCAATAGTCTCGCATGTTGGACTCTTGGCATCTCGATCGCCGATCCCATTGTTCACAATCTACCTGTTGAGCGCTTTCTCAATCCGGAACGACCAACCATGCCCGATATCGATGTCGATATCCCTTCGTCATTCTCTCCCAGTGTCGTTCGCCATATGATCGAGAATGTCCCCAATTCCATCCGTATCAGGCAGTCACAAAATGCAACACTTGGGCGTCTCATGGACAAGTCTGCCAAGTTGTTCGGCATCAGATATCCTGAGCGTATTTCAACAGCTCTCAGAGCGGAGCTTGGGATCTCTGCGTTTCCCAAAGGCGATGCCATGGCCATTCTCCAGAAACAGTTTCCTGACTTCAAGAAGCGGTTTCTATCGTTGCGCGAGGATCAGTCCGCTGAAATGGGCGATCTTTTTCGCACCCTCTGTGCGCTTGGCGCCAGACCTACCGGATTTGAGGCCCATGTCGGTATTGCAGCCTCCGGAAAACCGATTCAGCAAACAATCCCTGTCATCCCCGTTAATTTCGACGGCACGACTCAAATGGCTGCCGGTATCCCACACAATGCTATCGAGAAGCACGGGATCATCAAGTTTGACTTTCCTCCTAGCAAAAATCTTGATCGGGTTCGCTGCATCATCAATCGCTCCAGCAAAGAGATGCCCTCCCTTGAAGATGCCGCACGTCATCAATCTCCCGAGATGTACTCTGTTATTTTGAAGAATGGCCTCGTGGCCGGTATTCCTCAAATTCACAAGTATCGCGAGGTTCTCAAAATCATCAAACCGTCCAAGTTTAGCGATTTATCGGCTTTTACTTCTCTTATTCGTCCCGGTGCCGCAAAGCGAACTGAGGATAACAGGAAGACAATTCTTCCTCCAGGCGTCGACCTTTTCTTTCATGGAAAAAGCCCCTTTGGTGCCCTTGTTTCGAAGCTCGGCCCAAAGGCCGTAGAAGTTTTCAAGAAACATACCGATGAAACACGGGGATTTGTTATTTACGATGAGCAGTTCTCCATGCTTCTTCACGATCTCTCGCTTGTCTCTGTGGGTAAGTGCGAAGAACTTCGAGGCGCCAAAAAGAAGGGGACTCCGCCAAACCCCTCCATTGTCAGCGAGGTTGTCAATGGTATCGAAAAGCAATTCGGTTCTACTCCAGCACTTGCCAATGATTTGTTTTCTGCGCTCAGTAACGAGGGCGGCTATCTTTTCCCCAAGGGACATTCTGTCACCTATTCCGCAGTAGGCTGTCAACTCATGGAGATGAAACTCCGAGACCCTGCCGCCTTTGTAGCCGGTCATATTGATCATTTTTGGGAAGAGGCGATCGCAAAAAAGAGCCCTTCGAGGACCGAATTCAAGGAGGAGATGTCATCTCTCTTCTACGACACTCAAAAACTTGGCTGCCATATCCACAGGATGGATTTCTCCAAATCGCTCCTTACTGACGTCACCCCAGACGGAAACCTGCGACTTGGATTGGATGCTATTTCATCGATCGATACCGAAGAAATTAAACGCATTAAGGCTAATGCGCCTCTCTACGAGCAGCAGATAAAGAATGGCGTTGCCATGACGCCGGATGTTCTTTCGCAAGCGCCCTATTTTTTGAGCCCTGAAACCATCGCCAAGGGCGCTCTCTTGGGTGGATGGATCGGTATCACCACAGAAACCCCAGGTCAGATTGCTGCTGCCTATGCAGGATCTGCATACTCCAACAAATCGCACGCTGTCTTGGATACACTCGGATTTCTCCCTAATTTCGCCCTCCCTGCGATTGGATGCCCAAAAGGAACACCAAAACGCGGAAAGGATTGGGACGCACCAGTCTCCATCAATGATGTTGCCCTCGGTTCTCCAATGAAGGATTCCTTTTTTGTTTCTGGCCTTGTCACGAGCGTGAGGAAGCAGAATAACAAGAACGGACACTCTGTTGATTTTCAAATCTGGGGTGGTTGTGGTGCTCGTGTTCCTGTAAAAATGTGGTTCTCTGTACCACGCAATGAACGCACCAACCCTTCTGCAGATACGCTGGCACGCATCAAGAGAGAAGCAGAGTCGACGGCTGCCATGTTGGACGAACACCTGCGAAAGACCCCCTATCTCCCAGTGACTCTCAATGTCAAACTCACTCCCTTTGACGGCAGTCCACAGCTCACCTGCGAAAGTCAGCGCATTCATTTCCCCCCTGCCGAGATCCCGCCAACTCCCAAAAAACCACCTCAGGATAAACCTCCGGGCGGTGATGGTGGCGTGCCTCAATCGCCACCAAATGATCCCAGGCCATTGACCGAGCGCGAGCGCGGGGGTAGAACTTAATGGTGAAGATTTCTTTTTCCTTACTCCTTGGTTCAATTCTCATTCTTTGCGGGTGTGCCCATCCAGTCTATTGTCCACCAAATGTACCGTCTACGATTCATACCCTCGGTCTCTCAGAGCATGCCGTTGCCATCACCCAGACTGAAGGCCGCTTCTATAAAACCCTTACTCCGCTAGTTTCCAAAGGTGTTGTTTATCTCCCGGAGGGGACTACCCTTTCTGCCATTACTCCCTTTCCGAGGAGCAGCGAAAAAGTAGCGCTCTGCGCCTCACTTCCTCCAGATGGTAGTGATTGGTTCCCCGTATCGGCCGCCATCACTGATGAGGGGCACAATGCCTATTTCTCCATGGTTACTCTCCCCCGCTCTTGTCCCTACCCCCTGACACCTCCAGAAGTTCCAACCACAAGTGCCTCAGATGGCAAAACCATTCTGCGATAACTCATGGATGGCTTGCCGGACATTCCAAAAGATGCCAGTGAGGAAGTTGTTTTCACCCACTCACCGGATGTAAGCCTTCGCAATAGACGTTACTGTCAATCTGTCCTCCATGCCATCGATAACCTTTTGGCTCATGATAGAAACCATGGAGTTTTTTCAAAACAGACCGTCGCATCATCCGCCGGTGCCGTCCATGAGTCGAGCGGCAAAAAGCCAACTCTCTCTTTTGATCTTGGCCACCATGCCCTACTCGGCCTAGCTCAAGAGCTAGGCTGCAAACATGCCTTCTTCGTCCCATCTAGGTCCCTGCACCCCTATATTGCCAACGAACCCATCCCCTACCCCGTCCCCTCTGACTGGATTCCCCTAGGGTTGGATATTAACCCGGGTCATCGTGATGGTTCTTACCTTATCCGTGTATCCGAGGAGCTTAATGGCGTTGTCGGCGCTACCGGTGTCGTCGTATTACGCCCCAATACAGGAAACGAGATTTTACGCGATAACTTCAAAGCACTCCACGACAGCCCTGAGAAATTTCCCCTTTCGGCCGCTGTTGCATCCCTCGATCTGGATGAAAAGTCGATTATCGTACCTGTTCCTCCATATCCCGGGCGCGGACTTACCGAGGAGCAGGCAAGATGTGTCGCCCATTATTTGCGAAATCCTGTTACTATGATCTGGGGGCCTCCAGGTACAGGCAAGAGTGTCACCCTTTGCGGGATTCTTACCGCCGCGCTCTCACAAAACCTACGCGTTCTCGTTCTTGCCACCGCCAATGACGCCATCGACTCCATTGTCGAAAAGGTGTATAAAATTCACCTTTCCGGTAAAGACCCCATTATCTCCGGCCTTGTTGATAGTCAACGTATCACCCGGTATGGGTACAGTCGCCGTATTGTAAACTACCCCGATCTTTCGTTTTCCTATCGTGAAAAAACCGCACGGGCCCGAAAAAAAAGCCCAGGTACCGCTCTTGAGTCCATGAAGAATGACGCCGTCACCTTTTCAACATTCTTCCGGTTCCTCCACCTCAATCCTGGTGATTACGATGTTGTTGTGATCGACGAGGTTGGTTTTGTTAACATCCCAACCATCTATGCAGCAGCGGCCACAGCCACCAAAAAGGTCGTGTTGTGTGGCGACCCGCGCCAAGCCAAGCCAATTTTCACTTATAAAACCCACGATGTGGGGTTAGAAACCGAGCGCATTTTCACTGACGATATTTTCCGCCATAACAAGTTGCGCATCGAGGTTGGTGATCGAGCAGATGCCCGGCTTTGTATGCTTACAACGCAATATCGCATGGATGACAGGATCGCAGAAGCTGTCAGGCTTACGAATCTCTACCCGCGCTATTCCAGCCCCCAGGAGGGCCGCACCATCACCACCAGTGAAAAGGTCGCACTCGGGTGCTTTCCTGCCCCAGGTGAGGCCCTTGTCATTCTGGATACAGGCCTCCTTCGCCCCTATAGCAGCGAAAACTATAATCAGAAGCATTTCGAAATCATCAAACTCCTGGCTAGTGAGGCGTTGGCGCGCACCAATATCGGCCATGTCGGTATCGTTACCCCCTACAAAAAGCAGGCCCTTTCCTATCATCGCTGGATTACCGAGCACAAGATTGCCCGATGCCGGGTTGGTACGGTCCATAAGTTCCAAGGATCCGAGTGCCCTATTGTTTTCTTCGATACCGTCGAGTCAACCTCCATGGGGGCAAAGCCCGCTTCTCACTATTTCACCGATGATATCAAATATGGCACCGATACCATCAATAACTTGAATGTCGCCGTTTCAAGAGCAAAAGCGAAGTTGGTTGTGGTGATGGATGTCGCCTATGTTCAGAACAACTTGTCAAAAGGGTGTTATCTTCATCGCCTTGTCTCTCATGCCGGCGCACTCGGTAATATCGTGCCCGCCGAAGTTCTTCTTTCTGTTATGGGGAGACAACTTGGCGAACAGACTTCTGATCATGCCTACTTCTCAAAGCGCCCTGATGTTGTTGCAGGGGATCATCTTATCTCGGTTTTCAAGAATGATATTTCGATAGCCAGGCACAGTATCGATATCCTCAGCAGGAACTTCGATCGTCTTTTCTTCGATCGTCTGCTTGAAACACTCAAACCTGTCTGTAAACATCGTGGCATTGTTGCCAATTTTTATATTGGCCACCGCCTCTCTGCACAGGACAAGGCATTTCTTGACCGGGCAGTTGATCAGATACCTTATTTTACAAGGATTAAGCACTCAGAGTGGAAACATGGACCTTCTACCTACATTGTGATCGATAATAGGGTATTTTATGAGAGTGGCATTACCGACGAAACAAGCTTTCTCAACAAGGAAATACCCGGACAATCGACAAGGTTCGTTTTCCCGGCGCACTCCCGCGCAAAATAAGTTCAAGCGACAAAAGCCCGTACAACAGAAAATGATGCCTTTTTCGCGAAGGCTTGCCGATAACGTCTGCGAGGGAATAACGCGTGCCAGTTTCCGTCTCATCATCCATCCATTCTACCCAAAGCCGGGCGAAAAGTTCGTCGCTCACTGTGAACATTCCCCTCTTCCCGGGATTTATCTCTGCAAGCGCCGGTCGCGATGCACTCTTGAAAAGGCCAGAAAAAACTACTACCGACAGATCGGTCTTTCCACTACTGAGGAGTACGATTCGCTAATGCGTGAAATCTTACACTGTGAGGTCCTGCCGGATACAGCACAAGGCACAATGTATTTCTTTGAACGAGTGGAATAAGAACGCTGTATCTTCTTAAGCATGAAGAAGACTACCAATCAAAATCTCCGCCTCTGCAGGGATCTTCATTCCTCCATCCCTAACTCACTGGCAAAGATTGCCCTCTCTATCAAATTTCCCCGCCGTGTCCTAAACCGTCTCGCCCGTGCTTAAATTTCTTCCAGGAAGCAAGAATCACAACCGTGTTCAGGACTCCGCTATCTTCTTCGGCGCCCTTTCACGGCATTTACGTGGTGCGAAGATTGGTGTTTTCGATGTAGAGACCGGCCCTCTTCCTCTCTTGGGACGTAAATATGCCGTCCCAATTGGCTATGAGGCCCTAACCCCCCTCTCTGCTGAAATCCTGCTCGCCGGGTGGATGATGTCCTCTCTGCGCGAGTTTTCCCTTGTGAATGGCGACGGGCAGGAAAAACAGATCGTCACCTATTTGATTTCTCAAATTGAGACTCTGCATCAGGCGGGGGGCACTCTCGTCGGTCACAATATACTCGCCTTTGATATTCCAATGCTTGTCGAGAGGGCCAAGGCTCATCAGGTTCCCTTTCCTGAGTGGCTCGCGCTTGCTTCCGCGTCAGGTTTTAACGCTGGTCCAAAATCTGTTGTGGATACCTACTCCCTCTTCAACGATCGGTCACTTTTCGCCAACGGCGGTATTTCTCTCTTTGATCTTTCCCGTCTCTGGGGAAGATCGCTTGAGAGTTTTGGCTCGGTTTTCGGGGAAATGTGGAGAGCCGGGCACCCTTCCGATCGCGATGCACTCAAACTTTACAATCTGTGGGATCTGCTCGATACACTATCCCTTGCCGCCTTTAGTGGCCTTGCTGATCATCTCCGGGAAACACCGTCCACGGTAGCACTTGATTCACCCACCCTTCCAGTGCTGCCCTGGGTCAATGATGGCGTCTATCAGGTGGAACCAGATCCTGTCATTACCGGCGAGCCACTTAAGGCGAATGCTTCCTATTTTTCGTGGATTACCGCCCCTGTTACCGGCTTGTGGAGCCAAGGCCCCTCCTCTTCTTCTGCATGGGGTATCATTACAACGGAAGAGGCCATGCGAGCCTACCCTTTGCATTCCGGTCGCCAAGATCCACGTGCCGTTCAGATCGTTGGTTCCATCTGTTGCTCTGGTGCCGAAAATAGATTGTTTTTTCACCCTGATGATGAAGTTCTTGCCATCAATAGTTCGCTTGCATGGCTGGATACACAGAGGAAGTCCTCCTCTACTGTTTGGACATCCGATCCAACCGCTGCACGAGCCCTTGTCACTATCCGTTCCAGTTGCCATAACGGCATTGTCCCGACATGGCTTAATTTCGAGAAATCGGCCTTTTCAGATCTCAGGCATCTTTTGCCTCGTGATACGAACCTGGCTGGCTATGCTGAAGCCCGTAAATTCTTCAAGACAAAACTTTTCGATTCGCCCTCATATTGTGGACAATCCCAAGATACTTTAATGGCCAGCGTCAAGGTTTGGTCTTCAGTTGTATCTGACCTTCTCTATCATCTGGCCTGATGCGTCGTCTTTGTTTTATCGGGTTGCCCTTATAACAACTTATACGCACTTATAGCAGATTTCCGCTATAAGTCACTATAACCGGCCAGGCATTGGCTGTATCGTTCCGACTGACAATAGAAACTACTTGTAGTATTGGACTTGCTGATAGCCACCATCCAATACTACGCCGTTCACATCGCGAGTAGGCACATACACCTGACGGATCACAGGTTCCTTCCTCTCGTCCTCTTTTCCTACACCGTACACAGCCTCCCGTGTCCACTTGTCTTTGAGTATTTGTGCCGCCAGTGCCTTCGCCCCATCGTCAATACCGGCATCATAGGCCGATTGACGCTTCCCATCCATGAACTTGTTGAAAGCATAGGCCAATCCTCCTCCAAGCAGACCTCCGCCGATCGCCGTCCCAACGTTTTTGTTCCCGAGTTGGTATCCCGCCGCAGCGCCGCCGGCAGCAAGTGCAGCAATACTCCCATATCGCATTGCCGAGTCTTCTACACGACTGGTGTCTGTGGCCGATCTGTCGTACGGAGCCGTCGAGCAACCAACAAGGGCGAGCATGGCAGCCCCAATCATTAAAAGGTTCTTTTTCATAAGGACATTGTTACTTTTTCACGGATATACATATCGAAGATGTCGCCGACCTTCCCTAAAAATGCCTTTCTAAAATCAGCATTTTTATCGGAAATGATCTGCTCGAAAAGAATTCTATCATAAAAAATCAACCTCGCCAGATCTGCTCTTACATTTTCCACCCTGGCACCAAATTCCTGATCCCCGACCCGCCGCATGTACATAGCGCGTAAAACTGCTTCCATGAACATTCCGTCATTTGAGGCGACCCTCGCTACCGAACTGGCCCACTCTTTTTTCAACTCATCGTCGCTTCTAACCATCGAGGCAACAGAGGCCGACCTTCCAAAAAATTTCATAAGGACAAGACACCGTTCCCGCCACATTGATTCCAACGCCTTATCACCCATGATTTTTTGCAATAGTGGCGTCATTGTCGTGGCGCTTGTTGCAATATCGGAGATGGTCCTCTGCTTTAGTCCCGCATCGTCGGGCGATACGCCGTAAAAGGCAGCAGCGTACCCACTCGCCCCACCCCACCCATCATTGCTGTCCAAAACATCCAGTAGCGCCATGCTGGCCGGGCCATAGGCCGTATTTTTTGTCATGGCAGAGACGAGCATGTCCTTCATTTTGCCCTGCAGCTTCCCGGTCTTGCTCATCATGCTATCCCATACCGAAGATGCTGCGTCTCCCGCGTAAGGGTTCTGAAAGGCGATTTCATCCAGCAACAACCCGGGAAGATCCGAGTTTTCTATATATTCTCCAATGTTGCGCTTCAACATTGTCGTCAAGTCTCCACCCGACGCCAGGAGCATCCTGTAAACGGGCCAGAATAGTTCCGGGTGACGAGCGGAAGAGGCAACCATGAGTGTCCTTAACTTGTTCGGCACGCCGAAACTCTCCATTTCAATACGACTACAGACAAGCCCCCACCCTGGATCCTTTTTAAGGAAGCGGATAAATTCATATTTTGCCTTTGCCACATCTTCGTTACCGGTGACGTTCCCTCCGTCAATGGCACCCGTTACACTCTTGAGCCAAAGGGTCGCTGTCGGCAAATCCCGGGCGCCCCCCTCATGGACCATCCAATCCAGATACCCCGCCCTAAGCGCAGGATCGTTTTTTTCCGCCGTCTGCAGCCATGCCGTAGCCGCCTGCGCCGACCTTTCTATTGTTATGGCCATTACTTCTTTTAGAAACCACGCGTTCTTGTCCTCCCACGCCGCAGCCCACGCCTGGTCATTACTGGACAAAAGTCGCGTCACTTCTCCTAGGTACTGCTCCAAGGCCGGTTTTTCAACCGAACCGGTTTCGATTTTCTTCAACAATTCCTCCTTTCCTCCACTGTAGTACGAATAGGCTGTTGTCTTGTTGAGCAGGTGCTCGAAATCTTCTCCCAGCGGGCTTGGGTCTTTTAATAATCTCAGCGCCAATTCATCCTCCTGTCCAACCGCTTGCGGAAGCGCTGTCCTTGTTGAGGCCACTGCCGCCTCGCCAATGCGGGTTAGATGCCAGAGCATTAAGTCACTCCACCCCTCGTCTCGCCCTACCAGCGTCCCTATTTCCCCCATCATCTTGATTGTTGAGGCCCCTCTCTCGTCGCTATCAGCGCGTTCGTCGTCAGTTCCAGGAATGCATTGATCAACAATCCATTTCATCCTTGGTTGCGACAATGATGCATGTCTGATGTTTTCTCCCAGCTCCACAACGGCGTCCGTCTGTTCCTGCAAGGCTGCGGAAGCCAGTGCGGCCATTCCATCATAAAGGGGCGTTGCCAGCGCACCGGAATGCATGTACCCCATGGAAAGCTCCCCGTTCTCTGCAATGATATCCATCACCCCCATCCATGCCTTTTCATAGAATGTCTGGCCGTCCAGTTGGCTTTTCTCCATCACTTGATCCATACTGCCGTGCGCATCGATTACCTTTTGGAGATTTGATGCCAAAAGCCATCGTGACTGCATGTCTCCGGCCTGCGCCTTTGCAACAACACTATTCACGGATGCAAGCGGGGTACCCGTTGCGTTACTCACAGCAACTGCAATCGATCTGCTGACATCCTTGTCCTTTCCATCCAGCAACCCATGGAGCGCCCTGAGCGTCCGCAGCCAACGAGCATCGTTTTTTACCAAGTAGTCGCCAAGATGCGACAATGCACCTTTTCTTCTGGAAGCTTCACCCAGTATCGATTTCAAACCAACCAGATCCTCATCCTTCCCCCTCGCCCATGCGTTTATCATGGCAGTCGCCCCCATGGGAGAGATGTTGAATTCTGCAAGAAGGCTCATCATCGCCTCGCGCAGCCTGTCGTCACCCAAGGCCAAATCCGCTGATATCGCCCTATCCGCTCCTCCTGATTCGATTGTCCTGGATATCCCCTCTAGCAAGATCTCCTGTTTTATCCCCTTGCCGGGACGGAGTAGATATTTCACGACACGATCCACAGGCATGCGCGACACAAGTGAAGCGTCACCATCAAGTTGATAGAGTTTAACGGGCGAGAGGGAGGGGAGTTTTTCAGTATCCGCCATGACCGCCGACGTCGCCATCAGTAGAAATAATATCGTCCTCATCATTTCGCTTCAGTTCAGCTCAGTCCACCCCTTCAATGGATGCTTTTCCTGTAATAATGTTGAATTTGTCGAAAAGATCCAGTCCGCCAGGATATTTGGCCCCAAGGAATCGAGCCGCCTGGTAAACATCCCCACCAAAGCGGAGCGTAACATCTTCCATCAAGGCCGCCTCATTCGGTTTCGTTGTGAATATCCAATATTCGGATGGCATTGCCTTGATCCTGATAATCCCACTATTGGCATCCTTGCTGCTCTTGGCTCGCAGCATGAGAGCCTCCCGATACAGGCTTATTGTTCCATCCTCCGCCACCGATTTGGCCTCACGGAGATTCGACAAGAGATCGATCTGGCCATCTGTCAGATTCAAAAGCGCCCCCACGTCGCGCACAAATTCATCTCCGCCCTGCTCCAGTAAAAACCACGTCTCTGTAGATTGTAAAATAGCTCCGGCGAGTGTTGGATTGGAGGCAATATCTCCAATGATATTCTGACTAATACCAATCGTTGTCGTGTTCTCCTTTCGGAATGTTTTCCATGCTTCCATGATGAACTCCACGATCTTTTTCTGACGGATGAATTTCCACATTTCATCCATCACAAGAATTTTCGGCTTGCGCCTATTTGTCATCACCATGTCGTGGATGTAGCTGACGATAATCGGGGCCAAAGCCGCGCAAAGCCGCGCATCCTGCTTTACACCCGCAAGGTCAAAGCAGACGACTCGACTTGATGCGTCGATTGTCGTGGGACCATCAAACCAATCGCCATAGAGCCCCCCTTTCAAAAAATCCTGTAGGCGTTCTACCGGTTCAGCCCCGTCCGGATAAACACTCATCTTCTTCGCCAGATCGGTCAGTGTCACAAACCCGGTTCCCTGACTGTGCGCATCATCAAAGACGCCCTCCACAGCACGCTTAACAACCGTCATGATCTTTGGCGGCAATTCCCCCTCTGGGTCCGTGGACCTAAGCATTAGTGACTCAATACATCTGCACATCTTACCACGATCCTCCGGGGATGGTATCTTCAGCCCTCCGGAAAGAAACATCTGCAGGGGGTTCATGCAACATTTTTTATTGCTCACAAATTCGATCACCTGACCTCCGAGGAGGTTTACTAGCGGGATATAGCTCCCGCCGACATCCATGATCATTACGCGCCCGTCCACCTCCAGGTGCTGCATGATCAACTGATTAACCAAAAAGCTTTTTCCGGAACCTGTTTTTCCCGCTACAAATGAAATCGGCGCCTTGGCTGACTCCCCGTGACTCAGGTCAAGGCTCACTAGCCCTCCCGTGCGGTTTCTAAATATTGCTCTTGGGGCATCACCACCCTCAAACCCCCTATGAAGCGGAACCATGTCTGCAGCCATTTTCCCCACCACCTTGCACCAGCGAAGTTGTGGCTCACTCGACCCCGGGAGATTTTGCTTAAATATGTCAAACGAGGCCTTAGTCTCCGCCCATGCCTTCGCCTTGTTCATATCCGCCATTGCAGCAGCCACGAGTGACCTCTTATTATCCAAATCTGCAGCATCATCAGACCATAAATGCACAGCGGCCTGCATCATAATCAAGTAGTCCCGACCCGTCCTCAGATCAGCTATCACGGTTTTCGCCTCGTTGGCCTCCTCGGCTGCATCGACATTGTAACCTGCTGTAATGATGTCCTCCTTTTTGTGAGGCTCCATGATCCTATCAATAATATTGAGCGGGTTTCTCATGCGAGCCAGAGTCTTGGTCATGTGCCGCTTCATCCCCTCCAACTCTTGTACACGATCCAGGCGACGGAACGTTATGCATGTCCTGAAATCATTAAATCCCATGTCTGTCGTCAATTTCTCGATGATTCTTGGGAGCGTACCCTGCGGCTTCGTATTCATTGACACAAAAGCATGGCTATAGTCGCCGATATCAATGCATTTTTTATCCAAGTAAAACTCTCCACGAAGCCATGTCGCATTCAGCGACATGATGTCATAATCATACCCTGATGGCACTCCCCACTTATTGGCCAAACCCGGGTTGAATAGTCGGTAGAGATACTCTGCAATTGCTTCCGATGACATTGATCTTACCTTGATGCCTATCTTTGAGAATGACTCCGTAAGCATTCCTTCAGCCGTTCGCACCACTGCTTCTGCCGCCAGGAAGTCAACGGATTCCATCACCCTCTCCTTCATCGATACCTTCCCTGTTCCGGCCATGGAAAGATTCGCCGCCGAAAGGCTGCCACCTTCTGGCGGAAGCACCCCGAGTACCATGACGGTTCCTGCGCGAATCAACTTCCCCTGCTTGGCTTCTTTTAAGAGCATTTCGGCTCTTTCCCTTCTTAATCCGTCGGCCACTGGAAAACTACTCTCGTATCCGGCGTGTGAGACAATCATTCCCCTGTAGTCACCGCTTGTTGAATAGTTGAATTGTATCTGGAATACCTTATCGGGCAACACATCCATCATGTTCGCCACCGTATCCCTTATTTTTTCCAATTGTTCCGACGAGGCCACGTCCGCTGCCGGCGCATCGATTTCATAAAAGGCATGCGCACAGGCTCGACTGTCGATAAGGAGACGGCCACATAAGTCCAGGTATGGTATTTCCGCCTCAATGGACTCGGGCGACCTGTATGTCTTTTTGCCCAGTTCCCGCGCGTTACTTTTAAAAGGATTTCCGAATGGAGGCATCTTACCTTTTTACCGCCTTTATCACTTTTGCGCAATAGCTAGCGGCGCTTTTCGACATCGGCGCGCAAGCGACGGATACCGTCAAATTCCACCTGCTTGTGAGGGTTGTATGTAAAATGCTTCTTCCTGAAGGGCCAGTACAACAGATGAAAGACGTAGTTTTCCGGCTTGTTGTCGATATAGTATTTCAAAAATCCATACGCCATACCCGCCACCATGATGGATATGGGGAATACTCCGAGTGCAAGCTGCGTGATAAAATAAAGCCCCAAGACATACATGAAGCTGAACCCTCGAAGCCCCAACATCTGCCACTTGGCCTCTGTTACCATCGGCGTTACGGCTTCCTTGATTCGCCTTTCTTCACGAACCTGAACCGATGTCCCTCCTTCATTGCGACTATCCATGGCTTTTTGTTCGACGACGGCTTCAATCATCCGATTGTCCATGGTTAAAAGAATTTGAAGGTCTGGAGAAGAATGCTTGCGCCAATGGCGACAATTGCACCAAGCCATGCACTTCTCTTGGAGCTATGGTCCGCCTCCTGCATATTCACTGCAAGTCCAAGAAAGATGTTGTAAATCATGCAAAACGGCAGGGTCACTGTCGTTAACATATCAAGTCCACCGTTTAAGAGTGCCACGACTGGTCCAGTGGGTCCGTTTGCCGCACTCCCTGTTGTCGCCTGAAATGTTCCATAACCTGTGAGTTGAGGGATTTGTGACGATGTTGGCGACCCCAATGATTCCACTATCAGTAAAACAATCCATATCCCGCCATACAAGACCACCCCACCGGCGAGCACCGAGATGGACATCTTCATGTTCCCAGCCATCGCGAAGGCGGCCGCCACCATCGATATTGTCAGCAAAAGCAGGAGCGCCACCTGCCTCATTGATGTAATGAGATTCAATCCGCCCGGGGGCAGTTGTGCTTGTGTTTTTGCTACAAGTTGGTTCACGTCGGCAGTCGGTGCGGCTTGCGAAGCTCCATATACTTCTACCGGAATACCAATAGCTATCCAGATAACGAGTAGTGATACAAATATTTTTTTCATTTTGTCTTTCCCCACGCATGGGCAATTTCAATTAATATCCACCCGCTACCAAAAACTACAATCGATGCTTTTACAACCGCCAAGAGCATTCCCTCCTGACCTGCCGCTGTCATGACTGCGGCCACCAGCACCATCAGTATCAAGATCAGGATGGCAAAACCCCGCAACTTCATCACATACGCATTTATGTCCATCGGGGTTGTGTTGCCACCTCCCCCACTGGCACTCTGCGCAATGGATACGTCGAAGGCAGGTAGGGTTTGCGCCTTAACTACCCCAAGGGATGCAAACATCCCAAGGATAAATGCAGCTACTAGGATCCTGCTTGTCATTCAGGGGATCCTAGACGTGAAGCCCCTCCGATACCAAGAGCAGCACGTACACAAGGCCGAAGAGAACAACAGCCGACAAGCATACCTGAATAATCCATCCATGTTTCCCCATTGCGGACATGACTGCGGCAAATACTGCAAATCCAAGCAGAAA
>Ga0302192_10000449_pt1 | contig 27035 bp, 30 predicted proteins | sample II_Bog_E3_2_FD_200230 | JGI IMG/M metagenome (GOLD analysis project Ga0302192, IMG submission 200230) | Peat permafrost microbial communities from Stordalen Mire near Abisko, Sweden - II_Bog_E3_2 | ecosystem: Environmental > Terrestrial > Soil > Wetlands > Peat | place: Sweden: Abisko...
CAAGGTCTCCATACCAATGGAGAGACATGGCTGATCAATCCGCTACAAAAGTTCGCCCCTCGCAAGGGGTGGCTTGCTTTAAAGATGGTGAAATCAGCCTGTTTGAGGCCCAAGTAAGTCACTCTGCGGATTATATCCAAGGGGCGCACGGGCCGGATCCTCGAATCAGTCCCATTGACACGTCAGATTTAATCTCAAATCCTTAACGATATGAGCAAACTGACCCACTACCGTAAGTCACGCGCCGCAAGGCCAAAAGGATCCGCCAGTCATCACCCGAGGCTGTTAGGATACGAGAGGCGCTACGGCCAAAGCGGGAGGTTTTTTCAGAATCCACTCCCTTTGCTGTCACCTCGAATGGCAGCCTCGCCCCAGTACCCAAGGCAAAGCCAACCAGGTGCCCTATCTTTGGGCACTCTGCCAGACGATAGAATATCCAGGCGTGGGGATTGTTGGTTGCCCTATCTCACAGGACCGAAGACTCCATGGCGATTCAATAATTGGTACGCCTCTTTCAGCGCCTTGCCTGTGTCCTGATTAACAAAAAGCGACGAACGACTCCCGCACGGCGTCCCTAAAAGATACCGACTCATTGTCTCCCATGATTCGCCACAGTCGGCCGTTTCCCATTGTGAAAGTTCCGCGCTAAGCATCCTCCCCATCGCAAATCTTTTCCCGATCGTACCGTCCTTTTCCTTGGGGATACCTACGCATTTTACAAGTACAGGCGTAGCTCCTCGGTGGTATAAAGGTGTGTCGAGGATTTCTCTATCCTCTGAATACCCGTCGTTTCTTTCAAAGACGGAGTCACTTACTTTTTTCGCATTACCATAAGGCGCTGTGATAAAGGCATCTCTAAAGTAGATTGTATGATCCAATCCCTCAAACCCAATTGGGTCTGTTTGTGGGTCATAACCCTCCTCCCCTTCCATTGACGTGAAAGGATGCCATGATGGATATCCGTCAACTACCGGACCGTATTCTTCGATCAACTTGTCGATAAATTCAATAGCTCCTTTTTTCTCTTCCGCACTCTCCAGTTCCCGCGTGTAAAAGTTTATCGCCCACTCTCTGCCAGATGCCGCGAACTCGTTCGCCCTAAATGTAGGTTTTCGTAAAGTTGTCATTTTGTGCAATACTACCACATCCTACGCGTAATGCAATAGGTTCTGCCGCAAAAAGATCATTATGTGCGATTGCCCTAGTTTTGTTCCTTTTCACTGTATCTTGTCTGACCGCCATGACTCTTACCCTTGCTGCCAAAACCAGAAGTGACGCCATCGATCGATGGAAGAACTCACAAGATCCTGACATTACTCCTTGGGTTGCGGTCGGAGGCTCGCTCGCTGGTCGTTACCGCCCCTCGGGCCCTATTGTCGCCATTTCTGGACCTCACCTCACCGCCTCGGGTGAAGAAGGTTGGCATATCACAATCGATGAAACTCATTACTGCGAGGTCGTCGCCTTTTGCCGCCACCTTGGGGTGGTATTATCTCATCTCCTTCCGGTGAGATCCTTTGCTGCAGAAATACCGAAGGTGTCCTTTTGGGGCACTGGGACGCGCCCGAGATTTCCATCGGATGGGAGTTCGATTCTTATCACACTGGTGAAATAGCCTTTGTCGGTCAGATCGGCGATATTCTCTGTTCTCGCGAGGGCCTGCTTTATAACCGTTCCTCAATTGTTTCCTCTTTCCACGACACCATTAAGGGGCATCTCCATAAAATTGCCAATGAAGCCCGCCTCGCTGTTCTGGGCTCCCGTCACTCTGATATCGAGGCTGCCCTTGTTTCTGGTAACGAAGAGCGCGAAGCCCTTTCCCTTCGTCTTGTTTCCATTACTCGTGCCCGTCTTTGCTCCGCCCACAAGAATAATGATTTGGACCTCGTTTCCAACCTCCGTTCTTACCTTTATCGTCTCTCACACGATGCCACGCAGATCCCACGAGCAGCTTTTGAAGAGGTTCAGGATGTTTTACTTAGTGAACTTCCCATTTCACTCGGGGCGCTGCCCGGGACTGATTTTTCTTTAAGTGGACGACTTCAACCGGATGGCGAGGTTGAGATTTTTTGGCTGCATGATCGTGTAGAACGTCGTCTTGGATTCCATTATTCACTGGATACTTGGAAGTTGCGCCCTTCTGACATCGCTAGCGCTTCTGAAAAGGAAATTAAGTCCCTCATCGATCGCTCTAAGAAGGCACAGAAGATTACTGCGCCTATCCGCGAACCATTGCCAAAACCGGTCGCCGAGGATAAGGAGCCGTTCGCTTTCGTCACCAAATTCGATGATGGCAGTTATGCCAGCTTCATCGCCAACAGTCGCGACTCTGGGTGCCATGGCGCTATCAGTTCTACCGGTTTCTACAGTGCCACTCTTTCCGGCGATATCAAGCTCGGGCTTGAGAATAAGAGGGCTGATTTTCTCAAGGAGGTTGCCACGGCCAAGAAAGCCGCTCCCATACTAAAGCAAACGGTCGCTCTTTTCGATAAAGCACTATTTAAGACTTATCAGAACATCATTATTACACTTGCTGGCCGCCTTCAAAAACCCGAGGATTCCTACGTTCTCTATCACGCTATCCACACGGCGCACAGTGACCGGCTTGCATGGGAGGCCTCTGTGGAGATCAGGGTGATTAAATTCGGGGATGTGGATACTGTCAAAGAGAGCCTTTTTAACCTCTGGACAAAACTTGTCGGCGTCCATTCCCCCAATGAACACTCTCAAGGCCTCCGCTTCTTTGCTTATCGCCGCCTCTTTAAACTTGCCCAGAACATCACCCTAACCGGCGATATTCAAGGGCACCCTTATGAGCTTAAATTTTGTGTTGGCCGAGAGACTACCTGGCAAGAGAAATCGAACAACGAGAAACCGCCGCTATTTGGAGTTCGATGCCTTGTTGGAGAGATTCGGATTGACGGTGAGTCCCAGACACATAATTTTCAACATCACTGGTACGATTCGACTAAATTAAAAGATATCGCCCAATCCTGCGGTCTTGAATATGCGGAGCCTGTTTCCGAAACACCAACTTCACCTAAAATCGAGCAAAATGAGTTCGCTTTCGCCTGATCTTTTCTCCGGCCACCTACCGCCAATTCGATGTGGTGGTCAATCAAGCCACCGGTCAGACTGTTTATCGCGGCAATTGGGGCGCTTCAGCACCGTTGTTGCCTGTCTCCAGAACATCCTTCGCTCCCCACACGCGAAGATTGTACCGATGCCTATTTAAGAATGCCGTTTCTTCCAAACTGCATTCATCACCCCCGAATGAGCCTCCGTCATCCAGGAATCCGTAATCGATAACTATGCAGGTGGTCTCTTCCAGTTCAATCTTTTGCGATCCTTCAAAATTTCGCATATATGCACGTTCCAGCGCCTTGATTTTCCTGGCGCTCGCATCCCCTTGGGCTGTTCCGTCGTCATTTAGGGGATACGGCACTAGCAGCACATATTCTCCCCACTTCACCCAGTGAACATCTATAATGGTCCTCTTTAACGCGGCAAGGCCAACACCTTTTCGGCGATGTTTTTTGTCAATAATAATTTTCTCTATATAGATAAAGTCACTATCGAGCATTCCTCGCTCATCCAGAGCAGATGCAAGGTCATATAGGCTTTCCGACCACTCATCACACTCTTCTACCGTTGGCGAGGAGGCGAAATGCCCATAAACAAATCCACATTCCGTTCCGTCCGGCGCTTTAACAACTGACCTAAATCCCATAATCGATTTTTCACCAGGCAGATATTCTTCGTCTTCGTCCGACCCCATCGTAAAGGTCGTTGTGTAGCCTTCTGGCATTTTGACTTCCGGTTTTTCTCGGTAGGGAACTGAAATTGGCCCACATGGAAGGATTTTGGGCAACGCCCTGATCCGCTTCCACTCCTCCTCCCTGGCTTCCGCTTTCTCTGCGCGGCCGGGGATATTTTCCCCAGCGAGGCGCAATAGTGACGGGTATCCGAAACCTTTTGCCAGCTTAATCCCTGGAATGTTCCGCTTGAACGCTGACATCAACCTCTTCCATTCCTTTAGGGTGTAGTGGTCGGTGTAATCCCCTGAATCATCGAGGGGCAATACCAGCATAAAAACATCAGCAATTTCATTCATGCCATCGATCCACTTCAACACCGCTTTAAGCGCCGAAAATCCTATTCTGCGTCCCTGATGTTGTGCGTCTCTTATAACCTTCCCAATCATCACCACGGCGTCTTCCTCGCTAGTTGCACTCGGCAGAGCATCACTCATTACATGATAGAGCTCACCGTGGGCATTTGAAGGTATAGGCCACCGTTTACCCTCTAGGATATAGCCGCGTACTGACCCGCACTTGCTTCCTTCGGGCGTTTTTATTGTTGCGAGGAACGGTGTTGTTCTTCCTGACTGGTATAGAGATTGCCCCAACTCCATTGATACCGTATAACCATCGTCTAGTTGAATCTCGTGCATATCTCTGTTTCACTATATCACAGTTCTCCCCTTTTGACCCAGTACACTTTATTTCTTCATTGGAGAATAGTTTGTGGTATCCTACTTGCATATGAAAGACACGCTCCGACTCCCTTCCGGCTACAGTGCCGATTTTAAATGTTCCAAGGAGGTATCCTGGCCCGGCATACTCAGGGGGGAGTTGTCCACGTTTCTCACAACTATCAAGACTCCTGACGGAAAGCCCTGTGGTGTTGTTCGCGGTGTTGTTCTGGAGGATAGTGACACAATGGATCTCGATTTTTCAGACCATGTGCTCACCGAGATGGCTAGCGACCTTAATGACGAGTGCATGCTTGAAGAAACCTCAGTCGTCCTTGTGGAGAGGGTTTATATGAACAAGGATCATCGTGGCAATGGCGTTGGATTTACCGCCATGAAGGAAACCCTTAAGTTGATCAACTCTTTCTTTAAAGCTGATTATTACGTATGGCGTGCCGTGCCGCTAGACGACAAGGGAAAACTTATCAAAAAGCCTGCACCCGAGACAAAAACCGCGCTGGAAAACGCCATAATTCGCCAGTTCCCGGGCGTTGATACAAAAGTCATCAACAGAAACTCCTATATGATTCTGGACCGCGATAAGTTGAGCCCCAAGAGCCCATCCAATAAGTCCAAGAAATCAGCAACGTCCGATATCCGCTCCCAGTACGCTGGACCTAAAAAGCAGCGGAAGAACTTCAAGCTTGTTCATGGCTACTGCGCTGATTTCAAGATTGAATGCGCTCAGGATGATGACGATGGCAATGAGTCAATTTTTTCATTCATTACTACGGTAAAGTCCCCCAATAATATCAAGTGCGGGAGCGTCGAAGGATTCTTTCTTGAGAATGCCAACGTTTTGGAGTGTGACTACGTATGCGGAGACCTCTCGACCCTCGCCTCCAACCTCCTTGCCATAAGGCAACTGGATAACCGCATCATTTATATTGCAAGCGTCTCGATGGATAGCGCCCATCGCGGTAAGGGAGTTGGCTTCGAAGCCCTAAGGCAAACCATCAGAAACCTTACCACCTCCCGCGGTGCAGGTTTTGCTATTTGGACGACCGACAGTGACAACTCTCCCAAAACGACCCAGGGTATCACAGATGCTTACTGTCGCCATTTCCCCGGTATCATCAAGATTAAACTGAATGGCATCATTTACCTCGTTCTTGAATTCCACGAGTCAGAGGAAGGAGAGACGGCATTTTCCTCGTTCATAAAGAAGGAATTGGCTCTTTCTGAATAGTTCCTCCCGCGCAGTTATTCCGAAGGGCCTTGATTTCGATGGTGTATCTTTGGTTGTGAATATCCTGTTCCCTGAATTCCTCTAAGTATGGCGAAGGATCTTTTCTCAATTCCTGTTATCAATATGAATGGGAACTCCAAGGGTGAACAGAGGGCCGCCAACCAAGCTCTTCACTATAATATCATCCACTACGGAGCGCTTGCCATCGAGGAATCAATCCGATCTGGTGCCGACCTGAATAACTCAGATCGTTATGGACATAGGCCTCTCGATCAGGCTGTTTCTCGCGGAAAGGACGATGTTGTTGCCGCTCTCATCAAGGGTGGTGCCATTATTAATGTTCGCGGTAACAAGCTGACTTCCCCCATTTATTGCGCTGTTTGTCGCCCGGGACGCGCTTCTGTACTAAGGCTCCTGATTGAAGGGGGAGGGAATGTGAACAGGCCTTTTACCACCGGGAACTATCCCCTCCATGTCGCTGCCGAGTTTTCAGATATCGAAACAGTTGATCTGCTTGTTGCTTCAAAGGCTAAACTTACCACTCGAAATAAAAAGGGTTTAACTCCCTTCCAAGTAGCCCTTCAAAACAAGGATCCGGCCATGGGCGCCCATTTCATGTCTCATTACGGCGAGTGTTTTATCGAGGCTCTTGCTTGCTAAAAACATTGTATCTTTTGACATGAGCCTTTCAATCGGAGCCAATGTCGTTAAAGCATGGGCTATGGGTGAGTATGCCCAGTCTATTACCACTGATGATTTCGAGATTGAATTCAAACAGCGATGCCAGCAGTTTGATCTCTCTCATTCAGAGATAGCTGATATCGTTGAGGCTTATAACTCTGTGGGCAGCGTGATCATTGCTACCAAACAGCGACTCATGGCTCGCATGAAACCCCTCCTTGACCTGAGGGTGCTTTTCGAGTCCACACCATCTGACTCTGATCTTTTTTCGGCTATCGAGAGAGTTATTCCAGGTATCACGAGCCTCACTTACCCAAGGCCCTACTCTGTTCCGAAGGGTTACGCCTCCCCGAAAATTCTCTCTGGTTTCTTTTACGGGCTCCTGACTTCGTTTCGTGATACCAAAAGTTCTCTGTACAATGATAGTCACCTCATGGTTTGCAAAAAACTAATCGACTACCAGGTACCCACCTATTTTCTCAGCAAGTCGTTTCTTGATGCCGCAACCAATACGGACCTTCCCGAGGATATTTCACTCTCGGATATTGAGTGGCCCATGCCAGCCATGCTCTTTTCGCTTCCTGATGGCCTCATCCAGTCGCCTCACGGACCGGTTCGCCTCCTTTCGATTGCCCTTATTGAACCCGGCGAAGTCTCGCTTCCTATTTTCCCTGAATTGGATTTTCGCGATCTCAAACAAGAGGCGTTTTCCCGTGCTCTTTATGAAAAATACGGAGTGGCGATGATGCAGCCAACCGTTCTGAGTGGCTTCAACCTGCCTTGTGTTTGTATTTCCGCCATTACCGACGGAGGGAAAAAGTGTGTTTGGTTTGCGGATGTTTCTGACAGGTCTATCGCCGAAGACATTCAATTCAGGGTTGACCTGGTGGAGCGTGGGGAAAATCCCCGACCGCTCAGCGACATTGAGGCCTTTACCCTCAAGGCACTCCCCTCTCTTGCCCTTCAAACACTCCTTATCATGACCGCCTGTCCCGAGATGGTTGAAACTGTGACTATTGACCGCCCGTCTCGTGAAAAACACGGTGTAAAAATCCCTGCCCTTTGGAAGCCAAATTTTATCGGGCGCAAGGTATTCTCGCAAGCTGCCCACTCATCCTCCTATGGCTTTTCCGTCGGAGATGGCCATAAGCGCATGCACTGGCGCCGCGGCCACATGCGCAACCAGCGCTACGGCAAGGGACTTGAGAAATCCCGCATCACGTGGATCAGGCCTGTTCTTGTCTCGGGCGAGTCTGCGTCCGTATCTTAGGTCATGAAGAGATCACTCGCATCCCTGCTTCACCCTTTTCCTGAGGATTCACCCGCTCTTGGTGATTTGTTTCTCGCCGTCGTTGATATTGTTTCTTTCGGTGATGTCAGCGTTCCTCTTACTGATTTGGATACATTTCGCTCCAGTCTTGTTGACTGTATTCTTGAACGCGCCTGTGATGATTCTGAGGCTGGTGGTCAAGGACTTGGGTTTGTTGTCGATAAACCATCCGCGCCCCAAGTTAAGGATGATGAGTTGGCTGCCTGGGCGTGTGTGGATTCATTGGGCGGGTTCGTGCTTCACTGTGAAACTCTTGTCCCGCCCCTTCCTGGCGTTAATGTCCTTTTTGACCCGTCCTTGCGTATTAGTGGTGGTGTTGTTGAGTTTAATGTCGGCGTCGGACTGCGTGCCGAATATGACAAATTTATTTCCGGCTTAGAACAATTCACTTATTGGGACGTGATCACGCTTTCTCGCCTGCTTACCGGTAAAAATAAACCAAGCCCTCCGAGGTGGCGTATCCGTACCGAGTCGTTTGCCGCCTTTGTCAGGCGATCGGTTGCTTTTTACAAAACATTCAGGCTTCTCCCGCAGCCGTCCAAGTAACTTCACTAAACCCATGAAAGAACTCGTATCCAAAACAACCGTCTCTTATCGCTGGTGGAGAGGTGACGGCAAACAAAACATCCTCGCTTCCCATGTCGAGGAATTGAAGGAAAACGCCGAAGAGCGAATCGCTGATTCTCGTAAGGAGGGTTATACCTCCGGCAACCTTAGTGCCGAAATCGAATACCGTGGTAAATATATCACTTACATCGGTTGGTGGGATGTTTCTTCTGAGTAGTCGCGCTGCCTTTTCCTATGAAGAAAACCTTCGCTCTCCTTGATCCTATTCTGGTTGTTGGGCAGCTTACCCACTCTACTACCACCGTGGGGCTTCCCGGCTATATTTCGGGCATTTACCCCGAGGGTGATTTTCTGGTCAATCTCCTTTCGGTTCCCGTGCTTGAAACTCGTGTGCAGAGGCTCGCGGAAAAGGAGGGCTTTTTTAATGCGTCCTCCTATCCGGCCAAAGCAAGTGATCTCCGCCCATTGGTGGATGTTGTCGCTCGCGATCGGGTGAGGCGTCTTATTGAGCGGGATTCCACTCAGGAAATGAAACCTAGTCCTGCTATCGCTGCACTTTTGCCGCGCCTTGTTGCCGATGCGGACAAGTATCGCAAGCGCGAGGCCCTCGTTCAAAAGGAGGTTGTTCGTCTTGGCTCATCACTTCCTCTTCCTGGCGTTATTAATCTCGGCAATAAAAGCCATTACCCTGCCTACTATCACCCAGATATCCAGTCGTATTCCCGTGAACTTATGCTGTATGGCGCGGAGGGGGTGCGTAAGAACGATATTCCCAAACTTGCACGATGGAAAATGCTCCGTGCGGCCATCGACGCGACCTCTTTCTGGTCTTCTTCCGACGAGGTTCGGAATCTCGTCGCCGAGCTTGATCTTGACCCTATGGCGCATGAGTTCAATCATGCGCTTTGGAAGAATTGCAACCGCGTCTATGTTGAGCGCGGCTCCCTGCGTCAGGAAGCCATTAAGCTGTGGAATAAGGGTGCCGTCTTTTTGAGTATTCGTGACATGAAAAGCCCCACTCAATGTTGGAATCATGATCAACCTGGGGAGGCACCCGGATACAGTATTTCTTACGGCTCCCGTCGTAAGTTGCCGCTGGCGGATTAATTTACCTACCCATGATCACTCTTCCATCCTTCGCTTCGATCACATCCAAGATTGCCCGTGGCATCGCGCTAAATCCACTGGAGTTGTTTATCCACAAGCACGAGCCGACATATGTCGCGGATGAGGCGCTTTTTCTTAAGGAATTTGGGGCGGCCTTGGATTTTGCCATTCGCAACACTGACAGTCCTCCTGTATCGGAAGAATGTCCTGCTGTCTTGGAACTATCCGAAGATGAGGATTCTCTCCTGAAGGCGGCAAAGGATATCATCCTTCAAGAGGGGAGGGTTTCCGCGTCCCTGCTACAGCGTCGCCTTCGTCTCGGCTATGTCCAAGCCGTGCGCATTCTCGACCTTCTTACGGCCTCCGGCTTTCTAGGTCTTAAGCCAGGTACAAATGAACGTGTTGTTTTGCAGGTATCTGTCGGCACTCGCTCCTGATCCGTATCTTTAGAAAAAATCATCATTAATACTAACTATGGCTACCTTGAACATATCTCCATCTCCGAAGCGTGATGCGTTCGGACTGTCTCCCAGTCACAACGCGCCTCTGGACATCCCTGCCACCTACGCCCTCATCAAGACCGGGTGGACACCACCTGATTCGATTTCTCGCGCTCTTGACTTACTGATGATCTCTGAGGGTCACAATGCACAACTCGAAGGGACTGATTATCAGACAGCGACTTGGCAGGCCATCAATGGCGTTCATCAACCCTACTGGGAGTATCTTTGCAGTATTAATACCGAAGACTCCCTAGGCCTCCTTCTTGAGGCGTCGCCCTCCCCTGACTGTCCTTGTTCTGCTTGCAAGCGGCATCAATGGATGCAGTAATTACCACCATGACCACACCTAAAAATACATCCGCTTCCCTCCCTAAACCCAACGGCATCACCCTTTCTGATATTGACCCGAAAAAGGACGGCAAGTTCAGTCCTCTGCTCTTCCGCTTTCTGAAACGACAATCTTCACAGGAGACCTTCTCTCAGTTATGGAAAGATGGAGACGGCATCTTTTATATCGGGTGGTTCGATGACACCAATGCATTTGTCGGCGCGAGGTTGGGCGTCGTCATTTCCGATCCCCGTGCAAAAACGTGGTGCTATGAGGGCATGAAGCTCAAACTTGTCAAGAATTTCTGGCGTGATTATTTGAGGATCGGACGGTGCGCTATCGACCCTGATCACGACATTGCGTTTTTGGGCGAACGGTGGGATACCAAGAAAACTGTTCGCACCTGCCTCTGGTGTGGTCACAAACAGAGGCTTCTTGTCTCCTATGTCAGGGTCAGGAAGGAAGACTGGGTTAATGTCGCCTAAACCACTCTATTGCCCCTTAAAATCTATGAAAACTCTCGCTGATCTCTCCAAGTCTGAATTGAGCCTCCTTCTTTATTTCGAAACCTGCGCTGTTGATCATGGCGGCCTGGTCGTTGCCGGACTTCGAATGAATGATGAGGATATGGCCATTGCCTCAAGGTGGAATACCGAAGGGTTCGTCAAGTTTGGACGGGTTTGTTCCCGGGACTTGAGCCAGCACGGTTCCAATTGGTGTGAGTTGAGCGACCTGGCCTTTGCTCTGGCCGCGGAAGCTCGTAAAGCCAAGGCGATTCGCTCATGGACTACCCGTAAATGGCAAACCACCACCGAGTTCAGATCGTCTTAACAACTCTCATCAAAGTATCTTACCCTGTCTATGACCTCACCTTCAATCCAAGATCAACGTGCCGCGAATGTCGGTGCTTGCCCTGTTTGCCACCAGAAGATCACCTGGTTCAATGATATTCCACTCAGAGGCTTCTGTTACGGAAGTGATGAAGCACCTCACGGTGAAGCGTCGCGTATTGTAACCGGCGGAGCTCCACTCCAGCCTTACGGAACAATTCCGACTTCTCGATGGAAGGTGAGGGAGTCCGTGCCCGCCTAATTCGCCCGGTGCATTACTCCTCACAATAGATACCGTATCTTCTTCTATGCATATCCCTCTCTCGCCGAAAACACGCGTGGCCCTTCTTCGTATCCAACTTTTGCTTGATGCCGCGGAAAAGGAGTTTAAAGGTATCACCGATCGTGATGATATCTTGCGGATCTCCTTTTCGCACAGAGACGATCACAATCTCTCCTCTGTTCTCTCGGGCGTTGGGTCAGCCGCGGTTACCGATCTGCTGGAGTCGTCAAAGGTTGTTGTCGAGAATCCTGCTATTTTCCATCATGGCATCGTGGTGGTTGATGTTGCATCAGAGATCCCCATTGATAATATGTCACTTTCGCACATCGCTTCGAACGACGATCTCTGCACTATCACAAAAATCTATTCGCAGGAAATCAACGGGGCTGATGCCGCGGCGCTTCTTGGTTCCCAAGGAAGTGAACCGGGTCTCTTTCAACTCGACGATAGAGGCGGCGCTTTGGGGTAATTGCCCCCTCAGTCGAAACTACTCCCTAACTCTTGTAAACGATAGGTCCTGACCCTGTTGAGGTGCTGCCGGCGCTTGCGGGCGAGGAAGAGGAACTACCTCTCCTTCCTTGGGGAGACCGTCGGTAATAGCACCTCCGGATGCTTTCGTCATCCTTGCGATTTCGGCAGTTTCCTGCGCCCTTGTCGGCGCGGCCTGTCCTGGTGATTGTGAAAAACCGGTCACTGTCAGGTTGATGTCTGAGGGCGCCTTATCAATTGTGGATTTTGGGATCATGCTTTATCATTAGCCGGATCACCTCGTCCGGTCAAGGCGACCTCTGCTCTTCTCACCCTTATGGTTTTATGATAGGTTCCCTTATTCCATGAACGCCAAGAAAATTCTCACCACTCTCCTTCAGGTTGCCGTCACCAGTTTCCTCCTCTGGATGCTTTTTCATGACCCAGTTAAACGCCACCAGATGCGTGAGGCTCTTTCTGTCGCTCATCTGGGCTGGCTACTTCCCGGTTTTCTCTCTTTCGGTGTCGTGCTACTACTCAGCGCTCTTCGATGGTTTCTCCTCATGCGCGCACAGAATATCACCCTTCCTTTCTCCCGCGTTTACCAACTCTCCCTCATAGGCATGTTCTTTAATCTCTGTCTCCCGGGAGGCGTGGGCGGGGATTTTGTCAAAGTATTCTTCGCCATGCGTGAAGCCCCGAAATCCAAAAGTGCCGTTCTCCTGAGTATTGTTGTTGATCGAGCCACCGGTATGTTCGCCCTCATCCTCATTTCAGCGGGAATTTTCCTCCACTTTTATTCACAACTCATGGCGCTGCCAATCATCAGGCCATTTCTTTTTACGGTCGGTTTTATTTTTGCAGCCTTTTTGGGGCTAGTAGTATCCGGAATACTCATCGATCGCTTGAAACTTGCCAGCAAGCTCCCATCCAAAATGCCCGGTTATGCGGCCATCATGGATATCGCCCGCGCTTTTTCTGTTTACGCGCGATCCTGGGGCAGTGTTGCGGCCGCAGTCGCCCTCTCGGTCGCCCTCAATGTCTTTTTCTTTGCCTCCGCTATCTTTGCCTCCTTTGCCTTCTCTGGCAACCCCGGCGCCAGCGCCATGATTTCGGTTGTTCCCATCGTGAACACTATCAGTGCCCTTCCCATCAGTGTTGCCGGCGTCGGTGTCCGTGAAAGCCTCTTCTCTGTAATGCTTCACTCTCTTTATGGAACACCCAAGGAACTAGCTGTTCTTATTTCCCTTACTGGTTTTTCCCTTATTGTTGCCTGGGGTCTTTTAGGCGGCATCGTTTATCTGATCTATCGACCTGCGAATGCTTCTGAGGCATTTACCGACACTTCCCTGATCGCCCAGACAGAAGGTCAGATCGAGGCGGAGGAACTGTCGAGTTCTGCCTAAATCACTGTATCTTCTCACCATGGACAATCCGGTTACTATTACTTTTGATGCAAAACACCTGCCCGTCCTGCGGCGCGCCCTTGAGTGTTTTACTCGTCTCCGTTCCGGTCAGATTGATATTGCCCTGGATGAGGCCTATGCCGACAAGCATAGCCCCCTCGGTGTTAATCATGATCATAAAATGGCCATCGAAAAAATGGTCCGGTCGATTTACTTTCCCGAGCTTAGGTCTCCCAACGCCGCATTGAGTGTCGGCCAATATGGCTACGGTGGTGAGGAGGCTTATGAAATTTCTCAGGTCATCCGTCGGTTTCTTGCCTATGAGCGGAATGAGGGCTTTTTAGGTGATGGCGTCGATTTCTATCCACCCATGAAGTATTCGGGTGTTCCTCACCCTGTCGTCCATGAATTTAACAATAAGAAGTTCTTTCCGTCGCCCAATGAGATTTCTCACGAACTAATGCAGATCTTTACCTCAGGCGGATCTGCTGCCTGCTTCGACTTCATTGATGCGCGGTGGCATCCCCTACCCAAGGGTTCCTCTATGGAGGTGTGCGTCCGGGATGGCCTGATCGGGCTTCTTGTCTCTGATGTGAGAAGATGACAGTTTAATGCTCAGCCCTGATCCCAGTGACCTCAGTGTCGTCTTAAATCCCCTTGCTCTCCCTGCCGGTGATGGTCCTACCCTTACTTGGGATCTTTGTGCCCCCAAAAGCCAACCTAACGCCTGGATGTTGCACCTTTCACGTGATCTGGGTGAGCCGTTTACTAAGTTTTGCTGTCGTTACGGGACCGATTTTGCGGAGATAGGCGGCCCCTGCACCCCCTATCAGGCCTTTATCACATGGAGGGAACGTATTTTATCCGTCTATCCCGAAGCTGATTTCTCTCGCGTCCATATCCCTCCATCACCTCCACGGCCAGTTTTCCCCCGCGGTGGAATTCCTCAGGTGGAAATTGAATTCGAAAAAATCATGGTCTCTGACAAAGAGTCGTTTTCCTTCTTCCAAATCCAAGAGCTTGCCATCCGCATCAAGGAACAGATACCAGTTAATTTCGTTGATTTATCGGGCGTGTTTCGTTCAAAAGGAACAATCAGTCAGACCGGCGCGCTTGGTACTGGATTCCTTGAGTTGGATACCAATAATCTTACCCCCTGCCGGCTGCCTGAAACTCTTGTTCGTTTTTTACAACTTCCCCGGGCTTGTGCCGATACGTCCCCTGATGGAGATACTGGACTTTATTGTGGTGATCATGTCCTTTTTAGGGTACCTACCCATTCAGATGGTACCTTTTTTTGGAGCAATGGTGTTTCTCCGCGTTTTCTCCTCAATCAAGTGCCTGCCTTTTTCAAGGAGTCAGAAGTTGAAACTTACCTGCGGTTACTCACTGATGAGGATCCCCGTCATCAGGTATCCATGATGCATAAGCAGGGTATCCTGGATCTCCTTTTCGCTAATTCACTTGCCGCCTGAGTTTCTTAAGTTTAGCCCTTCGCGAGCTAGGGTGGTCTTTGATTTCAAACGATGACTCTCTCTTAGAGTAAAAGATTGATCTGTCGGGATTCGACTCCCCTGCTTCACTCAAGGCCCTGCGTTTCTTCTTTTGTTCCTAGTCGGATATCCACTATAATCCGTATCTTACCTTATGGTATCCACCACTGAATCGCAGCTTTCGCTTTTCTCTACCCCTTCAAGTGGCGAATTCCTACATGATGCGCTGATTCCTATTGGCGGGTTTCCTCCCGGTAGTGATTTGCGTGCCTGTGTTTCCAAATGGCTCGCCGCCATGGAAGATGTTTCCCGTCGTAATGGCGATGCCTTCAGGGAAGCTTTCCGTTTGCGCGGCTCTTCCCATGCATGGTTTTCCTCGTGGAATCCTTCCTCGCAATCAATGATTGACCTGCAGGATGCTCTTGATTGCGCCTATGACGTGATCGAGACGCATTTCCCTCCAATCCTTGCAAGGGGGATGAATCACTCTGTTGATATGGGTCTTCTGGCCTCGATGGGATATGGGAAATCCGAAGGGATCATGGCAAAGACCGCTCCTTACTCCAGCGGTATCGTTCATCTTGAGATCCACTGCGTCACTGGCCCTGTCAATTTTTCTGCCGGTGAGGGTGTTGAGTTTGAACCAGGTGCCAAAAGTCATGTTTTCCACCTCGCTTATACCGAGCTGCCTAGCCTTGAAACACTTCTTTCCGATATCTGCGCCTATCCGATGATCCGCCTTCCTGAGAACCGCCTCTATTCCCCAAGTGGCCGGAGTCTGGTTTATCGATCGGAGGGGTTCACCGGAGGTGTGTTGGCTCGGGATGGCGTTCCGTGCCACAAGACTTGGGATTCTCTTTCGGCGGATGAGCAGAAATCCCTTATGACCCTCCTCTCATGAGTGCTGAAGACAATTACATCCGAGATGGTTACGGCCTGGTTGTTGATATGCCTCTCGTGCGCGATCCGGTCACCGGCCGTGAACATAGGGTTCCCATGAGAGATGTTCCCTATTACCTCAATGATCTTGGGTATTTTATTGTCGTTCCATCGCCTGCTTCCGCCCCCGAAAACCCTACTGCTTAATTTTACTCTGCACACTATGAGCAAACCAAATATTTCCACCCTTCGTAAAATCGCTTCACGCCTTGGGTTTTCCGCCTTTTATAACGGACGTAACTGGACACTCACTAACGACGTCACCGCCATCTTGCCTCATACTGTTTTCTGCGAACGTGACGCGCTCATAATCGGACTTAAGAATGCCAAAACTGCGGGGCTTCTTAACGTGGAAGAGGAATATCTCGTTGATGCTTCGTAGCCTTTTTGTCGTCGCGTGCGCCTGACTCCAACGACATCCACTAAAAATAGCGGACGAGGTATCTTTTTTGTATGAAGCCCGCTTTCGACTCGATTGTTTACTGTGATGCCTCTGTAAGAAACGATCACCACGGTATCGGCATCTGCCTTCTGGATGCCCAAGGTCGTCTGGTTCGGCGCGCATCGAAGCGGCTTGTTCCTGTTGGCCGCAATAATACCGAGGTTGAGGCTGTCGCTGTCCTAGAAGCCGCCTCCATGGCCATCAAGCGCGGTGCCAAGGCCGTCCGCATCTACACGGATTCCCTTTCTCTTGTTTCCGCTGTTCGCAGCGGGCGTGCCAAGAGTAGAGTTATCCGGGCGTTTGTTCAACGGGTTAAGGAATTGCGCCTGCGTATCAAGCTTTCCATTAAATGGGTGCGAGGCCATACAGGTCACAGGTGGAATACTCTTTGTGACTATCTAGCCAAGAACGCAAAATGGACACTGTTTGAACGTCTCGCCATTCGCCTCAACCAGTCCGTATCACTTCGAAAGCTTCGTCTCGTATCTTGATTTTCATGAGATCGCTCTCCATTACAGACAATCTTTTTGGTCTTTCTTTTATCCCTCATAACGGGGAGGAATTTTCACCTCCTTGGGATGATGAGCTTACTGAATCCGATGCCTTGAAGAGGATTGATGTGAGTGATGCCTGTTATGCATATTTTCGGCGCATTGACCGTATTCAACTCGGTGGCAAGGACGCTATCTCCGGAGGGCCTCTTTTTCTGTTTGCCCCTGAAGAAGATTTTTGGCCGAGGTTTGATCCTCATGATGTCGCGGAGGATCCTTGTTCTTTTTGCCACACCGTTCCTCTCGACGACTTCAGGAAATTCAACGAAATGGGCATCGTCTCCGGTATTGCGCGTGACCGCGTTGCAGAGAAAAACCGAATTGAATCACACCCCGAGCGGTTTGTTCCCGCTATCTTTACGGATGTCCCTCACGATTTGCTCTACCAGTTCCATCGACGTTTTATTCCCGGTCATGGAATATTTATGTCTGGCGGCCTTGTCTCTACCGGTCGTGGAGGATTTCCCATCGACGAAAATCCTGAGGATCTCTGCGGGCTTTCCAATATCACCATCACCTCCGTCGGCGACCATTGGACCGGCCTTTCTAAATTTACTGTTTCTGATCCTGTTTTGGCGTCCAGTCATTCTCCTTGGATGATCCATGTCCCCAAAGGGGTTTCTTTTACCTATCTTCTCGGTGGTAGCAGGGAAGATGTCGTTATTGTTCCTTTTGATTCTCTCCGGTCAAATGTCTTTACTTCATCTGTTTCTGATATTTCCCAAGATGGTATCTATGTGTCGCCTTTTCTTTACCCCCAAGATCGGTTTTCTGAGTCCCCTCTCTTTGCCGCAACCTGCGATTTTTCCCATACACCCATCGCCATCACACCAAATGAGAACCTCTTAACCCCGTGCTCCGCACTTTCTTCTCTTCCACACGAAACAAAGGCCAGGCTCAAGAAATATCGTCGATGGAAACCCGGAACCGCTTCTTTTGAGCGTGGGCGCTTCTATTGCCTTACTTCGGACTGCGCTCACCTGCTTCAGAAGAAACCCTCCAATACCATTTCATCACTGCGTAAACGCTTCCCTTGGGTTCGTCAATGTCACGACGGTTTCTCACTTAGCGACATTGCGGCACATGACCGTTTTTTGAAACTATCCAAATCAGAAGAATGGCAAAACCTTCCGCCTTCAGGAAATGTTTTTACTGCCGAGGGAGAAACACTTACGCTGGATTTTTTCACTACCTATTTTTCCAAAGACCCCGAATGCTGTCTTTACTCTCCTGTTTCCAAGAAAACTATCTACCGCCCGATTACTTTTGATAAGCTGCGCTCCAATAACGCTGCCTTTCTGGAATTCCTACTCACTTTGAAGCGTAAAACACCTTTCCTTCTTGATTTGCTTAGGGGGACTGTGGGCGGTGATCTTCTTTTTGCAGAGATGCTTTCTCGCTAAGACCACTTTACAATCTTGGGTCGCTCGGGTAGAATTGCGCGCAATATGAAAAAACAAATTACTCGCATCGCACCTCTGCAGTCCGGCATCGTTCTTGGTACTCTTTACGGGATTCTTGGACTTATTTTCTGCCCTATTGGTATTCTTATCTCCTTCCTCCCGCACAAGGCCGGGACTCCTGATCCCGGTATGGCCGGTATGGTTCTTGCCATCTTGTTCCCTATTATGTATGCATTCGCAGGATTTATCGGGGGAATAATCGCTTCGGCTGTTTATAACCTGGGCGCCAGATTCACCGGTGGCTTGCATGTCGAGGTCCAGGATCTCCCTTACCACTCTCATTGAGCCTTAGTTATGGGCGCTCCCGGACCTACAGATATCAACATTGTTGCGGTATCACCAGATCATGATGAGCCCCTCTTCGATTATTCTATAGCAGATGTTGAGGCCAGGCGCATCGCTCGGGACCGCAAGATAGGTATTACTTCCGATCGCGAGCTTTCCCATGTCGCTCTTATCGATGATCATGTGGTCGGAGCTGCCTTCGTTTCCATCTCTCACGACACTTATTCTTTCGATGTCGTTGTCGACTCTGCGTTCGAGCGTCGCGGCGTCGGATCTCTACTTCTTAATGCAGTCGCTGACATCCCCCATGATGTCGCGGAAGCATTCCCTGAAATCAGCCATAAGGTCGATGTCGTCTCGCCGGACATGGAGAGAATGCTCAAAGTCCGGGGTTTTCATGTCGCTTCACAGGGCGATGGTCGTGCTACCATGACACGTTAGCCCTTACTGCTATGATTTCTAACCAATCACTGGAGCGAACACCATTAGGCCGGCCGGTATGGATGGGAATACCGTCCATGGTGTCGCTCAGTTCCATACGTTAGACCCACAGTCGTACGCCAAAGCCGCTCGATAGCATTAAGGAGTCGGCTTATTCGCTTGAATGGACGTCGTCCCTGACTTTGAAACTTAATACACCACGTTTGTTTCGCATGTAGTTGTATCTTTTTCTATGATAACCGCCACCCAACTCACTGTAGAAGAACTTAACGCCAACCATGCCGAATGGATGGCTCTCTCTTTGCAAGGAACCCCTCATCCTATATCTCCGGGAAAGGTGATGCATGGGTTCTGATTGTCGCTGGTTCCCCCATTTCGGCCTCTGGTGTTCCCCTTGATCAAGTGCGCGAGGCGGCCCGCCAACGTGGTATTCGCGACGATGTTGCATGGAGTGCCCCCTCATGGGTTTCGCTCCCCTAGTAGTCAGTGTAGGTTTTTACCACGACCCATGAAACAGTACCCGCTCAGGTTGGCAAATCCTTCGATTGATCCTGCCTGGTTTAATCGGGTTCGCCATTCCACACATGACTGTGTGGTTATGGAGGGAGGTTCGATTTGTCTTGACGGTGTATTGCTCCTTTTTGCCGGAGAGTCAGCACCTGATGGTTCTCCTGTTCGTGTTTCATGCTCCGGTAATTTCTACTGTATTGCTGCCGGCGCTTGTTCTGATGCTGTGCCAAACCCTGCAAAGTTGCGCCCCGACCGCCGTCGGGATCTTGCCGCGGCGTTTAACGCGCGAATCCACTTTCCTGTTATCTGGGACGTATCCCATCGGCGCGTTGTCTCTGGTTTGTCTAAGTCTTCAAATGGGGACGGTTTATTCTCTCGTTCTGTTGAGCACTTTCTTGTACTCGAACCTTTTTCTTCCGGTCGGCTCCGGCGCGTCCCCGGCCAGATTCTTTGCTCCAACCGATCTGATAATCTTGACCTTTCTTGTGATGTTGACGGAGATGGTTCTCTCTATCAGCCACGTGTGTTGCGTGACAGAATAGATGTCGCGCCAATGACGGAATAAATGTCTCATATAGAAAATCATCGACAGAGTAAACTCATGCCGGAGATGTCGCTCGATCTGTCATATTTTGAGACATCTATTCTGTCACGCAACAAGTACAGCCGAGCGACAGAGAGCTGAGTATCCAAACCAGGTTTGGAGCTGGGACTTCGTAGCCGACCAGACCGATAATGGGAGCAACATCCGCCTACTGACCCTGATTGACGAAAACACCCGCCAATGGCTGGCCGTTCATGTTGCTTGGAGCATCCGGGCCGTTGATGTCATCACGGTGGTGGAAGCGGCCATGGAACGCTACGGCGTGCCCGAACACATCCGCAGCGACAACGGCCCAGAGTTCATAGCCTACGCCATCGTGGACTGGCTCAAGGACAAAGGAGTAAAAACCCTCTACATCACTCCCGGCAGCCCATGGGAGAACGGCCATATCGAGAGCTTCCATGACAAGCTGCGGGATGAGTTCCTCAACCGGGAAATCTTCGGCAGCCTTCTGGAAGCAAAAGTGCTGACAGAGCAGCACCGCATCGAATACAACCAAGATCGCCCGCACAGTTCGCTCGGATATAAAACCCCGAACGAGGCGGCGGCGTGCCGGAAGACTACGTTACGGCCTTCGGCCTCCACTCCGTCTTCCAGCAGCAACAAACAACACATCAACCAAGAGCCGTTACTACACTTTTGATGTGTCCCATCTCTGGGGTCAGGTCACAAGGGGCGGGGAATTAGACCCAAAAGGAGATTAAATAATCTGCTCGCTGAGCGAAGGGGGGGCAATCGGCACACCGAGAATCACTATGTTCCACAATTTTTTCTTGCCGTGCATATAACATTAAACAACAACAAATCACAGATGAAACACACAACCATAAAAAATATGATATATCCACCCAGTAATTCAGGGTCATATTGATGCCGAAAATGCACAGTTATATTATACCAAAGTATTGTATCAAGCAAACAACCAATAAATATTGTGCCATTATAATACAGTAATAATCTACGATTACAAGCGTTATTTGTAGCATAAAACGCAAGAATTACTGAGGGAGTAGTTAAAAATAACAATATTAATACAAGAAATAATGCAGCTTTTATTCCTTCTGCTGACTGTGTATTTTGTGCTGGCCAGAATCCAAAAACCATAGCTAGCAATACTCTATAAGCAATGTAATAACAGCCGTATCTTACACATTTTAATAATGATTTATTGTTTCTGCAATGCGTCATAATGATTGAACAAATTATTTACACTGTAACACATACCGCTAATTACAGGATGAAGTATTTCCTGCTGTTTGATGCGGTGAATTGACACCCAAAACTACTTCGCCTTGATTTAAGTTGGGGTTGTTCCAGTTAAATAATACTGTTGAAGGATCAATTTGCTTGGCATCACCACTTTCGATAAAATTACTAAAATAGGTATTTGGAACCAATAATCCACTATCGACTGGTAATCCATCTGCACTGTCTCCTGCCATTGTGGCAGTTAAACAACTTCTTCCAATCACGCAGTAGTAGCTAGCGGCACTGGCCTCCATCGCAGCCAAGGCTGAGGCATCTTGGTCAGAAGTAGTCCGTATAATTGCTGATCTATCATATCTGGCTGCATTACTGCTGCTATAAAAGGACGCGAGTGATTCGTAATCGGCAAATGTCTTGCTTGCTTTTCCTGCCACACCAAAGGCCCCTCCATCTTTACTCACATATGTCCATCCCCCATTTTTATTTTGTATTAGCTTAGCTATATGACCAGCAGTTAACTTGAAATTTCCAAAATGAATCCCAACCGCAGTTGTGTCGTTCAGCAATATTTGATCTAAGCCAAACGGATCAATCCCATTTACCGGATCCCCATTTGCGTAAGCAAACCTGTTCATAGAGATCCCCGGAACGATACCCCCGAGAAGAACGTCCTGATTCACAAATCGGCTGATCGCCGGTAAATAATACCGAGCTCTCATATTGACCAGACCATTAGCATCAGTGGCCACCCCCCAACGCCCGCAATACAGGAACTGAGTCGGGGCAGTTGCTGGATTAAATCCCACAGGCTCACCATGAGGACCATAGCAGAATCGTTTTAACACATTCCCATTGATGTCTGTCAGTGCCGTTGTTGATCCACGATGATCATAATGGTAGGTCGTGAAGCTGCCTCCGGTTTCTTCACCAATGAGGCCGAGCCCATAGACATATTTAGTTTTGGTCCCATTCACGTTTTTAACCAGCACCTGATCCAAAGTTGCATTGGGATTGACCACGAAACTGGTGACTGCCGAATTTGAAGTTACTGATATCCGGTGGTTTTCGGAATCATACCCATAGGTAAGTCCACCTGCAGAGGTGAGGCGATTCCGGGCATCGTAGGTTAGGCTCGTGATGGCGCTGCCTGGAATGATGGCGCTAAGCATATTGCCATTGAGGTCATAGCCAACGGATTTCGAGTTGATGGTGGCAAGGCTGTTGTCGGCATTTACCGAAAGAGAAAGATTCGTGCTGCTGACAGTAGCAACAAATGGAGTGAATTTCTCGGAAGTGACGCTACCCATCAAATTATAACCGTAACCGATTGATTGGATGGCGTTTGATCCGACGCTATCCTGGCTACTAAGAACCTGTCCTGCCGCATCATAGGAGTTGGTTTCAACACTTCCATCGGGACGAGTGATGGTAAGCACTCTTCCGTCGTGATCATACCCATAGGTCGTAATTCTATTACTCCAATCCTTGACCGTTTGCAGACGATTTGCCGCATCATACCCATAGGTAACCTGTGTCTTATCTGGGTAGGTGAGGGTTTTGAGGTTATTATTGGCGTCGTAAGTGTAACCAATCACATTACCAGACCCATCGGTGAAGTTCGTCAGTCTCCCCAAGAGATCATACTGACGGGTGAGTGTGTTGGTCGCTGATGAGGTGACTTCTGTATCGGTGAGCAGGCGGCCACTACCATCATACCCATAGGCAATGGCTCCAACCGGATCTACTGATGTAGTGAGTCTCACATTAGCATCATATCCCATGATTGTTGTGCTGCCAATGGGTAGAGTTTGAGAAAAAATCTGGTTTCTATTATTATAGGTGAAGCTCGTGGCAGGTTTCCCTGGTGTTACTACATTGGTGAGGCGATCCGATGTATCAAATCCCAGTTGCGTCGCATTCAAATTTGCGTTGGTCAGTGTTGACCGGTTCCCATCAGCATCAAAAGATTGGCCCGTCACAGCAGTAGATGGGTCTGTGGCCTGAGTCTGCCTACCCATCGCGTCATCTATAAATCTTGTCATCCTTTTGAGTGGATCCTGTGTATATAGCATGTAGCCTGCATCGTCATACTTCACTGAATTTGCCCTTTTAAGTGGGTCGGTTTTGCACTTGAGACGATTGCAGGCGTCATAGGCAAGGATGGTGCTGTTTTGCAGGCCATCCGTTACGTTTGTGATATTTCCTGCCGCATCATATCCATAGCCGACAGAGTCGCCGGTGCCATTATTGAGGATTCCCTTAAGGCGCCCGTCGTTATCGTAGCATCGGGTCGTGGTATAGAGGAGAGGATCTGTGACGTTCGTCAAGTGATTCTCGTTATCGTATCCGAATTTAGTCACATAGGTTAGCGAATTGGTGATCGATGTGATGTTGTCGTTCCCGTCATATCCGTAACTGGTGACTCCACCCGATGGGTCGGTTACCGTGGCTTTTCTCATGCGGTAGTCATAGGTAATGACATTCGTAAACCCCATGGCATCGACGATATTCGTCAATTCTCGCATTGGACCAAAGTAAAAGGTGGTAATGGCGTTACTTGGAGCAGTCACCGTTCTTATATTACCCATTCCATCATATGAGAATGACGTTGAATTCCCAGCAGGGTCGCTTTGAGATGAGAGCATTCCAGCCGTGTAGCTATTGCTGATCACTCCCTTGTTCGGGTTGCTCTGGCTGATAAGTAGGGAATTCGTGTTATAGGTTCTGACAACCTGGTTTTGCAGTGGATCCGTTGCTGTGAGCAGGTTGTTGTTTCCATCATAGGAAAAATTATAGGCGTACTGATCCTCATTTGTGACGGTCAGAATGTTGTGACGGCCGTCGTAGCCAATGTGGGTTACTTTTTCTAACGCATTGGTGATGACGATGGCATTTCCACTGGAGTCGTACCGAAACGATGTCGTGTGCAGGAGTGGATCCGTCCGACTCAAAAGATTCCCATTCGTGTCATAAGCATTCACCGTGACTTCTTTTAATGGCGAGGAATAGGAAAGCATGTTGTTGTTTTGATCAAAGACATAGGTTGAAATAAACCCATTTCGATCCGTCACCGTGGTTGTCATGCTGGTCACAACTCCACTTCCATTGGTCTGGGCGTTATAGGATAGATAAGTGTTGTTCCCCCTGCCATCAACTTGGTTGGTTATCCTTGCATTGGAATCATAGCTGTTCTTCACAAGCACATTGTTTTGCGAATCAGTGATGGTTAGTAGATTTCCATAAGCATCATAGGTGTATCCCTTGTTGAGCTTATTGGCTTCGATCACATTAGTGAGGAATGATGCTCCATCATATTGAAAATATACGCTTCTTCCCGCTGAGTCCGCCACACTACTCACTAAACTAGAGTTTGTGGTGCTATAGGTAAAATTTAGTTGTTTCCCCGATACCGGCTCAGTGATCGTAGTAATCTGGGCAGCATTACTGCTGTTGCGATCAATATTAAGTACCTGCCCGTGTGGGTTGCTCACCTGGGTCAAGTAGAGACCGCTCCCACTAAATGTGTAGCTCGTTTGGTCCTTGGTTGTCAGTACCCACCCACTAGCGTTTGTGACCAGTGTGTCATAGATTGCGGTAGGGTTGCTGTTCACCCAGTTTGTTCCACTCTGGGAGAAATTCCACCTTCTGTGGGACAGCATGATAGATACCTGATTTGTAAAATAAGCAGCCTGCCCCTCAAAATTATGGGTCCAATGGCCCAAATCTCCCGGTGTGTACAATACCCAGTAATACTGTCCGTTGGTCGTGACGGCATATTGATTCCATGCCGTGAGTTGTGAGTTGTACTCGATTTTCAGATCTAGATCCCTAGCTCCACTCAATGAAAGCACGGTGTGGGAAATCGCCTCAGCTCCGCTCGTTAAATCAATTGGCTCTCCCAATAACGTATCCTTACCGATATTGGTAACCTGCATAACGAAGGCGTTTAATGTCTGAAAAGTAATTCCATTCGGCCCATTTGTGCTGAATCCCCATGAAGCGGGCATTGAGTTCAAATATATCCCGTTTGAGGAATTCCCTACCAATAACGATATGGTCCAAGATACAATTGCTGAATTCCCATAGTAAGCAGTGAAGGTTGCCGTGGTTCCGCTTACTGATCCTATGGTATGATCTACTTTGTTAGTTCCTATATAATTAAACCCACTACTATATGGGTCCTGCGTTCCGTATGGTCTGCCAATATTATTGGAGCAATATTGATCTGATGGAGAGTAGACACATACTAGCGATCCATCTGACTTGAATATGCCAGAGGTTATATTTTGCCCCGAAAATAGTTGGATGAATGGACTCGTGTTCCCCGATTTTAAAATTCCTCCACCGGCGACTACATTCGTCACAGCGGGTGTAATTGTGGAGGCAATCAATGGGGCAGTCACCGAAGTATTCTGAACCGATGATATGCTTTTTACCGGTTCTGTCTTTGCGATTGTCATCGTGGAGTTTGAGTCAAGATTCACAACGGCTACTGCCCCTGGAACTCCAAGCCCCGTTGCGAGGTTGTACCCCTTGACTGATGGGAAGGCACTTCCACCTTGCGTAATTGCCCGAAGGGGTCCTTTTGCACCTTGGTTCTTATAGAGCAATGGGAGTAACTGGTTTGTGTGTCCTGCGCTCGCCCGGGCGGCGCATAGAGCGGACCACATAGGAGTTGAAAGGCTGGTTCCCCCGGCTGTGATCCAACCTCCCTGCCCATTTTGTGTGAGATAAACCGCAACCCCTGTGTAGGGATCGGCAACAGCGCTGACATCCGGGATGCCTCGTCCGCTGTTATTGTTTATACCAGCCTGAAATCCCGGCAACGGTTCCTGCTCACTCACTCCGCCACCACCATTTGACCAAGCGGTTTCTAAGGATACCACTCCCCCTGACATGTAAAGACTGGTTCCCCCAACGGCGGTGACATTGGGTGAACTTGCCGGGTAATTCACTACCCCTGCTTTGTCGCCGGTGGCTGCGAAGAAAGTGGTCTTTGAATTGGTGAAATAGGCATCAAAACTTTTTTCTCCAACGAATTCCTGTGAACCCCAACTCATGGAAACAATCTTCGGAGCCAAGTTTTTGACCGTATAGTCAACAGCATCCCACAACCGAGTTGCATCAGGAGCCACGACCACCTGGATACGTGCCTTTGGTGCCATGGCATGAGCCCATTCAACATCCAGTGTCGTTTCCAGAGCCCATCCAGAATCAGAGGAGGACGGTTGCCCATTTGGGTAGACAATGCTGAGATCTGTTGATGTCAAACCGAATGCCTGACTGAATGTATCTAAGTCTCCCTGAAGGGTATCGCTCCCGAATGCCTCGATAATGGTGATGGTTTGCCCCGCGCCAAGTGCAGTCGAAGGAAGTTTGTTAAACCCATAGGCTTGGGCAATATCCGAAGGCGTAAAGCTACTTCCGGTGTATCCGATGCCGGTTGGTATAGGATTCCCTTGAGCGGATGATCCAATGGTGTTTGCCAGATTGCCATCCATCCACCCATATTCCCAATGAACATTGGGAACAATTTGTTGAGTATTGGCATGGGCCAAAACTGACGCCGCAAGTATTATCGGCAATATAAAAAACGTTGGGATTTTCAATTTTCTACTCCTATTGAACTGTGATGGTGGCGGAATTCGTGGCGGGCAACCAATTTGCATTGCCAGCCTGAGTTGCCTTGATCGTCACGGTTCCTTTGGCTTTCATGGTGGCAGTCGAGGCAGAAATCGTAAGGATTGATCCATTGCTGCTCGTGAAAATCACCGGCAGACCAGAACTCGCAGCCCCAATTGGAAATGTGTGTTGCGATAAACTTGCGGTTTTTGTGGTGGTGAAATTGATCGTCTGGGTGGCCTTGCTTATCGTC
>Ga0302192_10000463_pt1 | contig 26486 bp, 37 predicted proteins | sample II_Bog_E3_2_FD_200230 | JGI IMG/M metagenome (GOLD analysis project Ga0302192, IMG submission 200230) | Peat permafrost microbial communities from Stordalen Mire near Abisko, Sweden - II_Bog_E3_2 | ecosystem: Environmental > Terrestrial > Soil > Wetlands > Peat | place: Sweden: Abisko...
GACTCCCCATGTAGATGCCATTACATCCAGGGCTTTGAAAGTGTCGTCATCAGCACGAATGCGCGCAGAAATCGTTATCGGTGATGACATTGGATTATCCTATCAGAGATAGAGGGCTTTTCAAGGGTGAGTTTTGTTGGATATCTGGCGCTTTAAATTGTCGGATCTTCAGTGCAAAATTACACCATACGCTCGCAGATTGTTAACCAAAAGGACAAAAATCCGGAAAAAGGCCAGACTGATGACGCTTAGCCTTGCAGCACTCCATCATCCCGACCAGCGATTGGTTCGCGCCGTTATTGCAGATACCCAACCAAAGATAGACAACATGGCGATCGTCGCAGGAGACATCAAGGATCTAATTCTGTGGAAGATATCACTTTGACCTTCTCTCGCGCAGCAAGCTGATGGGGATTCGTGAATCGCCTCTTTGCTTCACAGCAATGAGGCTCACAGATTCGCGTTAATCCAATGGCTATACCTCCGTCACTCGACAACAAGCGCATGTTAATGTCCCTTGTTCCTCTTGTAAAGCGACCGATATTCTCCTACAGTTCCTGATCTATAAATCAGGTTGTTGTTGGTTTGATCCCGTCACGAGGTCCTACCTTATCGACTGTTTTCTGAGATCACTTTCTTGAACATCTTTCTCCACAGGGGAACACTGCTCATTCGTATTACCCTGTCGATCATTTGTGCCAACAACAGTCCCCTTTCTGCAAATATCGGTGACTCCACCTCTTCCGGTTCTAGATCCGCTATAATAAGATGCAGGCTTCCAAGAATCACCATTGCCCTCCCTTTCGCCCTATCGAGTCGGCTGTAAATCAATTCGTTCAGTATCGCATCTACTTCTTCGTCTTCCATTCTGTGTTTTTCTGCAAGGTTCTTATTTCTCCATACAATTATTGGCCTGTTTTTTATGAGCCGCGGCCCATAGACCCTGTGATACAAGCTCGGCCTTCTACCACATACCTCCTGGCCGCGGATAGCCATAAATGATGTGCCACACTTAAGCCCATGTCCCCGTATTGGGTTTGTCATACTGTTTTCCATACTCCATATAACGGTGGGCTAAGGTTTTTTTAAATTTTGACGGTTTGTAATTTCTGGTGCGTTGATCGCCTGGTGGCAGGACTAGCCCCTTCAGAGTTTCGTGCGCGCTCAATTCCCTCTCAATGTGCCGCTTTTTTCACACAATAATCCCAATGATGGTATCTTTTTCCTTATGAGCAAAAAAAGTCGCGCAAGGAAAAACTTTCGCAATAATCTCAAAAACCGTATCGCTCGTCCGGACGAGGCCGTCAATGATGCCGCGGCCATCGCTCTCAGTAAGGCTAGGCGTTCCCAGTTTCCACCAGGCGATCCATTTCTCTCCATGTTTGATTGGCTTGAGGGGCATGTTGATAGAAATATTCACTTTATCACCGTTTTGAGTGGCGGCACGGTCGGCTCTTTCGCAAGCGACAACTGGGCATGGATGATTCATTTTGCTTCGGGTATTCACAACAGCGAGAACACTGTCATCACATGTAGGCGTTTCGAAGAGGGCCCTATGGCACAGGGAGGATTCCCCTACAAGACTGTTACTAACGCTCTTTTCCGGAAGGGTGCGTGGTTTGGGATTTCAGAGGAAGAGGTGTTGTATTCACAAACCACTGATTTCGCTACAGGCAAGAGTATTCCCCTTGAAGACGGGGTGCTTCCTGCCGATTTTTGTGAAACATATCCCGATGCACCGGCAACACCCGTTAGCAGTCTCGCTCCGTAGTGTGGGTTTACTCCGGTTTGTATCTTAAATTATATGGCAACAAAACCTACAATCGATCTCATTGGTAAGACTGCTTACGCTCACGTTAATGGCGTCATCTCCGCCGGTAAAATCGTCGCTCACCGCCCCCTTCGGGAGCCGCGCCCTCCCGGCGTCTCAATGCATGAGGCTGTTGATGTTAAATTAAATGCCGCGACCTTGGCGTTCAATCGCCTCGATGTCGTGGTAGCGCTTGAAGGCAATGATGTCCCCAAGGTGTGGCAGGACGTGTTGGTTCTCAATGAGGACAATGATCGCATTGGTGACATTGGTGTCTGCCTTGAGCCCTTTGCGCCTTATCACAGGACGACTCTCTTCGACAAGCGCACTCTCAACACTCTATCGTCTGTTATCACAGAGAGAAGTTCTGCGAAGATTTACCTTTTTAATGGCGACGACTCTATTTCCGAGGGAAAAACTACGACCGAGGATTCATGCACCTCCTACTCTATTGGAGACATCGACATCGAGCTGCCTGACGAGATTTCTCGGTATCAATAACGCCGATCGGATGCCGTCATGATGGCTACTGTTCAGATTGAGGAGCCGGTTGCCGCGTAAATTCCCCCACAAAAAAAGAACCCACTCACTGTATCTTAACCTACTATGAATATCCAATCATTCGTCGAATCTCATCACGCTAAAGTCAAGCCACCCAAGGCCGATATTATTGAACGCTGGAATACCCGCGTTGTCCCCCAGGGTCTCCATCGCGCCGGTCGCAACGGAGCAGTCGATTATCTCTCCCGCTACGGCAAAGGGATTTCCTCGAAGAAGGTTGTCGATCTCGCTCTCGCTGCGGAGTTTCAAGGTGCGGCAGAAATGGCTGCCGGGTTCTGGGAGCAGGCGTTCTTTATCGAGACTGGCAAGTCTGAGCCTTTTGGGGTTGCCAACGGCGCATCTCCCGTTTCAGCCCCTACTGCTGTCGCCACTTCAAAACTCGCTACGGCTCCCGTATTGAGCGGTATCCCCGCTCACCTACAACCCGGCTCTATTACCCCGATGCAGCCCAAGGACGCCCCTCGCCCACAGTCCTCCTACATTGTTGACCCCTCCTATCTAGGTCAGCCAAAGCGTGACGGCTTCAAGAACTTTGTTTTCGTAACAGATTCCGCGGTCGCCCACCAGTCCCGCAGCACTCGTGTCGTTCCTTCTTTTGCCGCCGCCTTTGACGAGGCAGCCCAGAAGGCAGCGGCCAACATCGGAGCCTTCATTACAGAGGGTGAAGTGACCTACATCAGCGTAGAAGGCAAGGAACATCGTACCGCTGCTCAGGCCGCCACAGAGAATGTCAATCTCGGTAAGGGTGATGCCGCTGTTCGCATTCTCTACTCCGCATTCCGTGCTCTTTTCTTTGATGGCCGCTCCCTTGTTGATGGCGACGACGCCACGCGCATCAAAGCTGCTCAGGTCATTATGGATGAAATCGCCAAGCACCTTGTCAGCGACACTGTGAGTGTCGAAACCACACCTACGGCATTCACTACCGCCGAGAAGGCCGAATTGGTTAAACGCCAGCAGTCCGAAGGTCGTGAGGGTGAAGTTTGGACTCGCATCTCCTGCGCCTATGTCGGTGGCGATTCCCACGTCGAGTCCGTCCGCACTATATACCTCGACGAAGGCATCTTCACGATCATCGGCCTTACTAAGAGTGCTTGTGCTGGCCGCTCTATCGCCTCCTTTGAGCTTGCCGATTCAACTGGTAAAAGTGTTGGTAATGTCAATGCTGGCTCTGACTTAATCGCTTGTGACCTTGAAGCAAAACATCTCGCCAATCCCGGCACCGTAAAGGTCGAGGTTCGCTATCGGGGCTTCACTGAGAATGGCCAGCTCTGGCTGGCTCGCCTCCTTTGATCCATCCCCCATTGGTTATAGAAGCAGTATCTTTCACAATGAGCGACAGTCATAAAGGGTATCCCATCAATGTCTGCATTGCCTGCGGCACATCTGCCGCGGGCGATAGCGGGACAACCTGTAAGATCGTATTCGGGACATGGCCTGAGACCTGCGATGTCTGCGGCCTCGACAAACAGTGTGCGGCTCCCCGTGACTTTGGATATCCGAAATTCGTTACGAACACTCATCCATTAAACGGCAACGCCCCGAACTGAGGCAACACGCCCAGCTTTGCAATAATAACATCCACTAATGCCTAAACGAGTCGGAACTATTAAGCGGGAGAGTTTTTACGTCATTTGCCCCAAGTGTGGCAGGAATGTCTGTGTAAGGGCTGGTACTATCAGCGCACATAAGCGCGTTGATGGTTTGTGGCGGGACGGTGTGCCGTGTGAGTCCGGACGAACAAAATATATTCCCGGTGAAGCCCCTCCGCCCTGGAGAGGCAGATACCCAAGATGACTTCCGTGAATCCGCCTCCCTCCATTTTTGCATATATTGCGGCAGGGTTTCCTTTTTTTCGCGGGAGAGTTGTTGATGCTTGGCGAGAAGATTTCGATGCACAGAAAGAGGAGTCCAAGTTGTGCGTTTCTCCCGTTGAATATGATAAATTCCGATCTTTTGAAAGAGACAGGCGGCACTTTGTCAATAATCTTAGCGATAGTTTAATTCTCATTGGCTTTTGTGCTTTCGCATTCCCTGTCTCAATATGGGTATTTTTTGGTCCTTTGCGTATTTCTTGGGCTCTTTTTGTGGTTTTTGAGTTTTCCCTGATAGTATCGTTGAGTATCCCTGGATTCATCCACGATAGATCGGTTTACAAGGCTCTCATCGCTGCGCGAGAAGCATCTTTCACTCCCTCCGACGATGGTGAATCTTTCAATGACCGCCTTTTGCGGATGAGTGCATTGTATCCATGGATTAAGGCCCAAGACCTTATGCAAAGCGACCAGCAGCTTGCGCAACATGATCGTTATGCTAGGTGCTTTCAACTCGCCAAGTGGGATTACATCCCTACCAAGGGGCGGGTTAACCGAAAACTCGTGGATATATCAAAAACCTTTTTCGTGAATGATCCTGATGTTTTCTGTCGCAGCCCACTTAATGAGAACACCCTTTATTGCCCTCCTTCACCAGAGAAGATCCTTTCGAATCCAGAGGCCCACGTCGCGTTTTGTCGCCTCCTTCTCAATGATGACCCGCGAGCCTATGCGGTTCTTTTCCACCCCTCCACCCCAGGTGTCGTTCTTGCATCGGCAATAGCGGCATAAATTCCATTCCGTATCTTCCCACATGGCTAAAACTATCACTGAAATCGTCATTCATAACCGTATCTCTCTCGCGGAAGCACTGAACGGGCATCATGCCATTCGCGCCAAAGATGCACGTGAACGCGCTATTGTTTTTCTCCGTCTTCTGTCCGGCGAATCCCGATGGAACGATGGCGCTGAGCGCCGTGTCGACGACTGCTTTGAGATGAACGATGGTGATGATGTTGTCCGCTGGTTGCTTAGGTTCGCCAATGAAGAGCCGTATATCTGCAATCTTCTCACTGAACACTCCAGTGTTGGCCCCCGCTGTCTGTCCGAGTAGCGCGCCAAATATGCCGGGGAACCCTCTGGAGAATTGGCCTTCGGTTAGTTCATACTTTCTTCACCATGAAATTCAAAAAAGTCCTCACCCATTATTCAGACGAGTCTGGTCGCTTCAATATCTGGCCCCTTACGGGAACTGGAAAAAAGAGTTACTCAATTGAGGTTGATGGCGACTTCATTCAGTCCACTGCGAGTTCCCTGAAGCTCGCCAGGGATCTTTGCAAAAAGATCAAGGCTAATAATCCGGTACAATTCGGTAATTAATCGGGTATCTACCTTGCTTCGTATCTTTTTCCCATGGACGCTACCACTACCAAATCCCCCTCCCCCAAAACCCGCTATCTGCACAAGTGCCGCGTTTGTGGACGAACCACTGTGACAGATGATGCTCAGGCACCTTCCCGCACTTGCACTGCCAAGGGGTATTTTGGCACTTTTCTCTCATGCATGTTCCGCGCCCCGGTCCCTCTTCCTGAGTGATATTTCGCAGCCTCTCACACTTTAAAACACATGAAACCGAAATACTACAGCGTCACTGCCAACATTAATAAAGATGGCTCCATCATGATTCTTGCGTGGTACAAAATAGGCAGGAAAAGCACCTTTGACTTGATACCCATGCATTCCGAAAAGGGCGAGGTGACCAAAATCACTGCTTACGAAGTAGTAACAACATCTCAGGTTGTGATTCCCCCGGTTGTTCCCAATGATGCCCCTGCGTCTCTGCCGCTTCCTCCCAAAATTTACAAAAGACTGAAGTTGAATTAATCAAGGCGCCTTACTCGTTCACCACCCTCTATCTCTATGGTTTCAACACTCTCATCTTCCAATTCCGCCCTAGAGTGGGATCTTTTCCTCAATCTGAAGCCTGTTCTTTGGCAGGCTAGAGAACGTCTTCAGGATGGGCGCTTCATCCTCTTCCTGGATAGCCTCTCTCATCTTAAGTGGCCCTATCCCGTCGGCATGCACAAGACCCTCCGGGAACATGCCTTTGAGCAGATTGGTTGGCCCGAGGGACATTCATACACGGTCACCGGCACCAAGTCTTTCGCCCTTGATATTCTTCGCCTTACCGGCCCGAATTATACCGCCACGATGTCTCAACGACTCCCCATCCGCGTTAAACACGCGAATTACCCACGGCCGGAATTTATCGCCGCTCACAAGATCCTTCAAGAAGCACTCGATTCCTTTTGCCTCGCCAATACTAATATCTGATTCTCCGCCGTATTTTCTTGCATGCCAGAAGCTACTCGGGACGTCCCGATAATTATTCCAGTTCGCGGAGATCGGTTTACCGATTCCCATGGCCTCATTTTCGAGGTGTGGAAATCCCGTTCGGTAAAGTCGAAGCTCATCCGGTAATCGATGGCAAACCTGTCGTCAACAGGTCAACTACTGCCTACTGGGCTGTCACTGACATTGCGCGATCGCTTTATCCTGATGCGAGGACGGATTTCTATCCAGTCAAATAATCTGCAGGTTGTTTGATACGGTCGGTGTTTTTGGTGATAGAATGGGGCTATACCTATGAAAACTTTATTCATCGCAATCGCCTCGTTTCTTGCATTCGGCGCCGCTCGTGCCGATTCGCTGCACGTCTTCACCTATGACCCTACCCTGATTCCCAAAGATCAGTGTCCGTCAGATTTCCGGGACGCCAAAACTTATGGCTCCGATCAGCCATGGAAAATTACCTTGTTCGCCCCTGATGCCATCGCTCTTGCCCGTCAGGCCGGACAATGCAAGGAAAGAAGTGATTACCTTATTTCAGGCCACGAGGCCATGATCAGAATCACTCATGATGGCGAAATCGGTCTCATTATTCCGGATATGAAGGGAATTTTTCACTGCGACCATGGTGCGTGCGTGAGTCTTCTCCGTGATTACGGAGCTGTTTCTTACCTCCCACAGAGTCCCCTTCACCCGCATGGCCTCTTTGTTCTTGCCTATTTGACGAAGCGGTAATTTTTTTCGTTCACCCTATTGTGGATCTTGTTTTCCGCGTACGGGCATGGTAAGCTCCTCTTTGTATCTTATTTTGGGTTTGTTGGTTTAGTTGTGTTGTTGCATGATCGCGCGCCTGGTAACTCCGGGCGCGCGATTCTGTTTTTAGGAGCCAACTTCTACCATCTTCTGTTCTACTGTAGCGCGGTATGCCAGCACGCCTAGGATAACTGCCCCCTCTATCCCTCTTATCGCCGTCCTTACAGTAAAACACCATCATCCGTATCTTCTCCTATGAGCGCTTCCGCCCCTACTGACCCGACTCCCTTCTTTCAAGTAAAAGCGGCCCTCACTGAAGGTTTTGCCTCCAAACAATTCACTCTTAACTGCAGGGGGTATTTTATCAATGGCACCTTTGTCGATAGCATTACCAAGTCCCTCATCTACAGGTTTTCATATCTGGTTTGTATGTTTGAGCCCCTCAGCAGAGATGATGTAAATGCCGTATGGAGGTCCAACACTCTTTCTCTCCTGCTTGATTTTGTTGCATCCCCGTCAAAAGAGAGGTGGCAGGCGTGTCGAATGTCTCTTAATAAGTTTAGCGATACCGCCGAGCTTTTCGCTCCTGAATGTCGCTGCCCGGTTACTGGCTTTCTCTTCCGATGGTCATTTGATGGCGAAGTATTCACCATTCACTCGAAGTTTGCCGGTATTGTCGATCGAAAGCTCTCCTATACCTCTATTGAGGATTTCCCTCATGCGGATGGACATTTGCCCAAACTTACTCTTGATTTGGTTTGTCCTACCGGCAATCTGATCTTTGCAAATGTCCTCCATGATGTTTTTGGTGAAGGGCAAGATGTTTTCTCTTATGCTGTCGACAGGGAAGATGGTCGGCGCGACCAATCCCTTGCGCTTCTCTCTAAGGGGGCTTGGCATGTTTACAATAGCGGACGCAGTGAGGTTTATCAGAATGGCGATAGTCTCATTATCGGCCACTGGCCTTATGATGGCGACGAACACCCCACCCGCCCCGATGAGGCGGTTTGGCTTAATCGGGGCGACATTTCGGGCGATCTGCGGTGGTTCTATGGATGCGATGAGGGCGCACTTCCCGAGGGATGGCAGACCAAGCTTAGCCATCCTGATGTCGAGATTTTCAGGGTTAAGGTTTCTCCGGGCACCTATCGGCTCATCAATCATTATGAACATACCGATGGAAGTCTTCGTTGCACGATCGAGAAGGTTTTATGATCAGAGTATCTTAGCCCATGATTACCCTGCTTGAAGAAGGTTCTCCTTGCCCACACGACTGTACAGGCGCCATGGGGTTTGCACCTGTCATATTTCACCACCATGCACAGCCTGTGTAGAGAATCCTCTCGTCTGCCTTGAATGTAGCTACAACCCGGAATCATGAGTACCTCCCTATCAAAAAGGCTTTCTATCACCTATACTTGGAGCAGGTTCAGTTCGGGCCGGAATGTTCGTCCGAAAATCCACAAGCAGGATGTATCAGCCCTTGAGTCCGCCGCCGTGGAGCAAATTGGTAAAGCCCTCACTGAGGGATCTTCGAGTGGTTTCTTGCAGATGACAACTGACGATTCTTTTGGTAAGGGTGTTCAGTATAACGGCGTTTGGTCTCTCGCTGCCGCCGAATAACTCTGTATCTTCACCTATGAGTACACCTGTTGCTTCTCGCGTCGTTACCCTCGCAGCCCTCGCCAAGAGTCATTTTACTTCTCGTGAGAGACTCGTCGAGGTTCGCGACAAATCAACCGCTCTGCGTCAGCTTCACTCAAAGGCATCGGCATCGTGGGCGAATGGTATTATCATCGGCACCGGATGGGTCAAACTGAGCCAGGCGTCACCTTCAAAGCCGGGTGCTCTCACCGACGTTTTTGTCTGCAGAGAGTCTCTTGTCGAGGCTTAACGAAAACACCCACCTCCGCACGAGGCGGAGGTGGGTGAAAACCCGTCAAAGAGCCTATGAACTCTCTCAGACTAGGATGCTGTCGGCTCTACCCTCCTGCATCCATAATGTATTGGTATCGCACGGACATTTCTGCCGCAACCTTTTATTTCAATCAACGCTCCTACGAGAGGCGCGACCCCAATATTTAGCGACATGGGTTTACCTAGTCAATCTTTTTTCAGTGTCGGATTGACCGTGGTTGTTAGTTGTCGTAACTTTTATTGACCCCTTATTTCCATGTCACGCGAAGAGATACTCCAACGCCTAAAATACCCGATCGCTCATTTGGTCATCTGGCTCCGACGAGGCCTCGAACAGGATACTACTCTGTTGTGTGAGTTGCAATCTGCTGTCCTTCATTTCAATCAGGGGCGGTTATGTAATCTTTTTCAGCAGGCTCGTGACTTCGTTGATCAGGCCCCAGTAGATGACCGCGATTATAATATTATGGCATCCGCAGATTTTCTTGCCGATGAGATCGCTTTGGCATTTTATACACTAACGACTTCATTGGATCAAAATATTGACTCTGTAATCGCCAACTCTAAAGCCAAGGAAATTTGCGATATGATTTCTGCCGTCGACTTTGTTATGGATGACAAATGTCCGGAACTTGTCCCTCGGCGTGTTTTTTCAACCGCTTTTCTACCATCTGTTAGAAATAATCGTGGTGGGTGTTTTCCTTTTCGCTCGACATGAATCGTCCTACTCCCTTTGAAACGAAGCCCTCATCACCACATCTGGCAACCCTCAGAGGAACCGTCGATCTTCGTTTGTGGATCCACCGTTGCCAGTCTGCCGGTATTCCCATCGTGCCATCCCTCATTTGCCCGCATGATATCCCTATTGATGCAATCCTAGCAGGCACAATACCTGCTGGCATGGGTGCTTTATCCTCATGGACTGAACGGCACTTGTGCCAACTGACTGCCAGTGAGGGTCGCGCGATGTGGAGGTGGAGTCATTGCGCCCCTATTGAAATCAAGGCAGCCATGGCTAAACCTCACCTTCCTGTGCGCATTCCCTGTCCGGCAGATTGTCTCGATGATGAACGGTTTCTTTCTATCCTCTCTGAATGTCGTGACGCCGGTGATATCATGATCACGACCATTGTGCGTCCGTGGATCGTCGCGGCCGTCGAGGCAGAATTTCCAGTTGAATTCCGGGTGTTCGTTACCAGAGAAGGATCAACCTCCACTTCCTCTTACTACTCACAACGAGCTCTTTCCAAGAAATGGATTCCGTTCGCAGAGAAGGCCTCTCTTATGGCTCAACTTTTACGCCGTTATGTTCCTACTGATATCGTGTTTTCCGCTGACTTTCTCGTAACGTCTGCAAATGAGGTTCTTTTCCTTGAGGGAGGACCCATGCCTATAAATGGCGCGGATCCCTGTTGTCTTGAACCAGATCACCCTTTCGGAGATGGTTGCATTGCTTTGGAAAAATTAAGTTTCTCCTTATCGGTATCTTGAGTGATCACCATTATCACCGGAAAATTTATCTCCACCCCTGGTAGCAATAACGAATCCACTTTCGATCTCTCCAATGGGTGGCGCGCTGTCCTTACCTTCAGTGAACCTTATCAGCGCGAGTTTGTAAAAAGTTTGTCGAAGGGATCTTTCAGGTGGATCTGTTCCAAGGGGATTGCAGATCTTCCGGAGTTTGCTCGCGCTTGGCTCATGAAAGACTCAAAGTGTGTCTCACTTCAGGATTGTGTGGCTGTTGGTTTCACCAAGGTTTGGTAAAAAGCGATACGACTTCGTAGTCTTTGTGGTATATTGGAGTAAATCCTATTACCTACATATGAAAACTATTCCCAAATTCGGCTTTTCTCTAATCTAGGCTCTGCTCGCATTCCTTATTCCTATTCTCCTTTTAGGAGTTCTTAGCTGCTTTGCCATAAACAGCTACAGCAAAAACATCGGAGGGAATCAGGAAATGAGCAATTTTCTTGCACAAGTGGAAACTGCCAAAACGCGCTTTGTTAACCAGGATGATCATTCCATCAAGGATTACTCAAATGTCCCGGTCAAGGAGAGCGATCTTCTGCCGTTCCTCATAATGCCCGGTCCCGAAACGGACTTCTCTCAGTATGCCAAGGCCAGGGGTTTTAAACTGCTCACTCTCGGTGCTTACGCAGGGAAAACAGGTGCCGGCTCCCCTGCCTCTATCGAAAGTCTAACCACCCACAAACTTTATACTTCCGATCATACACCTATTGATGATCTTAAGAACGTCTCTTTTGTGAAGCACGCCTATTTCCACTTTTAGCGCGTGGGTATCTTTTGCCCTCGTGAATCCCCTTTCTGACGCCATTTCTTCCTTCCCCTTGCGGGATCTCTGCAAGGATCCGAACTTCTGCGCCGGCGACTGCGACAATATCAGCGGTGATTTTCTAAAGCATGCTGAATCCCTCGGGTTCTCTGATGGCATATTACTGGCCGTTGACGGCCCCGTAAAACCACTAGACTCCCTCTACGTGGTATTCGGTGAGCATGAGGGCATAAACCATTATTTGGCCTATTTTCCAAGCCTCGACATCTCTGTTGACTGGAGCGCCCGACAGTTCTGGACTGAATGCCCAGTACCGGTCGTCGCGGATATGGCGTCTCTAAAGGGGCAGTGGAAGGGTTTTCCGTTTGGAACTAATGACGCTAGGTCTCTGGATCCCGAGACCTTTGGTTGTTTTTACTCCTAGACGTCGTCGCGGCGATTATTTGCCGTGTGGTGCTGTTTTTCCACAATCCACGCTCCTACGCGAGGAGCGACTCGCATAGTCCGCTTGGAAGGAAACTCCTCCGTCTTTCAATCCACGCTCCTAAATGAGGAACGACTCTGGGGGTCAAGTGCTCGACTTGCGTCGTGGAGCTTTCAATCCACGCTCCTGCGTGAGGAGCGACGGGCTGCTGAGTTTCTTGGTCGCGTACATGGCACTTTCAATCCACGCTCCTGCGTGAGGAGCGACCTTCGAGGTTCCGGAGTGCAATGCTGGAGGGGTTCTTTCAATCCACGCTCCTGCGTGAGGAGCGACCTGAATCAAATCCCTCAGAGCCGGGTGTTTCTGAACTTTCAATCCACGCTCCTTCGTGAGGAGCGACACTATCGGTTGCTTCGCTCAGCAAAAGTCGCTTCTTTCAATCCACGCTCCTGCGCGAGGAGCGACATCTAGCCGGCAAGGGGTTAATTATGCATAATTCCTTTCAATCCACGCTCCTGCGCGAGGAGCGACTGCGGTGACTCTAATGCATGATTTTGACATGCCAAAACACCTTAAAATCGCGAACCAGGTCACAAATATCAACCTTCTTCACCGCGACGACTATCCAGAAATGCCAAAGAACACCACGACAATCAGATATGGCTGCCGCGAACTGTTACAGCATATCATGAGTGCTATATATTCGCGACATGATTTTGATACCAGCTTCCATATGACTGGACCTATTGTGTAATTTGCCCTTTCTTGGTACGCTTGGGTGGTTCATGAATACTTCATCTAAAATCTACCCCATTGGGGTCTCGGTCTTTTTTCTGATTTTTTCACCTCTTGTTCACGCCTCCCCTTCCCAGATCAGCGAAATCCCCTCCGGTGGCATTTGGCCTACATTCGTTATCACCAAAGTCATCCCCGCTCCCCCGATTGCGGTTGCCGCCACTTTTTGGGAATGCGAGCGCAGTCCCGAATATGTCCCGAATTGCATCTCTGTTCAAAGGGTCAAGGATACCGGCACTGTTGTTGTTGCAAATTATCGCCTCGGTATGCCCTTCTTTCTTTCAGATGAGCTTTACCAGTCCACCAATCACATTGAATTAATCCCTTCCCCCCTTGGTAACTCGTATAAAATCAGTTGGGTTGTTCCAACATCCACTTACTCAGATGGCGCGCGTGGAAGTATCCTCATTGAACCTACAGATTCTACCGGCGCATCTTCAAAGGTCACCTACCGCAATCTCGCCAGACCGACCAGCCACTTTGCGAAATTGCTCAAACGCAAGGCGTCCCAGGAGTCTGCCGCGTCCATCGACGCCCTTGACATTCAGACCGTTAAAGAGTTTCATTCAAAGTCCTCAGAGCTTGATGCGGAGATCTTCAGGATCAACGCTCTCTTTCCAGTGTCCCCTACCCCGCACTAGACTTTGCGGTCATTGGTATCTTGATAGATGCCTCTTCTTACCGAAAGCGATGTCGTGCTTGCCGCTGGATTGACCTTCTTCCATGGTCAGCCAACTGATGACGGATATACGTTTTCTTCCCGGGATCATGGTGATATCGGCTCCGGTATTGCTGGAGAAGAGGATATTGCGGAGGGAGACCGCCTCGGGTTCGTTCTCCGACAGAAGTTCCCTGCTTACCCTGTTTCAGTAGATTCTTCCGATGAATGGGTTTCTGTCACTATCCGCTTCACCTCTCTCACAGATCGTGAGGCGTCTATTGCCGCCCAGAGTGCTTCTCGGGAGGAAGTTGCTCCTAAAGTTATATCTCTTTCCCGATCCATTGGTTCCACCCACACAGGGTTTCGCCTCTATTTCGATTCAGGTTACCGTGCCGAGTATCAGCCTTTCTCGCCGGCCAAGCTTGTTCTTACAATTTCTTACGGAGAACGTCTGGACGATCGTCGCGGGGATGCGTTTCGCTTCAAGACCTCAGATGATGCTCTTTCTTTTGCACGTACCATTCTACCTTTGGTTGTCGGTCTTCCGATTGGAGCGTGGATCCAAAAGCCGCTGGAACCTCTCTATGAGCGAAAGGCTTTGATGCCTCCTTATCTTGTCGTCGATCGCAGCAGCAAGGTTGAGTTCTTCGCCCCCTTCCTGTTCCCCTAGTCGTATCTTCATCCATGAGTGCCTCTTCCATTCCTATCGAACTCATCGATGAGGACCGTTTTAAGCGCCTCTCCCTGCTGTATTCGTGGTGCCAGTCCACCGATTTTCTGCGATATACAGACGAGGAACTCGCTCAATACGATTCCTATCTTGGCCTTATGAGTGATGCTGCGTGGGAAGAGTTCACGAACAGGGATTCCGGTTTTTTTCTGGATTTCGCCAAAAAGCATTTCTGGGATGATGTCCGCGTTTTTCGCCGGTGTGCCCTTTCGCCTGAGAACTTTTTCTTTCGTGCCCCCACTGCGGAGATGATTCGGTCTGTACCGCATGTCCACTACGACCTTCTTTCACTCGTCCGTAATCTTCACCCTGTCGTTACAGAATTGGTTTTCAGTCCTGACGCCAAGGACGTTTTACTGATGGGTTATATCAGCGTGTGATTCTAGTTTGTATCTTAACCCATGAGTATCCCCAGTCAAATCGCCTCCCATTGTACCTGTATCGAGGAGTGCTTCCGTACGAAACGATACCGCAGGATTCCTTTCTTCTGCAAAGGTATTATCCGCGCAGTCCTTGGGATGTGAACCCCTTGTTTTTGCACCTATGAAGCTTGTCGGAAAATCCACCCTGAACTTCTTGAGATGATCCGCTCCATTGAGTCCGATCCGTCCAATAAGGGTGACGATTTCTATCTTTTTTCCAAAAAGGCACGCAAGAAGCTGGACTCTATCCGTCTTCAGATTGCCTACAATATACGGGAATCCAAAATTGCGCGCGGCGAATCCATCAACTCTGATGGTTACTCCGGACGTAAATCAAACAAACGCTAACTCTGTATCTTACTATCACTATGAAAAAACTAACCATCATCACCTCACTCTTAACTGTAGCCCTTCTCTTTGTGACCGGCTGCACAACTGTCACCGGCCCCAACGGCCAACCTCAGAGCGTCATGAACCCCATGGGAGCTGCTGTCGTTCAAACTCTCGCTTCTACCGCGCTCGGTGCAGGTACCGGCGCTCTTATGAGGGGCGTCAACCCCGTCGCCATCGGGGCTGTTTCATCCGGTGTCGGCAGCATCGGCAGTCAGGTGATTAATTCCTTCATTCCTCAAGGCGGTCAGCAACAGCCTCAACAACAGTCCTATAATCCCACCCCTGTCACCTACGGTGTGAATCAGCGCCAGTCTGTTGCTTCGAGTGGTGGTTCTGCTTCTCTCTACCAGCGTCAATACGATGGTAGCTTCGTTCCTGCCTCCGTTTCTTACCAGCAGATGTCGGACGGCTCCTATGCTCCGGTTTCTTCTTCGGGTAAACCACTCTATCGCCTTCTTGCCAACGGTTCTTTCGCTCCTGCTAATTAGCAGGTGGGGGTGTCTTGTTGATAGCTGAGCTTATCCCGATCGTGGTTCTTCCCACTATTATCTATGAGCACTTCTCTCCTTTCTGAGCCTCACCGGTGGGGTATTCGTAACCTTCCAGGCGATGCGTCTGTCATTGCTTGGAAACATGAACAAACGGATGACTCCAACTGTTACCGACGAGAATTTTACGCCATCAAGGGGGTTGGTTCTCTTGAAGAATTCCTTGTTGAAAAGTGGGGCTCTCGGTTTGCGAACCGCGTTTTGTCACTCACTCTCACCTACGAGTACCAGGGGAAACTCGCCCAATAATCGCTGCTGTACGCAGTATCTTTGCTCATGCCTGATCATTTCTTTACTCCCACCAGTCTTCGCGATGCTACACTGCATCATGAGCCGACCGGGCGTCCTCTCCTATGCGCCGCCTGGATGGAAGAGCGAGGTGTGGATAAGCTTCGCTTTGTCGGCCCCTTCGGTGACCTTTCTGCATTTCGTCGCGGCACCAAGGTCCGGATTCCGGCCGGTACTTCCGTCCGCACATCCTGTTGCGTGAGTAAGAGCAAGGTTGTAAAACGGTCCTATGTCGTGACTCTTCATGATCGGTACATTGGATATATTCAAGGCGAGCAAGTAGTGCCGCCTTGTCTCCTCTGGACTGGATCTGGTGGTGTTTGGCACTATGTTGATCCAAATGATGTTGAACTTGTTTCTTCGGCCTCATGAACATTCTTGCTGATTCCTATCGCTACACGCCAAATGCACGCTGCGCTCTAGTTGTGTAGCGTGCCGACACTCATAATAAATGCCTTCTGTATTCCTTCAGTTTAAGCATGGTATTCCTTACCATTTTTCTGCTTCTATCGCGGCAGAGGGTTTTCGTCAACTGGGCTATGAAATTATTCCCTTTGATTTGGGCGATCTCAGTACCATGCGCTGGTCTCCTGAAATTCCAGTGTTTGCCTGTGTCGGAGCCATCAAGGTGGCTCTAGCAGCGCTTGGTTTTTCGCCCCTGATTGAGACTTACCCCAAGGAATTGCTTCCGTTTCTCAACCGCTCTCTTGATGTTACGCAATTAGGTCGTCTATCGCCAGGTGATTTACCACTCTTCATTAAGCCAAAGCTTCAACACAAGCGGTTCACTGGCTTTGTGTGTAACGACGTTCTTGACAGGCGGCTTGGCGGTATATCCCCCGAATTTGAGATTTACGTATCCAATCCTGTTGACATACTCAGCGAATACCGCTGCTACGTCCTTAATGGAAAGATTCTTTCGATTGCACGCTACAGAGGAAGCGTAGAACACTTTCCCAATGTTGCTATTGTGAGGGAGATGATTTGCGCTTACCTTGACGCCCCTATTTCGTACGGTCTTGATGTCGGTATCACTTCAAAAGGCGAGACTCTTCTTGTGGAGGTCAATGATTCTACCTCGCTTGGGAATTACGGCCTTCCGCCCACATTGTTCGCAAAAATGATCGCAGCCAGATGGTTTCAGATCACAGGCCAAGATTACTCAGAGGAAGCTGACTGCTTCGATAGTCCAAGTTTTATTTCGAACTAAACCCAAATCACTTGGAAGGGTTCCTTCCCTGCCACTATTTACCCCTCTTATTTATACTAACATGCAGGTCATCTACAAAAAAGACGAAGTTTATTTAGTTCATCTCGATACTCCTCATTGGGTTGGCTCTGTTGTTATAAAAAGTATCGGCCATGGATTTGTTGTCACTTCGCGCGACACCTATGCAGTCGCTGAGTTCCATCTTTCAGTTGTCGCTAAAGTCGGGGTTGTGCGGCGGATTTTTGGCATCCCTCTTGGCGTAATAAAAGATGTTTCGCGTTAGGTTCTGTATCTTTTTACAGTATGAAACTTGGCACTAAATCAGTCCTCTTCGGTGTTCATCAGTTTATCTGGCATCCCGTTACTGTTCTTCTCGCATGGGTTGATCTTTTCGGAATTCCTTCCTTTTGGGAACTTTTCTGTATCATCGTTCATGATGTCGGGTACATCGGCAAGTCTGATATGGACGGCCTCGACGGACACCGTCACCCCGAGTTAGGTGCCAGGATCGCTGGTTTCTTTTTCGGTGAGAAAGCTCGCCTGATGTGCCTTGGTCACTCCCGTAGTTATGCCTCATCACACGGACTGCCTACCTCGAAGCTGTGCTGGGCCGACAAGTGGTCACCGATGTTTGATCCTGTTCATTTTTACTGGCTGCGCGGTACTCTCTCAGGGGAGATTGCCGAATATCGCCGGACGTTCCCCCGTGCCGGCGGACAAAGTTCCCTTATGTGGGCGTGTGCCTTCCTTAAACACGTCGAGAATCATGCCTCTGAAATCTGGAATGGGGCGCAAGGGATTACTGATCATGGATACTCCCATGCTTCCCTCGTCGATGATCAATCTGAGCGCAAAGCCGCCTGATTTTTAATTCCACTGTAACTTACACTATGCCAAAATTCAAAAAATACGAGCGCGTAGAAACCGTCACCCCTCACAAAGGAGTCATTCAGTACGGCATTGTTCTGTCAGTTGCCGGAGGAAAGGTTACCGTTTTTTTCGACAACAGCACTCGCGTAAGCGGCCATGAATCTTGTTTCAAGCATTCGGTACAGCCGGTTCCTACTTTCCGCACCAAGTCGTTCAAGCGGAAGGACCGGGTTGAATTGAATTTTGAGGGCGCGGTTGTTTGCGGCTTCGTTAAATCTTCCAATCTGTTTCTTACCACTGTTACCCTCGACGGCGGCGAGCGGAACGTCACTGCTGATACTGGTACTGTTCGTTATTCGCAAGCACCTGTCGCCAGGGATACCATTTCCACCCCTATGGATGCCTATGAGGTTCGTGGTTTTCGCGAGTGTGGCGGTCGTAATGGAGACGGCTACGTCGCCAATATCTACAAGAATGGAAGAAAGGTGTGCATTGCCGAGAACGAGGGTCGCGGCGGTTGTGACAGCTATCACTCCGTGGATCACGCTGGTGTTTGTACCTTTGAAGAGGATGTCATGGCGTGGGCCAAGTCTTTCGCCACAGAAGAGCCCTTTGAACCCGGTGCTCGGTGGGTTTTCTGGTATGTCTTTAAACGCCCCTTCAACGTGACGGCAGCAGCCTATTGGAAAGAGTGGGAGGCTGAAACTGCTTCTGCTAAAGCCTGATTCTTTTCGTATCTTTTACACATGATCCCTGCCACGAACTCGATCTTTAAGGCCTTTCAAATGGCACTTTTGGGGACGGTGTTTCTGGCGGGTTTTTCAATTTCGGTTGTTTTCCGCGCTGGTTCTCTTGACCACTCTTCTTTGGCTTCTGGACACTCTGAGACGGTGTCATTATGCCCTGCTATCGTTGATCATTCCCGCTTTGGCGGAGTAACGGATTGGCGTGTGATTGATAACTTTGTTTTGCCGTCGGTGCCTGTTGTGATCCCTGCGTTCCAACCCGCCCCGCGCCTATTGCCAGTACTGGCCGTTGTTGGTTTCACTTGACGACCGGCGACAACTTTAAGGTTTATTTTTCATAATGTTAGCTCGCTGGATCATGGCTTCCAGTGGGCTAATTGTGTTTCCTTTACGGGCGAATTACTGACGATTGTCACCGTCCAACATGACTCCATCCGACCCTGCGTACCCGCACTTCAGGCAGCGGTGCGCCCCTATAACCCCAAAGTGGCCTCGCTTGTGCGTCGTGCTACAGACCGGGCACATCCATGGACTTGGTGGATATCCTGCCGCCAGATCAACTTCTTCCGCCTTTTTTACCTCCTGGATAATATCTGCGTTTATTTCTGGATCTGGATGGTATGTATTCATGAGGTTTAGATTAGCTGTCCTTTTATGGGGCGCTTAGTACTCTACCATTCTTTTCTGTTCTTACAATAGGTCAACTGATGTTTCGCCGCTAAAAGGTGTTCCTTTTTTCTTTCCAGGTGGTATCTTTCCCTAACTTAAACCCACCATGAAAATCTTCAAGATTCTCTTCTTCGTTCTCGCCCTATTCGTTGCCGGGGATTTTGCTTATTTCACCGCAAATTATTTTTCCATGGATGTTTTGCCGGAGGTGCATCTTCTCTATCCGGAGATAGCTGACCTACTGCTGCTTTCTGGCATCGTCGCTGTTATGTTTACTGTTGGCGCCTTGTTTTTAACCATTCGTGGACACCTTCATTACGCTTTCGTTGTCGGTGCAGCCCTTCTGAGTTTCTTCCTGTTTAGGACTTTCTATATGGGTATTGGCATGGAGACAACTCTCTCTGAAATTAAATCCGGGTCCCCTTATTTCACCTACATCCCCACTCCTGCTCATAACACCTGCTATATCGTCATCAAGGGCACCCCTACAAAATTTCCTCTCATTTTCTCCAAACTCATCCCTGATACCTATCACGTGTTCCCCTCTTCCGCTGCTCTTGATTCGCTCGTTACCAGTAACGGGAAATAATTTTGTCTTTTGCCTGGTATTAGCTATCTTACCCCATGAAGCAGAACCTTGCCGAACTTGTCAGGCTGTCACACTTTACGCCGCCCAGGATTCTACCCAACCCTATTTCCTGTCCTGATGGTGCAGAGGAATACTATGAGGCATCGTTCGACCCTAATTCTTCGAGCGGTTCCTTGTCAGATATTCCTCTAATTAAGTCGCTGCTTAAACGGTTCCCTGACTCTCCCTTCCCCTGGTATTTGCTTTCTGAGGTAGCTGACGATGTTGATGATTTTCCAGCCTATCTTCGACTGCTTGCAATCCGATCGACCATGGAGGCGAGACTCCTGGGAGCCAATGCCTTTTGCCGCGGCGGCATGAGTGAGGATAATGACCACACTGATCCCTTTCTTGAGGCTCTTACGGAACAGGCCGATGCCACTCTCGAACATGGCGATATATCCGCAGCGCGGATGCTTTATGAGCGTATGCTCCTACTTGATCCCGATGACAGGTTTTTCGTTTGCGGGAATCTTCCTGCCATCTATCTTGCACAAGATGATATTGCCGAGTTGGCATCTCTCTGGGAACGTGATGTGGCGCAGTTTCATCAAGCCGAATTTCACTTGGCGTTTTTTGCCTTTGGCGTTCAGGATTCGAAGAAACCGACTTGTTCCAAAGCACTCTCAGAACTTCTTAACGAGAATCAATTCATTGTCTCCTCCCTGGTTGGGGCGAGTAGCAGCCCTCTTGATGTGGATCCGGAGGACCTCAACTTACTGGTTTCTGCCATACAAGGCCCCGAATATGAGGCGCATGATATGCTCTCGCGATTCAAGGTTGCTTCCAAGGCTCTTAATCCTGCCGTGAATGTTCTTCGATCCATCTTTCCCCAGGAGCTTATCCCTTTTCCGGTAAGTGATTGCACTCACCCTGATCTTTCTTTCAGTTACAGTCCTGTGCCGGTCAAGAAATGGTGGTACTTGCGTGATGTCATCCGTAATCAGTGGGAAGTCTCACCCTAGTTTCACTGTATCTTCCGCCTCCAAGAGAGGCTTTCTCTTTTTCAGTATTGACCTTCACCCACCTACTCCGCAAATCTACCCACATTATGAACTACTTCACCCGATTGTTTTCTCTTCTCATCGCCCTCGTCGCTGTCTGTCCTTTGCGATCGCAGACCACCAATCCAGTCGATGGCTACTCCGGGTACACCAATAGCTACTTCCTCAGCTACTCGAAGGGTTCTTTCTCCCCGAGTGGAAACGGAGATGTTTTCGTCTCAATCAATTTCGCCGGCACGGCTACCAATGGCGCCACCGACATCAAGCACATCGGTGGAGTCACCGTCACCAATATTCAGGTTGATACCGGATCCCGCGGGCTGTACGTCAGTGCCAACCTCGTGAGCAATGTCATTACCCCAACCACCAACTCGTGGCCGGGCACCAACTATCTCAGTAGCTCCAAGCGCGTCTTTATCGGGCACTACATCCCAACCGCCGTCAATTTCCAGGTAACAGACCAGAATAGCAATCCAACTATCGCAACCGCCTATATACCAGTTCTTGTTGTCGATACTCTTGGGAGTTTTGCTGGCGGGTCGCCAACCTACTCCATGAACAACTCTTCAGGTAAGGTCATTCTAACCACCGGGGCCACGAAGAGCTACAGCGGAGGCAAGGTCACACTTTCGAATGGCCAAGCAGTTTCCTATTCCAATAATCCCCATCTCGATCCTAACTGGAATTTCGGTGTGGGTTTTGGCCCTCATACCAACGAGACTTCCCCTTCAGGCCCTGTCGGTGATAATACCAATCAGATCTACAATGCCCTGATTAATCTGACGACCATGTCTCAGTATCCCGCCAATGGTGGGATGGTGCCGGGGTATATTCTCGAAACCAATGGCATCCAACTTGGACTTACCGAGAGTACTACCAATTTTGCCTACACCGAGCTACTACCCTCCGGTTACAGCGATGCGGATTCCGTTCCGGATTGGCGTTTATCACTTGGAGAGGTGGTGGCCAACGGGTTCACCAATGGACCCGGCACTATTCTTATGGACGCCGGAATCGGGTATTCCTTCCTGAGTACAGATGTCGTTTATGGCTGGAAGCGCCGCGGCACAAATGCGCTTTCAATTAACCTTGTCAATTCCGGTGGCTCTGTCGGATATAATTTCACCGTTCTTCCCGGTGGCAGTACCGATCAGAGTAACAATGTCGTTGCCCCTTCTGGAGTCACCAATAATGGTAGCACTAATTCTCTCTTCATCAATACCGGCCGCCATGTCTTTTACGGCTTCAATATGCTCTATGATGCCCAGAATGGTTTCATCGGTGTCATTCCAAACAATAGCGACACAAACGTTTTCTTCACTCCCGGGTTCTACCCCTCCCCTGGTTCTCTTCTCCTGAAGCAGACTATTCTTTTCCCTGCTGTACCGGCCAAAAACTATGGCGATCCGGCTTTCGCCCTCAAGGCCACAGCTACATCAGGTCTTCCCATCACCTATTCTGTCCTTTCAGGACCCGCCACAGTTAGCCGCAATATCCTAACTCTTACCGGCGCAGGCACCATTACCGTTCAGGCGAACCAGGGCGGGGATCCCCGTTATCTCGGCGCACCAAGTGTGAATGTGGATATTGTCAGCGCCCAGAAGAGTCAGGCTATTACTTTTGTAGCACCTTCTGCCCGAGTCTTTATCCAAGGCGGCACAAACACACTCGTTGCTACGGCCGCCGGAGGACCTGTCACTTTCACTAGCGGTAATTCCAATATTGTTACTATCTCTGGCAATATCGCCACGACCGTTGCCGCGGGCAGCTCCACAATTACTGCAACGCAGGCAGGGAGCACCAACTATTTGCCCGCAAATCCGGTAAAACGCGTACTCACGATCGAGAAGGCTTCTCAGACTATCACCTTCCAACCCATCACCCCCATCCTTCTCGGGCAGGGTACTTTCAGCCTGTCCGCAACGGCATCCTCCGGCTTGCCTGTCGGTTTCATCAGCAGCAACACGAATGTCGTTACCGTCAGCGGATCTTCTGCCTTTATCGTTGGCAAAGGTACCGTCGTTATCACGGCGACTCAGGTCGGTAATAACAACTGGAAGGCCGCTCGCCCTGTCGGTCAGAGGTTCAGTGCTCCCTGATACTCCCCTACCATCATGAGAGAGCGGAAATGTCGGCACCGAAACTCGATTGTTCCGGGACCTCGTGTTCCGCTTGTTTACGGGTCTGCCACTACTGAGGTTTGCACCAGGTGCCATGCATGGCGCACCACTCATCATAAGGCTGGTCCATGGCGGGCGGATTCCCTGTCTGACGCCCTAAAGCCTGACGAAGATATGTAGTAGGTTTAACTCGATCTTTTGATCGATCTGTCGTAACTTTAAGGTGTGGACGCCCCCTCTTTACCTCCTTTCAGAAATCCCTTCCAGAAGCATGTGGAGGCTTATAGCAAGCTCCCCAATCTGATGCTCACTATGACACCGGAACAAAAACTGGCGGATTGGGATGCGAAGCAGAAGCAGAGAGGCAATAGTGATTCTCTTTTGCACGTTCAGCCAGAGATTTTCGTCTCTCGGGTAACCGGTCGCTCTTGCCTGATTTAGCTTTTGCCACATTCCCTAGCAGCCTTTCGTTTTATTCATCGGATTCACCACGCGTCGTAAGTAGCCTTTTCGGCAATAGCGCCCTTGATGAATCGGTAATAAAAAACTCTCAACATTCTGTAGGCACGATGGGCAATGCGTATGTTTTGCTGGATCCCTTCCGGGTATCGTTTGTGTTCCTTAAATAGTATCAGGTACCGATACTCTGGCTCCATAAACTGATGCGCCTCCCTGTCCATATTCAGTTCCTTGTCCCCATACAAAACAGCGGCCATTGCGGCGCTAAAGGCATAAGCGGCGATTTCCTCCCTGATTAGATAGTATATAAGATCGGACTGTTTATATTTATAATATGTTTCGTACCCCTCGGTTCCTTCCCGTATGAAGCCAACTGCATGATAATATTCATGGTAAAAGCAGTATGCTAGCGTTATTTTTCTCGCGGCTTCTGTTGGTTTATCCGGGTTTCCTCCACTGTAGTTTGCGTTTTGTATTGCCACGCGCCACATACCTATGCCCGACATGTAAATCGTCCTTGGCACTGTTTCATAGATGTGATTTATGGTATTCTTTACATGGATCTGAACCCTCCTTGGGTCTTGCTGATTCCACGACGCCAGGTGTTTGTCGAAAATCTCTTTGGTTTTTGTGTAGATTTCCTCTGGAAGAATGGTGTCAGTGTATCCGATTTTCCAGCCAATGGCCTCAAGTTCTCGAACGACATTCCAGAGAAGTTTGCAAACCTTCAACCCGTCATTCACTATCGAGTTGAGCCATTCCTCCCTGTTCATTGGCACTGCAGAGGTGGCCCGTAATTTGATTGGTTGTGTTCTTCTAAGCGGAATTATTGGTTCATTGAAGAGTGAATGCACTTTTGGACTTTATCATTCATCTCCCTTTTGGGCTACCCCCCTATATCAACGCGCCGTCTTCTTTTTCGGACTACTTGTGATATGCTGCTGTATCTTCCCTGTGACCTATTTCATTATGCATCATTCACGCCCGGTTGTATCAGAAAACGGTCGGGTGTGATTATTCCTTCACCTCAATACAATCCTTACCGACATGAAGAAAAAACTCGCCGACTTCTACCTCGACAGGCTCAACAATTTTAAAACCGTCGCAGCTTTTGCTGCCCATCATGAGATGGACGAGGCTGATGCCACTATTCTGCTGGCCCTTGGTCATAAATTCCACGAGGAGCGTGCTTCCCGTGCCCGCAATGGGGTTTTAGCGAAAGAGATGGCGATCCGGGGCGATCGCGGTATTCCTCATCGCGGTGCTACCCTCTCTGGGAGAGCCATTCGTTCCAGTGCCTGCCGTAGCGGGTATCCATCTTGTCAGTGCGGTGAAAGACGTGCCTGATTTGAGCGACGTATCTTCATCTACCATGCAACACCAAGTCACCCCCACGCTCGACGCAGCTCTCTTCTATCCCGGACAGTCTTTTACAAAGATCGCATCCCTCCCTCAGGTGGAAGTATTTATTGCCGAGGCGCACCGTCTCGGTCATTTTGTTTCCGAGGAACGCCCCAAGGATTCGACTCCCGACAGTCTTGTCGCTACTTTCTATATTCATAACGGAGATACCGACGCTCTCATGCTGACTGGTATTCGCGTTGAGAATAGCAGTAACTATTCCGTCAGTTTTAACCGCCTCTACTGGCACGAGGATTATCTTTCCTGATAGTTGGTTTTGTTAGTTGACTCAAGCGGTCACCATCAAAGTCCGTTTTGTATTCGGGGTGGATGTAGTTCACCCTTGGGAGGGTATTTTTCAGTATCTTTGACAATGGTTCTCTGTCCTTGCGCCTTAAATCTTCCCACTCTTGAGTTTGAGTCTGTTGTTCATATCGGATCTTCTGACATTAGACCTGTCCCATCCCGTGTCACCAACTCCCAGGAAGGTTGTCTTCTTTCAGTTTCTGTCCATCCCGACGTATGGCGGCGTATCGCCCGACTCGGTGGAGGTGCCTGGACGAAGCTTTCCTTTCCCTATCCTCTCCGGTTTGTTGACCTTCCTGAATCCCTCGAAACCAACAGAGACGAAATATTGGCCGCTGGATTCGCCGGTGACCTTATCACTGAAGCCACATTCTGGAAATCGTTCCATACGGACGAAGAGGGTGAGGAGGGACACTTTTTGCACGCCACCAAGGAAGAGGCTGATGCCGAAGATGGTGTCAGAGATCCCGAGCGTGCCCAGGTGTTCCTTTCAACTGAGACACTTTCTTGTTTTTGGTGTGGGTCACCCAAGAAAATAAGCCCATTCTTCACCTTATCAGCCCTTGTCGCATTTCTTGTGAAGGATGATCCAGCTATCCACGGGGTTTGGTGGAATGATTTTTTTGACCCTTGTTCGCTATCGGCACCTCGCGGCGGTATTTTTCAGGATCGTATTCCCCTTCTTACGCAGGAGATAACTGACCGCGGCTCAAAAGTCAGAGCATAGAAACTTATCGCGAACGGACATCTATCGTGGTATGCTGTAAAGGATCGCGATGACCATATCTGGCTGTCGTGCTGTTCTTTGGCATTTCTGGATAGTCGTCGCGGTTAAGAAGATTGATATTTGTGACTTGGTTCTCGGTTTTAAGGTGTTTTGGTATGACAGAATCAGGCATTAGAGTCACCGCAGTCGCTCCTCACGCAGGAGCGTGGATTGAAAGGGTGATGGGATTTTTCTTCATACTGATACAATTGTCGCTCCTTTCGTAGGAGCGTGGATTGAAAGCTTCAGGACCTCATCGGGATCACCCTTGACGTGGGTCGCTCCTCACGCAGGAGCGTGGATTGAAAGCGTCGTAGAGACCGGCTTGCCGTTATATATCACCGTCGTTCCTCGTGCAGGAGCGTGGATTGAAAGCGTCGTTGGTTGTAACTTGCGCCAGCAGAATCGCGTCGCTCCTAGCGTAGGAGCGTGGATTGAAAGATGTTACTGAGGGATTAACCAGCGAGGCATCTCGTCGCTCCTCACTCAGGAGCGTGGATTGAAAGTATACAAATCACGGAATCAAGATCCCGGGCCCCAAAGTCGCTC
>Ga0302192_10000468_pt1 | contig 26230 bp, 27 predicted proteins | sample II_Bog_E3_2_FD_200230 | JGI IMG/M metagenome (GOLD analysis project Ga0302192, IMG submission 200230) | Peat permafrost microbial communities from Stordalen Mire near Abisko, Sweden - II_Bog_E3_2 | ecosystem: Environmental > Terrestrial > Soil > Wetlands > Peat | place: Sweden: Abisko...
TCGAATGCCAGACTGACACCTATCGGAATGCCGTCACTTTCGACGACTTATTGAAAGCGGCTCTCCGCTGGCGACCTGACCGCATCATCCTTGGCGAGGTACGCGGAATCGAGGCGCGCACGCTGCTCGATTCCTTCAACACTGGCCACGCCGGTTCGCTCGCCACCATCCATGCTAACTCGGCCGCAAAGGCGCTACGCCGCTTTGCAAACCTCGTACTGCGCAGCCACTCTCAGGCCACTTTCGAGGACATTGAAGCTGAGATCGGAGAGGCCGTCGATTACGTCGTCCATGTTGAGCGCCAGCCTGGCCGTCGAGTGATCCGCGAAGTTCTCAAATTGAACGGCTACGACCGGACCGCACAGGCGTTCCAAATGGAGCAAGTTTTCCAGACTGGGAGCCAGGAGATTGTGGGAGGCAAGCCATGCTGAGAGCTAATCGCAGTCCGCAGGCATTGCGAGTCGAATCTGCCTCTCATGGGCGCCTGATTGCCGATACCGCTTCGGTTCGCCAGTGGCTAGCAGAAGGCGTGTCGATTGCGGATGTTCTCACGATGCTTGAGGTCCGCCGCCGCTTCGAGTTTTCCGCACACGATTGCCGCATATATGCAGTTGAGATTCTCTCGGCAGTAAGAGCGGAAAATCGCGTTCCCGACCAACCCCGAATCAATTACCGAAAGGAGTTCCGCAATGCCGTTGCTTGAGATCGTTCAAACCCGACAGATCACCGCGTCGATTCGCCTCGACGAAACCACCGCCGAGCAGATCGACCAGTATGCGGCCTTTCTCCACGCCTCCGCTGATGAGGTCGTGGACAAGGCGCTGGCCTACGTCTTCGCCAAGGACCGCGACTTCCAGGAATTCCTTCGGACTCCGGAAGCCGCTCGTGCCGCTCAGAGCCTTCGTATTCGTCGCGCCCCGCAGAATGGCGCGGTTGCAGAGCCAGTTGTGCAGCCTGCTAAGCCCCCAAGAGACGTGGAGACCGCCAGTGAATCGCGCTCCCGCAGTTAGTGTTGCAGCCGTGAAAAGCCCGTTCGGTGCTGCGCACCGGGTGTATCTCGACACTCCACCCCTGAAAGGTAGACGTTCGTAGACGCCCGTATACAAACGTCAACGCTCGGGCGATGAAGCACTTACGCAATTCACTGTATACGGCGTTTACGTTCGTTGACGCTTTCCAGAATTGAGGTTGAACAATGGAAACTCCAACACTCCTCAAGCCCGTGGCGAATGGCTACAAGCGGCCAATCGCCCGGAATCGGATACTATCCGCGCGATTCACGGACACCGAGTTCGCGGCGCTTGAATCCTTTGCATGGTCGAAGGGAACGACAATTGCCGATTGGGCACGCGAGGCGCTCTTACACAACCTTGGAGCCCAAGGTTCGGCAGCGATGGAGATGCACATCTTCACCGAACTTGTCGGCCTCCAGATGCTCTTGATGAAAGCGCTTGAACCGCTGTTGCGCGGAGATAAGATGGCCCAGGATCAGCTCAACATTCTCTTTCGCCAAGTACAAACAACCAAGGCCGCCCAGGCTCAGGAACTCCTCGCCAAGCGCAGTCAAAAGAGGGAGAAATAGCCATGCCAACCGTTCAACAATGGGGCCGCAGAGAGTCCATCATCTGGCCGCCGCGCGGCTATCTCTACACGCTCGGAGCGTTCTTTCTCGCGTGCGTTGCGACGGGATTTTTCGTCTACCTTCGCTTTCAATTTGGCCTGCAGCCCCTTCAACGCTACTACCTGCCCTACTATTTGCGCAGCGAGACGGCGGGCATTGCGCATTCAGCCAGCAAATACGAGATGCTGTATGTTTCAGACGGCGAAACACCGGGCCGGGCCGCGCTCGAAGCGGATGTGCAGCCGGGTTCTACGCCGCAGTTTGGCGGCAAGCCGTTGCCCTTGACACTAACCCCGGAAGCCGCAGTCCATGGCACCTACTTCCTCATGCGCGAGGGACCGCGCAACTTTCAGAACAAGGTAATTCATGCGTGGATTGCGCACTGGATATACGGGAATGTTCCGCTCTACAACCTCTTCAAGATGCAGCTCCTCTTTGGACTAGCAGCGTTCGTCCTGCAGCTTCCATTTTCAATCCACAAGGACATCGGACGCATCAAGCAACTGCGCTACGGACGCCGCCTCAAAGGCCCTGTGCTCGTGAATGCGAAGGAGTTTACGGTGGCCGTATCGGGTAATGGCATTGGGATCAAGACCGATGATTTCAAGCTTCCATTACGCATCCCGCGCGATGCGGAGAACAAGCATTTCCTCATCGTGGGCGATACCGGATCAGGTAAGTCGAGCATCATCCGCCAGATGCTCTATCAGGTCGATGCACGCGGTGACAGCGCCATCGTCTATGACCCTGCGTGCGAGTTCGTGAAGCAGTTCTACGACGAGCACCGCGGCGACATCGTCCTCAATCCGCTTGACGCCCGGATGCCGTACTGGAATCCGTCTATGGAGCTACGCCGCAAGGCGGAGGCAAAGGCGCTAGCCGTTTCGCTCTATCAGCCCGAGGGAGTGACCAACCGATTTTTCGTTGAAGCGCCGCAGAAGATATTTGCCCATCTGCTCAGCTATCTGCCGACGCCCGCGGATCTGATCAAGTGGATGTCGGACCCCGCTGAAATCGACCGCCGCGTCAAGGGAACGGAGTATTGGATGCTGATCGATCCGAAAGCTCCGCAGCAGCGCACCGGCGTACTCGGCTCCCTCAACATGAGTGCGGACAGCTTCCGGCTGCTGCCCAAAGAGAGCGAGACAACCAGTGTTTGGACGGCGACCAACTGGGCGGAGACGCGGCGCGGATGGATCTTCATCACGTCGCGTCCGACCATGCGCGAGGCGCTTCGCCCGCTCATCAGTCTATGGATTGACACGCTCGTACTGCGCCTCTTGAACGAGCCGATGCCGGACCAGAAACCTGTCTGGTTCGTCATCGACGAGCTGGCCAGCCTGCAACGGCTTCCACAACTCCACACGGCCATTACCGAGAATCGCAAATCGCAGAACCCAGTAATTCTGGGCTTCCAAGGACGCAGCCAGATGGAAGCCCGGTATGGCGAGGATTCCGAGGCCATGCTGTCGCAGCCTGCCACCAAGATCTTCCTTCGCACAACGGAGCCGCGCGCAGCGAAATGGGTTAGCGAAGCCATCGGCGAAGTCGAGATCGAGCGGCTGCGTGAAACACACTACGACGGTTCACGCGCAGGCAAGAACTTCGCGCTAGATAGGCAGACCGAGCCGCTTGTACTCCCCTCGGAAGTATCGGGTCTTGACGATCTGCGCGGCTTTCTCAAGTACGGCAATCACGTTGCGCGATTCTCGTTTCCGTTCATTGCGCTTGAAGAGAAAAGCCTCGGCTTCGATGAGCGGCAAATGGACGATCTAATCGTGCCAAACACACCTCTCCCGCCGGACCCGGAAGAGATGCAGGGTAATCTTCTGTTTCCAGAAAATGATATTGAACAGGCCGAACACCCAATGGAGTAGGCTGCGATGCTGACGATTTACAAGCCGCTCTCCGCAGGGCAAGCGCAGAGCTACCACGCAAAGGAATTCACTGCCAGGGAGCAGAACTATTGGTCCCAACGCGGGGTTATTGCCGGCGAATGGCAAGGCCAGCTGGCCAGGCAGTTCGGCCTTGCCGGATCGGTCTCCGCCGAGGACTTTGCGAGGCTCAGCCAGGGGCAGCATCCGGTGACTGGCGAGCAGCTTATTCGCCAGCGGGCCTCCTATGAATACCAGGATGCAGACGGCAAAACTGTCAAAACCATCGAGCACCGCGCCGGTTGGGATGCGACATTTTCCGCTCCGAAATCCATCTCGCTCACCGCGCTCGTTGGCGGCGACAACAGTGTCCGTATAGCCCATCGCGAAAGCGTCCGTGTCGCATTGGAGCAGCTCGAAATGTATACGCAGGCTCGGATCGGCGGGAATCATCCGCCGGAAACCACTGCCAAATTCATCGCTGCCAAATTCGAGCACGACACCGCTCGTCCCGTAGATGGTTACGTTGCGCCGCAACTCCACACACACGCTGTCGTCTTCAATGTCACCGAGCGCGACAATGGGCAATCCCGCGCCGTCCAGCCGCAGAGCCTGTTTGCATCCCAGCAGTTCGCCACTGCCGTCTATCAATCCGAGTTGACTTACCGGCTTCGCCAATTCGGTTACGAGATCGCTGTTGGCCGCAGCGGCGCACCGGAGATCAAAGGCTACACGCAGGAATACCTTGACGCCTCCAGCCCGCGCAGCCAACAGATCCGCGAGTATCTGGAGCGTACAGGCCGCACTGGAAAGGAGGCAGCCGAGATTGCCGCGCACTCCACACGCGACCGCAAAGAGATTCATTCACCAGCCGATGTCATGGCTGCGCATCGCAAGCTCGCCGCCGACTTTGGACACCAGGCCGAAGCCGTCGTCCGTACCGCGCGCGACCGGCTTCAGCATCAGGAGAAGCCGGTCCACTCCTTTGACCGCGTTCGCGAGTCTCTCACCTTTTCCCGCGACAAGAACTTCGAGCGCGAGGCAGTTGTCGATGAGCGCGCATTGATTCGCGACGGCCTCCGCCGCGGCATGGGCGAGGTCACGTTTGCCCAGGTGCGCGGCAACCTTGACGCCCGCTTGTCTTCCGGTGAATTTCAGATCGTCGAGCGGTCGCAGAGCATACCGGCCCGTCAGTTCACCACTGCCAGAACCATCGAGGCAGAGCGCGAGATCGTCCGCCGCGTGCGCGAGGGCCAGAGCCAGGTTGAGCCTACTTTGTCACGCCAACAAGCCATCGCTGTTTCTGACCAACATTCGCATCTCAACCGCGCTCAGAAGAGCGTGGTTGAGGATGTACTCAGTTCCCCGGACCGCATTCAGGGTATCCAGGGTTTGGCCGGCACGGGCAAAACTACTACACTGTCCGTGATCCGAAGCGCCGCCGAATCGCACGGCTACCAGGTCGAGGGCTTCGCCCCGACCTCCCGCGCCGCTCGCCAACTTGGCGAGGCGGGCGTTGAGTCAGGAACCCTGCAAGGGTTTCTAGCGCGCACTGCGCACCCGGCAGAGCGCGAACAGAAGCACTTCTACTTCGTCGATGAGTCCAGCATTGCCAGCACCAACCAGATGCGCGAGTTCCTTGCGCGTCTTGGCCCCAACGACCGTGTACTCCTGATCGGCGATACACGCCAGCATCAAGGCGTAGAAGCAGGCCGCCCATTCGAGCAGTTGCAGGAGGCCGGAATGCGCACGGCCAAGCTCGACGAAATTGTCCGGCAGAAAGACCCGGCGCTGAAGTCCGCTGTCGAGATGCTGGCCAAAGGCCAAGTCTCCGCCGCTCTCGAATCACTCCAGGAACAGGGCCGCGTGAAGGAGATTCCCGGCACGGAAGAACGCATCCGCGCCATTGCCAGAAGCTACGTCGAGTCCCCTGAGAAGACATTGATCGTCTCGCCCGACAACGCCTCTCGCCGCGAGTTGAACGTTGCCGTGCGTCAGGAGTTGAAATCCAATGGAACCCTCGCGCCGGAAGACCACACTTTCCGTGTACTCATTCAGCGCCAGGACATGACTGGCGCCGAACGCTCCTGGGCCAGCCACTACGACATCAACGATGTCGTGCGGTATGCACGCGGCAGCAAGGTCGTCGGAATCGAAGCCGGAACCTATGGAACTGTCATCGGCATCAACCCCGCGGCCAACTTACTCACTGTCGAGAGATCTTCCGGCGACCTGGCCACCTACGATCCACGCCGCTTGACCGGCGTCAGCGTGTACCGCGAAATCGACCGGGAGTTTTCCGCAGGCGATCGCATCCAGTTCACCGCGCCCGACAAGTCGCTAGGCGTCGCCAATCGCGACCTTGCAATCATCGAGTCCATTACGCCCGAGGGCCGCATTTCAGCCAGACAGGATAGCAACCGCCAAGTTGAGTTTGATGCCAAAGAGCATCGCCACTTTGACCACGGCTATGCCGTCACCAGTCACAGTTCCCAGGGCCTCACCGCCGAGCGCGTCCTCGTGAACGCCGATACCAGCGTCCACCCGGACCTGCTCAATTCACGCTTTGGATACGTCTCAATCTCCCGCGCCAGCCATGAGGCCATGGTTTTCACTGACGACGTGGCCAAACTTGGCCCGCAGCTTGCAGGCGATGTCTCCAAAACGTCGGCTCTTGAAATCAATCAGCCTGTATCCATTGGACACGGCCTTGGAATGGGTTGATCCCTATCGCGGATTTTCCATACACCATCTGCAAAATCACGACCGGTAGATTCGTGAGACGGTGTCTGACGAATTCTTTCGACGCTGTTGAAAGAATCTTGTCTGGGTTCGAAGGCCGCTACCGCTGATTAGGTCGGATAAACGATGCTGCCATAATTAGACATATGCCAGACCTCAGGAATTTGCAACTAGCACCGCTAGACGATGAAGAGCGATTCGAAGATCTTTGTTTGGCTCTCTGGAGACGTATTCTCAACCAACCTGCAGCCCAGCGCAACGGACGAAGAGGCCAAAGGCAGCAAGGCGTGGATCTCTTCGGAAGGCGTGATGGATCATCCGCGTGGGTGGCAATTCAGTGCAAAGTTCGAAGCGGTGGTTCATTGTCGGATGCAGATGTGCTCAATGACGTTAGGAGCGCCAAAGAGTTCAACCCGCGGCTAACGGAGATGGTTTTTGCGACGACTGCACGAAGAGATCCAGGGCTCCAGGAGTACGTCAGGGTACTGACGGACGCGAATTTGGCAGAGGGCTATTTTTCTGTGTCCGTTTGGTCATGGGATGACATTAGGGAGGAGATCTCGAAGGAAGAAAACCTCGACCTTTGTTACCGCTTCTTTGAAGGCGCGATGATCAATTACGAAAACCTCGGAATCGCGGTATCTAGGCTGGTCCGTCTGACTCTGAGTGTTGCCGGCACGGCCGATTCGACGTATGAGCTTCTGTTGGGAAGAACGCCAAGAAGAGATTTACAAACTGGAGATGCTGCCGGGGAGTTCGGGTTGGATTATTGGAGGGGCCAGCACTTCATAGCAAACTGGAGTGAGAGGTCGATTGACACCTTCCCTGTTCCGACGTATACCTCGGACCTTGAGGAAGTGTTCAGATCGAAACGTGATGCATACATTGTCTCCAAGTGGCTGAACGATAATCATAAAAGCTTCACCGATCTTCTCTACGGCGAAACCGACAACTATCTGTGCGACATCTCTTCGGAGGAATTGCTGGAATTTATTGGTGGCGATGACGATGAAGAGAGCGACTGAAGCCGCTCATCGATTCAGCAATGCGAAAACAACGTAAGATTTGGGCGCCGCTGGATCTAGTCGAATGATTCAATGGCGCTGCACATAATTTATCTCGTTCCTCTGTACCGAAAACGCGCTAGGCGACGGCGATCTTCACCGACGATAGGTCGTCAGATTCCAGTCGCCATGCCGACTTGTCATTACGAGACTCGCCCGAGGCGTTTTAAATTCGCCGTTACTCCTCAACTCAGCATGTAAACCAACCCCTAGCCTTGGTACACTCGAAAAGAATTATCAACTATCATTGAGCGCGTTTCTCTGCAGAATTGAGACAACACATTGCAATTCTCAGTTCAAGATGGATCATCTGCAAAGCGTGGTAAACCTCGCCCCGAGTTCATCCTGGTCCCTAGAATCTGGGATGACTTTTCCCATCGAACGACCTTCACCCTGGAGCAACATGAACCAGGAACCGAGCCACGTCTGCTCGGCACTGTCAAGATCGTTGAGAGGGAACCCAAGAGAGGCGAAGACGGAAAGTTCCATCCCTCGGTTCCAATTCATTTTGACGAGCTTGGATCTAAGTTCGTATCCCTGGGGCAGGACGAGGACTACTATAAGAGGCTCCTGAATTTGTTAGGACTTCAGCGAGCGGGTGAGCTGCTCACTGCGATGTCTGATATATCTTGGCAGCCCGCCCTCGCGGTGCCCTTCGAGACAACCTCTTCGTTTCGGAACTCACTGATTCGCTACAATACGGCGCATCGGGCACGGAGAGCTGGTAGAGCGATTATTCTAGGACAAACAATTCACGAATCCGCCGCGTTTCGCTACCGTGCCCACATCCCTGGAGCATCGACTTCGCTTAAGATCAATGTCCAATTTGATGGATCTGACAAAGTCCCTGGACGCATCGCTTGCTTGATCGGTCGAAACGCGGTTGGAAAAACCCAAGTTTTGGCCGCGCTTGCCGGAGACCTCACCCAAATTACTCAGAAGTCACTGGAGGAGGCTGAGAAACGGGAAGACCGATTCTTTGGCGGGCGTCCTTTGTTCACCCGAGTAGTTGCGGTTTCTTATAGTGCCTTCGATAAGTTTCGGCGTTCGAAAGCCGTTGATACGGGCTACGTATATTGCGGATTGAGGAACGAAAAAGGAGTTCCGTCAATCTCGCATCTCACTACTGAATATGAACGGTCCATTCGTCGAGTGATCGAGGCTGGGCGAATGGTGACCTGGCGAAAGTCCATCCGGCAGGTACTGGACCGCCGTGACGAATCCTTCAAGCAACTGTTGAATAGTCAAGAGGACGGGTCCGTTAGCGCGAGCGGGTTCCTTGATCGCCTCAGTTCTGGCGAAGCGATTCTCACTCACTTAACTACAGCTCTTGTCTCTTGGCTCGAGCCGTTCTCTCTGGTTTTATTCGATGAACCGGAAACGCATCTTCACCCAAACGCCGTCGCGAATCTATTCAACGTGCTTACTGAATTACTCACGGAGAACGACTCGTATGCGCTGGTCGCGTCTCACTCGCCGATTGTCTTGCAAGAGATTCCCCGGAAGCGAGTGCTCGTTTTGAGTCGCGAGGGCGATGTGACCACGAGCGCGAACCTAGAGACCGAAAGCTTTGGGGAAAGCCTGAGTGAGTTGACGCGCCACGTATTCGAAACGAACGAAATCGAGAATCTCTACAAAACCACCCTCGCCGAGTTGGCTAATGAAGAATCAGTGAAACGCACTTTGGCGCGCTTTGACGGCCAATTGAGTCAGAATGCCAGTGCCTACCTTCTAGCCAAGCACCTGAGTAAGGCGAAGTTATGAAGACGCTTCAGGCACCTAGCTCGCCCCCACCGTTCATCGAAAGCTTTGTAGAGATTCGAGATTCAATGCAGGATGCGCCGAATGGTCCACGAGCGAGATTGATGGGGCGTCACCGCTCCATCAACGCGTGTTATGCGTCACTGGAGGGTTCCGTTGCGCTCAACACCTTGAGCACCTTGAAGCCCAGTGCATATTTGAATCCATTGAGTCACGATTTCGAAGTTGCTTACACGGGAAACTCGAAGCCCCTTCGCATTCTGAAGAAACGAATCAAAGGAGTTCAAGCAGCGAGTGTTTTGACGGTGTGCCCACTATGCAAGATTTCGTTACCACGCACTTTCGATCACTACCTTCCGATTGGAACATTTCCCGAGTTCGCTGTTCATCCTCTCAATCTAGTGCCATCGTGCAATACATGCAACAGCAAGAAGCTTGAGGCCTGGCTTAACGAGAACGGGGAGCGGATATGCTTGCATTTCTATTCGGACAGCGTTCCCCAAGTCCCCTTCATTCAGTGCTCGCTAACGCCTGAAAAACAGGATGGTCGCAATGTGGGGGTGACTTTCTCTCTCGAGCGGCCTCAGGGATTACGCCGAGCGAAATGGAATTCCATCGTCCGGCACTTCGAGAGGCTTGGTCTCATCGAACGATATAACGAAATTGGTAATGATGAACTGTCCGAAGTCTTCGGTAGTGCTCGTGACTTCCTGGATAACGGAGGCCCACGCAACAGAGTAAGAGGCTTCCTACGATCAGGTGCGGGTAGATTTGCAGCTGTTCACGGAGTGAGCTATTGGCGAGCCGCACTGCGCTCGCAGGTTGCGGCGGCACACTCACTTTTCACATGGCTTGGGCAATAAGGGCACAGATGCCTTACCCATTCAATGACTTTCAACTATCGAGAACGTAAAGATCGCGGCGGACTGATTAAGTCTCGGAAAATGCCGTTCACAACCCCGATCATCAAGCCGACCAAAGTCGGCTGATGGGAATGCCGTGCAAATTGGCAGAAAAGCGGATAGCCTCCGTACCTGTGAAAAGCACGACGCCGCGTACCCAGTTTGTGCCGACGGCGCCGGCCAAAGCCTGCAATCCAGCCATGGCATTGCTTCCCAGGGTTGCGGCAGCCTTCACTTCAACGCCCACTGCCTTCCAGTTCGATCTTCCAGCACGACGTCAACTTCGCACCCTGAAACCGTCCGCCAGTAGAACAGATCCGGCCTAGTCGCGCTCCAGGCGCATTGCTTGCACAGCTCCAACAGCACAAACGCTTCCAGAACCGACCCGACCACAATTCCCGTCATTCTTCAAGCGGCCCACCGTGGCTGCCAGCAGATGCGCCAATGGCCCAGTATCGTTCAGGTAGACCTTGAGAGTCTGGATTGCTCGCTGTTCCAGGTTTCTCGCCACAGGAGCGCTGCAATTGTACGAGGAAAGTCGCCTCTAGTCGGGCGAAGTAGCGTTCCAATATCGTTTGCGGCAGAGCCATCGTTCTCGACAGGTCAGCGAAATTCAACAGTCCGCCCGCGTGGGCGGCCACTACTGATAGCAGCCGTGGAACGGCGGTCGTGTCGGTGATGCTTGCCAAATCCCGTATATCTGTTCGGAGCACCGTCGTAACGTAGGACTGAAACCATACATCGCGGCGGGCTGTGCTCTCGCGAATGACCGCAGGCGGATAATCAACCATTGTATGGATGATTATCAACCAAGAGTAGGGTGGAAAGCACCCGTAAGTCATAGATTTTACTGGATATTATGAAGTTGTTGGCCTATAATCTTGCGGAATCTTGGTAAACTGCAAACATGCGGCTTCGTAAACCTAAGTCCCGTTTTATCAGTCTCTTCTCCGGTTGCGGAGGACTGGACCTCGGTTTCACACAAGCTGGATTCGAGTGCGCAAATGCATACGACTCCGATCCAGCGGCTGTCGAAACACACAGAAGCAATTTTGGTTCGATTGCCAAACTGCAAGATTTGGCAACAACGAATATTGCTGGTGAGAGCCGCGCTTCTGTCCTTATTGCCGGTCCGCCCTGTCAGGGCTTTTCAACTGCCGGACGTCGGAGATTTGATGATCCTCGCAACACCTTGCTGACCCTGGCCGGGGAAATCGCGCTACAGGTGCGCCCAAAGGTCATTCTGATTGAGAATGTGGCGGGTGCCAAAGCAGGTGAACATCGCGCGTACTGGGATAAGCTCTGCACAATGCTGACTTCTGGTGGCTACAGAACCGCTGTCAAGCAATGTGAGGCGCACCAATTTGGTGTTCCGCAGACGCGTAAAAGGCTCATCTTAGTGGCATGGGTAGGGTCGAAGGAGTTTACCTTTCCGAAACCGATTTCCGCGAAGCCTACGCTGCGATCAACTCTGGCGGGCGTGGAATTCGCAGTCGATCATCAGCCTGAGGCCCTTAAATGCGGGTCGGAGCAATACGCTGTCGCAAGCCAGATACGCCCTGGTCAGAAACTTTCCAACGTCAGAGGCGGATCAAATGCCGTGCATACGTGGGAACTGCCAGCGATCTTCGGCAAGACGACTGCGCGAGAAAAACGAGTGCTCGAAGCAGTCATGAAGCTGCGTAGACAGATGAGAACGCGTGATTTGGGAGACGCCGATCCAGTGCACGTCTCTGCCCTCAACGAATACTTGGGATTTGCAACAGAAGCCGATGTTGATCGCTTGATAAAGAAAACATTCTTGCGGCACTCGGGGTCCGGTATCGATCTGACCCATACATTCAATGGAACATTCAGGCGACTGAAATGGGATGGGCTCGCCTTGACTGTAGATACACGTTTCGGTGACCCGAGGTATTTTCTACATCCGGAGGACAATCGAGGTTTTTCTTTTCGTGAAGCTGCACGAATCCAGGGATTTCCTGACAGCTTTAAATTCGTGGGCTCCAAGACCGATAAATTTCGCTTGATTGGCAATGCGGTTCCCCCGCCTGTCGCGTGCAGCCTTGCTACAGCGATAAAGGAACAATTGCTTGATGAACGCTAATTTGGCACGCATTCTCCGGGATTGGGCTTTGTCCATGCCAGACGGGCCTGAACTTCAGCGTATTCAATCACAGGTTGAATATTTCTGTGACGAACTCTACGAGGAATACGAACCGACAAGGGGAGCCCATCCAGATTTCTGGGAACGTCTCGACAAATGGCTAAAAAACATATCTGGCGATGATGAGAAGAAAACCTTATTTCGACTTATTCCGTTTATCTTCTTTCTTGGCCCAAGGGAAATGGAATGCCTGTATAAAGCCTCCTTCCAGCATCACATCCTTTCTTGGATTGTAGAGTCCATCTCATCGCCGCTGCACGATCCAGGTCTGAATCAGACCATCGATGCGGAGACCGGCAAAACTTGGTTTTGTCCCATTACCGACAGCATGCGTATCAATGCCTTCTATCATTACAATTCCATTATTGGAAGGGATTTTCGTCCAGACTGGCGCTCGCTAGCCTGCTTCGGAGATGTGGCAAAAATCGAGGATTACATTGCAAAAGAAGGCATAAAACGTATTGTGCTTCTCGAAGATTTTGTCGGAAGCGGCAGCCAGATGTTCCACGCCGTCAGATATGCTGCAAGTCTGCCATCGCATCTGCCGGTCCTCGTTATTCCACTAATAATGAGCCCTCGTGCGGAGCCGGTGGTGGCTCTCTTGAAAAAGCGTTATGCGAATGTAGAAGTTCGTCCAGTTCTTCAGCTTTCATCTTCTACGCTGATAAAACGCGTACCTGATCCCGAAGAAATTTCATTGGCACCATCGGTGCGGGCATTGGCAACTCAGGTAGAGACGCAAATGACCGCGGGGCTTTCTCCTGCAAGTTTGACAAAGTGGTACGGGCCATTCGGATTTGATAGGAGTGGAGCACTGCTGGTGATGTATACAAATTGTCCCGACAATGCATTACCACTGATCCATCACGTTGCTCCGCAGTGGAGCCCACTATTTCCCAGGTCTTCGAGGCTCTAATCATGCAGAGGCGGATCAATCCTTTCAACGAGCTCTATGTGACTGAGTCGATCAGTTCCTCTCAGTTTGTCAAGATTTTCAGCCCTGCATTGATAAGGAACGCCGAACCCCTTTTCCTGCCCGGTAACGTCATTCTGAGCGGTGTTCAGGGCAGTGGAAAGAGCATGTTGCTCGATCTACTGAAACCACGTGTACGGATTGCTTATAGTGAGGCGAATGTTCAATATCCCATCGATGAATTTAATAAAAGGTTCATTGGCGCTGGCATCAACCTAATTCGGAATCGCGCGATTGATTTCGGTCAGCGCCAGATGGCCAAGGATCCCAGCGAGCATGAAGCGGTTGCACCTCTCTTCTTCGCAGACTTCCTAAATCACTGGTTGGTAATGGACATTCTTCGCTCGATTGAGGTGCTTTCGACTGATGCAGGCGCCTCAACAGCACTTCAGCTCGATACGGACCCGAGCCATCGCGACGCCTTTGCAGCGAAGCTAGCAAGCTCTTCAGCCTGGCTGGGTAGCCTCGAAGGAGTGACGACGTGGGCTGGGCTCAAGGAGCATCTTGGCACTCGAATCGCAGCCTACTTCGCCTTTTTGAATTTCAATCGCGATGCACTCCCCGATGAATTCAACACGACCAAGACCTCGGTTGGCGAACCGGTGAGCGCGGCGGCAGACGCTCTGAAGACTTGCGGGATAACTCCCCAAGATGTTCATATTTTCCTCCAGATCGACCAGTATGAGGAACTTTGCCGACTCGAAGGACTGTATTCGAAATTCGGTCCTCTCTATCGTCAGATGGTCAACAAGGCGCTGGGCCTCCGCAATCCGAGCGTTTCATATCGTATTGGCACCCGAACGTACGCATTGGAAGACGATCTTTTCATTTATGGGACCACCGCAAAACTTGAGCGTGATCGAAACTATAAGCACGTTGACCTTGATAGCGTCCTCAGAAGACGGGAAAACGTGAAAAGCTACATCTTTCCAGCGTTTGCAAAAGATGTATTTGCAAAAAGGCTAGCACTCGCGGGCTATGAGAGCGAGGATCTTCCCAACAGTTTGGATCACGTACTTGGGGAAGGCCCAACTCCTTCAGAACGCGCAAAGATAGTTGCAGGTAAGACACCACAAAATGCAGTCGCAATTGAGCCAGAATGGGGCGATGAAATCAATTCAACCTTGATTCGGATTGCCATGGATGACCCCCTGGAAGGACGCCTAACCGAGGCTTGGATTCGACAGAAAATTGCGTCGTCACCTCAGAGTGTCATCAATCTTGGCACAATATCCGATTGGAAGAAGAAGACCTGGTGGAAAAAGGAACGCGTCGAACAGGCCCTAATTCAGATTGCAGGCAGATGCCGGCGTCAGCGAATGCTCTGGTCTGGAGTTGAGGACATCATTCAATTGAGTGGAAGCAATATTCTTGTGTTTGTCAGCATTTGCCAGCACATCTGGAATGCATGGTTGCGCACGATGCCAATGGACTCATCGCGAGAGATCAGTCGAATTGAAGATGACATTCAGGCCTTGGGTGTCCACGAAGCAAGCACTCACTGGTACACCAAGATTCCGGAAGAAAGAGATGGAAATACCCGCCAGCGATTTATAAGTTTCGTCGCGAATCTTCTGGAGCGAAAAATGTTTTTAGACGTCGCAATGTCCTACCCCGGACATAGCGGCTTTTCTGTCGCTCTTCATGAATTGGACTTGGACCCGGAAACTAGAAGGTTCCTTGAGGATGCGGTCGATTATGGCGCCCTTTTTGATTCTCCGCATACAACCAAAGGCAGCGACCGAAAGCCGAGGCGCAAGTTTTACCTCAATCCAATACTGACTCCACATTTTAGGCTCCCCCACATTCGTACGAAAGAACCGTATTATGTTTCCGTCGGGGACTTGAGAAAGTGGATGCAGGCTGCTGGTGTGGGAACTGATTCAAGCACTCTTCAACAGCGAACATACGTACAGGACGAGTTTGTCTGGCAAGACGAGGATGGCAAATGAAATACCGTCCTTGGGGGCAACTTTCTTGGCTGGTGAAAAGGACTGCTCTCACCTGGTCACTTATCAATTCCTATTCGATGGAAATGAGGTCCATCGCAGCGCATAATGCGCTGTGTGATATCGGCGATCTTGTTGAGACCTTTACGCTAAACATAGCGAGTCCGGCATCACGTTTTTCGGCGCGTCATGCTGCACTGAAAGAAGAGAATCGGAAACTGCTGAATACGGGGAAACATCAAACGAATATTTATGATGTTGAATTGTTCTCTTCAGACGCCGTGATTGTAGGTCTCATACAGGACATAATTGCTCGTGGGACAAAGAACATCATTCTTGACATTAGTTGTATGCCAAAACGTTTCTTTTTTCCATTCCTGAAGTTCCTGATAAAGGCTGCCAGTGTTGAAAACTTGATCGCAGCCTACGCTGTACCTCAGGGCTACCACGGTGGCATGCTGGCTGAAGATCATAGCCCTCTCCAGAGCCTTCCATTGTTTGGCCAGACATCGTTTGACGATAACATTGACCTAGCTGTTATCGGGGTCGGCTTTGTACCTCTTGGAATCGCCTCGCTATTAGATACATACAAAAACCGCGCAGTTCCGGTCGAGCTCCTGTTTCCGTTTCCACCGGGACCTCCGTTCTATCAAAGAAATTGGCGGTTCATTGAGGAGATCCGTCACACGCTCGCAAATGAGGGAAGTGACCCTCGGCGCATTCACGCCGTAGATTTGTCCACCGCATTTGAGCATATCGAGGCGCTATGTGCTGATGGCGCAAAGCGTGCAGCGTTCGCACCTTACGGACCGAAACCCATCTCGCTTGCGATGGCCCTTTATGCAATTGCCCACGATTGTCCCGTGTACTATACGCAACCTCGTGTCTATCACCCCGAATACTCACAAGGGATAAACAAGATCAATGGGCAAGCAAATATAAATGCCTACGCGCTCCGGCTAAACGGGCACAAGTTTTATTGATGCTTAGTTGTTCTCCTCACTGAGAAATCGACGACGCCACGCGCCTGAAAGAACGTGAGCGAGGCTTCGCACTAACATTCAAGGGCTACGTTCCGATTTCCAAAATGGCCCACAATTTGTTGACGTCCTTCGGACGTTTCGTGCATTGGCCAGTTGAATCCAATGGTTATTGAGAAACTAGTCTTTGTTGACACTGCTCCACTCGATCAAGCCGGCCGAATAATGACGATAACGAGCTCTCATCAATCCGTAATAGGCACTCATGGAAGGCATTATTGGTCAACTGCTGCATATGTCTGAGGACTTCACGCCCGCGTCTGGTGAGCGGTGTCAGGAGTATTGGGCCGACTTGCCGATCCTTGTCAATCAGGTAGTCGGAATAGTCGTAGTAAACAAGTCCTTGACTTACGATGAACTTTATATACCGTTCCAGAAAATCATGCTCTTCGAAACTGACATAGACACCAAACTCGTCTGCTCTGATCTCTGCAATCTCCATGCAAAGAGACATGGAAAAGAACAGTTTCCGTCCAATGTCGGCGAGTCCAAAACCGAACAGTTCGAAGAAGCTCATGCGGAAGCCAGGATTTTCGTGCCTCTCCCGCGCCATGATCTGAAGCACAGCGGATATATCGAGCAGATCGGAGATCGGTTGCACGGTTTCAAAGAGTGCCTTTGGATCAGTGCCGATCACCGTCTGTTCGGTTGGCAAGTCAATGACCTCGCGATTTGATCCTGCTCGGAGCTGCTGACGCGCATCTGTCCAATACAATGCATCGCTTGAAGGGTCGTGGATCACTAGCAATACAGGGATAGGGAACTCACGCCAGTAGTTACCTTGTCTGATCGACGGGCGAAAACGTATGTAGGGATGATTCTTTCCAATGTACGAAATACCGGACTTGATCTGGACCGCTGCCAGATTCCCAGTGACCTGCCCCCGCTCGTTGCGATATTCAATTTGGCCGTCGATCCCGACGTCCGAATTCGATGTTTCGCGCCAAAGAATGTGTCTTTTGGTCACAGCGCTGGCAAAGACATATACACCGTCTCTTTCTTGCAATTGCGCGTCGGTGTACTCGGGAAGGTCCATACGAACAGCTTAGCTCCGAATCCTCATTCTTACGACAGATCTTTATCTCGCGTTTCCACACAACCATTCGGAGGATGTCATCTGAAACTGGCTTACACTGACACATTCATGCATCCTCGCAGGCCCGATTGCGGGAAGGCTGCTCCGCCCTTCCCTCGCTGCAACCGCCGATCAAGCAAGCGTTTTCCGCTCCCCATCCATGCGGGGCCTGTTCCTGCCCCGCAACGCCCGGCCCTGGCAAGCGCAATGCAATTCGGATTGGGTCCTAAATTTCTTCTTTTATCAAGTGCCCCCGCTTCAGGCGGCTTTATGGCAGAGACGGTCGGAACCTGTCAAGGCTCTCCGCTGCGCTTCGACCGCTGACGCGGCGCCTTCGGCGGCCTGGACAGAACCCTCCGCGCCCCTGCCGCGCCGCAAGAGCCATGAAGCGGGAGCACTCAACAAAAGAAATTTGGGTTTCAGGCAGTGCTCTCCCTCATGCACGCAAATCGCCCCACAGCGGGCAGCAAACGAGGAATAGAGCAATGACAGCCACCATGAGCAGTACAGCCGTTATCAGCAACGCCGCGCCGCACAGGAATAATGCGGCACGGCAGAACCGCAGCGAGTCGCCTTACCAGCAGCGCAACAGCCAGAAAGACAACCCGACACAGCAACTCATCAAGCAGGCCGTTGACTACCTCATTCAGCAGCTTGAGGCAGGCAAGAGCGAAACCTTGACCGCGTACCTTGGCGCGATGGCAAGGTTTCATTCCTATTCGTTCGGCAACATTTTGCAGATCGCCAGACAGCGCCCGACTGCCACCAGAGTAGCGGGCATTCGCGCATGGAACGAGCTTGGCCGATTTGTGAAGAAGGGCGAGAAAGGCATTCAGATTCTCGCGCCGATCATCGGCCATCGGCGGAGGAGGGACACAGCGGAGCAGGAGCAGGACGCGAAGCCAGCGCCCATGCTGATTGGCTTCCGTGCCGTCTACGTGTTCGATCTCAGCCAGACCGAAGGCGCGGACCTGCCGGAGTTTGAGCACAACATCACCGGCGAAGTGGACGAACACCGCGACCGGATGATTGCCTTCCTCGCACAGCAGAACATCAAGCTGGAATTCAACGAGAAGATCGCCCCGGCGCTCGGCGTCTCCTACGGTGGCAAGATCGCTTTGCTTCCCGGCCAGTCGAAGGCCGAGGAGTTCACCACGCTGGTTCACGAAACAGCGCACGAGCTTTTACACAAGGCCGAACGCCGGACCATGACCACCGCGACCGTGCGGGAAACCGAAGCCGAGGCCGTGGCCTTCATCGTGGGCCAGAGTGTTGGTTTGGAGATGGGAACCGCTTCGAGCGATTACATCCAGATGTACGCGGGCAACGCCGCTCTTTTGGCTGAAAGCCTTGAAGTCATCCAGCGCACCTCTGCCGTCATTCTCGCCGCCATTCAGGTGGAAGAACCCACCCAATAGAGCGAGTCCGTTTCAGAACTGGAGCAAGCCAGCTAGCCGCGCGTTTGAAGATGCGGACGGCCCCCACGCCGTCCGCTCAACTCCCCACACGCCCAACCGCTCAAAGGAGAGCAACCCATGAACACGAATACCGCGACTGAATACCGCAACCTTCCCCTCGCCGTCCTCACAGAGTCAACCACCAACCCGCGCCGCATCTTTGAAGATTCCGCCCTCAAGGAGTTGGCCGAGAGCATTCGCAACCAGGGCGTTCTCTCTCCCTTGCTCGTGCGACCTCTCACCGATCAGAGTTTCGAGATTGTCGCGGGAGCCAGACGTTATCGCGCCGCGCAGATGGCCGAAGCCCCAACGGTTCCAGTCCGCATTGTCAACCTCACTGACGCCGAGGCATTGGAGGCGCAGCTAATCGAAAACCTGCAACGCCGTGACGTTCACCCGCTGGAGGAGGCGCAGGGATTCAAAGCCCTCCTCAACATAGAAGACCCGAAATACAGCATTGAGCAGATTGCGGCGAAAGTGGGCAAATCGCCGGCATACTGCGCGGCCCGTGTCCGCTTAACGGAGCTTTCCGCGCCAGCGGTCGAGGCGTTCTATGCCGAGGAAATCGGTGTAGGCCACGCTCTGCTGATGGCGAAACTACAACCCGCGCAGCAGGAACAGGCACTCGCCAATTGTTTCCGCGAGGAATGGAGCGGAGCCGGAGCCAAGGCCAAGCGCATCCTGCTCCCCGTTCGGCATCTACAACAGTGGATAGAGCACAACGTGCTTTTGCTCTTGAAGCAAGCGCCATTCAACAAGCGCGACCCGCAACTTGTCCCCGCCGCCGGCAGCTGCGTCGATTGCCCAAAGCGCACGGGACACAACAAGTTGCTCTTTGCCGATGTGAGCGGCAATTCGGATGCTTGCGCCGATCCAAATTGCTACGCCACCAAACTGGAAGCGCACGTCAAGGCCAAGGTCGCGGCCAAGCCGGATCTTGTCCAGATCAGCTCCGCATACAAACAGCAGTCGGATGGCGAGAGGGCAATCCCGCGCAACAAGTATGTCGAAATCAGGGAGGAGAAGCCCGACACCCCGGAGAAGGCGAAAAGGCCGGAGTTCAAGACGTGCAAGTACACGACTGAGGCCATCGTGTCCGATGGTATCGACAAAGGCGAACTGAGGAAGGTTTGCACTGAGCCGACCTGCCCGGTTCACCATCCGAAGAAGCAGACACCGAAGGCCGATGCCAGCTTCAAAGTGGAGCAGGAGAAGCGCCGCCGCGATGAGGCACTGGCGAACGCAACCGGAATTCGCGTCCTGCAATCCATCGTGGCCGCCGTTCCTGTCCGACTGATGAAGCGCGACTTTGTCTTCGTTGCCGAGCAGCTGCTCGCATTGCTGGACGAAAAGCGACTGGAGATGGTCGCGCGGAACCGAAGCATCAAGGCAAAGGAAAGCGAGTCGGTTGCCAAGCTGCTAACAGCTTTTGTGCGCAAGGCCGACGAAGGCACCATCGGCAAACTGATTGTCGAAGCCGTCATCTTGATAACTGCCAGAACCCAGTCAGACGGAGGCAAGACACTTCGCGCTGCCGCCCAGGTCTACGGTGTCGATACCAATCTGCGCGAGGCAAGAATTGTCCTCCGAAGCGTATTCAATGCCGACGGCAAACTGTTTCTGAGCCACTAAAGAATGAAGAAAGAAAGTGATCCTGCGCCGACGATCAGTTCCGATAGTCGGCGCGTTTTTCTGTGGCAGACCAACCTCTGATGGAGGGACAATAGAAATCGTCAATTTGAGCAGCATAGATTAGCCTCGAATGAGGGCAGCCATTTCTCTCGGAGCGACTCCGGCCGCAATTTCGACGAGGGAAACTGCCGACCGATAATGCAAAGAATGGCGCAACGCATCGCGACGGAGCCCGCGACCTCGCAGCCGCCGTTTTCGCCCGTCTTCCCACCCTTTGATGTGCTGCCGCTTCGCGCCAGACTTGATTTGGCCCACCCGACGGGCTTGAACGCCGCCAAGAAGGCTAAGTAGCACCCGTGAAACCTGGAGGGATCTCTTCGGAGCCGCCTCTTCTATGTCCAGGCCTTCGAGTTTTGGGAAATAGGTTAATTGCCCACCCTCGTGCTGCCTTACGATAATTGAAGCACTGGAGTAACCAGAAACATGGCTCTTGAGATCGTCCGAAAGCTAACGCCAGAGGAAGAGGAACTTCTTCGAAAACGGGAGGAATTGGCCTCCGCTCGAGCCGCGTTGGCGGAACGCGAATTGGAACTGGCCGACTTTCGTGCCCAGCTAAAGAGTTTTGAGGGCCGGTACCTGCGACAAGTCGGCGTTCTTTACGCTGAAATGGACGACTTGGACGCTCGCGTTGCCGAGCTTGAGGCTTCGCTGGAGAGTTCCGCTACCGCCCGTCAGCGAGCAGAGCGAGCCAGGAAGCGGGCGAACGATACGCACGAGGCAACCCATGGTGAAGCATCGAAGGCTGCGGATTTCAAGCCATCGGCGGACCTGAAGAGTCTCTTCCGGGATGCTGCCAAGCGCGTCCATCCTGATTTTGCCACGGACGAGGCAGACCGAGAACTCCGGACTCGGTTGATGGCTCAGGTCAACGACGCCTACAGTCAGGGGAATGCTGATGCTCTCCAGCGAATCCTTGATGAGTTCGGGAACTCGCCTGAGTCCGTCCAGGGCGAGGGCATTGGAGCCGAACTCATACGGATCATCCGCCAGATCGCCGAAGCCAAGAAGCACATCGCCGCAATCGAGCAGGAGCTGGCCACGCTGCGCGCCAGCGAGATCGCGAGATTAAGGAATGATGTGGAAGTAGCCCAGCAGTGCGGCCGAGACTTGCTGGCCGAATTGGCAGAGACGGTCGGAGAGCAAGTCGGGCGTGCAAGAAGGGAATATGAGGCTCTCGCCAAGGAGGCAAACAAGCATGGCCGACAAATCTGAACTCCAGCATATGCCCGCCCGTGCAGTTGACGCGCTCGTCCTTTCAGAGGCGCGCTCAAGCCTCATTGCCCGTGGCAGTAATGATGCGAAAGCCTACTTTCACCCATCCCTTTGTTAGCAAGGCCGTTCAGCGCCAGCTCAACCGTGCGGACCGCGAGGCTTCGAGCATCCAGTCGAGCATCGTCACTCCGATGACCCTCTACGACGATCCGATTGTCCAGAAGACCGTCTCTCGCTCCGACTTTGTCATTCGCGACCTCGTCTATGGCGAAGTTCCAATGAGCCTCTATTTCAAAATCCCGCAGCCGGACCGCGAGCGGCTACGGCCGCTTGTCCGACTAGTGCTTCAGCTCATCTTCAATCGGCTCATGGAACAGCTCGACCCGGACCGTCACCATCTCCTGCTCATGCTTGACGAGTTTCCCGAACTGAGGAAGATTCCCAACCTGTCCGCCGCGATGAGCCTCATGGCGGGCTACAAGATCAAGCCATACCTGATTGCGCAGACGCTCACGCAGATCATCGAAGAGTACGGGCCAAACGAGTCCATCACCGACAACTGCTACATCAAGGCCGCCTTCCAGACCGACAACCTCCAGACCTGCAAGAACCTCTCCGAACTGAGCGGCAACATGACCGTCGAGAAGGAGACCCTCAACTACAGCGGCCAGCGCACCGACTTCTATCTCAAACACATCTTCCGTAGCGTGGAGCAAGTTCAGCGTCCGCTCATCACCGTCGATGAGATACGCCGCATCAAGCCTCCAACCAAGGCCACGAACGACCCAACCAGCAAGATCACCGCTCCCGGCGACATGCTTATCTTCATCAATGGAGTCGCACCGATTTATGGGGTGCAGAGTCTTTATTTTTTGAACAAAACTCTTTTGGCCCGCACCAAACTGAAGCCACCCGACTTTCCTACCGCGGCCCAGCCCAGCCCCGTGAAACTTGCCGTGCTTTCACAGTTCACTCTCGACATCGCGGCCATTGCCCATGCCGCTGTTCGAGACCAGGTCATTGAGGAGCAGATCCGTGGAAATACTTAACCAGATTATTCTTGCCGGAAATCTCACCGACCAGCCTTCAGTCTCAGATGTCGGAGGCCGTCAGTTTGTGCGCGCGCGATTGGCACAGAGTTGGTTCTACGACACACAGGGAAGAACCGTCGAGCACCGCCAATTCCTTCCCATCACCTTCTTCGGGGAGAGCGCCATCGTCGCCAAGACTTTCCAAAAGGGCGACAACATCCACGTCACCGGCCAGCTTATTCGCCGCGAGCCGCGACCGCGCGCCGATGGCCAAGGCGTTGGCCGCGAAGTCGGAACCATCTTCGAGATTCATGTCATTCGCGCATTCCGCATCGCGGCCAGCTCGAAATCGGAATCAGCGGCTATCCATCAAAACGAGATTCGCCGCACTAATGACGCGAAGCAGATTCCGGCATTCCTTCAGGAGAGTGTCCATGATTGGCCTATTTAAGACTGGCCTGGCTGGCTCACGTCTACGCTCTTCGATTCGCGCCTTCTCTCGACTGAGTTGTGTCCTTGTTCCCATAGCCTTTGCCTCTGTTGGCACGATGGTAGCGTGGGTCAGCTTCGGACTCATCTTCAACTACACCCACTCTGTTCCGTTCGGGATCTACCGGGAAATTGCCGATCCAGCGAGTGCCCCTCGCAACCCCGCGCCTTATGTGTTTTTTTGCCCCGATGTTCGCTGGCCGTCGATGAAGGGTCAGCCGAACTATCGAGATCCCATGCATACCTGTCCTGACGGTTTTTCGCCTCTCATCAAGCCTGTCGTTGCATGGCCCGGTGACACTGTGGAGACTTCCGCCGCAGGCATCGTCGTCAACGGCCAACTGCTGCCGAACACCGCAACAATCAACCGCGATTCGACAGGGCGACAGCTTCATCCGTTCCCGGCAGGGACGTACCGCGTGCAGAAAGGGGAACTATGGGTTGTCAGCTCCTTCAGTCCCCGGAGCTTCGATTCCCGGTACTTTGGCCCGATCCCCTTGCGGTCCGTCCACAGTTGGATTCGCCCCTTTCTCGTCGAGCATTCGTACCACTCAACCGCCAACCCGAATTGACAGGGCAATCCAGAGGGCAGAAAGCGATGGACATTTCAGAAGCCGCAACCGTTGCAGCAGACAAAGCGACATGGAGAATGCCGAGCATCTCTCTTCCCGCTCAAACCAGTACCGCGATTCTCTTCGCTTGCTCCGCCGCAATCGGCTGCGCAGGCTGGAGCGGCAACTCCGCTCTGAATTACTTCGCGTTGCTTTTCCCCTTCGTCTACCTTCAGTCACGGAGCCGCCTGGACTCGCTCTGTGCCGTCTTCTACTACGCAGCCGCTACCTGGAGCGTCATCCCCGGCTCACAGAGCTTCTTTCAGACAGGCCACAACTTCGTTTTGCCACTCGCCATCTGGGCAGCTTTGGTGGCGCTCTGTTCGGCTCCTTGGGTTTGTCTCTTCAGCCGCCGTTACGTGCCACTCTCCGCAATCGCTGCTCTTGCGGCTCTGGCACTGCCCCCGCTGAGTCTTGTGACCGTCGCCCATCCGCTCATCGCGGCGGGCCACTGGTTTCCCGGAACTCGCTGGTTCGGTCTGGGGCTGGGCGTCATATTGATAGCAGCGTACAGGCGATTCGGCACACCCATGACCCTTGCCGTTCTCGTTGCGGCATCCATCGCAACCCACGCTCGATTCCATCGCTCCGTTCCCGACCCTCATATTGTCGGCGTTAACACCAACTTCGGCGGCCAGTCGCCTCACGACGATATTGATTCCCGTCTGGAATTGCAGGAACGGACGATCCAACAGATTGCGCTGGCCCATCCAGACACATTGCTGATCTTTCCGGAATCAGTCATTCCAAGCTGGAATGGAATGCACGAAACACGCTGGGCTTCCGTCTTCGCGGAACTCAAGCGGCAGCGCACGGGCATGCTGATCGGCACCACAATCCCCATTCCGAACACCGAGGCCAATCGCAATGTTCTCCTGTCCCGCGGATACACGGAGCGTCTCTCCTACGTTCAGCGAGTGCCCGTGCCACTTGGCATGTGGCACTTCAGAGAACGGCGCCGCGGCTTCCCGCTGATGCTTCGATTCCCGCCAACCATCCGTGTTTGGAATCGCCGCGCCGGGATACTGGTCTGCTACGAACAACTCGCATTCTGGCCGGCCATTGAAACTCTCGCCCACAACCCGGACATGCTGCTTGCGCCATCCAACCTCTACTGGGCGGTTAACACACCGATTCCAGCGATTCAGCACGTGGCCGCGCAAGATTGGGCCGACCTCTGGGCCATTCCACTCTATGAGGCAAGCAACCAATGAGAATTCTGACCACAGTGTGCCTACTCTGCTTTGCTCCCAACGTCTCTGCTCAACGTTTGGACATTGCCGCTCTCCAGTCGCGCTGCCTGCCTACAGTGCCGCTCACCACGCTCAACGCCATCATCCTTGTTGAATCCGGCGGCAACCCGAATGCCTTGCAGATCGACTTTCCCAGGACGCTTCTCAAGCAATGGCATCTACCGGAGGGTACATTGCGGCTCAAACGCCAGCCCACCACCGAACGCGAGGCGTTGGAGTGGCTCGAATACTTCGAGCGCCGCAACATCTCTGTTGACTTGGGGTTAATGCAGGTCAGCACGGCGGAGGCCCATCGCCGTGGGCTTCCCGCCGAATCTCTTTTAGACCCGTGCTTCAATCTTCGCGCCGGTTGGCAGATTCTCGACAGCGCCTTCCAGCTTGAGACTAAAACCTATGGACCCGGCCAAGAGGCGCTCCAGCACGCCATCTCTCGCTATAACACCGGCGACACCCAGCGCGGCATTGATAACGGCTACCTGGCGCGGATCATGGCGGCACTCAAGCAAGGCCCGGCGAAAACATCCATGACGAGAGGAGAGGGCAGAAGATGATCGACGCAACTGACTTCACAATTCCCGGCACCGGCATACTCAGAAATAGGTTCGGAATCACCGATTCTGCCGCTCTTTTAAAAGCCACGACAGATTCCACTGTCCTACGTCTTGCCGAGCTTCATGCTTCGCCCATTCGAGGCGGCTTTGACTCCGCGCACTTACAGGCCATTCACCACCATCTCTATCAAGACCTTTACGATTGGGCCGGAGAGCTGCGAACGATCGACGCCCACAATGTGCCCGCGTCTCAGGTAGAGAAATCCCTCAACAGCCTCTTGGATCGTTTGAGCCGCGAGAACCACCTGAAAGGGGTGAGCGCAGAAGAGTGGGCGCGTAGCGCCTCGGGATATCTCTACGACCTCGGGACAATACAGCCGTTCCTGGCAGGGAATGAAATCGCTATTCATGAGTTTTTAATTGAGCTTGCGCGTAAGAACAACCTTAGCCTGCAATGGGACGCCACGGCGGAACTGGCCGTCGAAAATGCTGATGTGCAAGTACAACTTCTGGAGCAATCCGCGAATCTAAGGCGGATGGTCATGCTTGCAATGGATACGAACCCCATCTCTCTGAAACCGGACCGGGGCAGAACGATCGAGCACGGAATAGAGCGGATCGTTTCCCTGGGGAATCCCTTGCTGTAGAGGAAATCGAGCCTCACGGGGTACACTTGGGATACGCCGTCACTGAACGGCACATTCCAGTTGACGAGACGGCCCATTTGCGACTCCCCCGCATTTGCAAGCAAATCTCTCTAATACTG
>Ga0302192_10000472_pt1 | contig 25936 bp, 24 predicted proteins | sample II_Bog_E3_2_FD_200230 | JGI IMG/M metagenome (GOLD analysis project Ga0302192, IMG submission 200230) | Peat permafrost microbial communities from Stordalen Mire near Abisko, Sweden - II_Bog_E3_2 | ecosystem: Environmental > Terrestrial > Soil > Wetlands > Peat | place: Sweden: Abisko...
CCATTCCAAGAATGGCGATGGTTTTCTCATAGAGTTCAACACCCTCGAATTTTTTACGGTCCCACTTGCCGGCCTTCATGCTTGCGTTGGCCTGGGGAATGTTGCGTGCCACGGAGAGCATGAGCGAGAATGCGTGCTCTGCGGTGGAAATGGTGTTGCCACCGGGGGCGTTCATGACGATGACGCCATGCTTTGTCGCCGCATCAACATCGACATTGTCAATGCCGACGCCGGCGCGTCCGACAACCTTCAGGTTCTTGGCAGCGGCGAAGACCGCTGACGTGACCTTCGTCTGGCTTCGGACAACAAGGCCGGCGAATTCAGGAATGATCGCGATGAGTTCGGCTTCTTTAAGACCTGTTTTGACAACAACTTCAACCACACCTCCCTCGGCTAGGGCTTCGACTCCACGTGCGGAAACGGGATCGGCTACGAATACTTTAGGAACGGAACTCATGATTACGATGGGTGTGGTTGGGCTGAGAGCCAGGTTTTGGGATTCTGAAATTCGGGCATCACCGATTAACGGGTGACTTCCCGGTAGGATTTGAATTGAAGGGGTAAGTCATAACAAGGACTGCCACCCGTTCGCAAACCGGAAACAAAAAAATCTTGGGAGATCAGGAATTTGCTATGAAAATATTTTTTATGGAGGAACGTGCTTTCTTCATGGCCCCGAGGGAAAAATTCGTTCATTTTCCCCAGATTGTTTCCAATGGATCATCAAAGCCCCCATCTCCAGAACCCGGAATCCGATCAGAACCGATCGCCCGAAAGCCAGCCGCCCAATCAGCTCAGCCAGTCGGGAGAAATTCCTGGCGCTGATGCCGCGAAGGCGGAATCTCAACCGGAGCGTCGCCATCGCCGCTCGCGGCTGGAAGATCGCCGCGCTGACTCCAGGGCTGGAAAAAATAGCAGGAATCCATCAAAGGGAAAAAGCAAGCTCACCATGATCCAGCAAACCGATCGAATCGTGCTTTGGGGCTGCTACTTCCTTGGGGCACTAGTTGTCTTTGCAGGTGGTTTCTACATGGGGCAGAAATCAGGGCATCATACCGACATGGAAAATCAGGTTGCCCAGCAAGACGCGGCTTTTCCCTCGCCAGAAACAGACGCGCTGCTCGATGCTGGCTTTGAAGCCTTTCAAAAAGGGAGTTACCGGGATGCCATGGAGAACTTTCAGCATGTTCTGGACAAGCAACCGACACTTGTTGGACTTGATTATCTGATCGCCGAGTCTGCCTATCTGGCTGGGGAGAAGGCGCTGGCTGAGGAGGCAGCCGGACACGCGCTCTCCAAAAATGAATCCGTCGAGCAGGCCCGCGTTCTCCTCTCCCTCATCGACCTCGACAAGTCAAATTCAGCGGGGGACGGAACCCAACAACTTGCAGATCCGAAGGTCACCGCCGAGTCGGCCATCAAGCAGCTTGTGGCAAGTCATCTTGCGGAGGCGAAGGGATATGGGCTCTGGGGTGATTTTCTGAGATCCAATGGATCGTATCGCAGCGCGGCGGATATTCTGCACAAAGGCGTTCTTCGAGCGGATACTGACGCATCACGTGATCTCCTTTCGGCAAAGGAACAGATTGCCCGATTCCAGGATAATCCCCCCACAACGGTACCGTCGCTTTCAGAAGTGACTTCCATGAGTGGTGAGCAGGCGCTTGTCGCAGCTTTGGCGGCTCTTCAAAAGCACCAAGTAGAGGAAGCGGTTTCCTTTTTGGAGCACGCCCGTGATCTTTATTCACCACTGATTTTTCAAAAATTGATGAAGGATGTGGCTTTTGCGGATTACAGCAAAGACTCGCAACTCAAGCAGTTTTTCAACGCGCGATGACATGCCCCTGAACAGCCAGCTTGTTATTGTTGTATAAAAAAATACAAAGAATCAAAAAGGCGCTTGCCAGCAGGCCAATTGTTTACTTTGATCCATGTCCCTCATTTTCCCTCCGTCTCCTTGCCCTTTCGTAATCGAGCTTTTTACTCATGGTTTTAACCCTTCCAATTTTGGCCAGCGCTGCACTCTCAGCTGAAACACCGGCAGTCTTTGAGAATTCGTTTCTGGCCTGGCTGACCAATTCAATTTTTGTGACGGGTATCATTGTCGGTGTAATCGTTTGGATCGTTCGGTTGTGTACCCGCAAGATGGAGATGATTCCGGGAGCCGGACAGAATTTTCTCGAGGCAGTGGTCGAGGGGGCCTATGGAGCTGCAGAAAGCATACTGGGGGATAAAATGACCCGTAAGGCATTCCCTCTACTTGCCACGCTCTTTATTTTCATCCTCGTGTCGAATTGGTTCGGGTTGCTCCCGGGGGTCGGTTCCATCGGTTGGGGTGTCAAGGAGGGGTTTCTTTCCCTCAAGGAGATGGAAGTTCCCCTGTTGCGTGCAACCACGGCGGATTTGAACATGACTTTCGCCCTCGCAGCAGTATCGATGATCCTTTGGTTTTATTGGACAATGCGGGTTACGGGTCCTGTCGGTTTCATCAAGGAGCTCTTTGGAGTGAAGGGGGGAATGTCCGGACCAATTCTTTTCTTCCTTGTACCTCTGTTTCTCTTCATCGGGATTCTGGAAGTGGTCTCCATTCTTGTTCGTCCCATTTCCCTTTCCTTCCGACTCTACGGCAATATTTCCGCCGGTGAAAACATGATGGGGACGATGATCAATATCGGCAACATGTTCCACTGCCCTCACTGGCTGACAGCCGTGCTCAGTGTTATCGTTCCCATTCCCTTTTACTTTCTGGAACTGCTCGTCGGATTTCTTCAGGCGATGATTTTTACCGTGCTTGTTGTCGTCTACCTTCAACTCTCCACAACCCACGAGGAACATTAAAAGACAGGATCAATTTTGACCGCTTTTGGTTGTCGGGACCGTGCAGGACGCGGACGGCAGTCGAACACCACACCAAACCCAAACGAACACGTTATTATGCTACACACCATCATCGCTGAAGCTGTCACCGGTAATCTCACCTTCGGTATCGCTGGAGCCGGATCAGCAATCGGTATCGGACTTATCGGAGCCCGCATGGTCGAGGCCATTGGTCGTAACCCCGCCACCCTTCCCAAAGTTCTGGTCTTCGGTCTTCTGACGATCGCTCTTTCCGAGGCAATGGGTATTTTCGGTCTGATCTTCGGCTTGTTCCAAGGCAAGTAAGAATTATCTGATTATCACTCACCCCTCGGAAGCGGGGGGTGGGTGATAACAATACGACCACTGTTCTACCGCTTCTCATTTTCCCCTTCTTCCGCAAGACCCCAGAGAATTCCCGTCCCAATAGATGATCACACAAATCCTCAGTAATTTTGGAGTTACCTGGCCGCATTTCATTGCCCAGACATTACTCTTCCTCATCGCCTTGTATGTGCTGAGTCGCTATGCGTACGCACCCATTCTCAATATTCTTGAGGAACGTCGCAAGCGCATCGAGGAGGGTCAACTCAACGCAGAGAAGATCAAGAAGCAGTTGGCGGAGGCCGAACTTCGTTATCAGGAGGTGCTTCGCAAGGCCAATAATGATGCCAAGATACTTGTGGAGGAGTCCCGTAAGAACAATGAGGCATTCTCCCAGCGCGAAATGGATCGTGCCGTGAAGGAGTCGGCAGCCATTGTCGATCGTGCCCGGGCAGAAATCGCCTCGGAGCGGGTTCGAATGGTTGATGAAGTAAAACGGGAGATGGTTTCCCTTGTGATCAAGACAACGGCATCTGTCGCGGGCAAAGTTCTTACGCAAGACGATCAAAAACGGCTTGCAGAAGAGGCTCAGAAAAGCCTCGCCGCCTGATCAAATTTTTATCCCTCGACGCCATGCAGATTCCCAAAGAAGCACGACGCAAGGCCCGGGAGCTCTTTGATGCCGCTCTCGATGCTTCAGGTCGTCCCGATGCAACCAGGGCGCTATCCTTGGCGGATCTGCTGGTCAAAGCAGCCCCCCGGCACGCGCTTCAAATTCTCAAAGAGTATACCCGGCTGATTCGCCTTGCCACAGCCAAGCATCACGCGGTCATCGAGAGTGCTACTCCCCTGGACGAGGTAACGAAGGCCGGCATTCTGGAATCCCTACAGAAGCGTGATGGTGGAGAAGTTTTCCTGGAATCCAGAGTTGATCCTTCGCTTATAGGCGGTGCCCGTATCCGTCTCGGCAGCGAGGTCTGGGATGCGACCGTGCAGGCCCGCATTCAGAATCTCACCGCCATAATTTCCTGAGTAGTTTCAAACCCGTATTCCTCCAATATTTTAATTAAAACAAACCATGAGCACCCTTCTGCAAGAACTTGAATCCAAGATTGACGGTCTTCGTAACACGACCGTCTCCACATCAAATGTCGGGACCGTCCGTGAAATCGGTGACGGTGTTGCCCGTATCGAAGGGCTCGGCGGCGTCATGCTTAATGAGATGCTGGAGTTTCCTGGTGGAGTTTATGGCCTCGCCCTGAATCTCGAAGAGACGGAGATCGGAGCCGTTGTGCTGGGTGATTACACCGGGATCTCGGAAGGAGATGAGGTGAAGGCCACCGGGCGCCTTCTCCAGGTTCCTGTGGGCAAGGAACTCCTCGGACGTGTCGTGGATGCACTCGGCCTGCCAATTGACGGCAAGGGTCCCATCCAGGCCAAGATCTACTACCCTGTGGAAAAAATCGCACCCGGCATTATCAAACGCCGCGGTGTTAGCCAGCCTCTTTCAACCGGTATCATGTCCGTTGATGCCATGATACCCATCGGTCGGGGACAGCGTGAATTGATTATCGGGGACCGTGCCACCGGCAAGACCACCATTGCTATCGACACCATCATCAACCAGGCCAAGATCAATCGTGCCGGAGAAGCTTCCGGTGATCCCTCCTTCCGTCCCGTCTACAGCATCTACGTGGCGGTCGGCCAGAAGAATGCCAACATCGCACGCGTCGTCGACATTCTTGCTTCCAAAGATGCCTTGCGTGACACGATCATTGTTTCCGCTCCAGCTTCAGACAGTGCCACCAACCAGTATCTCGCACCTTTCGCAGGAGCAGCAATTGGGGAATGGTTCATGGACAATGGGATGGATGCCCTGATTGTTTTTGATGATCTTTCAAAGCATGCCGTCGCTTATCGTCAGGTTTCCCTCCTGCTCAAACGTCCAAGCGGTCGTGAGGCTTATCCCGGTGATGTCTTCTATCTCCACAGCCGTTTGCTAGAGCGTTCCGCGCGATTGAGTAAGAATGCCGGTGATGGATCATTGACGGCACTCCCGATCATTGAAACCCAGGCGGGCGACGTTTCCGCCTACATCCCAACCAACGTGATTTCCATCACGGATGGTCAGATCTATCTGGAAACCGATCTTTTCTATCAGGGTATCCGTCCCGCGATCTCGGTAGGACTTTCCGTTTCCCGCGTCGGTTCCGCCGCGCAGATCAAAGCAACCAAGCAGGTTGCTGGAAAAATCAAGGGCGATCTGGCCCAGTTCCGTGAATTGGCTGCCTTCGCCCAGTTTGGCAGTGATCTCGACGCACGTACCAAGTCCCAATTGGATCGAGGTGCCCGCATCGTTGAACTTTTCAAGCAGCAGCAATACAACCCTCAGTCGGTCGAACTTCAGGTTGCCACTCTTTGGACGATGCAGAAGGGATACTTCGACGCAATCGCGGTTGATCGAGTCAAAGATTTTCAGAGTCAATTGGCGGACTTCCTCTCCACACGTAAGGAAGCCGTCCTTGCTTCCATCCTTAAGAAGGGAGCTATCGATGCGGAGTTGGAGAAGGAACTCACTGCCGCTGTCGATGAGTTCAAGGTCATCTTCCGTTAAAAAATCCCGCCTCTCTTTAAAACAGTTTCACTGAGCTAATCCTAGCGACATGGCCAACACACGCGACATTCGACGACGCATCAAGTCGGTCAAGAACACCGCCCAAATCACCAAGGCGATGCAGATGGTTGCGGCTGCCAAGATGCGCAAGGCCCAACTCGCCGCCATGGCGGGTCGCCCCTATTCCGAGGTGCTCAACCGGGTACTGGTTTCTTTAAGGGACCGAGTCAGCGAGGCGTCACATCCCATGCTTGAAAAGCGCCCGGTGACGAAAAATCTCGTGCTCCTGGTTACTTCGGACAAGGGACTCTGTGGCGCTCTCAACACCAATGTTCTTCGTGAAGCAGCTACATTGGATCCCAAGAACACGATCTTTGTCGCGTCCGGCAAAAAAGGTGCTTCCTTTCTTGTGCGTACGGGCCGTTCGATGATCGCCGATTTCGCACTGACCGATTCTCCATCGTTTCTGCAAACCAAAGCGATATCCAAGTTTTGCCTGGAAAAGTTCCTTTCGGGTGAGGTGGACACGGTTTCCGTACTCTATCCCAAGTTTGTTAACACACTCCTTCAGAAACCCGTTTTGGAGCCTCTCCTGCCGATTTCAGGAACGACTGCGGCTGGTGTCGTCACGGAAGATGCTAACGAAGCACAGTATCTCTTTGAACCTGATGCGGACGAGGTTCTAGACGCCGTGCTTCCCTACTATTTTCATTACACGGTTTATCAGATGATTCTCAATGCCCGTGCCTCCGAGCAGAGTGCCCGCATGGTCGCCATGAAAAGCGCCACGGACAATGCCAAGGGTCTCGTTAAGGATCTCACCTTGGAATACAACAAGGCCCGTCAGGCAAGTATCACGACGGAGCTTCTCGAAATCTCCACAGCACAAATGGCACTCAGCTAACAGTCCCCGGTATTTTTCACCCTCCCTTCAACCTTTCCAACAAACCAACAGTTCATGAGCAAAACAGGTACCATCGTTCAAATCATCGGCCCGGTCATTGACGCCGAGTTCAACATTAAAGAAGGCGAACTGCCAAAGATCTACGAAGCTCTTGAGGTAGATTTCACCGTTGAAGGGAAGGCGTCTAAAGTCACGCTTGAAGTACAGCAGCATCTGGGTGAAGGCTGGGTTCGTGCGATTGCAATGTCCTCAACCGAGGGGCTGAAACGCGGCATTCCCGTTCGTGCTCTTGGTCGTCCAATCTCCGTGCCTGTTGGAGAGGGAGTGCTCGGGCGCATCTTCAACGTTCTTGGCGAGCCCTGCGACGAAGGGTCCCCCGTCACGGCCGACAAAATTCTTCCGATTCATCGCAATGCACCTCCATTAGTCGACCAGGACACCAAGGCGCAGGTTCTTGAAACCGGCATCAAGGTCATTGATCTGATCTGTCCCTTCACCAAGGGTGGTAAGGTCGGCGCATTCGGTGGTGCCGGCGTTGGCAAGACAGTTGTCATCATGGAACTGATCAACAACATCGCCAAGGGGCACGGTGGTTTTTCCCTCTTTGCCGGTGTTGGTGAGCGTACCCGTGAAGGAAACGATCTCTATCATGAGATGATCGAATCTGGCGTTATTGCTGTGAAAAAAGATGAAAAAGGTCACCCAATCCTGGATGACAAGGGACATTTCATCATTGAAAAAGGTTCCAAGGTCGGGCTCGTCTACGGCCAGATGAACGAGCCTCCAGGGGCCCGTCTGCGCGTTGCCCTCACCGCTCTGACCATGGCGGAGTATTTCCGTGATGAGAAGAACCAGGATGTGCTGCTCTTCATCGACAACATCTTCCGCTTTTCCCAGGCAGGTTCCGAAGTTTCCGCCCTCCTCGGGCGTACACCGAGTGCCGTGGGATATCAGCCGACACTCGCCGCGGAAATGGGAAATCTTCAGGAGCGCATTACCTCGACCAAGAATGGGTCCATCACTTCCTTCCAGGCCGTCTACGTGCCTGCCGACGATTTGACCGATCCTGCTCCCGCCAATACTTTCGCACACCTTGATTCCACCATCGTGCTGGAGCGATCCATTGCTGAACTTGGTATTTATCCCGCTGTTGATCCCTTGGCATCCACCTCCAAGGCGCTCGCTCCAGAAATCGTCGGAGAGGAGCATTACGCCGTGGCTCGCGGTGTTCAGAAAGTCCTCCAGCGTTACAAGGATTTGCAGGATATCATTGCCATTCTTGGCATGGATGAGCTCTCCCCTGAGGATAAGCTGACCGTGTATCGCGCCCGCAAAATCCAGCGTTTCCTAAGCCAGCCGTTCCATGTCGCCGAAATCTTCACTGGTGCCAAGGGACAGTATGTTCCAGTTGCCGAGACCATCCGAGGGTTCAAGGAAATCCTTGATGGCAAGCTGGATGATATCAACGAAGGTGACTTCTACATGAAGGGTGGCATTGATCAGGTGCTTGCCGCTGACAAGAATTCTTAATGAGCACGCTTCACCTCGAAATCGTCACCCCGGAAACCCGCGTTTTCTCAGGAAATGCGACGTTCGTGGTCGTTCCGGGAATCGAGGGGGGGCTAGGTATCCTTCCCGAGCACATTCCCCTCCTGACGGAAATTCATCCAGGAGAGCTGAGTGTTACGACGGAAGAGGGAGAGCTTACTTTCGCAGTAGGCGAGGGATTCCTTGAAGTTCGACCCGATCGGGTTTCGATCTTGACCGACATGGCCCTCAAGGAGGAAGAAATCGATGAGAATGCCGCAGCGGAGGCAGTCGCCCGTGCGGAACGTGAGATTGGCAAGGGGGATCTTGCCGGGGAAGAGCTCGCAACCGTCCAATCCACACTGCTCCGTTCGCTCGCCCAGCTTCGGGTGAAGCGGCGCACCCACAGTTAGGAAAGTCCCCCGGGAGGCAGCCGTTGAATTGGCGCATGGTGGGAATTCTGCTGAAACCGACTCTTCCCAAGGAGGGGTGACCAACATACGCTTTCCGGCACTTAAATGGCCGCCCCGTTAAACACAAAAATTTACCGCGCCAGGCGTGTGTTGCCGATGAGCCATCCTCCCATTGAGGATGGAGGAATCGCGGTGAGAGGGAGTGAGATTTTGGCATTAGGTCGATGGGAGGAACTCCGTGGTGAGCATCCCGGTGCCCAGCGTGAGGATCTGGGCGAAGTGATTCTGATGCCGGGAATGATCAATGCGCATTGTCATCTCGACTACACGATGATGAGAGGAGCCCTTTTCGGGGGAGAGTCTTTTTCCGCCTGGATTCAGCGCCTCAATGCCATGCGGCGCTCCCTTGATCAAAGTGATTATTTGGAAGCGATCGGGACAGGGCTTAGGGAACTGCATCGTTGGGGATGCACCACGGTGTTCAATATTGAGTCCTTTCCGGAACTGATCCCCTTTCTCCCCGAATCTCCGATCCGCGTCTGGTGGTTTCTCGAAGTCATGGATGTGCGAAGCCGGTTGCAGTCCGCTGAAGCTCTTGCGGGAGCGATCCATTTCTTTGAAAGGGCAGGGGAGTCGAAGGGAGAGGGTGGTTTTGGACTCTCTCCGCACGCACCTTACACCGCCTCCACCGATCTCTACACGCTGGTGAAGCTCTACGCTGAAAAATACAGACTTCCAGTCTGCACTCATCTTGCGGAGTCCGAGGAGGAGTTGGCGATGTTTCTGAGAGGAACAGGCCCCCTGTATGACTTCCTGAGTTCAATCGACCGCCCGATGGAGGATTGCCAGGGGAAAACACCCTTGCAGATTTTGTATCAGAGCGGGGTACTTGCTCCCGGCTCCCTTCTCGTTCACATGAATTTTCTCACGGACGCGGACCGGGATATTTTACGCGAGTCAGCCGGGCAGTATCCGGTGATTCATTGCCCGCGCACGCATGCCTTTTTTGAACGCCCCCCGTTTGAGCTCCAATTTTTCCGGGACAACGGTATTTCGCTGCTTCTTGGAACCGACAGTCTGGCAAGTAATCAGGATCTTAATATGTTTGCCGAAATGCGAGCTATGCGTGATGCATTCCCAACATTGGATCCCATGGAGATTCTCCGGATGGCGACGACTCACCCCGCTGACGCGATCGGTTGGCGCGGGAGATTGGGAGAGTTGTCTCCCGGATCCATTGCCGATTTTCTGTCGCTTCCAGACGACGGAACATTGGGAATCGAAGAACAGGTGATTTCCAACAAGCTTCCTCCCAAGGTCTGGATTTCAGGGGTGACATCATGAACAAATCCAAAACATCGTCCAAAAAATCATTTCCCCGTGTTCTTGAGTCGCCATGGATCTGCGGGGGATTGCTCCTGCTGCTGGTGGCCGTGATCTACGGGGAGGTCTGCACCTTTCAATTTCTTCCCTTTTGGGATGACGATACCAACATTCATCGCAATCCCCTTTATTCCCCGCTTTCGTGGAAGAGTATCGCCATCTTTTGGGAGGGGCCTTTTCAGCAACTCTATATTCCGGTGACGTACTCTGTCTGGGGTGGACTTGTTGCCCTTTCCCGTCTGGCAGCAGGCACGAGTCTGAGCGTTGGTCCGCTCAACGCCGCGATTTTTCACGGTGCGAATCTCCTTGTTCATCTTTTCTCAACCGGAATTGTTTTTTTGATCTTGCGCAGATTGCTGGCCGCTTCCTTTGGAAAACTTGTTTCCAATCAGCGGCTCCTAGGGGCAGCAATGGTGGGAGCACTCGCTTACGGCCTTCATCCGATGCAGGTGGAGAGTGTGGCTTGGGTTTCAGGGTTGAGAGATCTCCTGGGTGGCGCATTGTCCCTTGCTGCTCTGGCTTGTTTTCTTTCATTTCTGAATGAATCCCGGCCCATGCGAGCATGGGCATCGTATCTGGCCGCGACGTTTTTGCTCCTGCTGGCTTTTGGCTCGAAACCTGGAAGTGTCGTCACTCCTGCCTTGGCCCTATTTTTAGGAATCTGGCTCTTACATTGCAGCCAACAATCTTTTAAAAAGCTCTATTGGCTCATTCCTTGGTTTCTGATTGCGGTGGCAGAGGTCATCCTGACGTCGAAGTCGCAACCTGCCGCCGAGCTGGCCCGATCTCTCGTTCCTCTCTGGGCCCGACCGCTTGTGGCGTGCGATGCCCTGGCTTTTTACCTTGGGAAAATACTTGTTCCCTTTTCACTCTGCGCCGACTACGGACGATCGCCCAATTCCATGTTCGACTCGGGGTTGCTCACGTGGACCTGGATTTTTCCAGTCGGACTGACGGCGCTGCTCGCATCGCTGAAGAAACTCCGCCTTTATCTGATACCTTGGGGTGTCTTTGTCATGGGTGTCTTGCCGACACTGGGATTCATTCCTTTTAATTTTCAGGTCGTTTCGACGGTTGCCGACCATTACCTCTATTTGGCCATGTTGGGGGTAGCCTTGGCACTTGCTCTGATGCTATGCCGGATTTCCAGACGGCAAGCCGTGGTGCTTTCAGTTATCCTGATTCCACTGTGGAGTCTCCTAACTCTTCTTCAGCTTCCCGAGTGGGCGAATGGAAACACCTTCTTTCCGGCGACCCTGGCGTGTAATCCCAGCAGCTGGAAATCCCGTCATAATTACGCCTGCACGCTTGATGCCCAGGGAAAGAGTCAGGAAGCCCTGAGTCAATTCAATGAAGCCATCCGACTGAGGCCATCCAATGCGGAGGCACACAACGACATGGCTCTGACCCTAATGAAGCTTGGGCGCAATCAGGAAGCCATCGTGGCCTTCCAACATTCACTGCAAATACGCCCGACTGCCGGAGCCGCCCGCAATCTGGCTGCTCTTTTATTGATGACGGGGGATCCCGCCCAGGCCATTCAGGTTTACCGATTTGCCATGCAGGTTGATCCCGGAGATTTGCAAAATCAACGGGCCCTGGCATGGCTCCTGGCCACCCATCCTGATGACAAGGTGCGCAATGGAAAGGAAGCGGTGGCCCTTGCTCAGCAAATCGTCACGGCCACTAACGGGCAGGTTCCCCTCTTTCTCCTGACGCTAAGCTTGGCACTCGCGGAAACAGGGGATTTCGATCAGGCAATTCTTGTCGGGACGCAGGCCTCGCAGGTTTTTCAGAACACGGGTGATCCTAATACGGCCCAGTTGGTGGAGCAGCAGATCCTTCCGGCACTGCGCAATCATAAGGCTGTGCGAGATAATCCCGTTAAAACCAACTGATTTTTTGCGGGGAAAGAGCTAGAAGAATCTTGCGCTAGCCTTCCCAAGAAGAAAGGCTCCCCTCCCATGACAACACCCTCACGCCTCTCCGGAAGAGCTCATGACGCTCTCCGGGATATCTCTTTTCAGACAGGAATCGCCCCGCAAGCCTCCGGTTCCGTGCTTGTTTCCTTTGGCCGGACACAGGTAATTTGTGCTGCCAGCATCGAAGAGGGGGTCCCACGCTGGATGAAAGAACAAGGGGTTACCGGCGGCTGGCTGACGGCGGAATATTCCATGCTTCCGTACTCGACATCGCCAAGAAAATCCCGCGATAGCACACGCGGTAAAATTGATGGGCGATCCACCGAAATTCAACGCCTCATCGGCCGCTCCCTGCGTGCGGGCATTGACCTGGAAGCTCTGGGCTCCCGAACGCTTTGGGTAGATTGCGATGTGCTACAGGCAGATGGAGGAACACGCACGGCGTCCATTACTGGTGCCAGTGTGGCGATTGCGTTAGCATGTAAGCGTCTGGTGCAGGAGGGAAAACTCGCCAAGAGGCCCGTCTCCCGACAAATCGCGGCAGTCAGCGTCGGAGTGGTCGGGTCGGAGGTCCTTCTGGATCTTGATTATTCTGAAGATAAGGATGCCGAGGTGGATCTGAATCTTGTCATGACCGCAGACCTTGATTTTATCGAGCTTCAGGCCTCGGGTGAGGAGAGTGTTTTTGATGGGGAGCAGTTGGAAAAAATGATTGAATATGGTCGGCGCGGCATCAAGGAACTCGTGCTGAAGCAGGAGCAACTGCTTTCCTTACACTGACCAACCGGAGGATTTAAAAAAATTTCTCTGTTCCAAAAGGTGAAAATTCTTGACCATATTGCAGGAAACTGACCATATCTCCCCCTCATTCGATTTTAAATTTATGTCTAGAAAGTGCTCCATTACCGGTTCCCGCCCTGTTCGCGGTTCCAAAATTCACCGCAGAGGTCTCGCCAAAAAGAAAGGTGGTATCGGTATGCATGTCACTGCTGTGACGCCTCGTTATTTTACCCCCAACCTGAAGACGAAACGAATCTGGGTGCCGGAGTTGAAAAAATTTGTCACCGTCAAGGTGTCGGCCCGAGCGCTGAAAACAATTTCGAAGAACGGAGCTCACGCGACGCTTTCGAAAGCCGGTCTCATCTAAACCTCCCATCCCAACAAACCCCAACAGGATCAATACTATGGCATTCAGCGTCGTTAGCAAAAAAAGCGGAAAGACCTATTTCCTTCACCATCGTCTTCAGGAACTTCGTGGTGGTCAGAAAGTGACTCTCTACTATTTCGGTGGCGAGGCCAAAGAGGGTGCTCTTGATGCACTCCCAGCCGGTTATGAAATCTCTGAAAACGAGAGGACAGGCCTTCCTCTTCTGAAGAAGAAGAAATAAATTCAGGTTAAAAATTTCCTCCCCGAGGATACGGGCGCTGGATTTGTTCCAGCGCCCGTTTTTTTTGTAAAGACTTCACTCCTAATGAACACTGATTTTATCAGCGGTTCCCTCAGGGAGTTTGACCGGTGTGGCTGTAGTGTCTAAAACAGACTCAATGAGTATCGATAGCAATTACGCTCACCCTGAGGTCCTTGTCACCACGGCCTGGGTTTCAGAACATCTCAGGGATGCTGGAGTGAGGATCATCGAGAGCAATGAGGATGTACTCCTCTATGAGACGGGCCATCTTCCGGGGGCGGTTCACATTGATTGGCAGCGCGATCTTCAGGATCCCACGATACGGGACTATATCCAGCCGGAGGCCTTTGCGGCACTTTGTTCCAGAAAAGGGATCACTCCGGATACCACCTGTGTTTTTTACGGGGATAAGTCAAACTGGTGGTCCTGCTATGCGCTTTGGGTCTTTCGACTCTTTGGGCATGAGAAGGTTAAAATCATGAATGGTGGACGTGCCAAGTGGATTGCCGAGGGACGCCCCCTGACCCGTGAAGTGCCCCAGATAACGCCGGTTTCCTATTCCTTCCCTTCGGTGCGCCGTGATCTTGAAATTCGGGCGTTTTACGCTGATGCCCTTGAGCAGAGCCGAGTTAAGCGTCCCTTGATTGATGTACGTTCCCTCGGAGAGTTCAAGGGGCTTGTTACGCACATGCCGGAGTATCCCCAGGAGGGGGTGTTGAGAGGGGGGCACATTCCCGGAGCACATAGTGTTCCCTGGATGCTGGCGGTGAAGACCGACGGCACTTTCAAAAGCGCGGTAGAGTTGCGCAAGATTTATCAGAATGATTTGGGTTTACACCCGGACGATGACATCATTGTTTATTGCCGCATTGGAGAGCGTTCGAGCCATACCTGGTTTGTCATGACCTATCTGCTCGGCTTTAAAAAAGTGCGCAACTATGACGGTTCCTGGACTGAATGGGGAAATCGCATCGCCGCTCCAATTGAAAAATCGCTTTAAGAAGCATCAGTCCGACCTGTGAAGCCGCGTAACTGCTTTCTCTTCAAGCCGGATGGCATCGGCGATTTTTTTCTGGCATCGGGGGTGGTGCGACTTTTGGGGGAGGAACTTGGAGAAGAAAATCTGAGTATTGCCATCCTCCCGATCATGGAGCCTGTGGTGAGGGGACAGTTTCCCAAGGCAACTGTGATTTGTCTGCCTCTGAGGACCCGCCGGGTCATCCTCAATAAATTCGTGGCAAACTGCCTGAGAAGCTTCTTTCCGTGGCTTACTCTTTTGCGGATGAAGGTGGATCTCTCCATTTCGCTGCGAAACATGAGGGACTACTTGCAGACCGTCCTCTTTTTTAGTGTCCGTGCGCGGAGTCGCATCCTCTGCAACAATCCTCTTCTGGAAAGCAACAGACCTGTTCGCCGTTGGACGGAAGAGGGGTTTAACAAGCTTTTCCGTCCCTGCTTCGTCGAGTATCCCAAGGCTCTCGAGGGCGTGCCAAACGAGCTGGAAGCCCACCGTAAGCTTCTCAGTGAAGCTCTTGGAAGAGATGTCGCCGTCAGGGAGATCTGGCCCAGGCTGAAGGCCGTTGAGTCCCCTCCCATCGCTGCCCCTTATTGGGTCTGTGCACCGTTCTCCAGTGGTATTGAGAAGGATTTTCCCATGGAGAGATGGGTGGAATTATTTCTGGCCGTGCAGGAGAAAGCCCTGCTTCCACTGCTTGTGCTGACAGGGTCTTTGGATCAGAAGGACCGTCTGTTGGAATTTCGGTCAATGCTCGCCTCGCCCTCTCCGGCAATCGCTGAAAAAACCACCGTCATCATTCCAAGTAATCTGCAGAATTTTATCGATCTTCTTGCCGGTGCCACTTGTGTGACAACCGTCGATACTGCTGCCGCCCATGCCGCCACCGCCTTGGATTGCAGGACGCTTGTGCTTTTCTCGGGCAAGCATCAGGGCATGTTTGCACCGTGGGTCACGAGTTCCAGACAGCAGTGGCTGCTGCCGCCAGAGTCTTTGGGAGATAGCCCCTGGCATGAGGCTCATCAAACTGCTGACATTCTTCAACATCTGACGGTTCTGCTGAAATCCTGAAGATTTCGGTGTTTATCATTTTGGAGGCTTTTTTATTGCCTAGGAAATCACCATGGTGTTTCCTCTTCATCTCCATTATTCCAGCGTAGCTCAGTGGTAGAGCGGTCGGCTGTTAACCGATTGGTCGTAGGTTCGAATCCTACCGCTGGAGCCATTCTTTAAGTCCTTCAAAGTGAATGACTTACTCCAACCGGAAGGCCGGTTTTTGGGCAACTGTCAGCAAAACTGTCAGCAGATCTACAGAGAGGGAAAAATTCTCTCACCACTCTGCGACTACTTGCCGACTACCCATTAACGGTGAGGATTCGGTTTCGCATAGCCTCTCAACATGGGAGAAGCAGTGAAATCACGATTCAGATTGTTCCAACGCCAGGGCGGGGTTTTTTACTGGCAGGACAATGAGACCAAACAACAGGGGAGTCTCGGCACCAAAGATAAACGCAGTGCGCTCAAACTGCTTCACGCCAAGAACGAGTCCTTTGAACAGCCGACTCTCAATCTCGCCCTTGCGAAGGCATACGCCTCCGCACATGACCCGAAGATGGCCACGCGCACATGGCGCGATGTCATGGCCGAAATGACAAGCCACGGCAAAGCATCCACTCAGGAGCGCTGCGGGCGTGCTATGAGCAGCAAGAGCCTCGACCTCATTCGGGATAAGGCCCTCATTGCCACGACCAGTGAGGACCTCCTGTGCGTCATGCACACTGGTCGAAACTCCACCAACCACTACTTGCGCCGACTCCACAATCTGGCCATCAATCTCGGCTGGCTGGCATGGCCGATTTTGGCCAAGCAAGCATGGCCAAAAATCAGGACTGCCCGCCGTCGTGCTGTGACGCAACTGGAGCATGAGCGCATCATTTCTGCCGAAAGGAATGTCGAGCGCCGGAACTTCTATGAGTTTCTCTGGGAAACCGGATGCTCCCAAAGCGACGCCGCCCATTTACGTGCCGAGGACATTGATTGGAACACAAGGGTTCTGGCCTACCACCGAATGAAATTGGGTGAGGGGAGCGTGCCGGCACAACTGACCATCGGCAATCGACTTTTGGAAATTATCCAACGCCTTCCCACCTCAGGGTTACTTTTCCCCACAATCAGCAAATCTTCATCCAACGATCGCTCTGCGGAATTTTGCCGACGTTGCCGCTTACTCTCCATTGAAGGGGTCAGTTTGCACAGCTACCGCCATGCTTGGGCGCAGCGGGCCAAAAGCGTCGGTTATCCAGAGCGATTTGCACAAGCAGCGCTTGGGCACGCCAGTCGTGCCGTGCATGAGGCTTATGCGCGCAATGCCATTGTGATCTGTCCCTCTCTTGAATCCTACGAAGACAAAGCTCACCAGAACTTGATTGCCATCCCCATGATTCCAGGAATCGCCCAACAGCCAGGTCACGCCGCCGCGTAAATGCCCTCTAAGACGACTTGTGCTATTGAATGCAAGTGCTCCGCGCGATTATTGGGAAAAACCATCCACGGGTGAGTATCCAGCCTAATCAGCTTCACTGGCAGCGGGGTCCTTTTTCCGTTCATTCTTACCCTGCCAGTATTTTGCAACCAGCTTGGTGGCCTTCGACAACCACGCTGGGTCTTGAGCAAATCCCACAATATCCACAGAGGCAAAATACTTTGGAGAATTGGGTGCTGGCTCCCCTAGAGGTCTGAGCATTTTGGCCGCAACAAGAATGGCCATATCATGCTCACGAAATCCCAAGACCACGGCGGTTTCGCCGGTGGTCAGACGGCCAGGCAAGCGATGGCAATTTAGGAGCAGGTGGATCTCCTTGCTGTTGCTGAGTTCCTTTGAACTAAACATGGCCCCCTCCCGAGTTGGTAACCATCCAAGGAATACCCAACGGCAACGCCAACCCTTTAAACCAGCAGGATGGTGAGGAGGCTTTGGATTGGGAACTCATGATCGTCATGAACTCAAATTAGCGCACCGTGCGAATCGATGGTATAATGTGTGTGCTACCTCATTTTATCTCTTCGAAGTTTATGGCACATGCACTGAACCACTCCCAATTTCTTAAAATGGTTCAGTGGAGCATCAAGGGAAAATCAGACTCAGAAATCGGGGGCCTTCTGGGATACAGCCCGAAGAGTGTCTCTCGGTGGCTCAACGATAAACAGAGACTCACGGTATTCTCTGACGGGATGCGAAAGGAATTACTCCTCGCCCGAAAATCCAGGAGGATTCCGCCTCCTCGGATCAATGTTCCTATCGTAGAAATTCTGAACCTAGGAAATGATGAAGAAGTAAGGGAATCTCCTGTTGTCCGGCGCTCATACAGTGGTGGACGCGCTTGGTATGCGAGTGAGCACTACAAATCAAAACCATGGAAGGAACAGCACCTCGAATCAGCCCTGTTTGCGTTAGCCAGAATATCGCCTCAGATGAACAAAGAGGAGGCGAGGGAGTGTCTGGAAGTACACATCAAGCGGATTGAATTAACGATGAGTCAGCGCGGAACCTATCGCGATGCACAAAAGCTGCGTGCGGAAATTCTACGCCTCAAGAGGAAAAGGGATTCCGAGATTTTTGGTTCAAGAAGGGAACTCAATCGTGAATTCAACAATCTCATCCCCTTGTTGAAAGAAAGTCCCATTGATGATCCCAAACTGCTGCACCGCTGTGTTGAGCTTTGGAAAGAATACTTGGCGGCGTCTGGATCTGATTGGCAGCCACCCTGGTTGCGACGGCTTTATCCTGAGAATTCCGTAGGGAGACTTGTGAAGGAATCACCAGAGCGATCGATCCGGCTTGTCTGGCAGGATTTTGTCAGACCCCACGAAGGTGAAGTTGCTACCTTCGCCGACATCGAACCCGATGGACGCATAGCGACTCATACTAGGGAATTTACAACTGGTTCGCTAATCACTTCCACACAAGCGGCAGAAAAAGCAGATGCGCGTCGCCGCCTTTTTGATCAGCAGAATTTAAGTGGGTACGGGCACATCGAGTCTTAAAGAGTGAAGATGTGCTCGAATGGATGGGAAGAGGCTTATCGCCGAAGTCGCTAATTCTCATCCTCAGAGAAAATTTGTGGGGCAAATTTCTCACTCCAGACGTTCTTCAATATGTCTATGAGTAACAACTGGTATAAAAGCGCATCACCCGAATATCGAAAACCAACCTGGAGACAGAATGATTGGTATAACGGAGGATCAGTAGAGAGGCATGAAGACAGCATGGGTCGCAATGTTTATGTCCGCCGCAATACATTTGGGGATGTTTCGCATCGTAGTAAGCCGAAATGGGGATCCGATTGGAAAAGTGGCAAATGGTGGTAAGCAGCAGTGTTCTGAGGCAGTTATCCAGTCGCTCCTCCTCGGTGAGAGCACCTAGTCTCCACCTCCGACTCAGGATCAACCAATCCCCCCCTCCGATGGCTCTTTGGGTGAGGGAGGGGATGCTACCCGCAAAGCCGCCTAAGCGCTTTCACTCGAAAAAACCAACACCTACTAACCCAATGCAACAAATGGAGGCCAAGGTTACGTCAAAGCAAGGGGTTGGATCAGTCGAGAAAAAGCCTGCCGCTATACCCGAAAACAGAAATAGAGGACAATCATTGAGAAGATCTCGCTTTATTTCAGGAGTTGGTTTTCCAAATCGAGGTTTCGATACGAAATATTTCGTTTCGTGAACTCCTCACTCAATCGGGGAGAGAGAGCTCCGTCCGTCCATACAGCGAGTGCTTTCACTTTTGTGTTGGGAAGTGAAAGCAATGAGGAGAATTCATCAACCCGTGTTGATAGACGCTCCCTCCAGATCGCGTAATCGAGGGATACAGGCACAACAAGAGTACCATTTTTATCCAGAGCACAGAGGAGCCCATCCTTCACGTGGATCGACTGGATGGGAGCGACGCTCTTGTGGTACTCCAAGAGCAGTTGAGCAAGCCTCTGGAAGTAGAAGGAATCAGTAGGTGTTGTCGCCGCCTCGGCTTCCTGTAGAAAGGTCTCCGCCCCTACGCCGATTCGGCTTAGAGCATCCACAATGACCGTGGAACTCACCGGATTGTACTCGGGATGCATCAGAAACGCGTCGGCCTGATCACGATCAAGCCCAAGATCAAAGAGCTTTTTGCGGTTGATGATCCTTAGCTGATTGGGAGGAGTATCGATGAGCTGATTTTGGAGAATCTGGTTTCCTCCAACAGCGGTTAACGCAGTGCCTGCTGCTCCTGGAACAATCGTGCTCGCGGCGGTTAAGACTAGGCCTCCGCTAGCCTCAGCCCAGGCGACATTGGATAGTTGTTCCTGTAATTCCGCATTATCAGTGTAAGGGCTGACGCCAAGTTTAAATGCGAGGCGGGCTTTCTCCTTGGTCATGCCGGTAGCACTCTCAAGCGCCTTTTTTCCGTTTCCCTGACCAGCCTGCTTCAAACCTTCGCCTATGCTTCCAAAAAATCTGGAAGCTCCCATTGGCAGGTTTTTAACGGTGCCGATCGGGTCTTTGGCGACCTTGATGACTGAATCGACTTTGTCACCGGCAGCCTTTCCGAGTGCCTTGGTGAACTCATCGGTTCTGCTGACGCTCCGAAGATAATCGATCGCCTCGATTTCCTTGATGCGTTGGAGGAGCTGATGTGTTCCCAAGATCTCTTTGGTCACGCCTCCACTTGTGAGAAAATAGGTGTTCTGAAGTCCATTGTTATAGGTTTGCTCTCCAATTGAGTACAAAGAGTTCGACATCATGTTGGCTGGGACAAATTTGCTAGCATCAAGAAACCCACTGGACTCAAAGACCGAGGGATCACCTCCGCTTTGAGGAGTCGATTGGCCATGAGCTGGTTGGTTGAGCGCGGCCCCCAAAAGGGTTGCCACAAGGATAAGGTAAGGGAGGTTCTTCTGTTTCATGATAGGGGAAATAGGAGCACTTTGAATTTTGGAGGAATCGAAGTGTGTTCACGAAGCTAGCTTTTTAGTTCCCTCACAGAAGCTCGTTTTCCCAAAAAAGATGACTTTTAGTTCATGGATCTGCTTTTTTTCCACTGCTGCGAGGTGTCTGCAGGCGAGTCATTTAGACGCCGCAGATTCACGCTTCTGAGGCAGGAACGAAATGAGCACTCCCGCTTCCCCTACGGCCTCTCGATTCCCGATACTCAGCCGTCCCGCATTGACTCCTTTGGCAACGAGCATCTCCCGGACCTTCTCAGCGCGAAGCTTTGCAAGAGCGTCGAGGCGATCCTCTGGAATCTCCACGGCGGCGAGATACCGGTTGAAAAGCGGCTGATCCTTTTCCCAGATGGAGGCTGATTTGCCCTTGCTGCGTCTGGAGAGGAACTGCTTGATCCGGAACTGGGCTAGCAATCCCGCTCCATCGAGTTTTGGCAATCCCTTGCCCTGCTTCACTCGCTCGACAAGCAATTGTTCCGCAACTGCGGGCCGATCTTCCGTGCTGGTGCGACCACTCAGCGTGAGTCCGATTTCAGGACGTTGCGCCAAGAGTTTCACGAGTCCGTCAATGCGCCCCGGCGCGCTGGAATCGAGATCCGGGCTGCCGGCGGGGCTCTTGATCGGGGTGATCGTGAAAGTGCCGGGCCCGGTTGCCGATGTGCCACCGAATGAGCCTCCGAGCAGTTTCAGCGGCGTGGAGACGGCACCAAGGATGGCGGTCTTGAGTGCGGACGCAATGACCGCACCTTTTGAGACGGTTGATCCCTTTTCATCTACGCGTAGGGGCACGGTGAGTTTGATATCACCCGAGGGGTCGCTCAGCAGGGCGATCACGAGATCGAGCGGAAGTCCGAAAATCTTGGTAAACGAACTCGGATCGCGCAGCGAAATGCCGAGTTTTTGCAATATCAGGTCGTTGTCGATCTGCATGAGAGCGCCCTGAGTGTTGAGCTTTGTCGCCACTGAAATCTGACCCGCGTCGAGTGTGGCTCCCGCAACGGCTGCATAAGGGGAGAAGGGAGGCAAATCGAGGCTTTTTAGCGAAACGGTATAGCAGCCGACATTTCCAGCCTTCAGGTTCCCGTCAATGGAAAGCATCGAGTTCGTTGGCAGAATTGCCTGAATGCTGATCGTCTCGGCCGAGGGATCGGGATAATTGACTCCGTGGAGAGAGAGGGAGAGGCCGCTGATCGTGGAAACAGCAGTTGGCTTTACGGTGGTGTCGTGCACTTCGACGTTACCGCCCGAGAGTTCCAACAGGGCGATCCTGGCTTCCACCGGTGAGGGAGGCGCAGAAGTCGGGGGTGGGGGATTAGGCATGGTCGCTGTCGTGGCATTGGAGGTTGCGGAAATTCCGAGCAGGGCATTCAGTGCGGATGCTGGGTGCGTATAGTTGATCTTCGGTTCGACAAGCCGAATGAGTTCAAAATTCAGCTTGGTGGTGGGCAGCGATTTTGCGCCGCTGGGAATCGGGATGACGGCTTCCTTCATCATTACCTCAAGCTGTTTCCAGCCGATCGAAAGCTCCTTGTTGCCCGGATCGGCGATGGAAAGGGAGTCAATGGTGCTGCGGCCGGAAAGTCTGATGGAGGGTGGGCCGTGAACTCCGGGGAGATCCGTATCAACTATCAGGTCGCCGCTCGAATCAGCCGAGTGCAACCATGCGGCCAGTTCGGGCTGGGAGGCTAGCAGGATCGGAGGGAACGGGAGGTTGCTCCAGGTGAATTTGCCGGAATACGAAGGAGGTAGAATGCCCACATCACCATCCAGGCCAATGGTTCCGTTTGCGATTTCAAGCGCCAGGGAGATCGGGAAATGCTTTCCTTGTTCGGCTGTGACATTGGATGCTTTCAGGGTCAGCGTCACATCAAGAGGCCCCTCCTTGGTGATCCATGTGAATTTTGCCTGCGCGATATCGATCTTTTTGATGCGATACCCAAGCACCGAAGCATCGGGTGATGCTTTGGGATTTTGCGAAGTTGATGTTCCCGAAGAGACTTTCGGAGCAGTTCCAGCGGCAGATGGACTAGCAAGAACGAGATCCTTTCGCACTCGCAACACAGTGCCTTTAATGCCGATAGCTCCGAGGGCGAGATCACTGCCACGCACTGAGAGATCGTCGAGCGTGAATTGCTGGAGGGAAAACTCCAGCAGGTTCTTGCCAAGTGAAGGATCGACGATCAGCAAATTCGGCGAACTCAGCGCGAATTGGTTGATCACGATCGCCCATGGATGTGATGAGGGTTTTGCGGGAGCTTTATCCTGCTTTGAGGGAGGAGCAAGAGGCTTTGCATGGGAAAGAGGATCAATCATTCCCCCCGCTTCGCGAAGCAAATGGATCGAGGGAGAGTCGATGGATAGCTCGGTGAAACGCACGGTTTTCTTCAGAAGAGAAAGCCAAGACAGGCGCACTGAAATCCGTTGGCAATGCAACAGAGCGCTGGAGGGATCGAGGAGCGGAGGGTTGAGGGCTGCATCGATGGGGCGCACTTTATCCGGCACGCTTGCAACACTGACCCCCTCAAGCACGATTTTACCCTTCAAGAGCGACAGATCGACCTTGTCGATTCGTGCCGGGAGACCGAGGTAGTAGCGCGATCCATAGGCTGTCCCTCGCTCAATCAGCGAAGGAAGCAAAAGGAGTAGGCCAACGATGATCAGAATGAAAACTGCAGTCGTAATAAGCACTCGATGCCGCTTTCGGATAAAAACCCCCAGAAGATCTACCTTAGAAGGTGAGACTGAAGGATGCGGTTTCATGCGGGAATGATTGGCAAATCACAACCCGTAACGCAATCACGGCAACACGACACTCCCTCACGCAACAAATGTTGGCAAACGTGGCGTGGGAAGAGGTGGCATTGTAAACGCGTTAGTGCTGCTGGTGGGCTTTCTTCCAGAAACTGACTAGCAGCCGATGTAGAGGCTGCAATATTTACACGTGTCTATTGAGGCTTCCGCTAATTTCTATTCGCAATTGAATCATTATCAGTGATCAAGTCGCAAATCCATCTTTTCAAGGCAGCCCATACCATGTGGACCTGCCGCCGCCATGGCGGACTAGAAGTCGCTTTTCTACAAGATTGCTGAATGTCGCTTTCAAGGTGTTGGGGCTGGCACCTCTCTCGCGCACCATGTCGCTTGTCGATACACGCCCATGGTCGCGGACATAGTCGAGGATGTTGATCGCCAGCTCCGACAGGGTGGCAAGCGCGTTCTTCTCACGCTCCACTTTGATAGCCAAGTGGCGTTTCTGTTTTTGCAAGGCCCGCATGAAGAACATCAGCCACGGCTGCCAGTTCGGCGCTGCATCGTGGAGGGTGGTTTGTGTCTGACGAAGTGCCAGATAGTAGCCTTCCTTGCTATTCTCGATGACGCTCTCAAGCGAACTGTAAGGCACATAGACATACCCAGCCTGCAAAAGGAGCAGGGTGGTGAGGATGCGGCTCAATCGCCCGTTGCCGTCTTGGAAGGGGTGGATTTCTAAGAAAGTCACGGTGAACACAGCGATTATCATCAGTGGATGAATTCGGCCGAGCTCGCGGGAGTCCTTCAGCCAGGTGATCAGTTCGCTCATACGACGAGGTGTGTCAAACGGCGTGGATGTCTCGAACACAATGCCTATCATTTTACCCTCTTCATCGAATGCCCCGACACTATTGGGCAGAGTCTTGTACTCGCCCCGGTGCCGCTCGTCCTTCTCGCTGTAGCGGAGAAGGTCTCGGTGAAGCTGTTTCAGGTGGTTTTCGGTAATCGGTATGTCGGAGAAGGCATGGAAGACGGTTTCCATAACTTCGGCATAACCGGCGACTTCTTGCTCATCGCGGCTGGCAAACTTCTTGATCTCCAGCTTGGCAAGTAAATGCTCCACCTCACGGTCCGTTAATTTGCTCCCTTCGATTCGGGTTGATGATCCGATGCTCTCGATAGTGGCCACGCGCCGCAGGGCATTCAACCGTTCTGGCGCGAGCGTTCCCAGCAGGCGCCAAGCACCCTTGAATTCGTCGATTTCCGACAGCAGCGCCAGCAATTCGTGCGTGATATGGATCGATTCCGTCCTTAGCATACCTGAATAATAACCCGATTACACCCGATTGTCCACCTGAATAATTACCGGATTATACCGGATAATTGTTCTAAGAACCTGTCGTCGTCCCCTGTTATCTTGATTGGCAACTATGGGATTACGCCAGGAGACAATCTCCTTGATTGAGACAGGCAGCCCCTCAACCAGGATTGAGACGCTGCTGATGGTCCTGGCCGCATTGGATCTTGAATTCCAGATTGCCCCACGTTCGAAGGGATCGAGCGAGAACATTGAGCGCTTCTTTTAGTCAGCGTAAAAGCCTTCCGCATGCTCTCAAAGCTGGCATGAAGCTGATAAGCTTTTGAGATGGAGTCCTCCCAAAGAGGATCCATCCCTTTTTTCCAGGTCACTGGGTCAGGCAACCTTCTTGGGGAAACGTCGCGACAAAAGAGAGGAGGGGAGACTGGTGAAGGCATGTCGTCGGATGAAAAGAGAGGTTGCCGCAAGCTTTCGGCAAGATGCCGAAAAGTTGCAAACTGACTTCTGGACAAGTGATACCACTATGATACTATAATTGATGTGCCCAGAAAAGTCCGCCAACTTATTGCCGAGTTAAAGAAGGCAGGGTTTGTGGACCGGGGTGGAAAAGGAAGTCACCGTAACTTTATCCATCCTTCCGGAGCAAAATGTACCATTTCCGGCAAGGAAGGGGCGGATGCACTCCGATACCAAGAAAAAGCACTCAAAGAAGCCATCAACACCTCAAAACATGAAAAAGATCACCGCTAAAGATTACCTAAAGGTCATTGAATGGTCGGATGAGGACAAATGCTTTATAGGGAGCGCCCCTCCTCTGATCGGACCTTGCTGCCATGGAAAAACAGAAGAGGAGGTATTGCCTCAACTCAGTACGATCGTTGCCGAGTGGATTGATATCTACAATGAGGATGGGCTTCCTTTGCCCCGATCGGCGGCCGGCGAGTACAGTGGAAAGTTTCTTCTCAGGACAGGCAAGGAGCTCCATCGCTTCCTGGCTATCCGGGCCCTTCAATCAGGGGAGAGTTTGAACAATTTTATTGTCAAACAACTGCGCGCTTCTTCAGGGGGGAATGTGCTTGATACACCCAAGAAAGGGAAGCGGGAACCTCGGAAATCATTGGCTCACGCTTGAGTTTACCCCACGCGACCCAATACGGGATAGGTTTCATCTGGGGTAGGGGAGGAGGCCCATGACATCAACAATCGTTGCTCCCCATAGAAACTGAATGGATAGGTGCCTGTAGTCGAAAAGTAGTGGAAAAAGCGGATTTTTGGTGCCCGTTTTGGTGTCCGTTTGTGATTGATGGAAGCAATACGCCAATAGGATTCTTGTACATGGAAATCGGTATCGGTAGGGAGGGTTATCTCGGATGATAGAGGTCGGATAGAACTGACCTTAACTGATTTTTCTTCAATTTAACCAGATCTCTCCCTTGCCATGTGTTAAGCGAATGAATACTCATCGCAGAGATCATTCCCCCAATGAACGAATATTCATCCCCCTCTTCCACAATTAACCTGCCACCA
>Ga0302192_10000474_pt1 | contig 25883 bp, 41 predicted proteins | sample II_Bog_E3_2_FD_200230 | JGI IMG/M metagenome (GOLD analysis project Ga0302192, IMG submission 200230) | Peat permafrost microbial communities from Stordalen Mire near Abisko, Sweden - II_Bog_E3_2 | ecosystem: Environmental > Terrestrial > Soil > Wetlands > Peat | place: Sweden: Abisko...
GTTCAAAAAAGATTCTCATCACAGTGCCGAGTCTCGCGCTTATCCGCCAAACCCTTCGCGTTTGGCTTCGAGAGACGGTCGCTCACAAGCAACATGTGGATTGGGTGTGCATCTGCAGCGATGAATCAGTAGGGCATCAGGATGGGATCACCATGCTGCAGCAGGATGTAGGATTTCCGTGTTTGACCGACCCCGAGAAAATAGCTGCCTTCCTCAAGAAGAAGCATCATGGAGTGACGATTGTATTTTCGACCTACCAGAGCGGAAAAGCACTGGCCAAGGCGTGCCAGCTTACCAACTATAAGTTTGACTATGCCGTACTGGATGAGGCGCACAAAACATCAGGAGTTTCCAATAAACAGTTCGCCCACCTCTTAAGTGATGGCAACATCGCCATTAAGAAGCGGTTATTCATGACGGCGACAGAACGCCGATACCGTGGATCCAGCGAAGAGATCGTCAGCATGGACGATGCTTCTGTCTATGGTAAAACCATCCATTCGCTGAGTTTCCGCAAGGCGATGGAACTGGATCCTCCGATCCTTTCGGATTACCGCATCATCACGATCAGTGTTTCGAGGAAGGAGATTGCCAAGTTGATCCGGGAAAACACCACATTGCAGGCTACAGGATCCACGGGTGGACTCGCCATTGATGCTCAGAGCATGGCTGCATTGATTGCACTTCGTACTGCAATGCGGAGATACCCGATAAAACATGCCATCTCCTTTCACAGCAGTATTCATCGAGCGGAGATATTCAAGAAGGTCAACGAGGGTTTTCCGAAGAACAAAAAGTTTGGAAAGATGGAATCCTTTCATGTTTCCGGAAGAACACCCGCTGGACAACGGGCAAAGACACTGAAGGATTTCGAGGCCTCCGAATGCGCTCTTGTGACAAATGCGCGGTGCTTGACAGAGGGGGTTGATCTGCCCGCCATGGATGCGGTGGTATTTACGGATGGCGGGAGGGGGGTTATTGACACCGTACAGGCAACCGGGAGGGTATTACGTCTCCATCCCGGCAAAAAGTTTGGGTATGTCATTTTGCCCATGCTGGAGGGTGAGAGTCCCGAAGACGAAACCGGTTTTGAATCGATGGTCTCGACGCTCCGGGCGCTTGCAGCCAATGACGATCGAATCGTGGCATATTTTAGAGACCCTCAACAGAGAGGGGATGGGTCTGAAATATTTGAGGTTATCTCCGATGAGGAATTTCCAACTAATATTAACCTCAAGGATTTTACGAAAGCTATTGAGCTTAAGTGCCAGAAAAAACTCAGAGCGTTATCCTTCCTCTCTTTCGAGGAGGCAAGATCCATCGCCAGAACATTGAAATGCAGTGGCTTAAGAGAATATTTACTAAGATACAAAAATAATACTCTCCCCGTCGGGCTTCCGGCCTCTCCACAAGACATGTATCAATTAGCTGGATGGGTTAGCTGGAACGATTGGCTTGCAAACAAAACACCATGGCTGCCATTTGAGGAAGCCCGCAACCTGGCTAGATCATTAAAATGCGCTAATTCACTCGATTACAGCCAATTGTCCAAAGACAAGAAACTTCCTGAAGGTCTTCCGTCAACCCCAAATCGCATTTACAAAGATTCCGGATGGATAAGTTGGAATGATTGGTTGGGGAATCTTTCTTTTGATTGGCTGCCATTTAAGGAAGCTCGCCAACTTGCCAGGTCCCTGAAATGCGTCAATCTAAAAGGATATCGCCAATTATCCAAAGAAAAGAAACTACCGTTGGGTCTTCCTGCAAGCCCAAACTTCATTTACAAAGATTCCGGATGGATTGGTTGGAATGATTGGTTTGGAAAACGCTCTTTTGATTGGCTGCCGTTCAAGGAGGCTCGCAACCTTGCTAGGTCCTTGAAATGCAACAACCGGCAAGGATATAACCATTTATCCAAAGATAAGAAACTTCCAGCGGGTCTTCCTGCAAGTCCTGGAATCGCGTACAGATCATCCGGATGGGAGAGTTGGTCAGATTGGTTTGGAAAACGCTCTTTTGATTGGCCGCCATTTGAGGAAGCCCGCAAACTTGCTAGGTCCCTGAAATGCAACAACCGGCAAGGATATAACCAACTACGCAAAGATAGGAAACTACATGAGCGTATTCCGGCAAATCCAAACCGCATTTACAAAGATTCCGGATGGATAAGCTGGAATGATTGGTTCGGGAATCGCTCTTTTGATTGGCTGCCATTCGAGGAAGCCCGCAAACTGGTTTGGTTCCTAAAATGTGCTAATCTACTCGAATACCGCCAATTATCCAAAGACAAGAAACTTCCAGAGGGCCTTCCGGCAAATCCGAGTTTCGTTTATAAAGACTCCGGATGGGTTAGCTGGAAAGACTGGTTTGGCCGACCTGTCTATTGATTCAGAAACACATCAACCGGTGGACTTGATAGCTACAGCCATGCCTCCTAATCTGTGTCGGCGATAGATATTGCGGCAATTTTACCTTCGTTGATAAATACTGTCACCCCAGTGTTTTCATCCAAGAACTTTGGATAAAATTCTAACACAGTCATGGTTTTACCCCCAAACTTTTCTTCCTGGTGTCGCTCTTGGAACACTTTGGAACTCGCAAGGGTAAGCCGCAATTCCGTCCGCCAGGTAATCTACACGTATCTTTTCTTTATGGGATTCTCTTCTTTTCTTTGTTCAAAAACTTACCTTCCTATCATGGCTGATATGGAGCCACGACTCTCTGAAGTAGTGGCTATCAGTAATGACGGGGTCGATTTCCGCGGTACCTATGACGGGTACGGCAGACTCATTGGTAACGACGGCGAGGCGTCTGATGAGCGTGGTGCGTTAGTTGAGGATATTGAATCCGGACGCGTCAAACTCGTCCTTGCCCATTATTACAAGGATGAACCTTTCGATCTATTGGGTAAATGTCATTGGGATCCGGGACAGGGTCATTTTCATGACAGGGCGGCCCTTGAGCGGTGGCACGCTCAGGGTGGCTTTTCTTCCCATGAGGAGTTCTTGAAGGCTTACGCCCCTCATGATTGGCGGCAATACTTGTCGAGCAGCAATTAACCCCAACTTTTTACTCCATGAGTTCATTAAACCTGAATTGTCCCACCTGCAATGGCCAGGCGACTTCCGCTGGTTGGCCTGGTGCCTTGGAATGCGGATTCTGCGGCCTTGTTTTTCCGGTCAGCCAGGGCGTTTCCCCAACACCCGAGCAACCCGCGACGGGGGAGGTATTTCCTGTCGTCAACGATGGCGACTCTTCTTTTGCTGTCATCGACGGCAAGCGTGTTCCGATACTCGATCTTATCTCAAACTGACTTTCGTTTCACAGGCGGTATCTTTTTTCATGCAGCTTGTTCCTGAACTCCGCTATTTACGAGCGATCGCGGCTAATCTTTCTGGCTATCAGAAAAGTGATGTTGCGGCAGGCATCGCGGCTCCTCTCTTTGAGATAGTCCCTGAGATGCATCAATCCATTCAGGATTCAACCGCTGATGCCGTCGCCAGTGCTGTCCGTTGTGCTTTTACTAATGATGCGCTCCGTCTGCCTTTCCCAACTATCAAGGTGTATGACCACTTACTTCCTTGGGTCAAATGGTTCATTATTTCTCAGCGCCCGGATAACTGTATCAGGATCACCGCCCTTCAAGAAAACATCCTCCTTGATGGGAAGGATGCCGTGAGAGCATTCACTTTCGAGTACCGTTGCTCCTTCGCCCCTGCCACCGATGCAGTGTCTGTCGTACCCACTCTCGAATTTATCACCTCAAACAGGCAAGGGAAACAGTTTGTGAATTTCGGTCACGATGTGGCTACTGATGTCACACAGTCCGACATTAAGGATATTCAGTCCATCCTCGATCTAAAACAGTGGCTTGGGGAGTTTTCCGGTCACCTCTGCGATAGACTGCTTTTCATCATAGCTAATCTTTACGCACCATCCTCATTCGTCTCCATTCAGACCGAATCCAAGAATGACCCAAAGGGCGTCGAGTGGCAGCGGGCTCACTCCAAAATTGTCATGATTCACCGGCAGCACGAGGCGAACAATAAGTCGATTGCCAAGGGGTCTTGCGTAAAGGTTAATGAAAATCGTCATCTAAAAAGGATGGCGCATTCCCGCAGGGCACACACACGCCTTCTCCAAAGCCCGCGTTACAAAGGAAAAGCCGGAACCAGAATCTGGATTAAATCTACATGGGTCGGGCCAGAGGAATGGAATGACTCCCTCGGCAGGGTTTATAGGATCGTGACACGGTAAGCCCTTCGATTTTGGTTCTCCTTCTGTATCTTTTTTTATGGAAAAAACTATCAAACCGAAGCCGCTCCCCTTGCGTTTCATCGCCGAAGAGGCACTAAACTTTTGGGCCGTTGCTATCGCCGCCCTCCCCGATGGGCATGACAAGAATCTTTCAACCGCTGAACATAAGCGCATCACGTCATACCTTCCCCGCAAGCGGAAGACTGCCCGCCGCTGATTCTCATGACTGAGGGTCAGTTTATTTCACCCGGCGATCTCTCTCTTGATGAGAATGTCGTCTTGGAGTTGGGAGGCCGTATTCTTCAACAGAAGTTCGAGGTTAAGCGGCTTCCCCCTGAACGTCTGGCCGATCTCACTGATCTTGGAGGTCTTCTCCTTACTGATAGTTTTAAGTATGCCGATCCGGTTTCGCGCGGGATCGTTAAAGAGTATATGAAATCTGATCTCTCCTGCCAGGTTGTTCTTTTAGATGGCGATATTGTTCTCGATGGTCAACACCGTGTCACGGCTGCCATCCTAAGTTCACAAACCGTCTTGGCCATCACTATTGATGAGTAGAATCCTACCCTAATATCTACCTCCACCCGTATCTTTAAAAATATGAATACTACCTGCGATCTCTTTCCTATTGCTCCTGCTTTGGTTGTTGAATCGCCTAAGCCGAACCTTGCCATCCTCCTCCGCGGCAATGGCCCTGTTGATTTGACTGATCTCCGGGCTTCGATCTCATCAAATGAGTGGCGCATTTCCACTCATGAGAATCCCTATATGACAGATCCTCGCTATATGGGGCGTGAGGACGGAGCCTGGGAAGTGGCGATGAAACACGGTATGAGTTACATGGCCGGCATCGAATATCCAGCGGAACCGGTGCCAACAAACCTGATTTCCTATCTCAACGCTTGGCAAAAGGAAGCTTTTCTTTATTGCGCTGCGAACCCTACAAGGATGATTAACATCCGCAATAGCCGCGCCGAATGGGATATTTACTCGCGGGGTGAGTATGTGGAGTTCTGCCTCCCTCACCATGACCGCGGCGGAGAGCATTCCTACATTTCCTGCGACGGAAAGACGAAGGTGCATGTGAACGCCGATTAACCTTTCCGTATTCATCCCGGCGTATCTTCCCCTATGCCTACCAAAAACACTGCTACTTTCCGTCCTCTCGTTGATTTTCGCGGGGATGTTTACCGAGAGATCGCTCTCCATCTTCTGGGCATTGTTGAGCAGGATAATCTCACAGAAGACACGAACGACCAACCGAACAATAATCCTTCGGTTTGCGAGTTCTGCCACTCCGAAATTTCCGCTTCCGGTGGCCACGCCGACGATTGCTTTATTGCCAAAACTCGGGCGCTTCTCGATAAAGCCCCTGTCGGCGCGCCCATGAATCAGTATGAACGGAAGAATGTCGCCTTCAAACACTACGGTTATTTGATTGCACGCCCCAATGAAACTCCTCGCGCGGCCTTCGATCGCGCAAAGAAGGAGCTTGTCACTGTCCTTGAACGGGAGCTTGCCCTTTGCCGCGCTCTCACGTTCGATGAGTATGAGTCGGAAAAGTCCGCCTTCTAATTGTTTCTCTTCTGTATCTTCCTTTATGCCTACTCTTAAAAAACTCGGTCGCACCCAGTTCTTTGCCGCGCTCGATACGTACCGCGACGCCCTCATCTCTGGTGACTCTGCGCGTATTGTTGCCTCCTCTGTCGCCATCCATGCCGCCAAGGGCCTTGTCCCTTGCGTGAATCGCACGATGCGATCTGCTATGGAGCAGCGGCGGTTGGTATTGGCTGGAGCTTCTGCCTAATAAATTCCTTTTCTGTTAACGGTACCCTAACCAACCCGTATCTTACCCTATGAAGAACAAGCTCAACGCCGAAGCCACTATCCGTCTTACCGCCGCCATTCTTGGCGTTTCTGTCGCCGCTGTCCGCCGGCAGCTTGTCGGTAAATCACTCTGGGTCGCAGCCCGCCGCGCCTGATTTCTTTCTGTCGTTTATGCGATCCATGATTTGCGCTGACATCACCGATGCGGATGTTCAGAAGTGGATCAATGTGGATCGCGCTCGGGATATGATCAACCCTTCCTCGCGGGTCATCAAAAACAAGGAGACAGGTACGGTCGTCATGGAGACGTTTTCCAGATCCGTAGCCGCCAAAATCAATAAATCCACATTCGAGGCAGTTCCGATCAGGCAACATCTAGAGAGCTTAAATGACCATTCAGTCGCCTTCAACTGATCGTACCTTCTCCAATAATGAAACTTTTGCCAATAATTAAACCGACAAGTAGGTTTTCGTCTTTTTTTGCAACTCTTCTTCATGACTGTGCCCCCGATGAACGAGTGCAGCTTGTTTCTCGCGACCAAGTGGACGGTCTTTATCTGGCAGAAGCTATCGCGGCTTGATTTAGCACCCACCCGTATCTTATTGCATGAAGAACCAACTCAATGCCGAAGCCACTATCCGCCTTACCGCCGCCATTCTTGGCGTTTCTGTCGCCGCTGTCCGCCGGCAGCTTGTCGGTAAATCCCTGCGTGTCGCAGCCCGTCGCGCATGATTCTCGGGTTCTCGGTGACCATGAACATGCCTGGGATGATCACCAGTGTACCAATTACGGGCCGTTTTCCTCGCTTGATGCCACGGAGGCGAAATTGCACCATCATTCAAACCCTGGCGGCTCCGATCTCGATGAGAGTGGCACTCGCCCTCCACCACCCTCACCGCAGCGGCCTCAATGGGTTGGTATTTTCCGCATCCACAGATGAGCATTATTGATGAATTAGATGCCCTGCTTGTTGAGGAGTTCCAAAGGCGCGGCCTCTATACCCTTATCGCCATGATCAGCCTTACGCCTGTTTCTGGATGTTGGAAAAGTAAGGATGTTTACCGGTGGGAAGGATCCGCACGAGCTGAGTCCATTCCTCCCAACTGGAATGCCAAGCCTCGCGTCATCTCCATCGTTTCTTGGGAGACCATGACCAATGTTGTCAGGGCACACCGGCGCTTTCTTCGCGGCAATGGTGAACCTATTGACATTACTACAGATGATCATTACCATTTTGAGGTCTCGCCACCCGTTTCTTCCATGAAGTAGTCGCGTATCTTTTATTCATGGCCTCTTACGCTTCGATTATCTTTGATTCCCCCTCGCTTGAACCTTCTCTTGAAGAAATTAAGACAGAGGTGCTCAAGCACACTTCCTCTTGTGACGGGCCGGGTTTCTTGGGGCACGACATTTTTAACCACGGTCTTGTTTGGGCTGACGATCGCGGTGCGCTTCCTTATTATGGTGGAGACAAGTATTCGTTTTGGAAAATCCGCTTCGTTGAGGAACGTCAGGCCGAAGAGATTGCGAGGCGTGGCTATGATTTCTGGAAGGGGTGTCCCAAGGCTGTTTTTCGCCTCACCGATGGACGCATTTGTGTTGGAGGTTTTCACCGCGACTAACGCCATCTTGTTGTATCTTTTATCGTGAATCGTTCGACAAAACAATATGCGCCTGAACCTGTCGACCCGGGCGAACTTTTAGTCAAATGGGACCATCTGGCATTTAAGTTCACTGCCGGCTGGTCAATCCCGGGGCTTGATCGCGATGACCTTGTTCAGGAGGCTCGTATCACTATCTATCGCGTAGCTCAGTCGTATGATCCAGCCAAGGGGTCTTTCTATGCGGTCGCTCGCATGTCGATCGGCAATAGAATGAAATCTCTCCTTGCCTTTTCAAGTGTCCAAAAGCGCACCGCCGACATCGTCCACCTCCATTCCCCAATTGGGGAGGATGGAATGCTTGTTGAGGATATAATTCCTTCCGAGGCTTCGATAGATGTTGCGTACATGGCCGAAGAGAAGGTCAGACTTGAAATTGCTGACATTGTAGCTCTTCCCATCAAAAAGCAGATACCTCGTATTGCGGCCCTCGATATAAGGGTTTCTGAAATTGCGGCTACTTTCGGTGTTCGTATTCCTCCTGCCAGAAAATTCAATGGTATTAGCAGGCCGGCCGGAAAACTGGCCGATTCACTGCGGATTCGGGATGTATTGAGAAGCAACCCTTTGGGTGTATCCATTAGAGCCATCTCAAAGATCAGCGGCATTGACTATCAGAGGGTTCGCTATTTAGTTAAGCGTAGCACCGAATCATATCCGAAGACACTTACCAATCTCGAACGCATTTCCCATGATCATTATCGGATCAGGAGCGATGAAACACCACGCCTTGTCAATAACTGGCAATTTTTGCGACAGGAGCTTGAAAAATATCCCTTCGGCCTCACGATTGCCAGGCTTCACGAGCTTACCGGACTTGGAAAAATTGCTATCGATAGTGCTTTGAGGGTCCGCTGCGGCACCACCTTTCTTCATAAAGAAGGTCTCTGGTTTCTTCCTGGTCAAGATATTTCCGCCCGCTTCAACCTTCCAATCTCTGAATTACTCACCCTTTCCGATAAAATATTAGCCGCTATCACACGCAATCCCAATGGGGTCACTACCCGAGAGATCAGCCGGTTAACAGGATTCAAACCCAGAAAAGTCAGTGCCTGGTTTTACGAGCGCCTTTCCGATTTTCCACAAATAGAGCGGTGTGATGCCGGTTTCTTCCGCCTTAAGCAACAGACGCCTCTCCCTCCACGATCGATCACCAGTAGGGTTTTGGCTTTTCTGTCCCATCAAACCGCCCCTGTTTCTGTTAAAACTGTGGCGGATGGAATCAATGAATCTTTTGCGAGCGTGCTAATTGTTTTGAATAAACATCGCATTCTTCCGCATGTTTGCCGCCTTCCTGATGGGCTTTTTGTTCATGATCCAGATAAATCAGCTAAACCTCTTCATTTACAGAAGGTTGTCGATTTCCTCACTTCTGCCGGCAGGCCTGTCGTTCTTAGCGAAATCCGTGCCTCTCTCGGTCTTAGCAGCACCTCTGTCAGTCCAGTCCTCAATTATGGGTTACTTTACTCTCTTTTCTCTCGCCGTGGCAAGTTGTGGAGCTTGGCTTCACAAAAAATCTGTGATAAAGATCAAACCGATTCTAACCCTGTTTGTCACTAACAACTTACCGTATCTTTCGTAAAAACAATGCGCACCCGTAAATATCGCGTCTGGGATCCACGCCATAACTCATGGTCGTATTTCGATATCACAGCAGCTCTCGGTCATATTCCAACTGACCTCCGTGAAAACGTACGCGACTTTACCGGCGTACAGGATGCCAATGGAAATGACATCTACGAAGGTGATATTCTGCGGATTCACGCCTTTCTCAACTGGGACGATCGAACCGGTTATTTTTACCATGCGCTTGTGGTGTTCCTAAATGGTGCCTATCGAGCCGGGCGTCCTCATGCACTGGCCATGGGTTTCGCGCCTGTCGATATCTACAGGGCATGCATTAAGGATAAATACCACCCTCATTGCGAAGCTGCTGTGATCGTTGGCAACGACACTCAGCACCCACATTTACTCTAGTATCATGGAAACACCGAGCGCTCTCACAAAAAGAACTTGGTGTTACCTTCTTCCCCCTACCGCCTTTGGGGTCTCTGCCTGCCCTTGTGGTCATGCAGAGTGCGAGTGGTCAGAGTTTGACGATCATCTCTGGTGTTCCAAGTGTGAGCGCGATTTTATTCCCGAACACTGGGGCCTCTTTGACGGTCCAGTTCCGATGCATGCGACAGGTATGCTTGGGATTCATTTCCATCGGCGCAACCTCATCACTGAAGAGGTCGAATTGTACGATACGGAAACCGGCACCTATACTGTCGCCGCCGAAGCAGCACTAAGTTCTGTATCTTCACCTGTGATGCCAGACTCAACCAACCCAGTTACACCTCCGTTTTCGCTTGATCAGCTTCGTCTCGCTCTTGCCGAGGCAGGATGGCGGATGTATCAGGAACGCACCGAGATGTGGTATAAACGCTTCGAGGGGCGTCAGTGTCTTCACAATACCCACCGCCCGGGAATGCAGGTCGGGTTTTCTATTTCCTTCATTGAAGAAGATGTTGTTTTCTCTCTTCGTGTTTGCGCCGAGAAGACCGACAATATCTGGGTGAATCTTTCCGTCTATGCTTTCTCCGATCCAACTGTCGCTTTCATTGAGTCCCAGGCCCTTCAGCTCATTGCCGGATGGAATGCCATGTATGACGCTTCGCGGGTATAGGATTTCTCTATCTTCTTCCATGCCTGGTCATTTCTTTACCCCTACCAACCTTCGCGATGCTTCGCCCGGTCATGATCGAAGCGAACATCGCCGCCTTTGCGCCACATGGATGGAGGAGCGCCGAATGTACAAACTTCGCTTTGTTGGCCCCTTCGGTGATCTTTCCTCATTTCGTCGCGGCACCAAGGTGCGGGTCCCGACTGGCACGGTTATTGGCACTCCTCATTGCAAGAGCAAGGGAAAGGTTGCCAAACGCTCCTATGACGTGACGCTTCATGATCATTACATGGGGTATATTGACGGCGAACGGGTTATTCAACCCACGCTTCTCTGGGCTGGATCTGGCGGTTATTGGCACTACTGCGACCCGAATGATGTCGAGATTGTTTCTGTTGCTCAGGTTGCCTGAGTTTTGTTGCTCTCACTGTATCTTCACCCATGAGACACCCTTATTCTCCAATTTCCAGAGCCTGGATTGATTCGTTTGATGGCGGGCTCGATTCGCCAAAATTCGATTTTCTTAGGGATCTTGTTCGGGCAGAGAATGCCTGCAAAGATCCACAACCTTCCGAGTATCTCGCGGTTCGCGATGGCGCCTATAATATCTACTCTTCGATGGGGACATTCCAATTGTTTCCTTTCTATCTCAATCATCCCGCCCTCATCGCTTATTTCAAAAAGCTCCTTGAACTTGTTCAAAGTGACCCGGTCTTGATTGAGTCTGACAGCGATAGTGTTAAAATCGCCGGTTATGTTCTCGAATTCTTTGACGGTGATACACCGGTAAATGGCAGTCGTGTTTCTCTCAGCCATCGCGTCCCTCTTGATATTGCCATTGCCGAAGCGTGTGTGGTGCGCGACACGCCAGTCGGGGAACTCTGTACCTTCTGAGTGCCATGAGCGATTTAGACTCCATTTTTAAAGAAGATCATTCGAACACCAAAAGTGAAATAATCCTTCATCCTCCTTATTGTCCCCCCGAAAAAGCCCTAAAGGGCGTTCGCATTGGAGCCACCAAGCGAGATGGTGACCCTTTTCGTGATGCGAATGGTAAGCTCTATGTTCGCCAGAACGGGACTATTCGAAGGGTTCGTGAATCTTGATTCTGTATCTTCGTTTATGAAAACTGATATCCGCATTATCTATAATCCCCGTCGGGATATTTATGAGTTTCGATCCGAACAAAAGGCCGGTTGTCATATTGTCCCCATGAGCGGATGGAATGATGGCGTTAAGGATTTGGAACGCACGAAGGCCATTGCTTTAGATATCTTCGGTAAAGATTGTCTCATTTCCGTCGAGTAACCTCTTGGTATCTTCACTATATGTCCCACGCTCAATACTCAATATCTCGCTTTCTCCATGGAATGATCATTCATTACAGTCAGCCTTTTTTGCCCGATGCTGTCCGCTCTGATATCACTTCTCTTTTTGCCCTCGGGTCTGATTATGTCTTTGATGCCGGTATTCTTCACCATTTCCGAGCCGCAGGCATGAAAGATGCCGTCGCGGCAATTGCTCTCCCGAACGAGGCCGCCACATGGCGGGAAGAGATTTCTGCCAATATGACGCGCATGTCTCCCGAGGCTGCTTATTGGTATGGTTTCGATGTTGGCTTCGCCTCAGCGTGCCTCTTCTCTGTTTTGGCCAAGCCAAATCATTGCTCCAAAGATGCCGCCCGTTTCGCCGGGGCTCGCGTTCCTCAGGATTCCGATGAGTTCGCTCAGTGTGTTCGGTTGCTTGAACTTTTCCCAGATTGGAAGTCCCAACTCCACAAGGTTGCCGAAAAACACCCACTCACTGCTTGGCCGACCATTATCGGCATGTGGAGCGAGCTTTCTTCTCTTCGGATGAAACCGGAAGACAGGACTGCTCTTCTGGGAATTCTTCAAAGGCAGAACCTCGTATCTTAAAGTATGCACGCTTCCCCTACCTTCAATATCGGTGACCATGTTCAAGCAAAGCGTTGGAATGATGGCATGACTCACGGTGTTGTGGTCTTTAATCGTGGCGAACATGATCCATGCCGCCCCGCCGTGCGCTATGTCAAAGGTCAGACTATCGTTAGCAGTGCAAGTGACCTAACTGCTCTCACTCCTGAGGAAATCGAGGCTCTGCCTTTGGCTGAAGATGAGGCCGACCTTGTGGCTCAAACCGTGTAGTCCTATCCGTATCTTATCCCATGAAGAAAACACCTCTGTTTAATATCGGTGATCGCGTCAAGGCTCTCCATCAAACCGCCGCCATGACTCATGGGGTTGTGGTTTATGATCGCGGCATGCACAATCCGAAGAATCCTCGCGTTCGCTTCGCCACCGGGTGGGGTGTTTCCTGTAAGCCGGGGGATCTGGTAGCCCTTACCCCCGAGGAAATCGAATCCCTCCCCGTCCCTGAGACTATAAGGCGGGACTTTATGAACGAGGATAAGATCATTGCTGAAGCTTACGTACAGCTTGGCATGCCTCCGCTTCCTCCTATCGCCGGCTAGTCGTGGTTGCTATCCTTCATATTTACCCTTAACCCCTCTGATTATATGACCCACTTACGTACTGCACTCGAATCGTCCGCTCTTCCATCTGATGATGGTCGGTCACTCGGTGGGTTTCACCTCGCGCGCTATTGTGATATGAATTCTTCTCATGTTCATCAGGCTGACGCCGATCTTGTTATTTCCCAGTTTAAAGACGGTATTCTGGCGTGTGGTGTGATTGCGGCCTATGAGCACGGATGGTTTATCTATGTCCCCGAAGAAAGGGACGTTCTAAGTGTCCACCTCGGATGCTTGGGCGAGGAGGGTTTCAGTGATGCCTACCTCGACGTGATTCAGAAGCTTCATGACGACAAAATCGCCTATGCGCGCTTCGATTCTGACTCTGATATTAACCCACGGTTGCCTGTTTTTGTTTGGTGATTGTTCTGATCTTTTTTTGAAGAAAAGTACAAAGTTCTTCACTCTTCTACACTGTTACAGGTACAAAACTGTATCTTTTTGAACAATCAAACTTCCATGAATCAACAAGCCACTAACTACCGGTCTCGCTTCTTGGATAAAATCTCCTCACGGTCGAGCGTTTTCTTCGCCCTTGGCCTCCTTTGGCATGGTGTCTTCATCGCGCTGATGTGGTCGGGTATTGAAGCCAAGAATCCTCACGCTTCGGCCTATCTTGTCGTTGCGACCGTTATGGTGTTTTCTTCCTCCCTGTTCGGCACCTTAGACCCCTGGGCGACCAGACTCGTGGGAAGATGCCTTCCTATCTCCATTACTCTTGCTCTATCGATTCTTTACGTAGCTGCTTTTTCTTATTTTGGATGGTATGGCTGCGCCTCCCTTATCCTTTGCTCCTTCACTCTCGATTTTTTCATTTTCGAGGGGCATCTTCTCAGAAAGCTGACTTCCCTCTAATCGCATATGCTCCATCCTCTTAAACCCGCTGTCGGTTCCGCCGCCGAAGTCACTGTCTCCTGCAAGGTTACCGGCAAACGCCTTCGTTGGAACGAGGCCCGCCTTCAAGGGTGGAAATCTGACCCTTCAGAACCGGCGTTCTCTACTTATTATTCCCCTGATGGAATAAAGCAGCTCTCTGAAGGATTTCCTATTCATGAATCCTGATCCATTCTGAGTGTATCTTTCCCTCAATAATATGAAATCAAAACACACGCCGGGGCATTGGGGCTTCCAACCAGTAGCGAAAGGGGGAAATACCAGGCCATTTGACCGCTTTGATATTTTTTCCACCTCTGCCAGTAATACGGATAACGGTTACGGTGTCGAAACCGGAAAGCGTAAAACTTTCATAGGAGTTTTAAGAGCGCAATCTAGCAAGGTTACATCAGAATCCAACGCCTCCCGCGTCGTCACATGCGTCAATGGATGCAAAAAGCTTGAAAATCCCGAGACGGACGTTGAAATCCTTCTTAATGCCTTACAGGACATTTCTTCCTGCTCCCAATATGAGGCTCATTCGATCGCAAGGGAGGCTCTCGCAAAGGTGAAGCTTTTTGCGCCCTGAGTCGTTTTGCTTACTTCCGCGCTCCTCCTTGGCGTATCTTATCTCGTCCATGTCCACTCCAACAATTCATTATTTTCGGCTTTTAAGTGAAGTTGTCGGAATTTCACCCGGTTCCGTCATTACCGCCATCTGGGATGGTACTCGCTTCCTTGTATCACGGGATCAATGGGGTACTTCTTACTTCTCCGTCGAAGATATCTCCGCTGTTGCTGTTGAGGTCGGCGAGGATGAACGTGCGACCTATATCGAGAGCATTAACAGTTTGGATATTTCCAGTGTTCAAGGGGCCATTGATAGCGAGGTCAAATCCCTTCTTTCAGGTGACGCTCTCTCTGTTAGCGATGATCGTACCTTGGCTCTACCTGCCAGCAAATTCGGGCAATTCCGCAACGGTGCCCTTCTGCTCTCCCGTCGTGCCGATCAGTTTAAGGCAATTATCGAAAATAACACCCGCGTCATTGCGCAGAATGCCGCCGCGCTGAAGGTCAAGGCAGAACTCGAAGCATCCAGGATGAAGGCCCAGATGGCTGCCATTCAAGAGCAAATGAAAGTTCTCGGGCATGCCCTCCACATGGCCAATCTCTATCTCGGCTCCGGTGAGATTGTTGTCCCCATTCGCGACGGCGATCGCGCTGATGCTTCCGAACCTATTCAGATTCGCCAGCGCCTTCTCTATATGGATGAAGAGATCGCTCTTTTGCATGAAAGCGGCATTGATTATACCAATCTTGCCGCTTTCGATGATTATGTCATGCGTCCCGATGTCCTTGATCTGGTTCTGCCTGAAAAGAAGGGGATTGTTGTTTTGCGCCCGTGCCGGGAACTCCCCAGATACAACGGTGTCGATCCCATTACCCAGGCCGTCCTTAATGCCGAAAACTCCAAAACCTATTGGCTTATCCGTAACGGTGATGCCTTGTGGAGATTTTGGGCTGATTTTGATGCCCCATCAAAGATTTTCCCCGATCGCATTCAGGAAGTCAGCGACAATCGCCCGGGAAGTGCTGAATACTACAAGCAGATGGAGTCCGAAGAACGCCATGATCGTCTCGTTTACATGAAGGCGGGACTGCTGGTTCAAGGCATCATTGACCGTACTCTTATTTTTGCCCCCTTCTTAGGGTCAAAGCCATCCCTCACTGATCCGGATTCGTGGAATGGTCAGGTTGTCTTTGTCTATGATAGCGAGGCGGCTCTCGGTGAAGGGCGTCCATCATTCAGAGACTGGCAGAAGTCTGTTAATAAATATCTCGCGCCAGGCCAGCGAATTGTCACAACCGGCGGCATCCCTTATGACGAGGATGATCCCCTTGTCAGCCCAAAGGGAGCATGCGGCTATAATTATAATAATCTCTGGACCCTTGAGGCCGATTCGCGCGGTTTCTTCTTCAAATTTCCGCGCACTGATTGGCGGGCCGAAGGAACCGGACGACGCGGCACCTGCCTTGTGCGCGAAAGCGGCAGCTATTTCCTCAACTTCGATGCTGCCAAGGAAGAGGACTTTGAATTTTACATGCGGAGCCGAGAGATGAGGAGTGCTTTTAAGGAAATGGTTCCTCTCCTGCGTCGCTGCAAGGAACTCAAGGAGGTCGAGCGGGCCGATGAAGCGCCCTTCCGCGCCCTTTTACGCCAGTCGCTCATCAATGCAGGCGCTGGCGAGTCCGACGTCGATAATGCCCTCGACGGCCTCATTCTCTGGTGGAAGTCCAAGAACAAGAATTTCCGACCCCTTGTCGGAGATGATCGCTCTAACGCTCTCGCCTTTACCGAGATTATTGCCAGGTTTTCCAAGCGCGTTTCCGACCTTCCCACACTGAGCGATCTTTCTATCACGGATCATGACGGCCTTGCGCTCGTTGTTGCCAAGGACGAGAAAACGGCCATTGCCTACTTTCAAGCAGATCCTCTCTTCCCTACTTTTTTCAACCAGAAAACCTATCGACGCACCCGGGGCGAATGGAAGGAGACCGATGTGAAATCATGGCTTCATATTCCCCACCACATGCTTGCCCATCCCGGCAAGATATTTATCGACATTGAGCTTTCCGCGCCGCGCCCCATTAAGGGGGATGGTTTTGTCGCCAAGCCGATTCTCGACCAACTCGCCGAAAGTCCTCTACGCGGCAACCCACTTATTGACTACCACTCAAAGCACCTAACTCCCCATGCAGTCGTTGCTGTCTTTGAGTATAAAAAGATGCGGCTTTTCTTGGTTGCTACCGATGCATCGAATGATCCCGTTTTTAAAGAATTCGAATTCCTTAAAGGTAAGTTTCATGTACGCTATAAGCAGTATGGTGGGTTTGGTAAAATCGTCGAGGTGTGGCAGAGGGATGCATTGAAGGCGGGAGATAGACTTTCTGACCCGTACCGGTCTTTCTACATCGTCGCCGCGGTAACCCCCGAGCAACAACACGAATATGTTGTTGCAACCCGTCGCAAGGAGGCATGGCAAAAACTCAGAAATGCAAGGCACTCTTATATTATACTCGCCATCACCAAACTCGAAAAACATTATACAGATCGCTGGCGCGATGAGCAATTCGACTCCTATCTTAAACAAGGCGGTGATGTCTCCCTTTTTGAGGACCATCTGAGGACTGTCAAGATGCCTGATTTCAGCATCACCCCACTGGATGAAGTCCTCCGTGAGCTTTTGTTCCACGCGAGGTGGAGTCTGAAGAGGGTTTCTTTATCGTCCTTCCCTGAGCTTTTGGAAGCCGCCAAGGAGTCGCATTCGTTACGCAAGCAGGATTTTCATAATAGGTCCTCCGTTCCAGATAAACTTGTGATTCCCGATGGGTTTACTCTCCCTCACTATGCATCAAAAAAATAATTAATTCGCCACTCCATCTTATACGCGGTATATTACCTTTATTATGACATCCCCATTCTCTACTCCTTATAATCGTTTTCTTGCTTTCCTTGGCGCAAGGGATGCCATCACTAAACAGGTTTTAGATGCGATGATTGGAATTTCCTTCGTCACGATTTGTATATTTGGATGCCTGTATCTAGTCCTCTCTCAAGGCCTGCCTGATCTTGCCGCGCTTTATGCAGCATCCCATGTCACTCCCCCTCTCGTAACGAAACTTCTCTTTACTGTTTCTACCTTTTTAGCGGGCCATTCCTTTCTCTTTGGTGCTCTTTTCGGTTGCCTTGCTACAGTGTGCGCGCTGGCTACGTGTATGACTCCCCTTATTGCCCGCCTGATTGAAGGCAGGATTGATATCCCCCTTTTTATGGCGGTTTTTGAGTCCTGCATGTGTGCATTCGCTGCAGGTGTCGGGTTTTTTATCCTCGTCGGGATTATGAGAGCGGGACTTTTTTCCCTTTTATTGCGAAGTAATTCTTTCGATAAGGCGTGCGCGTATCTTCCTCCATGAGTGAAATTCTTCCATGGTCGGGCGGTATGAGGGCTCTTTATATCCCCAAGGCCGCAGCCTTCGGCTACACCCTGAAATGGGGCGGTGGTCTTGATTTCTATAAAGATGGTGTTTTCATCGGCTCTTTTTACCCCAAGGGGCCGTTTACCATGGAGGATGCCATTGCCGCAGCCGAAAAGTGCTGGAACCAACGCACCGCCAACAAGACGCGTGAGCGCCTGAAGCGCGATGGCGAATTAGAGGAATTTTACGCACGGGCGGCGGGAGGTGAGGCAGTTTTTCTCAAAATGCAGATTGAAAAACGCCGCAGTGGTATCGAAGCCAGAAATGCCATGAAATTTGTCGTGGCGGCGTCTGTCCTTGGTTCTTTCCGTTAGCCCGTATCTTCCCTCGCTATGAAACCCGTCACCTCTCTTCCTGTCGGTAAGCAGTGACTTAATCTCTCAACCCCCTTGTAATTATGCCCACGAATACCACCACAAAAGCCGAACTTTCCGCCCTTCGTCGCACTGCCGCCGATGATTTCTTTGGAAGTTACCCCGCCAAAGAACAGGAAGGTATTGAAATTACCAATTCCGATGCATGGAACGAGGATGGTCCTTATTGGTCGCGCCGGGTTTATGGCGACGGAGATGACAATGTCCGTGTCATGTTCTCCTTCGGAGTCGAGTTTGCCCCCGATTCTGACAAGATTGTCGAGAACTGGCTCGAAAAAATCGCCTGATTTATTAGGCGATGGCTTGCCAGTTGCGTTTTTCTCATGAGCGCAGTAGCTCGCTATAACCTTTCACCTGCACAGCGCCGGTTACCGCCCCTTGTCGCCGAGAATGCTCCATTCCGAAGAAGGAGCATCAAGCGGCCGCCCGGGCGTAATACACCCCGGACTTATCCGCCCATTGTCTTTGCAGATCGGAGAAGTGTGAGTAATTGTAGCGCTTCATAATCTCCCTTGCCTGCCAATCAAACGCGTCGTAGGCCAAGAGAGTGATGATCCGAAGGGGGTCCCTTTCTGCGGTTGAAAAACTCTGACTCGGAAAGTTGCGAAACACGACAGAGGGATCCCCTTGGTCAAGTATTTCAACCATTGTAGGGTTGGATGTGATGATCGGAACCTCCACGGAGGCGCCCCTTGCGATAGCCAGTATGCTACAAAGCCGGGCCGGTGTATGAAATCGGTTCCTGATCATGGCTATGTGTTATATATCTCGTTCGCCGAGCGATCGAGCCTTTTTGGCAAGGCCAGGGTTTGGGTCAGGTGAACTTCCGGAGGGAAGATCACCGGTCGTGTCAGCCGCCTTCTTTAAAGCGCCAAAGGTTGAGCTTAGAGTAGCCCGAAACGTCTTGGCGGACCATGCGTTACCGCCGAGGTACTGTTCGGTGGAATTAACATCAGAAACGATAGATTTTAAATCATGCCAATCATCATCTGTTAAATACGCGGCAAGTTCCCCTGCGTGTTTAAAGGATGGAGTTCCTAGAGCCAACAAACTTAGCACGTCTTGCTTGTCTTTCTCGCCCTTGCCGCTTCCTTTCCTGTCGCGTGCAGCATCAAGTTTTAAAACCAACAGATGCTCAGGGCAGGCAACAGTCAGCCCGTCTTTTTTTTCAGCAAGGGCGGATAACCGCGAATAGGGAACCCTTAATCCATGTTGCTGCTCCACATAGATATCGAAATCAAACCCATCTTTACCGACGAACTGTTTTTTTTTCATTCGAGGGTTGGGGGTCACCTCAAACATGTCCCTTAATGTTCCGTCTGTTTCCAAGGAAACCATAGCGTCTCCATCCAAGGTAAGTTCACGAGGGTTATGCGCATGAATAGCCCATCCTCCAATAACGACAAAAGATCCCTCAAACAGCCCGCAGAGTTCAACGAGCTGATTGCGGATACCGAAAATGCGCTCGCGCATTTCTGGGTCTATTTCGTCGGATTCTTTCATGCTCTTAGATGGATTATATCATCAAAAGGGCAAAATGGAACCACGAATATCTGGTTAATATCACCCCATGCTCAGGGTATTGAGATAGTGTGTCGACTTGCAGTGATATTTGGTGTTTTTGCAACAGATTTGGATGCCCCTACAGGACTTGCCTTTCAAGGTGTAACGCTGCCTGTGCCCGGTTTGCCAAAGTAATAATGCATGCTGTCCAGATACTGCCACTCGTCTCGCGCCCCTGGAGGCACTCTCCTCTTCCTACCTCCAATCTCTTGAATTCATCACCCTCTCCCCCGAGGTGGCTCTCCCTGCCGGCAAAACTCTTATTGTGTTCCCTCAATGGAACCCCGACCGGCTCGAACTCTTTTAGTATCTTACCCACTATGAACGCACTACCCGTACATCCCGGAGACCTCAAGCTTGTTCGCGAAACTCTTGCCGTCATCCATCCCCTTCCTTGGTCTTTCATTCCCGCTCCACGCCTTGCCAAACCTAACTTTGTCATCATTGCCGATTCCAATGGGGCGCCGGTTGATCTCGGGAATCCTGACGCGTTCAAGGTTGTTGCTCCCCTGATTATCGCCACCATGAATGGATGCGCGGATATCAAGGCTCCTGAAGCTACCGTTCCGGCCCTTGTTGAGACCCTCAATGCGCTCTCTTCGACCGCCAGAACTTTCCGCGATGTACCCAAGGAAGATCAGGAATGGGTTTCCAGTGATGATGCCGCTCTTGATTCCGCGTTTCACTGGCTCGCCTTCACCAATAAGGACGAGGATCTCTAGGCGTTGACCGTATCTTTCACTACCATGACAACAATCTGCCAATCCCTTCCCGATCTCTTCGACGAACCTTCGCCAGTCATTGCGCCGAAGGAGGTCAATAAGCCTGGTTCCGCCAACCCTCACTTGGTAGCCGGTGCTCGTGTCATTCCGGAATGGGCGATCGACATCCTGTCGGGCGTCAGTATGTCCGTGAGTGGTGAATCGTACCACTTGAAACTTAACTGCGGGATTTTACCCAAGGAGGACTACAAGTTTGTTAATGATATTCTCAGCAATATCGGTGGCAAGTGGAAGGGGAGTAAGAAGGCCCATGTTTTCCCTTACGATCCGACTCCCCTAGTCGAGGCAGTTCTCGCCAGTGGCCGTGTCCCCGCAAAGAATCCTTTGGATTTCTTCCCCACTCCGAAAGCGGTTGTTGTCGAGATCCTTGAAGCTCTCGATGTTTGGTCTATCGAGGCCCATAAAAACCTCCCCGAACCCGACCAGCTTGTGTTTGCACCCAATCTGCGCATTCTTGAGCCGCAGGGCGGCGGCGGCGGGATTATCTCGGTTCTTCTGGAACGCTACCCCCTCATGTCTGGAAAAGTCGATACCGTTGAGTTTAACCCCCTTAACGCTGCCCGTTTGCGCACCTTGGATGGCGTTGGTGAGGTGTTTGAGGGTGATTTCCTGTCATGGGAGCCCACTTATAAGGATGATGAGGATTACTACGGTATCACCGTTATGAACCCTCCCTTTTCCTACAAGGGAAACTCCTCGGTCTATATCGACCATATCATGCACGCTTGGGAGATTATGAAGGCTCGCAAACCTTCAAAGGAACTCTTCCTTGTCGCCATCACTCCCGCTTCTTGGCTCGAAAACCCCTCTACCGCCAAGCAGTTTGCTTTTCGCGATTTCGTCGCCATCAATTCCATGGATTGCTCCCCTCTGGTCAGGTTCGATGAGAATGCCTTCAAGGAGAGCGGCACCAGCATCAAGACCGTCGCCATCTGCATTCACCACGAGCCTCGCCGCCCCGCCAGCATGCGCGAGGAATGGTTGCTTGAACATTTTATGCTCCATGCAGACAATGAGTCAGATCTTACCAAAGATCGAGCAAAGGTTGTCGAGGATATCCTTGCCACTAGCGACACAGATGAACGGCTTGAAATCACCGGGCGTTTTGTAAGCCTTGTCGAGCGCAAGTTTATGGCTATTCTTTCCCGCTGCTTCCCGCAGACCCCCACCTTTCTTTCGTCCGTTGCGGATGAACTCTTGGCTTCCTGATCCGTATCTTCTTCCATGAGAGAGCCCCAATTACCATGAGCGACGATCTGACTAAGGCTATGTATGGATGCGAGGCCGTCGAGGTGCCCATTCAGATGGTTGTGCAAGATCACGGGATCTCCGATGGCGAGCAGATCGTTGTTTTTGTCGGTGCGTGCAAGTTCGGGAAGAATAACCCCATGATGTTCGGATCACTGAAGCCACATGTGCGCGTTCACGGGTCTCTGATCCTTAGGCCAACCTGTACGGTTGTGGAAACCAATCAGCTCGTCGGCAATGGCGTTTCCGGCATACTCAAGTCTGCGTTTTTTGCCGGTCACGATTTCCCGGATGACAAAGTCATTATCCGTGGAGGCATCAAGGTGTAACTTCTTTCAACCACTATTTATGAAAAATAAAAAAGCGTTTTCTATAATAGAAACAATCATCGTAATAGCCATTCTTGCTATCCTTTCCACAATAATAATTCCATGGGGCAGGAGCATAATAAATCCTTTCCTCCCCCAAAACGTGGAAAGAGCCTCAATGCTAAATAACATACAGACTGCTAAAATCGCCGCAGAAGTATATGATTGCCCTACGAACGAAAATTGGGAAGGAAGGGAAGCAACCTTCGAAGAAATTAGAAAACACATTCTAATAGGACCTCCACACCAAGCTAACACAAATCCAGAGCTGGCTGATCTGCACCGTTTTTCTCCCCCAAAACAACTAGGTGAGATTGACCCTGACGAAGACAGATACCCTAAAAGCATAACAGATCTCGAAAACCTAGTCCATGGAAAGCTCAACTTAGGAAAATATCCTAAGAGTGTCATCGGTCACGAAGACTGGCCAACAATCACAGAATACCAAAAGTAATACCTTAAGAAGCTGCTCCATACACCCCATCCAAAAAGCAAAATAATTCCTTTTACAAACCCCTTAACCACCTACAATTATGAAAAAAATGAACATCCTTCTCTCTACAATTCACTCCCTTCAAAATGTTGCCCATAATCTTATCAAAAATCATGGATTTGTTTTCCCTGGCGATCAAGATGTGTTCGGATCAGAATTTTCGGAAACTGCCTATCCTAAACTTCTGGAATCCGCCAAGTCGTTTGTTCAAGGTGAAGGTGCGCTTACCGGTGGTCATGGATGGGTTTTTCAACTAGCAAATCCTTCTGATTCAATTGAAGTCCTTATCGTAGAGACCGCCGACCGAAAATTCATTCCTTCAGTGTCGTCTGACTTCTGGGAGGCGAAGGCCAACTGCATCGATGACTCCCTCGCCAAGGATACCCAGGCTGAGGCTCTTGCCTGGGGGCTTACTGATGCCTTGAGTCACTACTTTTCTGTGACGGAGGCTCTTGAAACCGTATCTTGACTCATGAAAACAAACCAGAACTCAACCCTCCCTGTCACCATTGAGGCAATTCTCAATGGCCTGGGCCGCAATCTTAGCGGCGCTCGTATTTATGTCGGGGCCAGCGCCCTCGGATGGCGTCACCCAGAAGATGGCCGTGATTATGAGTGCCGCGGCACCTTCCCTTCCGTTTTCGACGCTGGCAACGTGCTCTCCACCGTCTGCGTTTTCTTTCTCTGTAACGGGAAGCCCGGCGAGGGTTGGAAATTCTTTATCGCTTACGAGCCAGATGACACCTTTTCTGTTTGGCTGGTCCGCACCGCTGGTGATAATATCTCTGTGATCTCTGAACACCGGGATGTTTATATCGACGCACTGAAACATGTCGTCGAAACCGCCTACGATGACGCTATCAAAGAGTTCAATGGAGGGTTTATCTCTCTCGGGTAGTCATTTCCCCAATGGCCCAATTTCTACCAGTTATCACGTACAATCTTCACTCATTCATCCGATGCCTTTCATCAAAGACACAATAACTCTCACTTGCTATCGCCAGGTTCCCTCTGGTAGCGGAAACACGGGCTATAATGGCCCAAGCACATTTATTGTTGATTCAATTGGTGCCGTACTGGACACCTTTGACGCCGAAGAGAATGGGCGCTGGACTCATAAGATTGTTTCGGAGGAGATCCCCGCAGAAGAGGGGCAGCGCCGTATCGAAGAACTAGCCGGCGAGGTCGAGTAATAGCATTCCCTTACTTAAAATAAAACACCCACCAAATCCTCAGACTGGTGGGTGTTTTAAGGTTGTTTCCTATTACATGGAGGCGTCTTATCGCCCGTGGCCGAGGATACTGTTAACAATTCCACCGGCAGCGCCACCGGCAATCTGTCCGAATGGTCCTGGTAGTGCCCCTCCGGCGACACCTGCGGCAATTCCCGGTGCTGCATCTTCGACTTGATGGGCTACACCACCGGCGACATGTCCGATGCTTTGTCCCACGCTTTCAAGGAATCCCGGCTTTGGCGGGTGCTTTGGGTCATGTTTGTGGCCATGTCCATGCGCTGGTGTTGGTGTTGGTGAAGGGGTATCGCGGGTTGTGGTTTTAAGGTCCATGCAGATTTATTAGCGGGGATGGCGTTCTGCGTCAAGGTGACCTCTTGAGATTTTCGATAGTGCCTTCAAATAATGTCTTTTTTTGGTCATCGTCTGGTATGCATGATGCTTTTCCGTCGTATCTTACCCGCGTGAGTACACTTATTTATTCCGGAGGAAAAATCACAACGGTCAGTGATCGCGAGAGAAGTTATCCTGAAATCCTTCTCACTCCTGCGGGGGTCAGTGGACTCCATAACGGGAACACAATACGCATCTCATCCATGTGCGACCAGGAGGATGCTGCAATATGGATAGCCTCCTACCTAAATGTTTGTCACTCCTCTCGTGCTGGCGATATCATTGACTCTTTCTATGGCGTTACCTATGAACTTGGCGGACATCATCACGACCCCTCTGTTGAGGCGGTGGCCGCGGGCAACACTATCCGGTTTTACTCTGTTCCCACGTTAAAGAGCCTTTTTTATGTGAGGGGGACTCCCTTTGACGAAGATGCGTCCCGTCATGTCGCCGTTGAAACTTTCATCATGCGCCAATGCGCCCGCTTGCTTGCTCTAAGGATTTTGTCCTTGCTTGCCCCTCTTTCTCTCGATGAGGTGAGTGATTTTATTTTAGATGATCTCTTTTTCGAGAAAAATCTTAATAACCCATGGCTCCCTATTATTAGCGAAGCCATCCAGTCTGTATGTGAGGAAATCAAGGTTTTGCATACTTTTCCTCCCAGTGATGTCCTTCCGGGTTGCAGAATCAAGTTCTAGTTTCCGTATCTTAACCCTATGAGAACCAAGGCCGACATTATCCGGGATTTTGCCGCCAGAACTGGCGCTGAAATCGTTGATATCAAAGCACCCTCCGCAAATGTGGAGGGTGCATAGGGATCGCTACACGTTTCGAATATCACGATTATTCGTTTTAAAACCTCCACTATTAAGATAATGGCCTCACAACGCATGGTAGCAACAGATCAGGATGAACTCCCCCTCTGTTATACCCGACCCGCACGAATGATGGAGCCTCACTCTCCGGAACCTTGGAGGCTTGAGAATTGCTACATTGCCTATGGTGAAACTCAGCCCGATCCTCGCGGTCACGGAACTGTTTCTCACGTTGTGGCGCGTCTCATGGGGACTGTCCTCAATAACTTTAAGGCGAATGCACTTAGGATTGTTGGATGCGTCAATGGCTGCAAGGGGATCAAAAACCCAGAAACCGATGTCCCGGAACTCATTAATCTTTTAACGTGTCACTTTGCACTAGGATTCCGACCCTGATTTGCGTGAGACACGCGAACTTTGGCTCTGTTTCCTAGTACGTCACTTTTACATGACGCGCCGGGACGACAACGCTCCCGACTGTTTGGGCCTTCTTCAAGGTTCACCAAATTCCCAGGAACGGGCGTATTTCCGGTTCCTGGGTGCCTGAGTCCCTCGAAATAATCAAGATCATCAGGCGTAGTGACGCTGGCCTTCACCAGTCTCCCCCTCCCGTTACCATTATGGTAACTGGGCTTTTCTTTCCGCTTGAAGATTGGTGGGTATTCCCTCCAATCCCTCCAGACATGACGCTCCCTCTTCCTTGCAGGCGAGGGAGGTGGGTTCTTGGATGGATATGCCTTCA
>Ga0302192_10000518_pt1 | contig 24804 bp, 22 predicted proteins | sample II_Bog_E3_2_FD_200230 | JGI IMG/M metagenome (GOLD analysis project Ga0302192, IMG submission 200230) | Peat permafrost microbial communities from Stordalen Mire near Abisko, Sweden - II_Bog_E3_2 | ecosystem: Environmental > Terrestrial > Soil > Wetlands > Peat | place: Sweden: Abisko...
GATTTTGTCCAATCAGCAGTATTTTGAATCTGACAATCGCCGCTTCATGACATTGGATATCATGGCTGATGATTTGCCGGAGTCAGATTTACTCCTCTGTCGAGATTGTCTCATCCACTTTTCCAGCGGTGATATCTTAAAGACATTTAGAAATATAAAGAATTCTAAGATTCATTATCTACTTACCACGAATTATCCGCTAATTAATAAAAATACGGATATCATCACGGGTGATTTTCGGGCGATCAACCTCCAATTGCCGCCGTTTAATCTTCCCAATCCTCTCAGAAGTATCCAAGAGGATTATTTTCAGGAGCACAAAAACAATCCAAACTTTATCAGGGAACTATGTCTTTGGAAAGTCGCTGATATTTAATCAGGAATGCACAGTGTATGTTTAAATCATTTCTATTATTACTTTCCCGCTGTTATCGGTTGACCCTGCCTTACGGGCGTATGAAATTTTTCATTGTGATGGGGATGATTTTTTTCAATGGTCTGCTTCAGTTGCTCGGAGTGACATCAGTCTTTCCATTCTTTGCTCTCGCTTCCGATCCTGAGCGTCTCCATCGGTCTAAATTCGGGCGTTGTCTCCTCCAGTTTCTGCCTCCTCTCGATAATAACCATCTTCTGGCTCTCTTTGGCATCTTTACCATTGTGATGCTGGTACTTGCGAGTATTGGCAGTATGGTCAGCGAAGTAGTGCGTATTCGTTATGCCTATGGATTTTCACAATGGTTGAGAACTCGGTTACTGCATTATTATGCCGTCCAGCCGTATTCCTATTTTCTTGTTCGCAATCCTGCGGAATTAACCCAGAAAGTGAATGATATACTAAATTTCATCTCAGGTGTCTTGCTGCCTGTGGGGGAAATTCTGACGAAGATCATTCTTGTGGTCCTGCTGATTACAACCGTCTTTCTTGTCCAGCCAATGATTGCACTCGGTGCTACGGTGTTGCTGGGAGGATTCTATCTGGTTGCCTTCATTTGGCTGAGGCCAAAAGCAAAAATCATCGGGGAAAAACTACTTTTCCATTTTGTCCAATGCTCCAAGAACCTGAATCAGTTCCTCTACGGAATCAAGACCATCCTGATTCACGAAAAAACCTCTGAGTTTTCGAAAACCACACTGGAGCACGCCTTCCAAATCTGTGAATACCAAAGCAAAATTCCGATTTACAGCAATGGTCCCCGTTATCTCATCGAACCAATCGCTTTTGGGGGACTTGTTGCCGTTGTCATTGTGATGGCATTACAGGGACGTCCCTTTTCAGATATTCTGCCCAATCTTTCCGTCATGGCGTTTGCAGGTATTCGCCTATTACCCGCCCTGCAACTTCTCTACAGCCAGTTGGTTTCTGTTGCCTCCAACAGCTACACCTTGGGCCAACTTGAAGAGGAAATACTAAGCATCGAGTTGGAAACCGAATGGACCAAACTCCCCGTCGCTAAGAATCAGCCCCTTGAGTTCCATGACAGGATAACCTTGGAAAATATCTCGTTCAGGTATGCTGATCATACCCCTGATATTCTCAAGGATTTTACCTTTGCAATCTTCAAAAATCAATCCGTTGGTATCACCGGCCCTTCAGGATCAGGCAAATCGACTTTGGTAGATATCTTGTTAGGGCTTCATCAACCAATCAGTGGCAGGGTGGTTGTGGATGAGACGCCTCTCACGGCCGAAAATATGGCATCATGGCGCGGTATGATCGGATATGTTCCGCAGGATATCTATTTGCTCGACGAAACGATTGAGGCCAATATCGCTTTCGGAATTGAAGAACTGAAAATTGATCCTGTTGCGCTGAGGGAAGCTGCAAAAGGTGCCCAGATTCTGGAGTTCATCGAGGGCCTGCCGGCAGGTTTCAAAACGACCGTTGGAGAACGAGGCGTCCGGCTTTCCGGTGGCCAGCGTCAGCGTATCGGTCTTGCTCGGGCACTCTATCACAGTCCGCAAATTCTGATTCTGGATGAGGCTACGAGCGCGCTAGACAATGAAACTGAAAAAGCAGTGATGGAAACGATCTATCGCCTGCAGGGATCACTAACTATCATAACCATTGCGCACCGTCTCAGTACGATTGAACGGTGTGACAGAATTATCGAGATCAAGAAATAAATATGAATATGATTTTTGGAATTATCAAAAAAATGATGCCGGAAGTCATGAAAAACTATTTTAAGAAGAAGAGGCTTCTCCTGTCAAAACGCTGGATGCCGGAGTATTCCCGATGCGCTTACAGCCAGGAAGGTGAGGATCTCGTGATAGCCCGTCTGTTGGAAACAGATTTAGATAAACGGGCCGGCTTTTATGTGGATATAGGTGCCCATCACCCCAAGAAACATTCCAACACTCAATATTTTTATGAGAGGGGATGGATCGGTTTAAATGTCGATGCAAGTGAAGAGGGTATCAGGCAGTTTAAATTAGAGAGGGAAAATGATATTAATATACTAACAGGCGTTGGGGAAAGTGATGGGAGTATGATATTTTATGAATTTAATATTCCGGCGTTAAATAGTTTTGACAAGGAGCTTTCAGAGACGAGGGCAGAGGCTTCTGATTGCAAAATTATCAATAAAAAACTTGTTCCAATTCGAACGATAAAATCAATACTGGAGGAGCATTTGCCACCGGATACACAGATTGACTTTATGTCTATCGATGTGGAAGGGCTTGATCTTGAAGTGATTCGCTCTAATGACTGGGGAAAGTTCCGCCCCTTGCTTGTCTTGGTTGAGGATGGTAATTCCCAATCGATTAACGAGGCTCGTCTGGGTGACATTGCAGAGTTTATGGCATCCAAGGGATACGAATTCGTTTCAAAAACCGCCTTAACGCTCTTCTTTAAGGACAAAAACAATCGGCGCTTCCTTAAGAAATTTCGCAATTACATGAATTGCTTCATCCAAATCTGCCTAGCCCCCCCTATTCTTTCTCATGTTTAAGCATCAATTTTTGAAATCACTACCCAATCTTCTGGTGATTCTCTGCTGTCTTACAAGCATTGTGCTGAGTTTTCTGGAATCGCGCGTCAATACTGATGCCCATCACTGGGGACTGATGTATGCCAATGCTGCGGATCTGCACGCAGGACTCCTGCCATACAGGCAGATTTTCATTCAATACGGAATTCTAACGACGCTTTTGCAAAGTCTTTCGCTGGGCCTCTTCGGGAACTGTCTGGTTTCCATCGGAATCATGACTGGCATCTTCTATGCCGCGAATATCTTTTTCTGTTTTTGCTTATGGAAAAAATTCATGAGCCACTGGCTTGCTGCGCTCTCAGCGCTGATCATGTTTCTTGTGCATGGATATATTATATATCCATGGTCGAATTATTTCTCGTACACATTTTTCCTGATCGCTTTGTTGTTTCTTTTGTCTCCGCATTGTCAGAGGAAGGGATATTTCGTGGCCGGGCTTTTTCTGGGGCTGAGCTTCCTTGCCAGACAAAGTCTGATGCCTTTACTCGCTCCTCTCTACGCCTATTTTCTGCTTCTGCTCGTGACCGCGAGACGTGACAGCCTAAAGGCTCTCTTTCAACAGATTTTTTGTTTTCACATCGCTCTCATAGCGGTTCTGGCGATTTTTTTTCTCTACCTCTTTCAAATTGACGCCCTCCATGACTGGGTTGCTCAAAGCGTTACTCTCTTAAGGTTTTACGCACCGCATCTGGGTGGCGAATTTTGGATTTTCACCACGCTTTTCAAAGGAATCTTCCTTGCTCAATCTGGTGTCGGAACTGATGAACGAACACTCCTCTATTCTCTCCTTTTTTTTAATGCCCTGGTGATTTTTGGAATGCTGCTGAGAAAGGCCCATCGTCAGCAAATCACAGAAACAGGAAAAATCATGTTTCTCCTGAGCGCTGTGACGCTCTTTGGATATTTGCAGTCATTGCATATTTACGAAGTCTTTCGGCTGCAAAGCGCCGCTTCGCTGGGATTCGGGCTCCTCGTCTTTTCGATTGATCGCTTCTCGACACGCTGGGGAAACTCCAGGAGCGTCATTTTCTCTATCATCATGACCTTTTTGGTCACTTCCCTCGGACTCTCCGTGCTCTTTAGCAAGACCACGAGTGTCTATATCCCGTGGCATCGCTCCTATTTCTTGAGCAAGGCATTTGGAGAGCCCGAGCAAGTGGATATCTTGCGACATGCACTCTACGATGAGCAAACCAGGTTGTTTTATCAAACTCTTGACGCAACCCTTCGCCCCTATGTCGGGAAAATTGAATATGTTGTTAACTTCACAAAAAATTCCACTTTTCTGATGCTCGCAAAATCATTTAAGAAAGTGCAAAGGGCACCATTTTATTCCTCTCAGATGTCGGAATTGATCTTCCGGGATGAACAATTAAAAACATCTGAATTACTCGCCCATGGAGAGGCGGTTTTACTGGCGGAAAAGCAGGATCAAATCCCAAAAAATTATAGAATTATCCAGACCCTTCACGTGCCTGCTTCGATTCCCTGGATGGAGAACCCCTCGGTTTATGTAGCTGTCCCCAGCAGTATGGCACCTGGTTCCTAAGCATCGGAAATGTGACAGCACTTTCTTCCTTTTAGGAGGAGGATAATAAGAATCAACGATACTAGCCCACGCCATGTTCATGGATGATAAAATGCAAAACACAGGCGAACGCCTTATCCCGGGTGATTCTGATCTTCCGACATTTTATGAGCACACTTACCGATATGCTTTCGCCTGCCGACTTTTGAAAGGTTTGACGATTCTGGATATTGCTTCGGGGGAGGGGTATGGCACTGACTCACTATCCAAGTGTGCCAAAAGTGTTATAGGCATCGATGTCGATCTTGAAGCTGTCAATCACGCCAAGGAAAAGTATGGGTTGGATTACCGTGTTGGAAACGCAGAGAGAATCCCCCTCGAAAACGACTCAGTCGATGCAATTGTCTCGTTTGAGACAATTGAACATTTATCAGATCCCAGGAAGTTTCTTGAGGAATTGTTTCGAGTCCTGAAACCGGGAGGCCATTTGGTAATTTCGACGCCCAATAAAAAAATTTATCATGCCGATCAACCTCCCAACCCCTTTCATGTTTCCGAATTAACATATGCCGAATTCCATGGACTTCTTTCTCCTTTGTTTGTTGTGAAAAAGACTTACGGGCAGATTTTTTCGAATGATTTGCCCCTGAACTACGCTTGTCATGAAAGTGGCATCCGTGGATGGATCCACAGGAGGTTAAAAAATAAATTCTGGCCCGATTTAAATACGAATTTTCCCGAAGATCTGGATCGCCTTGTTCATCAAATTCCCCGCCTCTCAAAACCTATGGATGAACTCTGGAACCCTTATGCGCTCAGAAAAATCAATCATGCGAATGATCAGAAGTCGAAATACATGATCGCCGTCGCTTTGAAGAAAAGATCCTAGGGGATCGCATTTATTTCCAGCTCACCTATTTTTTCCGATTTGGAATGCCTCGTGTAAGTATCATTATTCCCAATTACAATCATGCTGTTTTTTTGAAACAGCGGGTTGATTCGGTCTTGGCGCAGACATTCCAGGATTTCGAAATCATCATCCTTGATGATTACTCACAGGATAATAGCCGCGAAATCATAGAGTCATATCGGGGTCACCCCCATATCCGTATAGAGTTCAATTCCGTCAACAGCGGATGTGTGTTCAAGCAGTGGAACAAGGGGCTTCAGTTGGCAAGGGGGGGATATGTCTGGATCGCCGAATCAGATGATTATTCCTCTCCTGAGTTTCTGGAAAGGCTTGTGGGAGTTCTCGAACGAAACCCAAAAATCGGAGTTGCCTTCTGTGACTCCTTCCGGGTCTGTGGTGATGAGATGTCACCCGCTAGGGAAAGATGGTTTGGTGAATTTGCGAAATTTTACGAACGCGATTTCACGGCAAATGGCCAGGAGTATGTGGCCTCACAGATGCTTTTCTTTAACACGATTCCCAACGCCAGCTCCGCGATTTTCCGTCGGGATCTTGCAGTTCAGATTGGTGGAGCCGATGAATCATTTTTACTAAGCGGTGATTGGCTGTTCTGGATCAGGATGCTGCGGCTCTCAGATATCGCCTATGTGGCGATACCCCTGAATTACTACCGGTATCACGAACAGACCGCCCGACATGCAAATCTTAACAACGGGGTGATGCTTGAAGATGCCCTGCGAATCTCAGCCTATGTACTCGAGAATTTTCAGGTCACCGCCTATCGTGCCGAGTTGCTCAGGGAGCGTTTGACGAGTTGGTTTATTGAAACCATGGTGAAGCAGCGAAAGGATATCCCGGCCGAGAGACGGAAATTGATTAGAGAGTTGGCTTCCCAATTGAATCCCGATTCGTCTCGGCGTCTCTGGGTAAGAAGGAGCGGCATCGGGTACGTGATGCTGGGTATCCAACGACGATTGAAAGAGTGGAGTCGTCATTGAGTTGGATTCACTATGAGTAATTTACAGCCAGAGCCCCTGTTCGGAAATTTCACTGAAACATCATCTCGTTTCGAAGTGGCACGCCCCATAGGCGGGCGGAGGGAAATTATTGAAAATGCTGTTGTCTGGCCGACGTCAGGGCTACTAAAAAGAAAGGATGGCACATTGGAGATTGAACCGATCTGGATCGAGGATCATTTGAGTAAGTGCGGCGACTACGCATCTAAGTGGTCGCATTTCCCAATCTCTCGGAAAGGGCTCCATTTCAACATTACTCTGTTCTGGTGGCAAAACTATTACCACTGGTTTACTGATGTGCTCAGTCGATTATATGAAGTGATGCCTAATTTGGATCCATCATTGCAACTGATTTTGCCTCAAGGGATGCTTCCCTGGCAGACACGCTCCTTGGAGTTGCTTGGAATTCCATGGGAGCAATGTGTGAGCCATCACGGAAAAAGACCGTGGCGGATTGAAAAATTACTCTATCTTTCCCCCGTCGTGATGACGGGGAACCATACTTCCGATTCGCTCCTTTGGGTTAGGAACACATTGCTGATGAAATTAGGAGTTTCTGTTCAACAGGCTGGATGCAGAAAACTTTACCTTACCAGAAAAGGCGCTGTTTCCCGCCACATCGTCAATGAGGATGAATACTTGCCCGATCTGATCAGGGGGGGCTTCGAAGTGGTGGACTGCGCGTTGTTATCCTTGGATGAGCAAATACAGCTTTTTTCAGAAGCGGGGTGTGTTGTCGGCCCGCACGGCGCCGCTTTCACAAATATTCTGTTTGCGCCTATCGGAACAACCATCTGCGAAATTTTTGAACCAGGGAGCATTCGGCAATGCTATTGGTCAATGGCGTCAACATTGCATCATGACTATCATTGTGGAATCGGAACATCGATTGAGAACCCCGCTGGGGAAGCAAACCTTCGGGTGAATGTCGCCGATTTGTTGAGATCGATGAATGCCGCCGGAATGCTCTGAATATGAACCGTCGGATCAAGGTCTTTTTTTTAACTTTCTACCCACCTGTTCCGACAATGGGGGGAGCGATGGCCTACTACCGCCATTTTTTTGAACACGATGATTTTGAAATTTTTATCGCCACGGATGATAAAAAAGTGAGCCAGTATAACCTGCCCTGTTCTGTTCTTGTGTTTGATCAACCAAGGTGGTTGCAGAGGATGTCCAAAACACGATTTTCGTCATGGGCTCATTCTTTCAAGCACCTCTGTGCCGGATATTTTATTCCCAAGGAAGTACTTCAGGCTGCGCGGGATTTTCAGCCGGATCTTATCTTCACGATTGCCGGGAGTTGGGACTGGACTGCCCAAATGTCACAGCTTCTTTCACGCAAACTCAATGTTCCACTTGTCGGCAGTTTCAATGATTGGTTTGATTTCGGAGCGATCATCCATCCATTGATTAAGCCACTACTCGAAGAAAGATTTCGGTCGTTTTTCAGGGAGTGTGATTTGGCTTTCTGCACTTCAGAGGGGATGCAGGAGGCACTTGGCCCCCATCATCATGCACATGTGCTTTATCCCATCGGTGCATCACCTGAAGAAGTGGGTGAGACAACATCCATCGCAATGAATATCCGAGGGCCGTTTGTCATCGCCTTTGCAGGCAACCTGAGTGACTGGTATGGAATGATGCTTGAAAAGCTCGTTGAAACGGCATTCAAGATGAAGGCTCCGGTTGAGTTCAGGATTTTTGGTGCCAATCAGTCATGGAGCTCCCGTTTCAATCTTCTGGCTCGGGAACGGAATATATATCGTGGTTTTCTTCCCTTTGATCGACTTGGTAAAGAAATTGCGCAGGCGGATGCACTCATTCTCCTAATGGGGTTCGGGCAGGAATCCGAATTGACCGAAAGGACAAGTTTCAAGACAAAATTTCTCGATTACCTTGCGTTTTGTAAACCGATTATTGTCTGGGGGCCCGAGTATTGTTCGGCCGTCCGTGTCGCCCGCGAGTTCGATTCAGCAGAAATCTGTACCGACGCCGATCCGTCGACCGTTGTGTCCACTTTGGAGTTGCTAGCGCGCTCACCTGAACGTCAGAGGCAACTTGTGGCTCATGCCGCTTCAATGTATGAGGATCGTTTTCATCCTGATAAGATTCATGCTGGGTTTGTCCTGAAAATGAGGCAACTTGTGGAGGATCATGATGCCGCATGAATAGGATCTTCGATTATCTCTATGCAAAGTACCGGGGCTGCGCTTGGCTTTCCTGTTTTGATTCACCCCGTCCCGATGTCCTGCGGGGTTGGAGGAGATGGTCCTGGCTTGCGAGGCAACGACGACTTGGGCGGCTAATCGAGCCTTCTGTTCAATTCTGGAGTAATAGCACTCTTGACGATCATCTGGTGTTAGGATCGGGTGCTTATCTTGATCGCGGGGTGATTATCTGGATTGGAAACGAACAAAACAGATCAGGGGTGATTTCTATCGGAGAGCGAGTTTACGTCGGGCCCTATTCGTTTCTAGGTTCTCATCACACGCTCACGATCGGTGAGGACTCGATGATAGGTGCCAACGCCTACATTATCACCGTAAACCATGAGACAGTGAGAAAAGACATGCCCTATTCTCAGCAGGGATATCGCGGGGCAAATGTCTCGATCGGCAAAAATGTCTGGATCGGCTGCCATGTGACAATCCTTCCAGGAGTAACTATCGGAGATCACGCCATCATTGGTGCCGGGGCAGTGGTGACAAAAAATGTTCCAAGTGGAGAAACTTGGATTGGGGTTCCGGCTGGCAAAGCAGAAAATCGCTAAACGATTAATGATGGATAGCATAGATAATATTATAAATAAGCGATTGGGAATTTTAAATGAATTCTTTATAGCTTTAGCAATTGTCTTGGCTGCAAGGGCTAGCATGATATTATTAATGAATTATTCTGCGGATGATTATTTTCAAGTAAATAGCGAAAATAATTATGTTCTTTTCGTATCTCAAGGAAGATATCTCTGTTGCGCAATATACTCAATATGCGAAATATTTGGCGCGAAATTTCCATTTATGGGAGCGCTTTGGTCAATATTAGCAAGTTCCTCGTATGTGTTTTATGGCTTAGTACTAAGGCATCTATGGATGCCTAATTCTTCCTCTCTTTCTGGGCTGTCCACAGTAATTATATTCGCGCTTTTTCCATACCATAGTGATCTCTTAAGTTACCATGCAGCAGATCCAGTGATAATCGCATCATTGTGTTTGGGGGGACTTTCATTAATTTTTTGTGATAAAGGAGGTTGGAAAACAATCATTAGCGCTTTTGCAATGTTTTTCGCGATTTCGTATCAACCATTTATAACAATTTTTATAATATCAATTATTATTATGGCTGTTATTGAATCAAGTAATTTTATAAAAAACAAATCTTCGCCAGAATTAATAACAGCTCAACTAAATAAAAGCATATATAGGATTTACTTCTTTACAATAGTAATAATTATTAATATTGTATTGAGTTGCGGAATTCAGGCTCTCAGTGGCATTTCAATGCAGGAACGAGGAATGCTTATTGCTTTAAATGATGTCCCTCATCAAGTGGTAATATTCATCAAGCAACTACAATATTTTTTCCTCAGACCAGAAGTTAGCATTTCTATTTCCACCAAATTTTTTCAATTAGCTTTAATATTTTTATTATTCTTTGGTGCGATTCGAGGGATGCTCTATTCTGGGAAAAAATCTATTCAAATATTGAAATGGTGTTTTTTATTAACTATATTTATTTCTCTAGCTGGATCGGCAACGATTGCCCCCTATTTTATTTTAAAGAATAATACTGGTTGTATGAGCTTGCGCATGATAGCTGGATTCAGTGTTTTTTGGTCAGGTATTTTTTGCGCAGCCTGGATTTATAATGAAGGTAGGGTTAAAAATATGGTTTTGTGTATAGGTCTCATTCTTTCTATTTCTTATGCCTTCAAGGTTAATGAACAATCGTACGATTTTGCTCGTATTAATATGCGAGACCATCTTATTGCAAATAGGATTGTAGAAAGACTATCGTTATCGCCAGGATATAATAATATCAGAACAGTAGTTTTTGTTGGAAACAACATAATGTTCAATCTTGCTGACATAAACACAGAAACTTCTGGATTTAATGTTTCTTCCTTATATCGCAGCTGGTCCAATACGAAAGTTCTTAGTGAAATAAGTTCTCTCCATCTTCTTCTACCCACGAAGGAAGATATTCGAGATGCCGTTGCTGATGCACAGGGAAAACCTATTTGGCCGGATCCTAGATCTACTTATATAAAAAATGGCATTGGAATTGTTGTTATGGGGGGCAGATAAATTAAATATATCGAATTTGTAATTAGCATATGAAGCTTGGAATCATCTCCAATGTGAAGGGTTACGCTTGGGCCGGGAGTGAGCTGGTATGGTATCTCTCCGCCATGAAGGCATTAGGGGAAGGCCATCAAGTGAAGGCTTTTCTCCACCCGGATATCGCTGCGTCCCAACAGATCGCTGATTTCCAGGAGTTGGGCGGGAAGGTAAGAACATGGACGGCGCTTCCCATTGCACGCTTCCAAAATATAAAGGAAAGGTTCTTACCCACTTTTCCACAATCGGAATTGGATTCCCTGGATGTGATTCTGGTTTCACTCGGTTCCCTTCCCTCTCTCTGTTATGTCCCGGGTTTGATCGATGGGTTGATGCAGACAAGTACGCCGATCGTTTTACTGATCCAGTTTAACGCTGATCACCTCTATATTTCCCCGGTGGAGCGGGAACTTGTGGCCGGAGTCATCAGGAAAAGCCATTCCTGCGTTTTTGTTTCCGAGAGAAATCTGAATGAAGCACGTCGTCAGTTTGCTGTCGCGCCGCCGAATGCAGCCGTCATCAGCAATCCCATCCGAGAGCAGCTTGCCATGCCATTGGCATGGCCGAAGGATGATTCACTAGTGAGGTTCGCCTGTGTGGCTCGTTTCGAGATAGCTTGGAAGGGCCAGGATCTCCTTCTTGATGTGCTGAGTCGCCCTCCGTGGAGAGAACGCAATTGGCATCTCACCTTCTACGGCAATGGGCCGGATAAAAAGCATCTACAACAGCTAGTTTCATTTTTTCGTTTGGAAGATCGGGTGACCTTTGCAGGACATGTTGAAAGTCTTCGCGAAATCTGGGCAGATCAGCAACTTCTTCTCCTCCCATCGCATGGGGAAGGAGGGCCGCTGGCTGCATTAGAGGCGATGATGTTCGGAAGGCCTGTCGTGATCACCGATGTGGGGCTTGCCCGGGAATTGGTGGGCGATGGTCAAAACGGGTTTCTTGCCGAAGCTTCAACAGCATTTTCCTTTAACTCCGCATTGGAGAGAGCCTGGGAGTGTCGCACTCACTGGGAGCAGATTGGAAATGCTGCGCACCATACTGCAAAAAAGCAGGTTGAAAAAGACCCTGTCACAAAGCTTCTCGACATCTGTCTCGCTGCGGTTGCCAAGTCTCATTAAGCATTTCTGTGGCAGGAATATCAGTTATCATCCCGGTTCATAATCGTGCTCTCCTGATTGGGGAGACGCTTCGCAGTCTGCTTAATCAGACTCTTCCTGCCGATGAGATCATCGTGGTGGATGACGGTTCAACCGATGACACGGCAAAGGTGGCTGAGTCATATGGCGAACGGGTTATAGTTCTAAGGCAGGAGAATAAGGGGCCGGCAGCCGCTCGGAACGCCGGATTTTTGGCTTCCAAAGGAGAGTTTATTCATTTCTTTGACAGTGATGATATCGCGCTTCCAAACAAACAGGAGGTGCAGCTTCGTGCACTCGAAGAGAGTGGTGCGGACATTGCCTATGGACCTTGGATGAAAGGGCGTTTTTCCAAAGATGGATTGTTTCGGCCTGACAATCATGTCTTGCAGCAAAATGGATTACCACGAGGGGATCTAATCAGGGCGCTTCTCACGGATTGGTCCATTGTCCCCCATGCCTGCCTATTTCGTCGTTCCATCGTGGAGAAGTCAGGAGGTTTTCCGGAGCATCTCTTCGTAGGTGAAGACCAGCTGATGTTCCTTAACTGCCTCTTGGCAGGAGCACAGGTGGTTCATTCCCCTGGTACGCTGGAACTGTATCGTGTGGGGAATAATTGTAAGATCACTGCTCCAGGAGCTGGACAGAAACGACGTGTGATCAATTGGGCCAGATTTCTACTGGATGCTGAAGTGAACTGTCTCCAGCATGGACGAGAACCCGTCCGGTGGTTTGGATTCCGCCAAAGAGCCTGGGAGGCTCTTGAAGATTTCCGAGTTTTCAGCGTGGAGGACGCCGTTCTTGAGAATGGATTGAAGGCAATCACTGAAAGTGCTGGCCCATCCTTCTTCAAAGAACATCGACAATTGGAGCGCTGGAAGGGAGGCATTCAGCGGCGTTTGACAGGTGGGCGCGCCGCAAAATCGTTTCGCATTGGAGCGATCACTCGTCAGCAGATTGCTGAGATGAATGCTGTAGGTTATCTGCTCGCCCATTAATGTCGTTTGATGACCATGCGTTGGCTCATTGTTGAAGATGCCCTGAGAGATCGCAAGGGGCATTGGGCCGAATATATCGGGACATTCCTCAGGGGGCTCGAGAAGCAGGGGGATGAGGTGATTATTCTCTGTGATCGCAAAGCTGAGGAATTCATTACAAATAATCTACAGGCACGACCCGTGCTTCCCGAGTCCATCTGGCATAGAATGGGTGATGGAGCGGGGGCATTGACCCGCTATCTTCGGGTGCCCATTCATGCCATCAGAACATGGTTGTCGGTTTATAATTATTTTAAGAAACATCTCCGGGATAATCCCCCCGATGTCATCTTCGTCCCAACGGTTTTACCTCATCATTTGTTGGGGTGGTATTTTCTTCTGAAGAGCGGAATCCTGCCTCCTAAATCTACGCTTCTGCTATTTTTTCCCAATCTTCCCTTGTGCGTTGAGAAGGACGAAAATGTCCGCTGGATAGCATCCCCAACTACGCGATTGATGGCATGGATTATCGAAAAAATCAGGCTCCTCGTGGAAAGCAAGAGGGTTGTCTTGGGTGTCGAGACAGCACAAATGCAGTTAGCTCTTGCGAGGCTCACGAAACTTCCCGTTCTCTACCTTCCTCATCCAGTTGATCCGCTTCCTGAAACACCTGTGCTGGGAGCGCTTCCCATCTATTTTGCAGCCTATGGGGTTGCCCGTGCGGAAAAGGGGAGCGATCTGTTTCAGTCGGCCATTGAGAAGTATCTGACGCTCTATCCGGAGAGCAGAATTCGTTTTGGTATTCAATGGATCGATTCTTTTGAAGACGAATGTGGGCATTCGATCAGCATCTCACCGGTGCTAGCCAATTCGGAAAAGGTCGATGTTATCCATGCTTTCTTTCAAGAAGGGGAGTATGCAGAGCGGCTTTCGCGAACGAGTGCCCTTGTTCTTCCCTACAGAAGCAGTTCCTATTCGGTGAGGGTGTCCCGGGTCGTGATCGAAGCAATGGTTAACGGGCTTCCTGTGATCACAACGGAAGGTTCAACGCTTTGGAGTCAGCTTCAGGAGTTTGGAGCTGGCATCTGCTGCAAGGATGAAAATGTGAATTCACTCGTGCAAGCGATTCATGAAATGGAATTACTTTATATAAACCTTAAAAAAGTGGCAGAGATTCGAAAAATATCTGCACGGGAACACTTCTCAGTCAGAGAGTTTCGAAAAATGCTGATTAAAAATTAATAGAAGTAAAATGAACTCTCTTAAAAATACTCTCGAAATCTGGCGATTTTCTTCCTCTGGCGTGAATTTACGAGATCGCATCATCTCATTTTTTTGTGCGAGATATGGAAATATTTCCAGGAAGCGAAAATTTCTTCGTGGAATTCTCTATCTATTGATTGGCTCGAGTGGAAGAGGAGGTCAGATTTCAATTGCATTTCACATATCAGGGAAAATCTGTCATATTCTTCTCCGAAAGGGTAACAGTGCCGACTATCTCGTGTTCGGAGAGATGGTGATGGGAGGATACACACTGAAGGATAACATATCGGCTCACATTTTTGAGATACATGATGGGGGTGCAAATATTGGACTTTTTTCGATATACGCACATGCGAAGTTTCCTAAAGCCGATTTGACATGCTATGAACCTGATGAGGGGAATATCTCTCAGTTAAGACTCAATTTAAAGGCCAATCAGATACTCGCTAAAGTCATTCCAAAAGCCCTCTGGTCAAAATCAGCCGATCTCTATTTTCATCCTAGAGAATCCTATAGTGGTTTTGTAAGCGAGGAAAAATCTTCTTATCCTATTTCCTGTCTTTGCCCATCCATTCTCAATAATAGTTGGCTCAAGTTGGATATTGAAGGTGCTGAGTACGAAGTGCTTCCTTCGCTCTTCCACGTTGGTTATAAACCAGAAATAATCAGTATTGAAATTCATGATTTCAGAAGGAGGGGAGGGCAATTGCTAGAACTACTTTCTGTAAATGGCTACATATGGGAGGAGTCATTTGACCCCAAAGAGGACTGTATAGCTCTCACTGTTTATAAAAAACACTAACTTGCCAAAAATTCTCATTTATTCTACTTCAAGTGCCGGAGGTTTGGCAGAGCATACCTATTATCAGGCTGAGGCTTTGGAGCGGGCTGGTGCCAAGGTAATTTGTCTGATCTCTCCTTCATTTCTGAAGGGGCGAAAAATGGATTTTGAGATAATCAAATGTCTCTCTGATCCTGTGGAAGGCTCCTCTGGATTGGTAAAGAAACTGCGAATGGCGTGGCGAATCATCTCAAACAATTATGTGCTCGCCTGGCAGATTATTAAGCAGAGTCCCGATCTTGTCTTGCTTGATTCCTATGTTGAGTACCTCTCGCCACTCTGGATCGACCCCCATATATTGCTTTCACGGAGCTTTGGAGTACGCTACGCCGCCAACCTTCACGATCCCGTTCGCAGCTACGCGATCGGTCCCAAGTGGTGGCATCGCCTTTCGGTCTGGCTGGCCTACCAGCCACTCAATTTCGTACTCGTTCACGATAAGCTGCCTGATCCCTCTCCAGTTCCAGACAGAGTCAGGGTGGTTGAAGTGCCGGTTGGGATATATGAGATAAGCAACCATTCCCAAAATCACGACGATATTCGAAGCAGTTGGGGGGCAAATGAGGAGCACAAGGTTTTTCTTTCCTTCGGGTATGTACGCGACGGGAAAAATCTTGATTTGGCGATCAGGGCACTGAAGGATGTTACTTGCGCATTTCTCGTGATAGCTGGATCAGTTTCTTCTTCCAAAGATAAACAGTTTAGTTTTTATAGAGATCTTGCTAAGGAGTTAGGGGTAAATGATCGCTGCTTATTCTTTGAAGGTTTCATTCCCGACGATGGATTGGGTGGATATTTTGCTGCAGCAGATTATATCCTGCTGACTTATTCGGCTTCATTTTACTCCCAGAGCGGTGTTCTGAATATTGCTGCAAGAGCACGTAAGCCGGTTCTTGCTTCAGCCTCACCTAGTCCTCTGATGGAGGCTGTCCGAAAATATTCACTCGGAGTGACTATCCCTCCAGATTCCCTAAATGACGTTGTGAAGGGTATGCGTATTCTAGTTGAAAATCCTCCTCAGCCCCTATGGCAGGAATATGAGTCCTCTGCATCTTGGGATCTCAATGCCCAAAAAATTCTTGAAGCAGCCAAATGTGTTGCAAGTTACTGAACAAGGGGCAACAAATTCCTAGATTTATGAATATTCCCGCCCCATCAGAATCTCGATATCTGCTCGAGAATCTGCGGACTGATTGCCTTCACTATCGCGGAGACCTTCCCTGTAAACCACATCGTGAATTTGGGGTCACATGCACATGCGATAAGCTCATTCCAGTGAAGCGTCGTGGTGTAATTATTAAGCTTGGAGCCGCTGGTGATGTGTTGAGAACTACACCACTTCTTCGAGCCTTGGATCCACTTGTATCAGGAACAAAGATTCTCTGGGTGACCCATCACCCTGAACTGCTTCCGAAGGAGGCTTGTGAAGCGGTAAAGTTTAATGCGGCAACTTTGGCAAGGCTGAGCGCAGAGGAATGGGATTTCTGCTGGAATCTGGACAAGGACGTTGATGCCTGTGCTGCTGCATTTCATGTGAATGCAAAAGAACAAGCTGGATATACACTCGTTAACGGGGTGCCTTATCCGATCGATGAGCGGGCCTGGCATAAATTTGCAACTGGTCTCGATAATCTCTACAGTAAGAACAACAGGCTAAATTATGTTCAGGAAATATTTGATATAGTCGGATTGCAGTACAGACGGGAGGAATATTGGCTGCGCGAACCTGCAAAAAAATCACATGAAATGGCAGAGACGCTTTTGCCTGGAAGCGGATGGGTGGGGTTGAACACTGGAGCCGGATGGCGCTGGCCAACTCGTATCTGGCCAGAGTCTCATTGGGTCACTTTGATTGAGTTACTGAAAAGAGAAGGTTTGAAACCAGTCATTCTGGGTGGTCCTGAGGAGATTGAATTAAATAACAGAATTGCTTCCGCAACAGGTTGTCTCTGGACGGGAGTTCATCCACTTGATGTTTTTTATGCAATAATTCATCGCTGTGGTACTCTTGTCTCTAGTGTAACTCAGGCCATGCATCTCGCAATAGCCGCCAAAACCCCTCTTGTCCTCTTCAACAATATTTTCAACGAATACGAGTTTGAACTCTATGGTCGCGGGGAAATTATTGGTCCACCCAAAAAGTGTGACTGCTTCTATGACCCCGCTTGCATAACGGGAAGAAATTGTATCAATGAAATTACACCTAAACAGACTTTAGAAGCTGTAATGCGATTTATTAGTATATAGATGTTAATTAAAAATAAAAATCGTGCAATTTAAAGTATTTATCGGAGGGGTTTTAGCCTTCATTTATAATAGGATTATGGGCGGCCTTCCGACCCGACGCCTTCGTCGCCTGTATTTAGAAGCGTGGCTGGGAAAGATTGGGGATAGAACCAGCGTTCAAACGGGATGTCGATTCTTGAACGGGCGCAAGGTTCACCTTGGAGATCGAAATGTGATTAATTTTGGATGTCTCCTTGATGGCAGAAAGTTTCATATTCGAACCGGGAGTGATGTCTCGATCGGTCCGGAAGCCTCTATTCTGACACTCGGCCACGATCCACAGTCCCCCGAATTTATTGACCGAGGAGGGGATGTGATCATCGGTGACCGAGTATGGATTGGATACGGTGCCTTGATATTGCCGGGAGTCACAATTGGAGAGGGAGCAGTGATAGGGGCAGGTGCCGTAGTGACATGCAATGTAGGAGCCTTTGAGATTGTTGCTGGAAATCCAGCTCGCAAGATTGGTGAGCGCACCAAAGTGTTAAAGTACCGATTGGAATATAATCCGCTGTTTTTGTAAGTGGACGGATGGGATTTTTATGCACTGGATCTGCTCACAAATCGGCGCCAGGGAGCATTATGCCATACCGAGGGTGCTTCATCGTGCCGGAAAACTGGAATGTCTTTACACCGACATCTGGGGTGGTGGGACCATGTGGCAGGCAATGGGGAGTTTTCTAGGGCGTTCCATGCTGACTTCCCGCTATAACAAGGAGTTGGCGAATGCCGAGGTAAAAAGCTTCGATCTAAGCACCCTCGTGGACAAAACCTTTGGTGGTGGAGCAGCAGGGAATCCCTATGATTGGTTTATAAGTGTTGGCTGCGATTTTGGACGTTCTGTTGAGGCTTCGCTGAAACGCCGCAAGAGCACAAATTGGCCGGAGACGATCTTCTTCGGATATGACACTGGTTTTTTGGAGCCGGCCCGATGGGCTCAAAAAAGGGGGGCAAAGACCGTCGTTTGCCAAATGGATCCCTCACGTTTTGAAGTGGAGTTGGTGAAAGAGGAGGAAAGGCTGTGGCCGGGTTGGGCAAGGAGGTCAGTCGATGTGCCGGAGTCGTATTTTAAGCGTCGTGAAGAGGAATGGAAGGCCGCCCACCTTCTCATGGTGAACTCGGAATGGAGCAGGCTGGCACTGATCCATCAGGGGGTTCCCGAGAAAAAAATGCTGGTCGTGCCACTCGCCTATGAAATTAACAAGAATTCCGAAGTCAGGAATCAGGAGTCAGGAAGGGGCCTTTCTAATCCAGAATTCCGAATCCAGAATCCTTTGAAAGTTCTTTTTCTAGGGCAGGTTATTCTTCGCAAGGGGATTCAATACCTGATTCAAGCAGCGCATTCCTTGCAGAATGATCCGGTTCATTTTGATGTGGTCGGACCGATTGGCATTTCCGAGGAGGCGCTCAAATCTGCTCCGAATAACATGACCTTTCATGGTGCCATAAGTCGAGACAAGGCCCCGGACTTTTTTTCTAATGCGGATATTTTCGTCCTGCCGACAATTTCTGATGGATTTGCTATCACTCAGATTGAGGCTATGGCCTATGGTCTTCCCGTGATCACAACATCCCATTGCGGGGAGGTCGTCAGCAATGGGGTGGACGGCCTGATTTGCGAAGCGCGTGACATCAATGAACTTGTAAATGCCATCAAGTCATTCCTGGAAATACCTGAACGCCTCTCTCTCATGCGTGAGGCGGCAAAACTTAAGGCCCTGCAATTCGGACTTACACAGCTTGGAGAAAACCTTGCTCTTGTGGAAGCGAGACTTGCAGAGCCCTCCTGTTAAGTAATCCCGAGATGAAAATCCTGATTCTTATTCAGTGCACCAATCTTGGTGGAATGGAACAGGCTACCCTTCCGCTTGTTCAGCAACTTCTTGGGAAGGGATTCGAGGTCGAAGTGCTTTCCTTGAATCCCGTCGGAGAAATGGGACGATTGCTGGAGAAAGAGGGGGTTCCGGTTCATGGATTCGAATATCGCGGGATTTTCGGCTGGAGAAGCTTTCCCGACGTGAGGAGTGCGTTGAGGATCTCCGATGCCGATTCCCTGATCATGGTGGGGCATAATCTCATGGCCATGCTTGCGCTGGGAAATCGTTGGCACGGGAGGAGAATCCTTTTTCTCCATTTTCATCATCATGGCGTGATGCCCCGGTTACTTTGGAAACTCATCTATTTCCTTGCCGGCATTCAATTCAAAGTCATCATTTTTCCCTCCGTATTTATTTCAGCGGAGGCGATTGATATCGCTCCCTGGATTCGCAGAAAGAGTCAGGTGCTCAGATCACCGATTCATTTGTTTGGAATAACCAGTGCATCGGACCGTCTTCAAGCCAGGAAGCGCCTCGGGCTTTCAGAAAAATGTAGCTATGTCGGAAATGCCGGCTGGTTGATCAAGCGAAAACGGTGGGATGTGTTTCTGGATGTGGCTGCCAGCGTGAGCGCAGAAGTTCCGGATGTACGGTTTTTGATCGCAGGGGATGGTCCGGAAAGGGAATCGCTTGAGAAGCGGGCGGATAATTTAGGGATTTCAGAGCGTATTCATTGGATGGGATGGCAGAAAAATCTGAACGACTTCTATCAATCCCTTGATGTACTCCTCTTCAATTCGGAATGGGATGCAATGGGGAGAACGCCGCTGGAGGCGATGGCACGTGGTATTCCAGTTGTGGCCTCCGTCCTCAATGGGGGACTCGGGGAAATCATCGATGATCCCTCCATCGGGATGCTACTTGGGAGTCATGATGTTTCCAGGCTTGCCTTGGAAATTGTCGCGATTCTGAATGATCCGGATCGTGCTCGCTCTTATGCCGTTTCCGGTTACAAAAGAATCGAAGAGGTAGGTTCTGCGAAAGCCCATGCGAATCAGGTGCTTTCGTTGCTTAGTCTGCCATTACCGACTTCTCCGGTTCCATGAATTTTGGCGCCCAATTGAAAGTGAAAGCCGTTGTTTTTCTCAACAACATCGTCCCCTATCACCACGCGCGCTGGAGGAGTTCTGCCGACTTCTTGTCTCACTGCGTACTTGCTGAGATCACAAATTGTGATGAGTTCAAAACGCTTGAAGTCGGACTAAAATCTGCCGGGGCTTACGACAGGGTGACGCTCTTTCCCGGCATGAAACTCGACGATATCTCCCAGGGACGACTTGCGGAGGCAGTCAGATGTCTCCTCGATCGGGAAATGCCAGATGTTATCTTTGTGAGCGGCTACTCATTTCACTACAACTGGATTGCCCTGGAATGGGGTCTCTCACATGGAGTGCCCATCGTGATCTGTTCGGAGAGTAATGAACATGATGAGCCAAGAAAGGCGTTGAAAGAGAGTATTAAACGGTTTTTTGTCAGTCGCTGTGCTGCGGGACTGGCGGGTGGAACTCCTCAGGCTGCCTATTTGGAAAAATTGGGAATTTCGCGCGAGCACCTCTGCACCGGCTATGATGTGGTGGACAACGGTTATTTTGAGTTGGAGAGTAAGAAAGCAAGAAGTGGAGGAAATGAGCTCCGTGCAAAATTGAAGCTGCCTGCACATTACTTCTTTGCCTGTGCCCGTTTCGGGAAAAAAAAGAACCTTCCCTTCCTGATTGAATCATATGCCGATTATCGAAGGAAATTCTGCGACTCTCACCGCGGTTTCCAGGAATCCATTCCGTGGGATTTGGTGATCGCCGGTGACGGAGAGGAACGCCGAGTGATTGAAAGGACAATCCGAGAGTGCGGTGTCGAGGAGTATGTGCATCTGATTGGCCCAAAAGGGTATGATGCATTACCTGTTTATTATGCTTTGGCGGAAACTTTTATTCATGCCAGTACCACTGAACAATGGGGGCTTGTGGTGAATGAGGCGATGGCTTGCGGCTTGCCCGTTCTTGTTTCGAGCCGCTGTGGATGTGTCCCCGATCTGCTCGAAGAGGGTAAGAATGGTTGGAGTTTTGATCCCGTCGATCAAGATCAGCTTTCCAGCTTGATGATGAAGATATCCAAAGATTCTGCCTTGATGAGGGGGATGAGCATGAAAAGCCGGGAGATCATTGCTAATTGGGGGGAATCAAGGTTCGCCAGCGGAGCAATTGCCGCTGTGGAGGCATCCCGGAATGCCTCTGTGCAAAAATTCGGTTTGATTGAGCGACTTATGTTCAAATTTATGACTTTGCGCTGAACGAGTAATTTTGCTGATGAAAACCCTCTGTGTGCTTGAATCCGTTTCCCGTAATGATGGCGGGATTTTTGAAGCGGAATGTGCCCTCCAGAAACATCTCTTCCAAGATGAGGGAGTGGAAGTGCAGGTGATAGGACTTGAAGATAAGTTTACCCGAGAGGATGCTCTACGCTGGATGCCTCTCATTCCGAAGGCGCTATTGGTAGTGGGGCCGCGAGCTTTGGGCTATTCCCGGGAATTTGGTGGAATTCTTGATCGAGAGGCTGACCTGCTCTATGCGGCCAGCCTATGGCGTTACCCGTCCTGGGCCGCACTTCGCTGGAAGGAGAGGACAGGAAAGCCAATGATCGTAGCGCCACATGGATCACTTGATGGCTGGGCGCTTCAACACTCCTATTTTCGCAAAAGGATTGCCGGACTGCTCTTCAAGGATCGTCAACTCAGTGCTGCCTCCTGTCTAAGAGCGCTCTCAGAGGCGGAGAGGGATTCCTTTCGGGCTTATGGACTCAAAAATTCCATTTGTGTGATTCCGAACGGCGTTGAACTACCGGAGTCAGTATCGAGCTCTCCAAGAGTCGGAAAACGGACGCTGCTCTTTTTAGGGAGAATTCATCCCAAGAAAGGTTTGGTGAACTGCTTGCGTGCCTTTGCCCGGAAGCAGAAGTTTCATGATTGGAGTTTTGTCATAGCAGGATGGGATCAGGGAGGGCACGAAGTGGAACTCAAGAAACTCTGCGAGGAGCTTGGCCTGCGAGTCGAGAGACGAGGGTCGAAGGTTGAGGATCACGCAAGTGCAGCCGAAGTCGTGTTTTGGGGACCTGCTTTTGGAGCCGAGAAAACCCAACTGTTTCGATCGGCGGATGCCTTTATTCTTCCTTCATTAAGTGAGGGATTGCCGATGGCCGTGCTCGAAGCATGGGCGCATGGACTGCCGGTTGTGATGACTCCGGAATGTAATTTTCCTGAGGGGTTCATGGATAAAGCCGCGATCCGAATCCATCCTGATGTGCAAAGTATCAGCGTGGGACTGGAGGATTTGTTCTCCATGCCGGATTCAGAGCTCCAGGGCATGGGGACACGGGGACGACAACTCGTGGAACAACGATTCAGTTGGAAGATTGTCGCCCATCAAATGAAACAGGTATATGATTGGTTGATCGGCGGGGGAGTTGAGCCTGAATGCGTGATCAAGTAAGCCAAAAAAGTTTTCCATGGATTCCTTAGCACTTCTGCCGCTTCCATTTTATCTCTGTGCCTTTGCCTTCCTGATCTTTAGCTGGCAGGCATGGCAGGGTCGCGACGCCGGATGGGGGGTTCCGATGCTGGCTGTGCTGGGTACCGTGGCCGCGTGGTATCTAGGCGATCCTCTCTATAACGGTTACAAGGAGTACCTTTCCAAGTTTGGTGTGGAGAGAATGAATGCCGCTTGGTGGGAGGTACTGATCTTTCTCGTCTCATTCAGAATATTGACGCCTGTCATGAACCGGAAGATCAATGGTGATCTTGTTTTTCAAGGGAGTTCCATCTTCCAGGCAATCCGATCCGGATTGATTGACACGGCAACATTTCAAAATCAGATCTCTCTTATCACAAGGCTTCTCTTGATCCCCTGGGTTCTCATGATGCTCTGGGCACTCGTTAGAACCGATTTTGATTACATGGGGCTCTTCTGTCCCTATCTGGTTGAAAAGGATGATCCTTGGTCGCGTGATCGAGTCGGTGCATCCAGCCTCGATTTCCTCCTGGCCTTTGCCGGGTATTTTCAAAGCATGTTAACCGCCTTGTTTGGTGTGCTTTTGGCACTGAGTAAACGTTTTCAGACGATGGTATTGGCGGCAGGTGTCTATCTGCTGGCAGTCCCTTTTTATATTTTTGACCGCACCAGAAATGTCATGTTGGCCGTCCTGTTACCCGGATTCATGATTTTTGTCACCATGCGTATGAGGGGAGGGATCGTTATTCGACTTGTCGTGATTGTTGCAGCATTTATGGCACTGGAAGGATGGATGAAATTCGTGATTGATAACCGCGATCTTGGAAGCATCAGCGAGGCCTTGAAATCGGGTGGGGATAAAAGCCTAGAGCTAAAAAACAGGAAACACTTGGGTTTCAACATGTTTGAGGAGTTGGGGTATATTAATATGTTTATTGATAAGGGGACCTATCAGGTGAACTGGGGAGCGCGATATTTTGCGGAGGCTGTCAATCCCATTCCCCGATTCATTTGGCCCGGGAAACCGCTGATCGGGATCGACTATGCGATTGCCCGTGGTATGGCTTACGGCAATCAGAGCTCCAGTTCAGGCGGGGTTGCCGCCTCCATTTCAACGGGAATGATCGGCCAGGGAGTAGTAAATTTTGGTACGTTTCTCGGTCCCATTGCCGCCGCCTTCTTGATGGCTGTCTGGGCAGCTATTCTGGCGCATCAGGATTATAAGGGGAGTGATATCTTTCATCTGCTCCTCTATGCCATCGGATTGGTGCTGACCTTCAATATGGGCCGCGATATCACGCTGCTGGTCATCTATCCCTTCATCTTTGGATGGTTGATGTTGAAGGCGTATAACCGTTACGTAAAGAAACCTGTATGAGGCTTGACCAATTCGATAATTCAGAGTTCTCCCGCGGAGCCTCTTCACTGAAGGAATTCCTCTGGTGGGTGGTGCGCTCCCTTTTCTTTGCTCCCTGGTTTCCCATTCCCTCTGCGGTGAAAGTGCTGGCCCTGCGTGCCTTTGGAGCCAATGTTGGTAAGGGCGTTATCATTCGTTCCAGAGTGAACGTTTCTTTCCCTTGGAATCTGTCGATCGGCGACCATGTGTGGATCGGCGACGAGGTGATGATCCTGAGCCTGGCACCAGTCACGATAGCCTCGCATGTCTGCATCTCGCAAAGAGCCTTTCTCTGTACAGGCTCGCATCGCTTTCAAAAAGAGAGTTTTGATCTTGTGACCAAACCGATCGCTATTGAAGAGGGATGCTGGGTGGCGGCAAATGTTTTCATTGCGCCTGGGGTGACTCTTGGCACCGGGACAATGTGCACTGCCGGTGCAGTGGTCTTGAAAAGTTCAGGTCCGAACATGGTGCTCTCGGGAAATCCAGCCGGTCCCAAATCCTAAAGCGATTCAGCCTCATTCAAGAGCAACCTTGCCCCTGCTGCCGCGCCATCTGGTTTACCGATTTTTTTTGCGTTTGACGTCCAGTTTTTCCAAGCTGAGGCGCCATGGGAGAATGCATACCGTACTGCTGAGGCGACGGCTTGCGGTGTGATGGCAGTGCATCCGCATTCTGCTGACTCAAGCAATTCGGCATTCCCTTCTTCCTGACCGGGGATGACCTGGCTCATGA
>Ga0302192_10000549_pt1 | contig 24146 bp, 21 predicted proteins | sample II_Bog_E3_2_FD_200230 | JGI IMG/M metagenome (GOLD analysis project Ga0302192, IMG submission 200230) | Peat permafrost microbial communities from Stordalen Mire near Abisko, Sweden - II_Bog_E3_2 | ecosystem: Environmental > Terrestrial > Soil > Wetlands > Peat | place: Sweden: Abisko...
GCGGACCTGGGCTGAGAAAATCCCCCTGCTAAAAACCCTTAGTGAGGAACCCGAAGTCATCGCCCACATCCCCGCCGGGGAACTCGAAGAAATCTGCGCCCCTCAGCGCCACTTCGCACATGTGGAGAGGAGACTCAGAGCTGTTGGGATTGAGGTGTAACAGACAAAAAGAGACCTCTACCCATTCACTTACTCTCAGCAAGCCGGCTTCCACTCTGTTTCAGAATGACCTGAGAGGAGGTTCTCATACCGAGCCAGGGTGAAAAGGTAGTCCGAGAGGCGGTTGAGAAAAATTCTTGAAAATTCGCTGATCTCTTCGGAATCCGCAGCCAGAATAAGTTCCCGCTCCGCACGGCGGCACACGGAGCGGGCAACATGGATCTGAGTTGCGGAGAGAGAGCCCCCCGGCAGGATGAAGGCGCGCAAAGGAGGCAGGAGTGTCGTCATGCGATCAATTTCCGATTCCAGAAACTGAATATGGGTTTCCAAGATGCGTGTTTTTTCGCCCTTCTCTCCCTTCTCTCCATTCGTGAGGGTGGCGGCAATGTCGCTACCGAGTTCGAAGATGAGGGATTGGAGAATCTTCAGAGCCTTGCCGATCTCCTGTGAGGGTGCAGAGGAGACAGCAACACCAAGATGAGAATTCATTTCATCCAGAGTGCCGCAGACCACCATGCGAGGGTGGGTTTTTTTTACCCGGCCACCGCAATAGAGACTCGTCTCTCCACGATCTCCGGTTTTCGTGTAGATTTTCATCGCCCGGCCACAATATGCATCGCAGCCGTCGGGTAGCGATCACCATGGAAAACACCGTCGGGGAAAGCTTGGTCGAGCAAGGCGAGATCTGCGGGACTCAGCCGGACATTCAACGCACCGAGATTTTCGGCAAGACGATCCCGCTTGCTGGTGCCAATGAGGGGGAAAACATCATCCCCCTGCGCCAATACCCAGGCGAGTGCAAGCTGGGCTGGGGTGCAGCCCTTAGCCACCGCGATGTCGGAAAGCGTCTCGACCAACATCAGGTTGGCCTGGAGATGCTGACCAGAATAGCGGGGGGTAAAGGCGCGAAAATCACCTTGCTCAAATTTTCCAAACAGCTTTCCAGTGAGGAGCCCCCGAGAGAGGGCGCCGTAAGCCACGATGCCGATGCCAAGCTCACGGGCGACCGCCAAGATCTCCTGCTCCACGAAACGGGTTGCCAGCGAATACTCGATCTCCAGTGCCGTGACCGGATGGACGGCATGGGCACGACGGATGATGTCAGGCTTCACCTCGGAGAGTCCGAGATATTTCACCTTCCCCTCTTTGATGAGCTGGGCAATGGCACCCACCGTATCCTCAATCGGGGTCTGGGGATCGAGTCGTGCTGGTTGGTAGATGTCGATATGATCAACCCCAAGCCGTCGGAGAGAGTAGGCACAGAAAGTTTTGACGGCTGCAGGACGGGAATCATGTCCAAGCCAGAGCCCCTTGGGATCCCGGAGAGCCCCAAATTTAACACTGAGCACGACCTCGTCACGTCGTCCGGAAATGGCACGTCCCACAAGCATCTCGTTATGGCCCATCCCGTAGAAATCCCCCGTATTGATCAGGTTGATTCCAGCATCAAGGGCCGCCTTGATTGTCGCCTCCCCCTCCGCATCATCCTTTCTGCTACTATGCGCGTAAATGTCCGAGATACCCATAGCACCAAAGCCGACTTCGGAGACGATCGGGCCATTCACACCGAGGGGATGAGTCTTCATGGGCCTGTAAGCGTGATACTCCAAGGGGTTACTCTGCAAGGAAGAAGAAGCTATTAGATATTTTTCTCGCTAGTGTCTCGACATGACGCTTGCGGGCAGATAAGTGATTTAGGCTTCGATTTCGTTCCATGGACACCGCCCTGATCCTCAACTTTCTAAACACCCCTTGGGTGTTCCTGATCTGGACGACTTTTCTTAAGTCTTTCATTCTGCTCAACCTCGTGCTGGGACTCGTCTCCCTTACCGTCTTTGCGGAACGCCGCGTGAGCGCCTTCATTCAAGACCGTGTCGGCCCCAACCGTGTTGGTCTCCCAATGACGCTACTAGGAGGTAAAAAGGACATTTTCCTCTGGGGTCTCGGTCAGATGATTGTCGATCCCCTGAAACTCCTCCTAAAAGAGAACTTTCAGCCTGGATCCGTAAACGGCTTCTATTACTGGCTCGCACCGAAGCTGGTGATGATCCCTCCTGTCCTCGTTCTGGCCGTGCTTCCCTTCGGCAGTTCGCTTTTCGGTGTCCAGATGACCATTGCCGACCTTAATGTCGGCGTTCTCTATATTTTCGCCATTTCCTCATTGAGCGTCTATGGCATCACCTTGGCGGGCTGGGCATCGAATTCGAAGTTCCCCTTCCTTGGCGGCATTCGATCCTCCTCACAGATGATCTCCTACGAGCTCTCGCTCGGTCTATCGGTCGTGCCGATTTTCATGATCTGCGGCTCGCTCAATCTGAATGAGATTGTCGATTGGCAGGTAAAGAACGGCTGGCTGGTGGCGCCTTTCTGGCCAAAAGGATTCTCCGTTGATCTTCTGCTCCACCACCCCGCAGCAGTACTCTCCACCTTCCATGCTGGACTCAGCCTCCAGCGAATTGCTCTCTGGATTCCCCTGTTAATCTCGTTTGTCATCTTCTTGGTTTCGATCTTTGCCGAAACGAACCGACTCCCTTTCGATCTTCCCGAGGCCGAACAGGAACTCGTCGGCGGCTATCACACCGAGTATGCCTCGATGAATTTCGCCCTCTTTTTCCTCGGTGAATACGCGGCAATGCTCGCCGGATCGGGAGCCATTGTCTCTCTCTTCCTTGGCGGCTGGAGTCTTCCGTTCATCCCTGATGGTTCTCACGGTGCACTCTGGGGACTGGTGAATATTCTGATCTTCTTTGCCAAGGTTTCACTCCTCCTTCTTTTCTTCATCTGGATCCGCTGGACACTCCCCCGTTTCCGCTATGATCAGCTGATGAAGCTGGGCTGGCTCGGTTTCTTCCCGATCGCCCTGGCGAATATTTTCATCACCGCCCTGATCCTCGCCTACATTAAATAACCAATACAATGGCACTCATCGTCAATCGCCCCAAACTTTCTCTGGCAGAACGATGCTATCTGCCGTCCATCCTCGCAGGTCTGGCCATTACCTGGAATCACCTCAAACGGGCGATTTTCAACAAGGGAATCGTCACGATGCAATATCCTGAGGAGAAGTGGGATGCCAATCTCCCCGAATGGTATCGTGGGGCCCCGACACTTGTCTCCGACGAGCATGGAAAGGATCGCTGTGTGGCTTGTCAGCTCTGCGAATTCATCTGTCCCCCGCGTGCCATCACTATCAAACCGATGGAGATCCCGCGTGACGACAAATGGAGCAAGGTGGAGAAGCGTCCCGAGGAGTTCGACATCGACATGACCCGATGCATCTACTGCGGACTCTGTGAGGAGGTCTGTCCGGAACAGGCGATTTACCTCCGGAAGGATTACTCGATCACAGGTTTGAGCCGCGCGGAGATGATTCACGACAAGGAGACTCTCTACAAACTGGGCGGCGTCCGCACCGGCCTTGTCTTCAAATGGAACGAGCTGAAATAGACTTCCTCATCCACCGACTTTTCCTCTCCTAGCCTCCATTCACCATGCTCACAGCCGCTTTCTGGTTCTTTGCCACACTGATGATCGCCTTCGGCGTCAGTGTCGTCCTTCTGCGCAATCCCATCTCCTGCGCCATGTGCCTGGTAATGTCCTTCATCGCTCTCGCGGCCCTCTTCATCACACTTGATGCAACTTTCATCGGCATCATTCAGATTCTCGTCTATGCGGGTGCCGTGATGGTTCTCTTCCTCTTCATTATCATGTTGCTGGATCTGCGCACCGAAGAAAGCCGCCGCCTAAATGTCGGTGCCACAGTCGGCGGAGTGCTTGTCGTCAGTGGATTCATCACGTTCCTGGTCAAAGTCGTTACCTCGGATCCCTCGTTCGCCCAGAAACTTCCCCCGCTTGCCAATCCCCAGATTCCCGATGTGAAGCTGATCGGCATGACACTCTTCCATACCTTTTGGCTCCCCTTTGAAGTCATCGGCGCCCTGCTTCTCGTAGCCACCGTAGGTGTCATTGTCCTGAGTAAAAAATCCCTCCGATAAAGCATCATGCCGACACTCGCCAACTATCTCATCGCAAGCGGGCTTCTTTTCGCCGTCGGACTCGGCGGAGTCATGTTGCGTCGTAGCATTATCGTGATATTCATGAGTCTGGAAATGATGCTGAGCGCGGCGAATCTCTCCCTCGTCGCCTTCTCCCGTTACGGACTGATCAACGGCCATCAGAACTATGACGCGCAGATCCTGGTGTTTTTCATCATCACTGTGGCCGCCGCCGAAGTTGCCGTTGGGCTTGCGATCATCGTTTCACTCTACCGCGCCCGCCAGACAACCCATGTCGAGGATCTCGACACGCTGAAATTCTAACCTTTTACCAATGCACCTCAGCCTCATTGCCTGGATCACCCTAATCGTTCCCCTCGTCGCGGCGGCACTCATCCTGCTGGTGACGCGCACGAACAAGCCGCTTGCGGCTGGTCTCGCCATTCTTTCTTCTCTGTTGGTTTTCATCGGTGCCTGGATACTTTTCCTTGGGCACACAGATGCCGATTATCTGGGGTTCAACTGGATCGATCTCGGAAAGAATTTTTCCATTCCCTTCGGACTGGCAATTGAACCGCTCAGTCGCACCATGCTTGTGATTGTGGCCTCCATCGCCCCACTCGTCTTCATCTTCTCTCTTGGTTATATGAAGGATGAGGAGGGCTACTGGCGGTATTTCGCGGGTCTTGCTCTCTTCCTGTTCTCGATGCTTGGCATCGTCATGGCGGACAATTTGGTGATGATCTACATCTTCTGGGAACTTGTCGGCGTAAGTTCCTATATCCTGATCGGTCACTATTTCCGCAAGGACTCGGCCGCGGATGCTGCCAAGCAGGCTTTCCTGGTGAACCGAATCGGTGACTTCGGGTTCATGCTGGGCATCCTGTTCATCTGGCTCGCCACCCATAGCATCACCTTCTCCGCCATTAATTCATCCGCCAGTAACCTCTCCAATCTTGGTCTCGCCATTGGTGTTGTCCTGATCTTCTGCGGAACGGTCGGAAAATCGGCCCAGTTCCCTCTTCACGTCTGGCTTCCCAACTCCATGGAAGGTCCGACCCCCGTCTCCTCCCTCCTGCACGCAGCCACCATGGTGGCTGCAGGCGTCTATCTCCTCACCCGTATTTTTCCTCTGCTTGCAGCATCTCCCGATGCCTCCGAGATTGTGGTCTGGATCGGTGCCATCACGGCGCTCGGAGCCGGTTTTCTTGCAATCGGACAGGATGACATCAAAGGCATCCTTGCTTATTCCACTATTTCACAGCTCGGATACATGGTTGCCGGGGCAGGACTCGCCGTCTCTGCGGCGCTGCCGATGTTCCACCTTTTCACCCACGCCTTCTTCAAGTGTCTCCTCTTCTTGAGCGCCGGTTCTGTCATCCTCGGCATGCACCACGAGCAGAATATCTGGAAGATGGGCGGACTCAAAAATAAAATGCCCCTGACTTTCCTCGCCTACATGGCCGGGATGTTGGCCCTCTCGGGATGTCCGGGACTGAGCGGATCTTTCAGTAAGGATCTGATTATGGCCCATGCTTGGGAGCATCATCAGGCGATCTTCTGGGTGCTAGTTGCAGGTGCCGCGCTGACTCCGTTCTACATGGCCCGTCAGGCCTCGGTGGTCTTCTTTGGATCTCCCCGCTCGGAACACGCCAAGCACGCCCACGAGTCGCCCCTAGTGATGGTGCTGCCCCTCTTTCTGCTGGCGCTTCCCGCGATTGGTGCCGGATGGCCCTTCTTTAAACACATCTTCTTCCCTGAAACGATAGGCACGCTTGAGGAACCGGATCATCTTCCACATTTTGTGGAGTTGATCTTCCTGGGAGCTTTTGTGCTTGGTATCGCACTGGCCTTTGCCCTCTATCGCAATCCCGCCAAGGACCCTCTCCGCATCCCTCTCCTCACCAATCGCTTCTACATCGACGCCATCTATGACTGGGCGGTGGCGAATATTCAGGGTGGTTTTGCCCGCGTCTGTTCCTTCTTTGACCGCTGGTTCATCAATGGAATCCTTGTTCAGGGAAGTGCCTCCGCAATCTGGTTCCTCGGCTTCTGCTTGCGCTTTCTTCAGGTCGGCAATCTTCAAGCCTACGCCTTCTTCTTCGGAGCGGGTGTCCTCGGCCTAATTTATGTGCTCTTCACCGTTCATTAACTAAGCACCTTTCATGAGTCCTCTTCTTCTGCTGATTCTACTGCCGCTGTTCGCCTCCCTCTTTATTGCCGTGGGGGCCAATGCGCGCCGCACCGCGCTCGGCGCAGCGTTCCTTAACCTAATTCTCTCCATCTTTCTCTTTGCCCGCTATGATCTCCATGCGGGAGGATGGCAGTTTGTCTCGGAATGGCATGTCGTTCCCCGTCTTGGCATCAATTTGATTCTCGGTGCGGATGGACTCACCCTGTGCATGCTCCTGCTCTCCACCCTCGTCACCTTTTCAGCACTTTGGGTTGCTCCTAAAATCGAAAAACAGGAAGGCCTCTACTATATTGCTCTGCTTTTCATTTCAGCGGGAGTCATCGGTGCCTTCTCCTCTCTCGATGTGCTCTTCCTCTATTCCTTCCACGAACTTGCCCTCATCCCGACTTTCCTGTTGATCGGCATCTGGGGTTCGGGTGATCGTCAGGCTGCTGCCTGGAAAGCAACGATTTATCTCGGCACGGGAAGCTTTGTCCTTTTGATCGGTCTGTTGGCCCTCTACATCAGCATGCCGGCCGGCGTGCGCACCTTTGACCTGCGCCAGATGACTGATCTTGCAGCGACCGGACACTGGAATACCAGCAGTCCGGTGATCTATCTGCTCCTGTTGATCGGATTCGGCACGCTGGTCTCTCTCTTCCCTTTTCACTCCTGGGCACCTCCCGCCTATGCCTCCGCCCCCGCACCGGCGGCGATGCTGCATGCAGGTGTCCTCAAGAAATTCGGCCTCTACGGCCTCATCCGCATCGCCCTGCCACTCTTTCCACCAGCGGTGCATGATTTTTTCAATCCGTTGCTTCTCATTCTCATCATTGGAAATATCGGGTATATCGGCTATGTCACCGTCGCCCAGAAGCGCCTCGACTGGACGATCGGCTATTCCAGTGTGATGCACATGGGTTATATTTTCCTCGGACTTGCGGCCTTTAGTCCGTTGGCAATTCACGGTCTTTTGGGACTTAACGGCGCGGCCCTTCTGATGTTCGCCCACGGTCTCTCGGTAGCAGCCGCCTTTGCCCTCTGCGGCGAAATCCGCCAGCGCACCGGCACACTCGATTACGCGGAACTCGGTGGTCTGGCCAAGTCAGTTCCCGTGTTAGGACTCCTGTTTGGGTTTGTCGCGATGGCTTCTGTCGGGCTTCCCGGATTCGCGAACTTTGCCGGAGAAATCCTGGTATTCTTCGGAGCTACTGCGGCTCTTCCCTCAACTGGCTATCTGATGATGATCACCATCATCATTGGTGTCTGGGGTGTCGTCGTCTCCGCGATCTACATGCTCCGCGCCTATCGTAATATCTTCTGGGGCCCCATTGCCGCGCGTTGGGAGTCGCTCGCCGACATCAGCCCGACTGCCCTTTACAGTGTGGTTCTGCTTCTCATCCCGCTGATGATCGCGGGCTTTTACCCACAATTCATCCTGAAGATGGTGGCTACCCTGCTCCCGCAATAACGACCGACTTATCCTGTGAATACTCTTCTCCTTGAATTTTCCGTTGTCGCCCTTGGGGTTCTGCTTTTGCTAGTCGATGCCTTTAGCGATCGTACCAATAAGAATTATATTTCCTATTTCGGTGCTCTTGGACTCGCCGGGGTGCTTGCGCTGAGTTTCCTGCCCCAGATCAATCCTCTGGCTAACGGACCGACAGCAGCCTTCATCTCCATCGATCCTGGCTCGACTTTCTTCGTCCGCTTCCTGCTGATCGCAACAATCATCGTGGTATTGATGACCCCCTCGTTTGTTCCTGTGCTCGAGCGTTATGTTCCTGCGGAGCGCAAGGGTGGAGGAGTGGCTGAGTTCGCCATCCTGCCGATTTTCTCCTGTGCAGGCCTGATGTGGATGGTTCGTTCCGTTGATTTCATCATGATTTTCGTGGCGTTGGAACTCGCCACGATCACCCTGTATATTCTGGTTACCTACCTGCGTCAGAATCAATCCTCCCTCGAGGCAGGCACAAAGTATCTGATCCTCGGTGCTCTCTCGACTGGTTTTCTGGTCTATGGAATCAGCTGGATTTTCGGCGTCACTGGAACGACCAACCTGGCGCTTCTCCCTCAGGCCATTGCCTCACTCCCATCGAATGCGTTACTGCCGCTGCTCTTCGGCATTGCCCTCATCTTTGTTGCTCTGAGCTTCAAGATCGCCGCCTTCCCTTTCCAATTCTGGGTTCCTGATGTGTACCAGGGCGCGCCGACTCCCGTTACCGCCTACCTCTCCGTGGCTTCCAAAGCCGCGGGATTTGTTGTCCTGATCCGCCTCGTTCATGCTCTTCTTCAGGTACCCATTCTGGCTCCGAAGATCATGACTGTCATCGTGCTGCTAACCGCCCTGACTCTCATTTTTGGTAATTTCTCAGCTCTCCCGCAGACCAACTTCAAGCGACTGCTTGGTTACTCCAGCATCGCTCATGCCGGCTATCTTCTAATGGGAGTAGCCAGCATCGGCTCCCTGATGGCCATTCCCGCCATCGGATTTTACTTTGCCGGTTATCTTGCCATGACATTGCTTGCCTTCCTCGTCTTGCTCGTTGTTGCTGAGAACACCGGCGGCGATGAGATCTCCCGATTCAATGGTCTCTCCAAGCGCTCCCCACTTCTTGCAGGTGCAATGCTCCTCTCCATGGCCTCGCTTGCCGGCATCCCTTTCACCGCAGGCTTCATCGGCAAGTTGTTGATTTTTTACGTAGCCATCAAGGAAGGACACTTTGGTCTGGTGGTTCTCGGTTGTGTGACGGTCGCTTCTGGATTCTATTACTACTTCAAGGTTGTGCGTGCCATGTACTGGCAGCAGCCCACTGAATCCACCGCTATCCCGGTTTCCTTGACGGTCAAGTTGCTGATCGCCGTCCTTGGCGCGGGCATTCTGGCACTCGGCATCTATCCGACTCCTGTGCTGGCGGCACTCCGCTAATTGAGCGGGGTGATGATCCCCGACTGCCGTGAGCAAAATTGATCTCTTGCTTCTGCGGGGATTTCGCCGTTTTGAAACCCTTCGCTACGAACCCGGCCCAGGGCTAAATTTCATCACCGGAGCCAACGCACAGGGGAAAACCTCCATTCTGGAAGCTGCCTGCGTCCTCCTGAGACTCCGCTCGCCAAGAACACTCAATCTGGCTGAGATGGTACGCTTCGGCGGGGAGGCCTTTGCTGTGGAGGGAGTCGTTAACCAAACGCGCCTTTGCCTAACCTGCACTCCCCCCGCCCGCTCCCTGAAACTGGATGGAGTCGTCCAATCAAGCACCTCCGATTATCTGACCAAGGGAAAAATCGTCTGGTTTGGGAACGAAGACCTGACCCTGGTCAACGGCTCGGCGGATCGACGTCGGAAACTGCTCGATAGTGCCGGACTGCAATTACCCGCCACCAATTACGGACGGGATCTCAAAAACTATGACCGCGCTCTGCGTTCCCGCAATCTCCTCCTCAGGGAAGGAAAACCGCGCCGCGAAATCGAGGCGTATGACATTCCTCTGGCGGAGAACGGCGAGAGGATTATGCACGCCCGCGCTGCCTTGGCAGCCACCCTCGCTCCCCTGGCTGCCGCTGCCTGCGATCGTATTTCCGGAGAGAGCCTCTCACTCCAGTATCAGCCCGGAGCCGATATCCCGATGCTGGAAGCACTCATTTCAAGCAGGGAGGAGGAAATACGCCTACGCCAGACGCGGCTCGGTCCACAGAGGGATGATCTGATCCTGCATCTCAATGGAATCCCGGCTGGAACCTTTGCCTCCGAAGGTCAACGCCGTACAATCGCCATAGCCCTAAAACTCGCCGTGGCTGAGTTTTTGCATCAGGAAACCAGTCAGCCTCCACTCCTGCTTCTGGATGATATCTTCGGAGAGCTCGATCCCTCACGACGCGATGCCCTGCTGCACGGGATACCCGCAGGTTCTCAGGCATTCCTTTCCACCACTGACCTTTCAGGGATTACCCTCCCTTCAGGGGCTGCCACTCAGATACTTCATCAGGGGATTCTCACTTCCTGACAAGAGACGGTCTTGCGTGCGCGTTTCTCTCCGCTATCTTGGTGACCGATGCGCAGAACTTTCCTTTATTTCAGACGCACTGTTGTCGGCTTTTTTGTGGCGATGAGTTGTTTTATCACCGCTCTCTCAGCCCAGAATGTTGCTTCTCCGTTATCTACTCCCTCGGCCTCTATCACAGCGCCGACCAATCCTCTCTCGTTGATGGATGGCAAGAGCTCGCAACCCGAGACACTAGCCAAGCTTCTTACTGCCGGTGGCGTGGTGATGCTCCCCCTCGTTGCCCTCTCCGTGATCACACTCGCCCTGATCCTGATTTATTTCGCTGCTCTTCGGCGCGGTGCTGTCGCCGGATCCCGCTTCATGAGCACAGCGGAAACACTCCTAAGCAAAGGGGATCTGATGGGTGCACTTGCCATTGCCAACCGGCACCGTGACACGGTGGCTGGCATTCTCTCGCGAACATTGGAATTTCTGGCCCGCAACCCCAAGGCCTCCGATGATCAGATTCGCGAGATCGCCCAGACCGAGGGCAACCGCGAGGCTGCCACTCTCAATCAGCGAGTTGCGTGGCTGGCGGACATCGCCACTATCGCCCCAATGCTGGGGTTGCTCGGCACGGTATTCGGCATGATCCGCTCCTTCAGCGTGATGGCCAATGATGTAGCAGCCTCCCGCCCAATGCTACTGGCGGAAGGTGTCGCCCAAGCACTTGTTGCAACTGCGGCAGGTCTGGCAGTAGGCATTCCCGCGATGGCCGCCTACGCTTACTTCAGGGGAAAAGTACAGGGCATGATTTCCGAAATGGAAGGAGCCACTTCCCTGCTATTGACGAAGCTCGTGATTGCTCGAAAAGAGAATTCCCGATTCTAATTTTAAACAACGACGCACCCTTGCCGTGAATTTCCGCACGAGCACACAACCCGAACCAAGGGGTTTTCTGATCGCCCCGATGGTCGATATCCTGCTGGTTCTGCTAGGGTTTTTCATGCTGACCTGGAGTTTCTCCAGGCAGGAACGTGAACTGGATGTCCAGATGCCATCGGCCGGCGAGGCCAAAGAACAGCGTCGCTCTGTCGGTGAAGTCATCGTAAACGTGAAAGCCGACGGCACACTTGTCATGAATCGCCGGACCATGAGCCCGGACGAACTCTTAACCGCCTTGACCAGGGTGGCCCAGCTCTATCCGGATCAGGCGGTGGTGCTGCGAGGAGACCAACGGGTTGATTACGGGCACATCGTCCAGACACTTGATCTTTGCCGTCGTGCCAACATTTGGAATGTCGCCTTTGCCACGGCAAGCATCCCATCCTCGGATATTCCCCCGGCCGGAACACCCACCGTACCGTGAGAATTTCCAAAAGCGCCTCCTTAATTTCTTTAATCGCCATTCTTTTGGATGCGCAGGGCACTTCTACGCTGAAGGCACAGTCGGCACTCTCCTCCACAGATGGAGAACCTGAAGTGCGGAGGGCATTGCCTGCAAATGCCCCGTTTGCCAGCCCGACTCCGGTTCCGGTCATGAAGGCGTTGCCGGTTGGTACCCCTGCATCCGATCCGAGTGTCACCTCGTTTACCACAGCTCCCACCCCGCCGCCATCGTCCGTAACGGTTCCGAGTGCGACACCCGCTTCCACCCCATTCGCACCCTATCAATCCTCGGTGCCCCCATCTGATCCCGATGGTAGTATTCGTTTCGCTCCATCAACGGCAGCCGATCCGGCAGCCCTGGCTGCAGCACAGCTTCAAGTGGCCGACGGCTTCTATACCCGTAAGCAGACCGAAGAGGCTGTTCCCGAGTATGAGAAATTTCTCATCATGAGTTCCAAGGACTCACCCGGAAGGGAGGGAGCCCTCTATCATCTGGCGGAGTGCCAACGACTCATGGGAAGCATGACGGCAGCGGAATCGACCTTGCAACGCCTGATCGGGGAAAATCCTTCCAGTCAGTACAAAGCCGCCGCCGAGTTTCGCCTTGGAGAAATCAATGAAACCAATGGAAATCTCCTCGCCGCTTCCGACCACTTCGCCCAATCGGCCAGCAATGCCAAGGATGACTCTATCGTGCAGACGGCTCATTTCCGGGAGGCACTCTGCTTGGAAAAATCAGGACGGAAAGATCAGGCTCGGGCTCTCTTTGAAATTCTTGCCAAGACGCCTGCGACCAACTCCTACCGCATCCCATCGCTGCTTCACCTGGCAAACGCAGAGCAGGAGGCTGGCAATAAGGAGGCCGCTCTTTCCTGGTATGATCAGGTTCTTTTGTCGAAGGCCACCGGCGAGATCCTCGCTGAAGCGGCAGTCAAATCGGCCCTGATTCAGTCGGATCTCGGCAAGAATGCGGAGGCTAGAACTCTTTTTGAAAAAGTCGCTGTCTCCAAGGATGCTGGCGGCTGGCAGTCGGTCGCAGCCCTCGGTGCCCTTCGACTCGCCTCGCAGTCCGGGGATGAAACCGCCGTGCTTAAAGTGGCGGACATCGCCCTGACCGGAAATGCCGACAACAGGCCCGAGATACTTCTTTCACAGGCAAATGCTCTCCGCAAGCTTGGGAAGAACGCGCAGGCTCTGCAAATCTACGAGGCTATTATGAGGGATTATACCGGAAGCAAGACTGCCTCACTGGCCTTGTTTCAGAGATTGCTGGTTCTTCATGCCACCCATTCCGAGTCACTCCTTGGTGAGATAGATCGTTACCTGCTTGCAACTTCGGATCCTTCCGACAAGGCGCGGGCGCAGCTTCTTAAAGCGGAGGAAACCTTGCGCCTTGGCAAGTACAAGGAGGCTGCCGATCTCTACCATCAGCTCGACACATCGGCCCTTCCTGCCTCTTCAAAAACCGAGATTCTGTACAAGGAGGCCTGGGCACTCACACAAACTGCCGATCAGGCGGCGGCGATCGCAGCGCTAACCCAATTTCTGGAGGCCTATCCCAAGGATGAGCGGGCGGCAACGGCGCTGGCGCAACGAGGATTGCTCAAACAGCAAACAAAAGATCTCAGTGGAGCCGTTATTGATTTTTCCCAACTGGAAAAGGAATACCCCAAGGCCCCCGAGCGGGAACTGGCGATTCAGCAAAAGGCCCTTCTGCTCGGTCAGCAGCAGGACAACAAGGGCATGGTGGATGCTTTCACCCTCTTACTTCATGACTATCCCAAGAGTTCGGCTGCTCCCCAAGCTCATTACTGGCTAGGTTGGGCCGCGATGGAAAACAAGGATTACGCGACGGCAGTCACGGAGTTTTCCAAGGCACGACTCGGTGATCCCAAGCAGTTCGGGCAGCGTGCGGGAATACGCCTCCTGCTCGCCGATTACTACCTGAATCAACCCGAAGATGCAGCACGCGAAGCGGCGGCACTCCCCCCTTCTATGATTCCGCCTGAAATCGGTCGCTGGCTCGGTATGAAGTCCATGGAGGCCGGCAACCCGGCCAAGGCTGAAAAATTCCTGATACCGCTGATTGCCCGGGGTTTGCCAGGTGCCTCCGATGCAGAGATCCAGGGAACTCTTGCCTCCGCCCTGATCGCCCAAGGGAAATACAAGGAGGCGCAGCTTCCATCATCGATCTGTCTGAGGCTGGCCCACGATCCTGCTTCCAGGGCTCAGGCACTGCTTGTCGCAGCTTCCATTCAACGCTCCCTGAAAAATCTCCCGCAGGCTTCCTCCATGATCGATGAGGCGCTGCTGCTGCAGCCAGAAGGACCGATTAATGCACAGGCCAGAATCCTGAGCGGCGACCTGCTAAGCGCGCAGCAGGATTATACGGGGGCAGCCAAAGCGTATATCACGGTGGCTGTTCTCTCCGACGACCCCGTGCAGACGCCCAGGGCACTGATCAAGGCAATTGACGCATACCGCCATGCCGGCAATATCACGGAAGCCGATAAAACGATCGCCGAACTGCAAAAACGCTTTCCGAATATCCCTGTGCCTCCAAAATCCAAACAATGAAATCTCTTGCCCTGGGTTTTCTGTCGCTACTCCTCGCGCACCTTCCCGCTCTGGCAACGGATATTCTGCCACCGGTACAAACCGCCAGCGCGACACCGACCCCGTCTGCCACAGCAACCCCTGCAACTTCTCCATCGATCAGTTCTTCGACGACTCTGATTCCCCGTGAGATTCCTGAAATTCACGCCACCATGCTGCTTCCCAAAGAGTGGACCCTCCTTCCGGGAAAGTTACTCGAAGGGGATGTTCTGTTGGCAACCAGAGAAAAAATTACCTCTGAATCCGACCCATGGGCCACAGGTCTTAGCATGACCATCGATCGCAACGGGGCCAAAGACTCCGGACAGAAGGCCAGTGACTACGCTCTCGCACTCGCCCATCAAGCCAGCGATAAAGCAGGCGATGAGGCCTCCCCAATTACGGAGTCACAAGCAGGACCGTTTCATAGGATACGCTTTGAATTCCCTGTCGCCGGGGACCAACCCCTCCTGGTGACCGAGGTGCTAGAGGCCAATGACAGCACCGGCACACTGACGGTCATTCTCTGGCAATCCCCGAAGGAAGAGGCGGCGAAGCTCCACGATCTCAGGGAGGAAATCCTCGCCGGCATCAAACTCGATCCGACGCAGTAACCCCATGATTCGCCCCTACAAACGTCCGGGAAATCTCCTCGGTTTTCTTCTGTTTCTCCTCCTGCTTGGTCTCGCTGTCGGAACGCTTTCTTTCTGGCGAATGATGCGTCCCAAACCGCAGGAGGCACCCGGAGCAGTCTATCATGGGGGCAGCATCTCCCAACCTGTCGAGAGAGACTACACGGACTCGGACAAGTCGTTGGAATCCATCGATAGGGAATTCACAAGCCTTGTGGAACGCGTGATTCCCTCTGTTGTCAGCATCACCACCACGGCGGCTCCCGATCGCGAGGCATTAGTTCGACAGTTTTTCGGCATTGGAGGTCGAGGTGTTGCTCAGACAAGCAAAATGGGCTCAGGGATGATCGTCTCCCCCGATGGGCACATCGTGACCAATTGGCACGTCGTCAACGGGGCAACCGAAGTCTCCGTACAACTTAACGATGGGCGCATGCTCCCAGCCCAAATTGCGGGAGTGGATCAACGTTCCGACATCGCCGTGCTCAAGATTGACGCCGCAGGACTGACTCCGATTGATTTTGGTGATTCCGAACAGGTCAGGGTTGGACAGATGGTTTTTGCCGTGGGCAATCCCTTTGGACTTCAGGAGACCGTGACCCAGGGAATCATCAGTGCCAAAGGTCGTCGCACGACGAGTGAGGCGGCCAATGAGTTCTTCCAGACCAGCACGACCATCAACCCAGGCAACTCAGGTGGTCCCCTCATCGACATTCACGGCAAGGTGATCGGGATCAATAATTTTATCATCAGCAGCAGCGGAGGCTCTGAAGGTATTGGCTTCGCGATTCCTTCAAATGTGGCCCGCAAGGTCTACGAGGATATCGTCCAACGGGGGCGGGTGATTCATCCATGGTTGGGCGTCATCATGCGTCCTCTAACCACCTCACTGGCCCAGCAACTCAAACTCCCCGATGCGCATGGGGCACTCATTGCAGCCACTCAGGCCAACTCTCCCGCCGAACGGAGCGGCTTACAGGGGGGGGATGTGATTCTTTCCTTTAACGGACGACCGATCCGAGATGGTACGGATCTTCGCAATCGTGTCGCGGAGGCCCAGGTTGGGACTCCGGTAAAATTTGGTCTCCTGCGCGCAGGTCAACCTCTTGAACTCAATGTGCTGATGGAAGAGGAACCAGCAAACTGATTCTTTGTTCCTTTTAACTCGATACCGGCAGTATACCGACATTCGATGGACACATTTTTCAAATAAAGTTGACTATCATTCAACTTTGTTGAATGTGAACTTGAAGTGACAACCCTTCCCAAAAGAATTGGTAGTAGTATCCGTAAAATCCGCCTCTCCCAGCGACGCACACAGGAGGATGTTGCCGGCTGTGCGGGATTCACCAAGAGTCTTCTTTCCAAAATAGAATCAGGAAAAGTAACTCCTCCCGTTGCAACCTTGATAGGTATTGCTTCAGCGCTCGGCACGACACTCTCCACCCTTGTTGAGGAGAAAAATCATCGGGGAGTCGTTACCGGTACGGCGGAAGAAGTAAAGCAGGGGCTATCCTTGACCGAGCAGGGCTACTGGATTTATCCCTTCGCCTCAAGGCATCAGGGGAAAAAAATGCAACCGATGTTCATAGTGGCCAACCGTGGGGAGGTGAAAGAACACCACTTCAAACACGAGGGTGAGGAGTTTATCTATCTGCTGGAAGGGGCCCTGTGGGTTGAAGTCGGCCAGGAAAGGCATCGACTCGCCGCGGGTGGTTCGATCTATTTTGAATCACACGAACCGCATCAGATCATTCCCATCACCAAAATCGTCAAATACCTCAACATCTTCCTCTAAAAAACTCAGATTAACCCCTCCAGAACATGACAGCACTCTCACGTAGAAAATTTCTAAAACTCGCCGCAAGTGGTGCGGCGGGAGTTTTCTTTCTGATGCAAAGCCGCCTTCGGGCACAACTGCCACCCACGCCCCCGGGACCGCTTCAGCCATGGGTTCCGCTTGATGCATCCAATACTCCGATCGGCAACCCTCGTGGTATTTTCCCCGGCAGGGTGACTTTTGCCCGTGATCCCAGCGCGGCACTCTGGGATGGAAAAACAGGGCGTTGGTGGGATCCGGCGAACATCAACGAGGAGGCTCTGCAGGGAATGTTTTCCAAGTCCTTACGCGGGCTTACAGGGACTGCCAGCGATGCCGATGCCTGGAAAAAGTTGTTTACTTCCTATAACAGCACGCATGCCCGGGGCGACTCTGGATGGAAGGCGGGCGAAACGATTGCCGTGAAGATCAATGTCAATAATACCCTCAAGTACGATGATCAGAAGAATCACATTGATCAATCACCGCAGGCGACACGGGCGCTTCTCCGTCAGCTAACCGGTCCCGGAGGTATCTCGCAGAAGGACATTCTGATTTATGACGCAAGCGTAGGGTGGAGAGTGCGCGCACTTCCCGACCGCATTTACGCCCCTCTTCATGCGGAGTTTCCGGAAGTGCGTTGGATGGACGGCCAGGGACTCAACGGACGAGAGAAGGCCGATTGGGTGGACGGTTCCATTTCCTACACATCACCGGAAACCGAATTGGGTTCCATGCTCCCGAAGCAGATCATCGATGCCACCTATCTCATCAACTTCGCCCTGTTCAAGGGGCATGAGATGTCCGGGGTGACGCTGTGTGGCAAAAACCATTTCGGATCGATCAAATTTCCACAAAAGGATCACCCAAAGTATGTCACCCCGATGAACCGTCCTCCCGACAGTTATTCGGCCTATGTCGACCTTATGGGATGTCCCAATCTCGGTGCAAAATCGATGCTCTACATCGTAGACGGTCTTTACGGGATGATGACAAACGTCGGTGATCCCAAGCTCGATCGCGACCGATGGAAGACTCTTTTCAACGGAGAATGGTCATCCTGCTACTTCATGTCGCAAGATCCGGTGGCGATCGATTCGGTCTGCCTCGATTTTCTACGTACCGAGTACCCGACCGACCTTGGCTTCAGCGGAAACAAAGCGTTCCCTCTCGGGGCTATCCGTAATTGCGACAACTACCTCCACGAGGCAGCCTTGGGAACGAATTATAAACTCGGGCCCTATAAGCCGAATGGTCTCCTCATCGGAAGTCAGGGTGTTCATGAACATTGGAACAATGCCAATGATCGCCAGTACAGCCGCAATCTGAGTCCTGCCGGGAAGGGTATCGAATTGTTCACGGTTTAGTCTCGCTCGCAAAATTTAATAATTTTCTTACATGATGAGACCTTGTCGTCTTTTTTACCTGGCCTGTGTTATCGGCGTTTATTCGACAGGCCTGTTCTCGCTCTCTGCCGCCGTGGAATCCAACGCCATTTCAGCACCAAAGGCGTCACCAACTCCTCGATACCTCGACCCTGCAGCACCACTGGAGGAGCGGATCCAGGATCTCATCGGTCGGCTAACACTCGAGCAAAAGGCCCAGTTACTGAATCACAAGGGGCCTACCGTCACCGTCGGAGACTTCCACATCCGAGCCGACCAGTGGAACCAATGCCTTAACGGAGTGCAGTGGGACCGGCCAACAACACTCTTCCCCGTCTGCATTGGCCTCGCAGCAACCTGGAATCCTGAGCTTATCCAACGCGATGTTGCCGCCGTCCTCTCCGATGAAGCCCGCGCCATTTACAATAATTGGCACTTCGATCCCCAGGCCCCCGGCGAACACAAGGGACTAATCTATCGCGCACCGGTCATCAATATCGAACGCAATCCCTATTGGGGTCGGAATCACGAGTCGTGGGGGGAGGATCCCTTCCTCACAGGCCGCATGGCTGTCGCCTATGTGAAGGGCATTCAGGGCGACGATCCTGATCACCTCAAACTCGCCGCCACCTTGAAGCACTTCGCGGTGAACAACGTTGAAGGCGACCGCACAAAGCTGAATGCCACAGTTTCCGAGCGCATGTTGCGCGAATATTGGCTCCCACATTGGCGCGATGCCGTGGTCGAGGGGCAGGCCAGTTCGCTCATGGCCAGCTACAATGCGATCAATGGCACACCCAATAATATCAACCATTGGTTGCTCACCGATCTGCTGAAAACCGAGTGGAATCACCAGGGGTTTGTCGTATCCGATCTTGGCGGCGTGAAGACAATGGTCGAGGGTCACGAGAAGGGGCAGATGAATTATGTGGAGGCGGTCGCAAAGAGCGTGATGGCCGGCTGCGATTTCTCCGACAAGGAATTTCAGGACAATATTCCTACAGCCGTGCGCGAGGGAAAACTTACCGAGGCACGCCTTGACGACGCGCTCACCCGTGTGCTCCGCATCCGTTTCCGCCTCGGTGAGTTCGATCCCTTTAACACGAATCCTTACAGCAAGATTCCAATCTCCGTTGTCAACAGTCCTGACCACCGCGCCATCGCCCTGAAGGTCGCGAGGGAATCCATCGTCTTGCTTCAGAATCAGGGACCGCTCCTCCCGCTTGATCGTGCGAAGATCAAGCGAATCGCCGTCCTTGGGCCGCTAGCCGACCGGGTTAACAAGAACAACTACAACGGCGTCCTGCCGGATTCGGTGACACTTCTTCAAGGAATCAAGGACCGTGTGGCACCGGGAACCGAAATTGTTTATGGCGTTGGTGGAGTTGTCGGTGGCAAACCCAATTCCTGGATCAAAAACTCGATAGAGCCCAAGATTGATGAGACTTCAGAACTTTCGAAAGCCGTGGAACTGGCACGCCATGCCGATGTCGCCATCGTCTGCGTCGGCACCACTGCTGCCATCGAACAGGAAGCCCGAGACCGTACTTCTCTCGGATTGTCGGGCAACCAAGAACAACTCGTCGAAGCTGTCGCAGCCGTTAATCCCCGCACCATTGTCGTGGAAATGAGCGCCGGCCCCCTCACCGTTCCCTGGATCAAGGACCATGTTCCCGCCGTTCTGCAGGCCTGGTGGCCCGGTGAGGAAGGAGGCAACGCCATCGCAGACGTCCTGTTCGGCGACTACAACCCCGCCGGACGACTGCCCCATACCGTGTATGCATCCGAGGCCCAGGTTCCGCCGATCGACGAATACGACATCACGAGGGGCTTTACCTACATGTATCTGAAAGGGGCCCCTCTGTTCCCCTTCGGTCACGGCCTCAGCTACACGACCTTTGCCTATTCCAATCTGAAAGTCTCACCCGCAACCCTCTCCACCACCGGAACTCTCACGGTCAGTATTGACGTCAAAAACACCGGCAACCGCCCTGGCGATGAGGTCGCGCAACTCTACATCCACGAGGTGAAGCCCACTGTCGTTCGTCCCGCCGAAGAGTTGCGCGGCTTCCAACGCATCACCCTGAATGCCGGAGAAACCCGCACACTCACTTTCACCATTCCCGCCGCAAAACTCGCCTACTGGGACGAGCGCACCCATGCCTTTGTCGTCAACCCTGGCACATTTGACGTGCTCGTCGGAGCATCCTCCGGAGACATACGAGCCCGCGATCGGATCAATGTAACTCAGTGATCCCGCAGATTCCGGTCCCTCTATGAACCACTCGCTCCTCTGCCTTTTTTTGATGCTCCTCGGTGACCCAGCGCTTCACGCCGTCGACCCCGCCCCCATCCAGGTCGCGCCCGAAAACAAGGTCCACGACAGTAACAGCATGGCCACTGCTGATCTTAGCCCCGCCCCCGCATCACCTGTTACTCTCCCCGGAAATGGACTGGCACAACATCCCTTCCTCTACTCTGGGGAGTGGGATTATCGCAAACCTGTCCAGACCCTCTTTCTCGTCCGCGACGGCAAAGTAGCGTGGTCTTACGACATCCCGACGAAGGACGAACACGGCACGCTGCAGGAGCTTGGCGATGCAACCATGCTCTCCAACGGAAACATCCTTTTCTCTCGCAAAATCGGAGCTAGCGAAATCACGCCCGACAAGAAGATTGTCTGGAACATCGACGCGCCCAAGGGATCCGAGATTCACTGCGTCCAACCCATCGGTCTTGACCGGGTATTGGTGATGCAAAATGGCAATCCGGCCAAACTGATGATTATTCAAAAGGCGACGGGAAAGGTTGAAAAGGAGCTAACGATCCCCGTCCAGCATCCTGAGAAACCACATCTGCAATTCAGACGTGTCCACATGACTCAAGCCGGCACATTCCTTGCCGCGCATCTCGACCAGGGGAAAGTCGTGGAATACGATAAGGATGGCAAAGAAATCTGGTCCTTCGCTACGCCTAGCCCTTGGTCAGCCGCACGTCTCAAGAATGGCAACACCCTCATCACTTGCGGCACCTCGACAGTTCGCGAGGTAAATCCAAAAGGTGCTGTTGTCTGGGAGTTCAATCAAAAGGATGTGCCCGACATCAAACTCTTCATCCTTCAGGAAGTCTCGCGTCTAGCCAATGGCAATACGGTGATTTGCAACTGGTGCCCGGTTAATTTGAAAAATCCAAAAGACTGGCCAGCTTCGGTACAACTTCTCGAAGTGACCCCCGAAAAGAAAGTCGTCTGGGCATTGCGCTCATGGAATGCACCAGCGGATCTCGGGCCTGCTTCTTCTATTCAACTACTCGACGAGCCCGGCGTCGCAGAAAACGGAGATTTACAACGATGAAGCCACTCATCCCGACATTGCTGGGGTTGTAAAAAATCCTTCGGTGAATTCGCAAGGGACGGTTTAAGGTTCACGATGATTGAAATGCAACCATGGGTTCCTCTTCAGTGAAGATCCATCTGAAGCGAATCTTACGAATCGTAAAACCGATTTCATAAAAACCTACAGGAGAACCGCGTGCAGGCCGACTCTTTGACTCCAATGAATTCATGCCTTGAGCGTTTGAATAATAGTATGGCCATCGATTTGCCAGCGCCATGGGGTTGGTTGGCAAGGAGGAAGCGAAGCGGCTGTAGTTTGACGACACTTGCCTCCCGGCAAGTGGTGTCGCCCAAAGGGTCTCGCATCGGCGAGATCTTCCGCGCCTCTTCCCAGAGGCTTAGTTCTGTGCTACAGGCCTAGCGAGGCAACACCGCCAAAACACCCTATGCCTCCGCAAAGAATGGCTAGAGAATTACTTAAACCGCTCTAGGTACCCGACAAAGTGATGAGAGACACTTGCGGTCAGGAGCAGAGCAAGGCTAAAGTCCTCCATCCCCATGGTTGAACAGCCACCGACTTTCAAAACTCAACGCCGTAACACGACAATTGTCGTGACGATCTCGGTGCTGGCACTTGTTGCCTTCCTGGAACTTGTCTTCGCAGGCATCGCTTTGACGCCACGTATTCTGGCAGCCGTGCGCAACGGCCAATCTACATCGTTGGCTGCCACAACTCCAGCCTCACAGCCCTCTCACACCCTTCCGCCACAGACCACACCTGCTCTGGACGGAGCCTCCCTTCCTGACCTCAACCGGGATGTCACCACTCCCGACACTCCGCTGCAACCGACTTCAACAGACAGTGCGCAACAGGGTGCCAGCACACTTGGAATCGTCAGCGCCAAACTTGATGGTTCCGATGAGGGATCCAGAAAACTACTGATCACCATCAAGGCGAATCCAAAAATTCCGATAGATGTTCCACAGGTCAAGGTACAGGTCTATTTTTACGACACAGACGGTACGGAGATCACCCCCAGCAAAGCGCAGGTTACCTCCAGTTGGACGAGTCCTCCGGTGGATTGGAAAGACGGCGAACCGGAACTTCTGGAAGTCCGTTACCTTCCGGACTCCGTGGATTCAGACATCAAGTTCGCCGGATATATCGTCGCCATTTACTACAAGGGTGATCTGCAGGATTATCGTTCGGAGCCTTCCAGTCTGACCAAGCTTTTCCCCTTGAAGTACTTCATCGGGACGGAAGATTAGCACATGATGCCACCTATCTTATTCTCGGCCAAAAGGTTTCCGCTTCTCGCCGCTTTATTCCTGCTTGGTTTTTTCCCTATCCTATCACTGAAGGCCCAGGTTCTCGTAGATCTCTCCATCAAGAGAACGATCTACATTGCTTACGAACCGCTTCTGGCCACGGTGAGAATCACCAACCTCTCGGGCAATAGACTCCTTCTAGCCGATGTGGAGGGGAAAAAATGGTTCGGTTTTGACATTGAAACACTAGACGGCAGACCAATTCCCCCTTCGGATCCGAACTATGAAATTCCCCCCATCCAGATTGAATCGGGGGAATCCATCACCAGAACAGTCAATCTGACCCAGCTCTTTCCTCTGAGCGATTTTGGGAGTTATCGAGTCAGGGCCTCCGTTTTTGCCACCGAACTGAACAACTATTTCAGCAGTCCACCGCTGACGATTGAAATCACTGAAGGACGCCTCCTCTGGGAGCAAACCGTCGGGGTTCCCGGCGGAGGGAATGCCACCAGAACGATTAGCCTGCTAAGTCACCGACTGACAGAACGGACGGATCTCTACCTGCGCATTGAGGACAAAGAGGCTGGCATCGTCTATTGCACCCACAATCTCGGAGATTATATCGCCTACGGAAAACCTGATATCCTCTTGGACACGGATAACACGATCCATGTGCTTCAGAATACGTTGCCCCGGGAGTTTGTGTATTCCAAGATAGGACTTGATGGAAAGATTCTGCAACGCGGCTCCTTGCAGGCTCCCAAGGAACGCCCTCAACTCAAACGCCTACCAGACGGAAGTGTGACGGTGCTCGGTGGTATTGCCTATGATCCCCACGCCACTCCGCCACCAGCTACAGTAGCGAAACTCTCTGATCGCCCTCCTGCTCTGCCTCTCTCAAGCGCAACTCCCGAGACATCAAAGAAAAAATCGAGATCTCTCGCAAAGCCTCAGACAACGGCCACCCCCAAGGGACCCAAACAGACTCCATCTCCAAAAGCATCCCCTACTCCAACCGTGATTGATTAAGGGTCGTCTTGCTGCTACGGTAACCGGACACTAAGTAAAAACTTTATGCCCATCCCCTCTTTGAATTGTTTAATGGTGAAACTTCCCGTGCTGGCGATGGTGGGCTTTGCCCTGCTTCTTTCGGCCTGCGCCTCCTATGATGGTCGTCTGAATTCCACCACCACCCAATACCTCGGCACGAACGGTTCGATTGTTTCACGCACTTCCAATCTCTCCGTCATGGAGCGGGAATCCTATTGGGAAGGGGATGGGGCAACCGGTGCTCCCTCCATCGTGATCAACATCAGCGAACAGAAAGTCTATTACTACAAGGGTGGAAAACTCGTCGGCGTCTCCGCCTGCTCCACAGGACGTGAAGGACATGCCTCCCCAGTTGGGAATTTC
>Ga0302192_10000557_pt1 | contig 23951 bp, 22 predicted proteins | sample II_Bog_E3_2_FD_200230 | JGI IMG/M metagenome (GOLD analysis project Ga0302192, IMG submission 200230) | Peat permafrost microbial communities from Stordalen Mire near Abisko, Sweden - II_Bog_E3_2 | ecosystem: Environmental > Terrestrial > Soil > Wetlands > Peat | place: Sweden: Abisko...
CGGGCTCACTGCGTTGCTGCTGATGCTGTGTTATGGATCTTGTTGTCATAAGAAGATGAGAATGCTTCCCTCACCTCCTTACTTCCATGTCATCTAATCACTGGAGCGAACACCATTAGGTCTGCCGGTTTGCATAGGGAAGCCGTGCATGGTGTCGCTCAGTTCCAGACGTTAGGCATTGTCACATTTATGATTAATAGCGATCTCAAATTATCAGCTAGGATTTGCAAGAGTTGGGCAATTTTTGTCTGTGTAATCATGCACATTATTCTGCCTCCCAGATGGGGCATCAACACAGCAGCAGATATACAGCTGGTGATTTTGGCGATATTATCAGTTGCGCCGAATCGCTGGTTAGTTTTCTCGGCATCATCATTTATTATATTTTTAATGATCTCTCTTTACCCACTTCATGTTTTTATCGGAGCAATTCTTCCAGGTAGTATAAATATTTTTATAGCGGGCATGATGATGGCTTTTTTCGTGTTTGCGCCACTACCATTGTCTCTTATAATTAGCTATATTCGCTTGAAAAGAGGTGAGAACATAATTTATGCCTAACCAATCACTGGAGCGAACGCTAAGCGTGAGCCAGTCTTGTAATCGACCACCATCATACGCGTCGCTCAGTTCAAGCCGTTCGGCATAACCGATGAAGCTGTTTTTCTTACTATTTTCGATTTTGGCATCCATTACTGTCATTGCATCAGGTAAAGATGTTGGCCTGCCATCACGAGATCCATCAGTTGTTTTGCCGCTTCTGAGAAGCATCAGCAGAGAACCTGATATTGATGCGATCGAGAAAATTCTAGGCCACTACGATAAAGATGAAGGGAGCGGAGTTTTTCTTCTGATATATCGCTTGGACGACGGCTCAACGATATGTATAGACGGCACAAGTCTTAAGAGGCTTGCCTCGATCACTCTCCTGAAAGAGGGACACAAAATTGAGATAATATACGAAAAGGGAAAGATGCCGAACCAATCACTGGAGCGAACACCATTAGGTTGGCCGGTTTGCATGGGATTACCGTGCATGGTGTCGCTCAGTTCGGGACGTTAGATGCATGAAACAGATCTTCTTTTTACTCAGACTCTGCATAGCAGCGATTTTTGCCATATTTGGAGCGGCGTTGACAATTCAGATTATAGCCATACTTATTGATACGCCTCATTTCTCAGCATATAAACTAGGACATATTACAGGCAGACTTATCGCTGTCCTATTAGCCTTTACCATAGCATGGGAATTTATTAAAAAGCGCAAATGAAGATATTTAAGAGACTTTTTGGGGCACTCGCACTTTGTATAGGCTTGTCCATTTTAGGATGGATTATTTACGCCCATTTCATCAAGAGTCCTACAGTTGAGCATAGTCATTTTCCATTGTCGGCCATTTTGGTCTCTGGAAGTGCAATCTATGTGGGAGCGAAGTGGCTATTTGAAAAAACCAATAAAAATATCTAACCAATCACTGGAGCGAACACCATTAGGTTCGACGGTTTGCATGGGAATGCCGTGCATGGTGTCGCTCAGTTCCAGACGTTATGTGCATTGGCATTCACTCAAAGACCCGAATCAATATGCATACTCAGTCCAGCTCGAACAGGTTGGCACCGAAGTCCGTTGTTTGGTGGGACGATGCAAATAGCCAAATGAACGGAGGGCCTGCACCCAAATGAAGACAATCGGAATCACGAGAACTCCATTCCTTCTCTGTGTCTTGTGTTTGTTCTTGATCATTGGAATGGATGCACAGGCGGAGCCGGGATGGGCTCCATGGGATATTCGGACGCAATCGAGACAATTACTTTTGAAGAAGGATTTCAAAGGACTCGATGCACTTGCCGCCACCGTGATAGCGAAGGGCTTTGACATTCGGCAGGATGATCCTGAAATCGTCGCGTTTTACCAAGGATTCCAAGTCTCGGACAAGAAATCCGAAAAGGAATGGCAAGATCGTCTTCAGTTGCTTAAGGAGTGGGTCGCGGCTGATTCTAATTCAGTCTCTGCTCATATCGCTCTTGCCAATTGGTACATAAATTATGGATGGAAAGTTCGTGGGTATGGGTACGCCTATAAAGTGACGGACCAGGGATGGACGACATTTAAATCATCTGCCAGCAGTGCAGCCGAGAGTGTGGGTGCCATCCCCTCGGAAATACACATTGATGACCCGAGCTACTACGACACATTGATCACAATATGCATGATGCAGGGATGTGATATGAACGAAAGTCCGAAAGAAAAAATGTTTGGTTACTTGAACCAAAGCATCGCCTTAGCGAAGGAGTATGAACCAATTTATCTCAATGCCCGCCTGTTTCTGATGGAACGCTGGTATGGCGACCATGAGGAAGCCGAAAAGTGGATGAAAACCTGGGCCGATAGTTTTCCCTCCGAGAAAGGGGATCTCCTTTATGCCTTCCTTTTTTACAGCGACTCCCAGTTCCTGGGAAAAGACATCTTCAAGCTCGATGTGGATTATAAACGCGCAAAAGAAGCTCTTGAAAAGAGAATCTCCGAGAACGACCCGGAATGGGTTCATGATGAGAACGTACTTTGCTATCTTGCCATGACTAAACAAGAAAAGCCGCTGACAAAAAAAATGCTCTATGACCTCTATGGAATGCTAGATTACGACTTCTATTCCACTGACAAAGACGAGGGCGAGAAATTCTGCCGTAATCTGTGCGATTATTACGGCATAAACAAGGGCTTTAAAACAGAAATGGAACTTGAGCGTTCTGGCAAACTTGGCCGTGCAGAACGTCTTCTTAAATCCTTTACGTTTCGCCAAAAAACTTACCTGCCTCTGGCCTACTTCTATGAGCGTCAAGGGATGCGCGATTCCCTTAATGAGATGGACTATATGATCGCGGGTAAGCCCCTTAAGGAAATGGCCGCAGTGGATATATCCTCCGCTCCTGCGGAGTATCTGGCCGAACTGGCTGGCTACTATCCGATGATGGGGGAGTGGGACAAGGCCGAAGAGGTTGCCAGGCAGTTTGACAAGCTCCGTCCGATGAATTTGATCGGCAAAAACATCCTCCTGCTCTGCGCCATCCAACGCCATGATTCCGCCGCGCAGCAGGCAGTTTTCAAGGAAATCCTCAACATCAAATATGATGTTCCAATTTACTCCCTCGTCATGCCCATCCTCTCCGGATCGGAAAGCTGGCAAGAGTCCTCCGGCAAGCTGCTCAAGCATAAGAATAATCCTTATCTGGCACAGGCGATCACCCCCATCGTTCTTCATGACCTCATGCAGGGAAAAAATGAGGAAGCCCGAGCAAAGATCGAAGTGTCGTTGCCAGTATGCGCAGACAACAGCGGCAAAACACTTCTGCAAAGTCTCCTCTTTGGCTCGCTTTCGTATTTGACCAAACCCCCGGCTCCGACACCGACACCCGCGACAGCTTCTCCGACTCCGTCGTCCGCCGCTCCAGCGCCTTCACTTACACCAATTCCTCTTCCCTCACCAAGCGTAACACCCACACCCGCCTCCCTTTCAACTTCGGCTCCCGAGGCCCTTCCAACTAAGGATACCCGGTTGGAAGCAAAGTTGTCGGGGAGTGTTTGGTCATGGGAAATCGATTCCGGAATCGTCGGAGAACTCAAATTGATGCCTGAAGGAAAAGCCACCTACACTTCTAAGAAAAATCACAAGCAAAAGACTTGGACTTGGAATTGGAAATTGGCCGGACAATCTCAATTGGAGTTGGTTAGCAATGAGGACAAATCAGCTACCTTTGAGTTGAATACCACTTTCACGGAATTCTCAGGAACCGATCAGCGAGGTAGCTTCGTTTCCGGACATCTCATATCCACACAGGTTGCCCACTAGTTCCCATAGTGATCGCTACATCCAAGCGGTAAACTTAGCTGCTGGACTTCGTCATCATGCCAATTCCAACTATTGTTAGCCCTATGATACGGGTAGTGAGAGTACTTCTCCTCATTTACGTTGGCCTCGTTGTGATCGTTTACTTTCGGCAACGCTCGATGCTCTTTTTCCCGACACACGTTGCCCCTTCTACGCAAATGACCCCCTGGAGGGAGGGTGAGCGTACCATTGGCTTTTGCAGGCTGGTACCCAATGCCCAGACCGTGTGGCTAATGCTGCATGGCAACGGCGGACAAGCTTCCGAGAAAGATTATGTTTTGCCCCGGATATCCGATAAGGACTCCCTCTATGTGCTGGAATACCCTGGATATGGCTCTCGTCCAGGCAAACCATCACTGAAATCGATCAATCAGGCAGCATCAGAAGCGTATGAGCTCTTACGATCGACATATCCAAACACCCCGGTTTGTGTGCTGGGTGAATCGATCGGCTCCGGTCCGGCCTGCTCCCTTGCTCAGGAGAAAATTCCACCAGACAAAATCGTGCTTGTGGTTCCCTTTGATACCTTGGCCAATGTGGCTGCCGGACATTACCCATTTCTTCCAGTCCGGTTGCTGCTTCGTGATCAATGGGACAATGTGCAATCCATGAAACACTTCACTGGACCAGTGGACATATTTGGAGCCACTGACGACACGGTCATCCCGATTGATCATGCCAAGGCTTTGGCGAACCAGATTCCCAATGCTCACTTTTTTGCCATACCGGGTAGGCACAATGAATGGTCGGAGCAAGCCCAGGTAGAGATTAAACGATGATCGATCCAATCCAATCACGGGAACGGACTCCGATGACAATAAATCTAAAGATTGCCGCATGGTATCTGATCCTTATTGCTGGGATGGGGATAGTCATTACAACGCTCCATTTTGGTCCTCACCTCGCAGAGTTCGAGGCGAAGAGTCTCGCGTATCGGATTGGCTCGTATTGTAGAGAGTATACCCTGAATGCCGCGTTCCTTATTGCAGGAATCGGCATCCAACGCAGGTTCTCTTGGGCGAGAAACCTTGGTATAGTCCTGCTGGTCATTAGCACGGTGTACAGCGGAGCATCATTTGCATGGGGGTTTTCACACCACCAGCCTACACCGATGGTGTTTCTTATTTCATACGGGGTAGTTGCGGCGTGGAATGGAGTCTGGATATACCTTCTCAGCCGAAAGACTTCACCGCCGTCGCTCAGTTCCAGACGTTCAGAAAAAACATGACCCAATACCTACTCCTTATTCACGGCAACGCCAGAAGCGCTTCTTCCGAAGAAGAATGGAACACTTTTTTTAAAGTCGGTCGAGAAAGCGGACTTTTTAAAGGCGGAAGTGGGATCGAAGACGCCAGAATTATTATAGGTGATACATCCGCCAAGCCATCCCATGAAATTATCGGCTACATGCGATTTGATTCTGAGGATAAACAGAAGATATTGGATTTACTCCAGCAGCATCCCATTGTCGTCCACGGAGGATCAGTGGAGTTATGCGAGATGGTCAGAGAATGAAGAAATTTCCTAACCAATCACTGGAGCGAACACAATTAGGACAGACGGGCTGCATGGGTATGCCGTGCATGTTGTCGCTCAGTTCAGGCCATTAGAGTGAACTAAATGACATTGCTCCTGAGATATCGATTAAGTTTGTCCGTCTTCATCACGGGACTGATTCTCTCGGGAATTACTGCATTTCCGCTTTTACACGAACTATCTTTAATATCGTCATGGATCGGCATTTCTGACCCAGCCGGATACAAATCTCTTTCAGGACTTCAACACTGGATAGGGTTTGTGTTTTTCGGACTGCAACAGACATACGCAAATTACCCTTTTCTTGCTTACGGAACTGACTGGCTAGCTTTTGGACATCTAATTATTGCCCTCTTCTTCATTGGACCTTTTATCGATCCCCTCAAGAACGAGTGGGTTCTCTATTGTGGCATTGCCGCTTGCATCGCGGTGTTTCCCCTCGCACTGATCTGCGGGCCGATCCGTCAGATTCCACTCTTCTGGACTCTCATTGATTGTTCATTTGGGCTCTTTGGCCTTCTACCGCTGCTTTATTGCCTATCGCTCACCCGACGCATGCGAAAGCTTCAGGGACCATAGGTATCTGCAGCTAACCGATAGCCACCAGTAACTCTGCATGAAACTCCATTACCGAGGTAGTTCGGTTTCTTCTGTTAGGCGGGGTGCATTCCCTCTCCGGCTCCTAAAAAGACAAAAATCTTTTGCTAGTCGGAAGCTTTGTGATACAAAGCAACTATGTCCTTGAACCAATCAGCCGAAGAAAACCTGAGGATCATCCGTTCCTTGATGGAGCGCACGGCCACCTACCGATCCATCTCCGTGCCTTCGGCAACTTGGGCAGGAATTGTGAGTGTGGCAGCATTTCTCCTCAACCTTTGTCTCATCCACACCGGCAATTTAGTTTTATCGGTTAGGGGGTTTCTTCCACTCTGGTTGGGGGTGCTGGTATTGGCGGCGATTGGAAATACGGTGCTCCTATATAGGGAAGCAAGGAGAGCAGGGACTACTTTTCCTTCTCCTGCGATGCTCTCTGCAATCAGGGGTATGGCGCCGGCGTTTCTAGCTGCTGGTGTGCTTACCGGTATCATGGCTTTCTTAGATTTCACTCAGGCTTATCATCCTATATTCTGCTACATAGCGGTTCCTCTTTGGATGCTCTTTTATGGAATCGGACTTCTCGGGACCCAGCATTTTGCACCCCGATCAATCATTCTTCTGGGTTGGGCATTCCTGCTCAGTGCGTTAGTCGTACTGATTGCCATACCGTTTGCAGTCTTCACGTTCTGCGAGATGGAGAACCAAGGGAATCCTATCTACTATTTTCCATCCGCTATCATGGCTACAACGTTCGGAGGATATCATCTGCTCTACGCAGCCCTCGTCTCCCGCTCAATCCGGCATCAAAAAGCCCTAACTGTGGCGCAACCCTGATGGACTTTGACCAAATCGACAAGGTCATCCATGAGAAAGGGCGTCTTGCAATTATGACCCTGCTTGCAACCCGCTCAGGATGGCCATTTCAGGACTTAAAGGCAGAGCTGAATATGAGTGATGGCAATTTGGTGAGCCACCTTCGCACTCTACATCAAGCCGGATATGTCTCCTACACCAAGGATATCCCGGATCGACCCAAAACAACCTATTCCATCACCGCCAAAGGGAGAGTTGCTTTTGAAGGCTACCTCAACCTGTTGGAGGTATTGATTCTGAAAGCACGAGGCTAAAACTTTGCCATAAAGCTTTGCGTCACAAAGTAACTACAAAACACACCATCCATGAACACATCATTTCCACCACCACTCCCACCAAAAGATTCTCCGCGACAGCTCCTCCTCTCAATCACTGGATCGATCCTTACGGTCTTTGCTGCTGACTTCTTGTTCTGGGGAGTGGTACCCGGGATTTCATTAAGTCTGTTCGGGCTGATTTTGATGATCGTCATCCTCGTGAGCCGAACACGAGCCACTATCCTGAGCCGAAAGACACTTCTGCTATCGGTGTTGCTGTTCGGCGCCCTGATCTCCTCGGCACTAGAAATCAGCTTTACCAACATCTGCGTCCTGCTTGCGCTCTTTACCATACTCGCTGGGGAAACATTTTTCTGTGACCGGCCTCAATTCTGGGCGCGATGGCTATCCCAAGTGGGTGCTATTTTCCAATTTCCCGGACGCATCCTATGGATTCGAAGCAGTACGATGAGCCTGCTTCCTTCATCTTCAACAGGCATACTCAGAATCTTCGGGTGGTTTGCAGGGGTGGTTCTACCTGTCGTGTTGCTCACCGCACTCTTTGCTCTCATCCTCGGCGCCGGCAATGCCATTCTTGGAACATGGGTAAATCAATTTTTCTCTGAGTTCTGGAAGTGGCTCACAAGTTTCGATTTTTCCATTGGGCGGGTGATTTTCTGGACCTTCGTCACACTACTCTCCTTGGCACTGATCAGACCTGCACAAACAGGTCGCTTCTGGTGGGCATGGATGGATCGGATTGGGCGCTTTCGGAAACCGGCTAAACCCTCTCTTGCGTATTGGCGCAGCGTTCTGATCCTTGCAGCATTGAACGCCCTCTTCTGTGCAGCGAACAGTATCGATGCTTTCTTTCTCTGGACTCACCAAAGCATTCCCCAGGGTGTCACCTATGCCCAGTTCGTCCATCAAGGCACAGCGCAACTTATTGCAGCTACTCTTCTCTCGGCACTCGTCCTGATCATTCTGTTCAACCAGGATGAGTCACTTTCCGGACGCACCTTGTTGCGTATCACCGCTTGGGTCTGGATTGGGCAGAATCTTTTCCTCCTGACCAGTATCGCCCTCCGGCTGAAACTCTATGTCGATGCCTACAACCTGACCTCTCAAAGGATTTCAGTTTTAATATTTCTCCTGATCGTGGGGGGAGGGTTCCTCCTGCTTTCCTGGAAAATCCTTCGGGAAAAGTCACTCCTTTGGATTTTTGGAGCGAATTTTGCCCTGGTTTTCACGGTTTTCTACACTGTGCAATTCCTTGATTTGGGAGCCATGGCTGCCGAATACAATGTTTCACGATCGGAAAAGGATCCTGAGTGCCGAATCGATTTGGTTTACTTGAAATCGCTCGGGTCAAGTGGATGGAATTCACTCCAACGTGTAGCGGAAAAGGAGGGACGAGGAACTGATCCCTTCGGAGCATCTGCAATCCTAGCGGGTGTTCGACGTGACAATGATGAGGGGAAATTCAACCTAAATTGGCGCTCCTGGCAGGCGCGACGGGCATGGAATCTGCACCGGTTTCTTTCGTCTCATTCGTAGTCTGGTTCATCCATTGCCAATCAAGCGGGGTGAGGGGAGTGTGGAAATCACTCCCGCTATCTGAAGCGCCAGGTATTACAAAAGAAGCAAAACGAGGGGGGTGAGGGGAGTAAAAGAAGGAGGTCAGACTGCAACGCCCTCCATTACCCTACGGCGCTTTTCTGTTCCTCCCGCCATTCATTCGGAAAGGCTTCAAAGACATGCTCAAAGACGACGCCGCACTTCTTCTTGTAGATTTCGGGGGCATAAGTTCGGGGCAACCCCTCATCCAAGGTGGACTCAATAGCATCTTTGATACGGGCGCGGGCCTGCGTGGTCTGACGCCAGTTCAGGGTCAGCAACTGCTTCAATCGTTCCAGCAGAAGCTTGGCCACCTTTTTGACCTCTTCCTTTTCCTCACTGGTAAGTTCCGGTCCCGGTTTGGTCAGAAGATCAAAGACCGTCAACTCTTCCTCCGCGAGGTTTTCCCGAACATGCCGGGTCTGTTCATCAGAAAGGGTGCGAGTCAGATTCACCAAATCGTGAAAAAGCTGCTCAATGGACTTGCTGCCAGTGTTGTATGCCTCGATCAGTTCTTCGAATTTCTGCCGGAAATCCGCTCTCGTCGGATTCAGATAGATCAATCGATCTAGCATCGCCCCCACCGAGGCTTTCAGAGCCTCCAGTTCGATATTCTTGTATTTCGCCTGTTTGAACCGTTTTGACAGCAGATCGAAATCGATCTGGGAAAGATTGAGCAACGGAAGCGGCTTCCCGGAAATCTCAACTCCTTCGATGGACTCATCCAGCAGGTCATTGATCTTCCCCATCACGCCGGAAATATCCGGCGAACCCGGATTGATTTGCGCCTGGATTGCCTCCGCAATAGCTTCCAGGCAATGGACTCGGGCTAGATGCTCCAGCGCCGCCGGACTTGGTTTCACCGCATCGAATAGGGTGCGGACGATCAGCTCATGGGCCAGAAATTCCTTCCGCAAGGGATCTGGCGAAATCAGGAGATTCACGGCTTCCACGATCCCTGAGAGCCGCTCCATGCTCCCAGTCTTTGCGTTCTCAATGGCAGGAAGATCGACTCCATGAGCGCCACAAAATTGTGAGGCTTCCTCAATGGCTTTTTTCAGATCCTCGGCAAGCTGCTCCTTATTGCGCACTGGTGTGCTCCCATTTTTGCCTACTCCGTAGAGAGCAAGGGCCTTTTCCAGGGAAGCAAAGACATTGGCATAGTCCACAATCACGCCACTGTGCTTGCCGGGGAAAACACGGTTTGCCCGCGCAATGGTCTGCATCAGCGTGTGATTCCGCATTGGCTTATCCAAATAGATTGTCGAGCAGCTTGGTGCATCGAAGCCGGTCAGCCACATCGCGCAGACAAAAACCAGTCTCAGCATGTCCTCGGTATCCTTAAATTTCTCATCCAGCTCCTCGGCGTTCATCCGCTGGCGATGAGGGACGATATCGAGCCCCTGTTTCTGCATTTGCTCGATCTCGTTCTGAGCAGGGGAGACGATCACCGCCATATCAGTTTCCTCCAGGATCTCCAGTCGTGCGACAAGTTCGGTTTTCTTTTCGGAGGGGAGCTGATAAGCCCCAAGTTCCCTCTTCACCCTTGCGGTCTCCTCTCCCCAAAGTCGCCTAACCTTATCGTGCATCTTCAGGGCCGTGGCCTTATCGATGGAAACTACCATCGCCTTTCCCTGAAACCCTCGTCCGAGGAAATGGCTTACGATATCTTTGGCCACCGTCTCCAGACGATCATCACGGGTGATGATGTGGTATTGGCGACCAAGTTCCTGCTCCAGCTTTTTCTCCTGATCGGGATCGACTTCCGATTCCTCGATAAGTTTGTAAATATCCTCGTTTAGATTCGGATTCACCAACTGGAGTTCCGGGGTGCGGTTCTCGTAAAAGAGCGGCACCGTCGCTCCATCCTCAACTGACTGCTGAAAGTCATAGATGGAGACGTAATCCCCGAAAACCTCCTTGGTTCTCTCTTCCCCTGCAATGAGTGGTGTGCCCGTGAAGGCAAGGAACATTGCCTTGGGCAAGGCAGCACGCATGTTCAGCGCCAGAGTGTCGTATTGGCTGCGGTGGGCCTCATCCGTGAGCACAATCACATCGGAGCGTTCGCAGAGCACCTCCGGCGTCTGGAACTTCTGGATGAGGGTGAAGACATAGCGATGGTTCCCTCTCAGGAGTTCCCGGAGCTGTGTGCCACTTCCCGCATGACACTGATCCCCCTCGGCAGTGCCCACAGCTCCCGTGGCCTTGAAAGTCTTGGCTATCTGGTCATCGAGTTCCACTCGGTCTGTCACGACGACGAAGGTCCAGTTGCCCGCGTGCTTGCGGAGCACCTTCTGGGCGAAGAAGACCATCGAGAAACTCTTGCCGCTTCCCTGAGTTTGCCAGAAGACACCACCTCTCCCATGCCCCATGGAACGAGCCGTCAGCATGGAAGTGATAGCGTTATTCACCCCGAGGAACTGGTGATTCTGCCCGATGATCTTCACGAGCCCAGCCTTGTGTTCCGAGAAAAGGGTGAAGTTCTCGACTAGATCCAGCAGGCGAGTCTGATCACAGGTGCCGCGGATCATCACTTCCAGTGAAACCCGTCGCGGCTCATCCTCGCGCTCAACACGCTTCCACTCGAAGAATCTTCCCCAGTCCGCCGTCAGCGATCCTACTCTGCTCTCCGTACCATTCGAGGCGATGAGGAGAGCGTTATACCAGAAGAGCGACGGGATCTGCTGCTTATAGTGGGTCAGGTTATCGTCAAAGGCATTGCGGGCGGGAACACCCGGCTTCTTCAGCTCGATCACCACCAGAGGGAGGCCGTTCACGAAGCCGACCAGATCCGGGCGGCAGGTGTAGAGGGCACCGGTGACGCTAAACTGGCTCACCAACAGGAAGTCATTGGCTGCGGGATCTTCCCAGTCGATGACTCTCAGTCGTTCAGTTTTCTGGCCTCCCCGTTCCGGATCGGGGATCGATACCGTGATGCCCTCCTTCAGGAATTGGTACACCTCACGATTTGCCGCCTCCAGACTCATCGCCGACCGGTTCCGTGTCAGTTCATCAATGGCTTTGGTAATGGCCTCAGGAGGGAGAGAGGGATTGAGTTTCTGGAGTGAGGCGTGAAGCCGCGGAATCAGCACTACCTCAGACTTGGTCTCACGCTCCAGCGTTCCGATGGGACCGAAGGTTTCCTCATCCGCCGTCACCGTATTCCAGCCCAGCTCCGCAAAGAGCGCGATGGCTGGTTGCTCGACCAACTGGTCCTCGGTGTAGGGGTGGTAACTCATGTAAACTCCATCAACAAGCTAGAGTCTTCTGGTCTTCAGAAAATCTCGAAATTTAACAGCAAGCTCTGCTGGGGTGAACTCCGTCGACTTCCAAGCCAATTTACCGGCTAGTATTGGATTTTTAGCAGCGACTAGTGGTTGGTCAACATTGTGCCAAATTGGCAAAACCCTCGGACGATTGGTGGCATCTTCTTGAGCGAACAGAGCCCCAACTTCACGGTCGGGCCAGGTTTTCTTTACATGGAAGAAGTTTGGAGAGAGCACGACAACACCGTAACGAGACTTTGCGAGGCCATCATTAATTTTGGCAAGCAGGTCATCCCCAATTGTGAGTTCATATTCGTCATACCATACGCTAACCCCCTCGTGGATAAGAGCTTTAACCAACGGTCGCACAAAGTATTCTTTGTCTTCTGTAGCGTGCGAGATGAACAAGTCACGCATGTTGAGTTCGCTATTTTCCTTTTCCATTACTTTTTGGTATTCAGGCCACTCATTGACTAGTTGTCGTTGTAGATTTCGTCGCACTTGGTCATCATTTCCGCGAATCATCTTAAGAAAATTCAATTTTCCCTCAATGATTCTTGGCAAGGTCGCTTTCGCACCGAGCCGACTTGGCCGACGATAGAATTTCTGGTGGTGTGTCTCCTCGGCAGCTTCGAGGCCATTCTTTCTCCAGTCGCAAATCATCGCCCGAATTTCCCTGATAAACTTGCGGGGTACATTTACACGAGTGTTCACGGTTAGTCCCGTAACCGTCTGACGGTGTGTATTGCGATACAGATGAACTTTTTCTGGGTGAATGCGAAAGCCATTTCCTTCAATAATTTCTCTCAACTCATTACCAACATCGATGTCGTCAAAAGTGCCCTCTTCCGCTAATTCTCTTGGGAAGGCCCCTTTCCGTTTCGAGAAAGTGAGATCATCTGCATAACGAGTGTAAACGCAGCCGTGGTTCTTTGCTAACCTTTGAAGCTTTGCATCCATCCGAGAGCAAATCATATTAGAGATAACAGGCGATGTTGGTGCTCCCTGTGGAAGAGAACCTTCGTGGCAACAAATTTGTGCTAGTATGGTTGCTATAGCAGGAGAGGCATTGAACGGTTCAGCCATAAAAAGTCCACGCACTCGGCCAAAATTGATTGTTGGAAAAAAGTCTCTTAGGTCCACATTCAACACAGCGCGATGCTGAGCATGAAGCTCTGCATTACTTGCGATACTTCGCTCACGAACAAATCCGTGAACAGGCTGTCGGAATACAATCTGATCTTGGAGAAAATCAGCAAACCGACGCTGTATAGCTTTTAATTCATTTCTTGGCGCTTTAATTGAGCGTCTTCCACCACGCCGCTTAGCAATCGTAAATATCGTATACCGTCTGTTTTCAGGGCGAACATAGAGAAGAAATCGCAGTTGCTTCGCTGATGTAGTGAGTAGCGCTGATACATCTTCAATTGACGATGCAGTGCTAAAGATCCCTGGAGGGGTTACGGCGGTCATTTCATCTGTGAAATACGATGCACCGGGAAGTGCTGGATTTCTCCTACCGCGGAAACTGTAACATGATTTAACATGAGTACAGCTTAAGGATTATAAGACATATGAACCGGAGCGTTATCCGAGTCCATTCACAAACAGGCTGCAGGAACAACAGCCCAGCAAGTAATCCATTGCAGCTTCCCGGTGCAAATTTGTATTCAGTGTATAAACATATTGTATTTATTTTCTAGTGAACAGCTCGAACAGTGTTGGCGGGGCAGCATCGTCCTTTACTAGTCCGTCTGAAGCAGACCTAAATATATGCTGAATGATGTGTTTTTTGTCCTCTGTTTCAAATTGAGTTCCTTCTCTCAACATGGCTATGTAAGTAAGAATAATCATGCGCCGCTCAGAAGCATCCGTCGCCAAGTGAATATTGCTAAAAAAGAGCCGCACAAAAATCCTCACCAACCATACTGAAAAAAATGCGCCGATTACTAAAAGGCCAATTTGCCAATGTTTTGGACTTTCTGTTGGAGGTAATTTTCCCAAGTATTCATGAGCAAGATACCCCATGCCCCCAGCAGCTCCTAAGCCAGAAAATAATGCAATAAGACCAAAAATCCAGGCAAGCCGATTATGCTGTTTTGCTTTAGTCTGCCAATATTTGACTGGTTTTTGGAGTGCAAGTTTCTGATCGTAAGCCGTTTCGATGGCTTTCAGATTACTCTCATGCTGTTCGATGAGTGTTAAAAAATCACTCGTCTGCTTTGCGTGAAGTTTATCAAGAAGGTCGGTTTTTTCTTTTAATGCTGTATCGAACTTATCGTTAAGGTTCTGATTTTTTTTCTTAAGCTGACTATGCTCTTGATCCTGAAGTGTTAAATTAGCCTCATATTTATTTTTTAGTTGAGCTAGCGCAGCTTGATGTGCAGTTGCAGTCCAATCAACCTCCCTTTTGTATAAAAATGCCTCGATAATTCCCTCAAAATAATCGACCTGGGTTTGTCCATTAGGCTGAAATGGAAGTCCTAAAATTGCTGCATAGGTCCCTGCTGCAACTTGATCTCCTCTACTTTCACGTATGCTAGTGACAAAATGACCTCTTGGGCTACTACTGATTAAAAATGATTTTCGTGCATAAAACTGGCTAAATGACTCCTTTATCTGATTTAGAATTCTATCTAACTGTTGAGGGTTTTGTTGTGCCTGATTCCATTCACTGCAATAACTATTAATTTGATTATAAAAATTATCTCTCTGATTTATTAAGCCGACCTGACGCAACCATGCCCAGATCTGATATTCACTATCATTCCATTCTTTAAGTTCTGTGGGATTATGAAAAATAAGTTGTGATTCGCTTTCGCCTAACTGAATCTCTAGAGGAGTTGATGTATTATCACCCATAAAATATATTACTTATAATTTTTCGAAGATTAACTCGAAGTTTAGATTTGGTTGGTAGAAGTTAAGGCAAAGTCCTCACAATTGGGCGCAGCACTTGATCCATTTTTACGAGGCGCTGGGTGAGCCATTCGAGGTATTCATCCCATCGGCTCTCATCTTCGATGGAGGCATTCGGATACCATGAAGCTATTCGGCAAGCTTGAGCATCTGGAAGTTCCTGCCAATCCAGCTCAAAACCTAGTTTGCTTTCGATCTCATTCTTGAAAGGGAGCAGATCGGAAAAATGCTTCTTAGCAGCAGCTCCATGAATCCACAACTCCACGCCGAGACGCTCATCACGGGTATTCGCAGTGATATTCAGGCCAAAGCCGGAACGCCCAATAGAATTGTTCAGCCAGTGCTGAGGTCGGGGCTTTTGAGGGCGGATCTGTTGGGCCGTAGATGCCAGTTTCTCGATCAGGGCTGTCCAGAATTTCTGCTGCAGGATTTTCGTCGGGGAGGAAGATGAGGCAGCCCTTGCCTGTTCTCGACCTGACTTCACCCAATCATTCGGCTTCACAACCACTTCGAATTTTGGGGCAAACGGCGAATTCCCAATCTTCCAAAGCTCCATCTCTACTGCAAAGAAGCTTAGATTTTCGGTCGTATTTTCATTTAAGAACTCAAGAGCCGCCGCATGCTCGGGCCGGAACGACTCGGCAACCCAAATCACCTTTTTCGCACCAACTCCTGCAGCATAGGCGATGAGTTGTCCCAAGTGAGAATGATTTGTCTTCTCGATCTGATTCTCGATGATCACCTGCTCGTCTCCATCCGTGCAGAGAATATCGAGCTTGAAGTCTCCCACCCAGTGCTCCGTCGCCACTAACTCCAGCTCGCTGAGTCCCAAGGCATCAGAGAGCGTATTTAGATTATCAGTCTCCGCTAACCAAGGAGTGAAATCATTTGCTTCGTGCTTCCAAGCTTCACGGAGCGGAACACGTTCAAGTTTGCTGAGTTGTTTCTGCATGTGGAATGAATTTGAACATCTACCTAAAAGGAGGCCAACTGAACGGCATAGTCGACGGTCGATGAAGTCGACCAGTCGCAGCTCTTGATAAAAGCTGAATCCACCGATCGTGAAAATCATCTTCTTTCTCGTCATCAATCTCGATCGGGCCAAAGGCAAATTGTGTACCGCAAGTGATATTGGATGCTGTCATATCAGCATGTTCGCCAGGAGGTTCAGAATAGGGCTCGAATTGGCTCGAATGCATGAACATCCTAAAATAGGAAGCTTCATGCCAACGGTATTCTGTCTGGCCTTTCATCCTCACAAACCACAAAGAAGCAGACCAGCAGTACGGTGGTTGGTCTTGACTTACCAATATCTGAGAAAATCCAACGACATCCCAGCCAGAGTGACGAAATAAACCTGGTTCAAGTATATTTGACTTTGACAGGTTGATAACAAGTTCGGCTGTACCTATTTGAAATTTAAAAGCAGACGCACCATAGCCAGTAGTTCTTTGAGCATTTGGTGCTTGAGAATGTATTTTTCCCCACAGTCGTTCGATGTTGTCAGCCAGGATTTCAAAGCCACTTTTCGCAAGAGCGGCTCTTTCTTCCCGTTCCGCTTTTTCCTTAGCTAGGCGTGCTTGAACTTCCTGTTCCTTGGTTGATACATGAGCGGCAGCAGTTGCCAGATCGATCAGTGAACCTCCTCCGATTGTTAGCTGAGGTTTGTTGATAATGTCCGATAAAATGACGCGAAGTCGTGTTAAGGAGGGTCTGCTGGCCGCTGTCTTTCTTAGACACATTTGTACTAGTGTAGTAAGTCGTGGCTCGGAGCAAACAAAGTGAGGAAGTGGTGCATTCTGATGCTCGGCCTGGGGATTGGAGGTGAATGGAGGCTTTCCGGCAAGTAAGCAAAAGGCTATGCATCCAAGCGCGTAAACATCTGTTGCATGAGTGGCCCTTTCTGACCTCCATTGTTCTGGAGCGGCGTACCAAGGACTCAGACAATCCTTCAGCGTATTGCTAGCAGTGGCTTCCTCGACAAAACGGGCAATCCCAAAATCAGCAATTTTCCATTTTGAGTGGTGGAAAAGTACATTGTCGGGCTTCAGATCACGGTGAACCAAATCACCAACTTCGAGCAAACCTGCTGTAATTTGGAGAAGAACATCCGCAGCTTCTAGTGGTGATAGAGGCACGTTTTTTGTCAGCTTGTTTTGTAGGCTTCCCTCAGCCTTAGGCATGACCACAAAGTAGTCTCCGGTATCAGCATCCTCACCTGCATCGATGAAAGGGATAACGTGCTCAAAGGCGCGTCCCTTCAATTCGTCTGCTACAGCGAGTTCCCTGTGAGCTGCATCAGCTGCTGAGAGGTGGAGCTTCTTAACCGCAATTTCTTCGCCTGATGAAGCCCTGCCAAGAAACACTTGTCCAAACCCTCCGGCGTTGCCAAGCGGTTGAAGGGGATCGTATTCAAACGTCCCGTTAGGAAGTTTGAGGGGCGTCATAGGCTATTGTTCCTTAAGTTTAACCTGCCCCGGCAGCAAACGCGGCAAGAGCAGATCGCGCTTCCGACGAATGTTTGGATTTTGGTCCTGAGAGCTACTAGGAAATTATTATTCGGTCGCGCGCGGTTCATTCGACAACCTCCTCGTCGTCTCCCTGAATGAACATAATGGATTTGGCGGGCAAACCTGCCTCACCCACACCTTCGCCCAACTGCATATCCAAAGTTCTGATAAATGCTCGAATTACAGGGCCTACCTGGTTGCTCCGAATTGCATTTCCAAGCATTGAGCCCAACCAACTACGAGTTGATGCTCGCCAAGCCGCATCTAGTGGCGAAGCGATCCGGTCGTGATCGATTGGCGTTCCGATTTGTCCCGAAAAAAGGGCTTCTCCAAATGTCAGCGGGCAGCACGCAAATTTTTTTTTCGAATCCCCTCGTCGTGTCGATTTCTGGAACTATGGGAATATTTAGCCTGGCTCTTCCAGCCTTCTTTGGCGTCGTCGCACCGATGATGTCAGCCGAAGCATAAAAGAAGGAATAAGCGGAATGAGCACCTTTGTGAAATACCCCAAAGGTAGCTACAGATGGAAGCAACGCATCCTTTAGAAGATTAGTTGGCGGTTGAAATGTATGAAAGCAACCGACCAGTTCAGGCCGTTTATTCAGCAGATACCATTGCGTGCTGTCACCAATGAAGGATTGCTTCGTCCCATCCATGCATGGCAGGTGCTGTTTCTTGGAGAGTTTAGCTTGGAGAAATGTGATTCGCGCTGCCGCTCGAGGTTTTCTTCTAAACCAGACAATACAAAGATCGGATAATTCACATTGGGCCACCTGTTTTGTCCACGGAGGGCAGGCGGGAAACAGAACCCGTGAAACTGCACCGTGATATTCCTCAACTGGAAAATGTGGCGCAGTTGCCAGAATCGCAACGCGCAATGCTCTGAATAACTCCACTTCATCCAAGCGTGCAGTGTGGGATGCATGAGCAAAGTTATTTAGGAGTGCTAATCCATATGCATGACTCTTCTTGCTCATCCAGCCTCCTTTTCGAGTTCCACCTGCCCCGACAGCAGACGCGGCAGCAGCAGGTCGCGAGTCCTTCGCAGATTGGAAATGGCTTTTCTTAGCGTCGCCTGCTCGACGAGCATTGGCTGAATAAACGAGGCGAAACGCTGTGCCATCACACGCTCAGCCACAATGACTTCCTTGGCGTTGAGCTGTATCCAATGCCGTTTGTATTCCTGAGTTTGGACCAAGCTGTTTACCGTGTAGAAAACATAGGCGGTCGGGAACTCTCGGCCTGCCGTAAACGGTACAACATTCGGCCCAACGGAAAACGGCTTGATGAGAAGCTGCATCTTGCAGGTGTGATCGCCGAAGATTGCCATCGGCATCGTGGGGGAAGCGAAGTGGTCAGGTTCGTTGTTGTGGAATCCGAGCAATTCGTTTGTTGATTGGTCAAGAACCGGAATCGTGCCTTCTGGTTTCACATCCTTGTCTCGGTATACCGTCCCAGCGGATCGTCTGGAAAGAATGTCCTTCACCAGCTTCACCTCCCACCCTTCTGGAATCTTGCCCAATGAAGAGGAGACGAGTTTGACCTTTTCATGGCCGGGGAAGCGGAAGTGGACGAACCATTCGCGGTAGAGATTCCGGGCCATGGACTCCAGGATCTTGATCCGTCGCTGGTTGTTCTCAATCAGCTCGTCATAGGCGGAGAGGATTCCTGAGATCCGCTTTTGTGTTGAGAGAGGGGGGAGTGAAATGGTTTCCTGCTTGAGATATTTGAAGTGTCGCTCATAGCCGTAGTTCCTTAAACCGACATTTCTAAGAGCGTAATAGAAATAACGAATATCGTTTCCATCCAACGGCCTTAGAAGCTGTGTTCCATCCGCTCCAATGCAAAACGGAAAGTCGATATACTTGAGAACGCGAGTGTGATCTCCAAAAACAACCACAGGAAGATCCCCCTGATACAACATTCCAGGATCATCACAGTATCCAGCAATGGCGTCTTGAGACTGATCTATAATCGGGAACTCACCTTCTTTTTGATATTCGGAGCTCTTAACCTTCGCCTGACGAGGAACAGCTGCCAGCAGTTCAGCGATAGGCATTGTGACTGCTTCCATTTTATCTCTCCAAAATCTCAGCAACATTACTAGCGATAGTCGCCTCCAACTCACGAGCTTGTGCATTGAGTGCCACAAGCTCCTCATTCAAGGTCTCAAGCTGCTCCTTGAAGTCCCCATCGCTGACTTCCTCACCGGGGGCGACGCCAACATAGCGACCGGGATTCAGGCTCCAGCCCTGGGCCTCGATTTCGTTCAGTGGTGCCGCACGGCAGAGACCGGGGATGTCGGTGAACTTCGGTTTCTTCCCGAAGACTTCCTCGATCTTCGCATTTGCTTCCCGACCACCCATGGTGAAGTCGAGATCCTCTCCACGGTAAAGCCTGACAAGATTGGCCAGAAAACCGATCTGGGCCGGTGTCCATTCCCTATGAGCTCGGTCGATCTGGCGGAAGATGTGCCTCGCATCGAGGAAGAGAACGGTGTCGGCGCGGGATGTCCGAGCCTTCCCCTTATCCAGAAACCAGAGGGTGCAGGGAAGGGTCACCGTGTAGAACATGTTCGGCCCGACTGCGACCATGACATCGACGCTGCGGCTCTCGATCAACTGGCGGCGGAGTTCCTGTTCGGAGGAGCGGGCATCGGAGGCGGAATTCGCCATGACGAATCCGGCACGGCCTTTCGGATTCAGCGATGAGTGGAAGAGCTGAATCCAGAGGTAGTTTGCATTGTCGGTATTGGGCAGGCCGAAGGGGAAGCGCCTGCCGGGACCGACGGAATCCTTCAGTTTCTCCTTATCGACGGAATTTACATTGAAGGGAGGATTGGCCAGGACAAAGTCGAAGCTGCCGGTGGCGGCGTGTGGGTCATCGTAGTAGCTGTTCACATTCCCGCCGTGGCGGATTTGTCCCTCAAGGCCATGGACGGCGAGGTTCATCCGGCAGAGGCGACCGGTATCGTCTGTCTTCTCGACGCCGTGAATGGATAATACTGAACTGGAATTCTTTTTGTGTTCATCCTTGAAGCGGGCGGATTGGACGAACATGCCGCCGGAGCCGCAAGCGGGATCGAGGATCTTACCATGGAAGGGCTCGATGACTTCGGTGAGGAACTGGACGATACTGCTCGGAGTATAGAATTCACCGCCTCCCTGTCCCTCGGTCATGGCGAATTCTCCGAGGAAGTACTCGTAGATGCGCCCGAAGGCGTCGTAATCGATGGACGCTGGAATCTCCGACATCTTCTTGAGCAGTCCCTTGAGAAGGGTGCTCGTGAAGAGGTTGTAGCTCTTGGGAAGGACGCCGGAGAGCTGGGGATTTGCCTTCTCGATGTCGCGCATGGCCTCATTCACCTTCGCCCCGATATTCTCGGCCTCGGGGAGGTTTAGTAGGAAGTCGAACCGTGCATCGGCAGGGAGATAAAGGATGCCCTCGGTGTGGTAGGCGTCCGGTTCATCGACTCGGCTGCCACGGCGCTCAGAGGCACCAGCCTGCTCCAGCTTCGCACGCTGGGCGGCGAACCGGACATCGGCAAAACGGAGGAAGATCAGACCGAGAACCGGAGAGGAGTATTCCTGAGCCTTCAGGCCGGAATTTGCCCGGAACTGGTCGGCAGCATCCCAAAGCCTCTTCTCAAGAGTCGTGGTGTTAGAGTCTTTTTCCGAGGGGGCAATCCACTGCATGCAGGGATTTTGTAACAGATGAAAGTACTCGCGTCACCTAGGGATAGCGAAATGTTTACCATTCCTATGTATACTTTCCGAAATTAGATTGATGACTCCTTGCTGGACACGAACGTTTGTTCGGCATCATTCTTCCCTTATGGAGATTTCAACCCCCATCCCTTTCACAGGAGGCTCTTCGCTTCGCATTCCGCTCCTGACTGCCATCGTCGATGCAGGCTTTCCGTCCCCGGCTGACGACCATCTTGAACGCTCAATAGATCTCAATGAGGAGCTGATCAGAAACAATGCAGCTACCTATTGCGTCAGGGTTCAGGGTGAATCCATGCGGGATGCAGGCGTTCACTCTGGTGATGTCTTAGTGGTAGATCGTGCTGTTACTCCCTCCAACAAACAGATCGTGATCGCCATGATTGATGGGGAGTTCACGGTGAAGCGCTTCAGAAAGTACGGAGAAAAACTCTTCCTTGAGGCGGCAAACCCAGATTTTCCGTCCATTCAGATCGGAGAGAATCAGGAACTCGTCATCTGGGGAGTTGTCACCTACATCATCCACAAAGCGGTCTAGCAATGACTCGGTTTTGCACCATCTTGTTGCTTGTGGCAGAGATGGTCACACCGCTGCTTGCTGAGAATACAATGACGGTGACCTCCACGAATTTCGACGAAGGGAAGCCAATCCCTGGACGCTTTTCTTATCATGCGGAAAACCATTCTCCCGCGCTTACCTTCATCAAGCCCCCACAGGGCACACAATCTCTTGCCCTTATCGTCGACGATCCGGACGCTCCTGTAGGGCTTTGGACTCATTGGCTCCTCTGGAACATCCCCGTTTCGATTCATTCTATAAGGGAGTACACTCTGCCTTCATCTGCACTCCAAGGCCGTAACAGCTTTGGGAATAGCAGATATGACGGACCGGCTCCTCCAAGTGGTACTCATCGGTATTTCTTTCACGTTTATGCCCTCGATACCGTGCTCACACTCCCATCTGGAGCCAGCAGAGGGCAACTTGAAGCAGCCATGAAGGATCACGTTCTGGGAGGAGCTGAAATGTACGGCACCTTCTCTGCCTCTCCCTGAGAATTACCCTATGAATCTGGAGAAGAAACCACCTGCTTCCCGCATCGCCCTGGTGGACTGCAACAACTTCTTCTGCAGTTGTGAGCGGGTCTTTGATCCTTCTCTCATGGGCAAGCCCGTTGTGGTGCTCTCCAACAATGACGGCTGTATCATCTCCCGTTCTCAGGAGGCCAAGGATCTGGGCATTCCGATGGGGGCGCCACTCCATCAGCAGCAGAAGGTTATCCGTAAACACGGAGTCAGGGTCTTCAGCAGCAACTACACGCTCTACGGTGATATGTCCGCAAGAGTTATGTCGATTTTGAGGGATGCCGTACCAGCCATAGAGGTCTATTCCATTGATGAAGCATTCTTGGAATTGCCAGATCTCATTGATGAGGAGAAGGCCCGGGAGCTGCGTGCCCGTGTCCTCCAGTGGACCGGTATTCCCGTATGCATAGGGATTGCTCCCACCAAACTCTTGGCAAAGCTGTCCAATCGTCATGCAAAGAAGAACGCCGCTACCGGTGGAGTCTTTGATTTTTCTGCCTGTCCTGATCCTGACGGTCTGATGGCTGCCACTCCCTGCGATGCCCTCTGGGGAGTTGGAAGGAATCTGGCAAAGCGACTTTCCAAGCTCGGTATCGAGAACACCCTCCAATTCAAGACCGCCGATCCTACGGCTGTTAGGAAAAGCCTTGGAGTCGTGGGCGAACGCTTGCTTAGGGAGCTCAATGGGATTTCCTGTCTGGAACTGGAAGAAATGCCTCCATCCCGCAAAGGGGTGATGGCTTCCCGATCCTTCGGAAGTCCTGTCGAGGAACTAGAAAATCTGGAAGAAGCTCTTGCCAACCATGTGGCCCGTGCCTCGGAAAAGATTCGGCGCTTCGGACTCCTTGCTACCCACCTGGAGGTATTCCTTCAAACAAACCGATTCAGACAAGACTTGCCCCAGTACTACCCAACACAAGGGATGACTTTGCCAACCCCGACGGCCTCAACTCCAGAGTTGATGGCAACTGCACGGGAACTTCTGCATTCCATCTATCGTCCAGGCTATCGCTACAAAAAGACCGGGGTAATGTTGGCTCATCTGGTGTCCGAGGAAGAATATCAGCCGAGTCTCTTCGATACACCAGCATCCAAGGGTAAACGATTGGACATCGATAAGATCGTCGATGAGATCAATCGTCGCATGGGTGACAACCGTTCTCCTGTCATTACCCGCGCCTCCATGGGAGTCGCAAACAATGGAGGAGACTGGAAGATGAAGGCCGAGAGGCATTCCCCAAACTACACGACCAATTGGCAGGAATTGCCGGTGGCGAAACTCTAATGGAGATCAGGCTCCAAAAAGGAATCCATTTGCCGGGGTGTGACCTGTGGCTCGACTCCCAAAGAAAAGTGCCGTTTGGCGTAGTGACTCATGCCCATAGTGATCATGCGGGGTGGCATGGAATCACAGTAGCTACACCAGCAACCGTAGCCTTGATGAAAGTGCGTAGGCAGCCTCCGGCCGGGACGATCATCCATGAACTTCCCTTCTGTAAGCCATTTCAAACACCACAAGCCACCATCACGCTGATACCTGCTGGTCATATCCTGGGATCAGCGCAAGTGCTCATAGAAACAAAGGAAGGGAGCCTTCTCTATACCGGGGATTTCAAGAGAAGGGAGAGTCTAACCTGCGAACAGTCTAAGACTGTAAAAGCAGACACTCTCGTCATGGAAT
>Ga0302192_10000562_pt1 | contig 23905 bp, 10 predicted proteins | sample II_Bog_E3_2_FD_200230 | JGI IMG/M metagenome (GOLD analysis project Ga0302192, IMG submission 200230) | Peat permafrost microbial communities from Stordalen Mire near Abisko, Sweden - II_Bog_E3_2 | ecosystem: Environmental > Terrestrial > Soil > Wetlands > Peat | place: Sweden: Abisko...
CCATCATCGGCCAGCTGCCGCCAACCGAAGGCACGGTGAAAATCGGCCAGCTCACCAAGTTCAATTATGTGGACCAAGGCCGCCTGCAACTGAACGAAGAACGCACGGTAATGGACGAAGTCGCCGAAGGCCGGGAGTTCGTGCAATGGGGCGACGCAAAGCTTTCCGTGCGCTCGTATCTCAAGCGGTTCTTGTTCTCGGATGACCGCATCACGACCCAGGTGAAAAAGCTGAGCGGCGGCGAACGCAGCCGGTTGTTGCTCGCGCAGGTTTTAAAAAATGGCGGGAACTTCCTGATTCTTGACGAACCGACGAACGACCTCGACCTGCCGACTTTGCGCGTGCTCGAAGAAGCATTGATCGCGTTTCCCGGCGTGGTGCTGGTGGTGAGCCATGACCGCTATTTTTTGAACCGCGTCTGCACGGACATCCTCGCGTTTGAAGGCGATGGCAAAATCGCGCACAGCGTCGGCGATTATGATTATTATTTGGAGAAGAAGAAAAAGGCATTAGTAGCGGCGGCTCGGCAGAGCGCCGCCATTCTCGCCACCAACAAAGCTGAAAAATCAGCGGCGCTCTCCCGAGACTCCGCTACTAAGAATGCCAAGCCGCGCAAACTTTCTTTCAAGGAAACCCGCGAACTCGAGGGCATCGAGGCGGAGATTCACAAAGTTGAAGCCGAAGTCGCGCGCATTGAAGGTTTGTTCGCGGATCCAGAATTTTTCCGCAAACATGCCGCACAGGTGAACCAGCTCACGCAAGATCTCGACGCAGCGAAAGCGGACGTTCCGAAGCTTTACGCGCGCTGGGAAGAATTGGAAGCCATCAAGTCCGCCAGCGAAACAAAATCACCGGCGGCGTGATGGACCTGAAAAACGGCGAGGCAGACTTGCGCGCGCGCTGGATCATTCAGGCAAATCGCGCCTTCGCGAATGCGCGGTGACGGTTCGCCTTTAAGCCGGATTGGCCGGCGTTGACTCAACTCCCAGACGTAAGCGGGAAAATCCGCAAAACCTTCGGCGATTACTTGCTTGAGGCCGATAAGCCGGAACTCGCCGCGGCTGCCGGGCGCAACGTGCTTCATCAATTCCACCGTCACACGGCCCATCGTGTAGCGCGGATTGATTTCGACAATCGGCTTGAGCCGGATTTTCCCAACCGCATCGCGATACGCAAACGCGTCAATTCCAATCGGGCCTAAAAATTTCGCGCGTCGTAATTCTTCTTCGAGCAAATTGAAAATCTCCGCGTAAAGTGCGTGCAGCCTTTGTGCGATGTCCGGTGGCTCGTCAAATAGCGCGATCAAGTTCGCCGGAATTTTTTTCTGATGTCCCGGCAGCGCCACGTTCGCTTGGAACTGGCCGCGTGCATCGTTGAGCAATCCGGTGTAGCCGCATAATTTTATGCCTTCATCCGACATTTCCAATTGCACTGAAAAATCAAGCACGCGTTCCAGCCATGGTTCGACGACGAGTTGATTTTTATTTGCAACCGCGTTCGCAATCCAGCGGCGATGCGTTTCTAGAATCTCCGGTTCGAACAGACGCATCGCATTGCTGCCCGCGAGGCCGAGCGCTTCTTTGATGGCAATTTTATGATGACCACGCTCACGAATCTGCGCGACGACCTCCAGCGCTTCCGCCAAAGAATTCACCGCCACGCCAACTTCGTGGGCGGCGGAAAGCCAATCATCGTTGGTATGGCGGCGTTGCTGCGCCGACTCTTGGTTTAGATTGCGCGGCAACGCAGGCCTATCAACGAGAATTTTTTTCAACAGTTCGGCACTCCACGCTTTTGAGTAAAGCTGCGCGATCTCGGGATTAAAACTTCCGCTGGCGGTGCGCTGCTTGCCGGTAAGATTGGTGAAAAACGGTTCAAGCAATTCCACACTGTCCGGTCCCCAGGCCCAGGGGCGCAAACGTCCAAGCTTGCGCGAGGTGAGACTCGCGCGGCTTTCCAGCTCTGCAAATTCCGGCAGCACAAAGCCAGCCTGCTTGATGCCGCTCAGGAATTCTACCGATGGTTTTTCGTTCACCAACACGATATCGTCCTGTCGACACAAAAACTGTGGCAGGTTGGCGAGGTCGCGAGCGAGTTGCGCCTGATGCTTGGTGGGATTGAACGATTTGCCATGCGCGATGCGGGCTTCGGCAAACGGATTGAAAACAAAAACATTCGGCGTGCGGCCTTTCGATTGCGAAAACACGTCCAGCTCGGCAATAAATTGTGCGTCGAGGCCCGCCGCTTTGCGGCCGGCGATATTCAACGTGATGCCTTTGGCGCGCTGCGGTGACAAAGGAAATTTAAGCTGACGGCAGAACGCTTCCCAATCGCTCTCGCTCGGATTTTTCCAGCGGCGAAACCATTTCAAGCCGTAGGCGACATGGCCAATTTCATCACGATAAATTTTTTCGAGCAGCTTGGCGGTCACGGCGTCGCCGACGGTGGCGAAGCCTTGCGCAAAGTGCCGAGCGAAATCCAGATTCGCCTGCTCGAACGTCAGGCACAGGCTCGCAACGTAGTCCATCGGATTTTCCATCACGGAAACCGAGCGCCAAAAATAGCCGCTCACCGACAGCTCGCCGAAGTGAATGCCGCAATCTTTCATGCGGTCGAGATAAAGTTGCGTGTGTTCCTGCTCGTCTTTGAGCGTTTGAAAAACGCCTTTGCGAAATGCGGCGGGGGCATCGGGAAAACGCAGGAGCACCAACGCCATCAATTCGGTGGCCAGCAGTTCGTGATTCGCAAAAAAATGCAGCAGCTTGCCGCGCTCGCGCGACTGCTCGAGATTTTTCGTGCCGGGAAAACTATCGCGCGCTTCACCGGTGGCTTTAAATTGCAGTTCCTTAGGCCGGCCGGGCCCGGGAGGCGTGACGAGCGCGGGGCCGGGACGCTCGTCGGAAATATTTTCCACCCGCAGAAGTTTTTCCTTCAGCGATTTTGCAAATAAGATGCGTTCGGCAAATTCACGCAGTTCCATCGGATGCGGGTGCGCTGGGTTTTTTTGACGGATGCAAAGGCTGGTTGATGCGATACGCCTTAAGTTCGGCGTAGATGGATTGCGCGAGGCCAGACTTGGCGAAGCCGACAGCTTTCGCGCCCTTGACCGCAAAAAACTTTTCAAATTCCGCCGCAGTGAAATGTTGAACGACGGGATAATGCGTGAAATCTCTCAACACCTCTTCGCGGCTGGTTTCGGCGATGTCCGTCGTGATGAGGACGAAATGAAGGCTGCCTTTGTTCGCGCGCAATGTGTCGCGGCCCACGAGCAGCGCGCGGGTTTTCAGCACGAACGGGAAAAGCCGCTCGACGGATTTTGCGGGAACCGGATCTTCGGATGACGCTTCGCCGCTCATCACGCCACCTTCACTTTTACCTTGTGACCCTTGATGCTTGCTCGGTTCAGTTTGGCGATGATGCTGTTCGCGTGTTCGCTCGCCACATCAACAAATAAATGCTTCTCGCGGACGTCCACCGTGCCGACGACTTTGCCGGGCAATCCAGTTTCGCCGGCGACTGAGTTCACGACATCAATCGGAACTACCCCTTGCGTCTCACCAAGATTCATCCACAGCCGTGTCTGGCCTTCGGGCGTGGCACGACTGGGCTTCGGTTTCGGCGCAGCCGCCGGTTCGGGCTTGTGCTTGATGAATAATTTGGAAGCCGGCTTCGCTTCGGGAGCTTTCACTGAAGCTAGAATTTCCTCATCGGTAAAAGTTTTTACGGCTTCAACTTTCGCTTCGACAAGCGGTTTGATTGCCGGCGGCGGAACAATTGTCTTTGGCGCTGGTGTGGCGGCGGCTTTCCACGGCGACACTTTAGATTTGATGGGCGCGGCGAATTTTGAATCGCCGCGCGGCGGCCGGTCTTCAAAACGGCGCGGGCGTTCATCGCGGCGCGAATCGAAACTTGGGCGACGATCATCGCGGTCGCGGAAATTTCCGCGTTCAGCCGGACGTTCGCGGCGGTCGTCGAAGCGGGCGGGCGGACGTTCGTCACGCTCGGGACGATCGTAATTTTCCACCTTCGGCGCGGGCTTGGCGGCTTCGCCGTTTTGCAACAGATGGATGAGCGCGGACGAAATGTCGTTAGTCGCAAAACCTTCCTCGATCAGCTTTTCAACAAGGTGGTCCTGCTTTTGGAATTCGCCGGCGGTCAACAGCGAGCGGAGTTTGTCGAGGAAGACATTTTCCTTCGCCTCGGCAACTTCGTTCTCCGTCGGGATTTTTCCGCGCTGGATGCGGACGTTAGTGAAGCGCTCAATGTTGCGGATTTGAAAAAGCTCGCGATACGGCACGAGCGAAATTGCGCGGCCGCTTTTGCCGGCGCGCCCCGTGCGACCGATCCGATGAACGTAATCTTCCGGGTCATAAGGCAGATCGTAGTTGAAAACCACCTGCACATCGTCCACGTCAATGCCGCGCGCGGCAACGTCCGTGGCGACGAGAAATTGCAGGCCGGACTTGCGGAACTTATTCATCACGCGGTCGCGCATCGCCTGCGTCATGTCGCCATGCAGGCGGTCGGCCTGGTATCCGAGGCCTTCAAGATGATCCACGAGGTCATCCACCATGCGCTTGGTGTTGCAGAAAATAATTCCCAGCTTGAGGTCGTAGATGTCAATGAGCCGGGTGAGCAGTTCGATTTTGTAGCGGCGATCCACTTCAAAATAAACCTGGTCAACGGTCGGGACGGTCATCGCCTTCTGCTCGACCTTCACATTCTCCGGCTCGCGCGCGTATTTCTCAATGAGGTCGCGGATCGGACGCGGCATCGTGGCGGAAAAGAAAACGGTCTGCCGTTCCTTCGGCGCGTCCTTCAAAATCGTTTCGATGTCGTCGCGGAAGCCCATGTTCAACATCACGTCGGCCTCGTCGAGAATGACCATCTTGATGTTGTCCAGCCGCAACGTGCCGCGACGCATGTGATCCATCACGCGGCCCGGCGTGCCAATGACGATTTGCGCACCCTGCCGCAATCCGAAAAGCTGGCGGTCGTAGGATTGTCCGCCGTAAATTGGCAGCGCGATGATGCCGCGCTTGAAAAAAGCGAGCTTGTGGATTTCTTCCGAAACCTGCATCGCGAGTTCGCGCGTCGGGCAGAGGATCAACACCTGCACGGCGCGCTTGGTCACATCCACTTTTTCCACCGCCGGCACACCAAACGCGGCGGTCTTGCCGGAGCCGGTCTGCGACTGGCCGACGACATCCTTGCCCGCAAGCAGCACGGGAATCGCCGCCGCCTGAATCGGCGCGGCCTGCTCGAAGCCAAGCTTGTCAATGGCCTTCAGCAGTTCCGGTGAAAGTCCGAGTTCGGAAAAAAGTTTGGGTGTCATGCAATGTCTTTAGACTTTGGCAGTCTAGCGCAGATTGGGACGGAACGAGAGCTATTTCTGAACTCGCCATTGCTCTGCTCAAACTGCGAGAACCTATCGGGCTTCCAAAAACTTCTTAAACTCTTTCGCCGCCTTGCCGCCAAAACCTGGAACAGCGGCAAGTTGCTCAAGCGTGGCCATCTTCAACCGCTGCACCGACCCGAATTTTTTTAACAACCCCTTTTTGCGCCGCTCGCCGATGCCGGGAAATTCGTCCAGCACACTCTCGGAAATCGTTTTGAGTCGCAACTGGGCGTTGTAGCTGTTTGCGACGCGGTGACATTCGTCGCGGACACGCTGCAATAATTTTACTGCCGGATGATCGAGGCCAAGGCGCATCGGTTCGGATTTTTCCGGCAGATAAATTTCCTCGAACTCCTTTGCCAGCCCGATGACGGGGATTTTTTCGAGGCCGAGTTTTTTTAATTCCGCACACGCCATGCCCAACTGGCCTTTGCCGCCATCAATCAATATCAAATCCGGCAGCGGTTTGGTTTCGCGCTTGAGCCGTGAGTAACGCCGCTTCACAACTTCCGCCATGCTCGCAAAATCGTCCTGTCCCTCGACGGTCTTGATTTTGAATCGGCGATAATTCGCGCGGTCCGGTCGGCCATTTTTGAAACTCACGAGCGACGCGACGGCGAACGTGCCGCTGATGTTTGAAATGTCAAAACCTTCGATGCGCAGCGGCGGCGCCGGCAAATCCAAAATATTTGCAAGCTCGACCAAATCATTTTGCGGATTGATCGCCAGCGGCAAATTGTAAGGCACGCGCGCAAATTTTTCCGTTTTCTTCCAAGTGTCCTTGAGATCGCGAATGAGATCGCGCAGGTCGGCGGCCTTCTCGAAATCATGCGCGACGGCGGCCTTTTTCATTTCCGCTTCGAGTTGCGATTGCATTTCCTGGCACTGGCCTTCAAGAAAATTGCACGCGGCATTGACCTGTTCCAGATATTGCTCACGCGTGACGTTACCAACGCACGGCGCGGTGCAATGTTTCAGATGCGCGTAAAGACAGTGCTTGTAGTCCGCCTCGCCCGGCGTGAATACGCGGCAGCCGCGCAGGTTGAACTGCTTCCGCGCGAGCGCGACGGTGTTGCGGAGGCCGACGGAATTCACGAACGGTCCGAAGTAACGCGCGCCATCGTCCTTCTTGAAGCGCGTGAACGTGAAGTTAGGAATCGGGTCGTTCAAATTCACCTTCAACATCAAGAATCTTTTGTCGTCGCGCAGCATGATGTTGAAGCGCGGCTTGAATTCCTTGACGAGCTTGCTTTCGAGCAGGAGCGCCTCGGGCTCGCTGCGGACAATGTGAACGTCAAAATCGCAGATCGCCTCCACGAGCGCGTTGAATTTCAGATCCCAACCATTGCGGCGCGACGATTGAAAATACTGGCTGACACGCTTGCGCAGATCGAGCGCCTTGCCGACGTAGATAACCGTGCCGAAGCGGTCCTTGTGCAGATACACGCCGGGTTTGTGCGGCACGGCGTTCAACTTTTTGCGGATGGCTTCGGAGACAGGCACGCGGTGAATTTCAACGCAAAGGCATGAAGGCGCAAAGAAATTTTATTCGGGCTTCTTCTTCATGTGCCGGTGGACGAAGAAATAATACAGCCCGCCCAACACCAACGCGGTGCCGCCGACGGAGAATATGACCTTGTGCATTTCGCCCTTGGTGATGTCCGCGCCGATTTTCACGCCAAGCCAGCACAGCACCGAACACCAGATCGCCGAGCCGAGCAAGGTAAAGATGGAGTATTTCAGAAAGCTGAATTTGGCGATGCCGGCGGGAATGCCGACAAGCTGCCGCGCGCCCGGCAGCAGCCGCGCCACGAACACGCCCGCCGCGCCGTAATGCGCCGACCAGTTTTCCGCCTTCTGGATTTTTTCCGGCGTGATCAAAACGTAGCTTCCGTAGCGTAAGAGCAGCGGACGGCCCGCGAGCCGTGCGAGCCAGTAAACAATCGTCGCACCGAGCCACGAGCCGAGAGCGCCCGCGATGATGATGCCGGGAATGCCGATGCTGATTTTCCCGGAGTGTGACCAGCTTGCCGCGAGCGGGATGATGCTTTCGCTCGGCAGCGGCAGCACGGAACTTTCGCACGTCATCAGCAGGCCAACGACCCAGTAGCCGCCCGATTCGAGCGCGTGCTGATACCAGTCGAGGAGTGGCTGGAATAATTGTTTTAACATCGCGCCGTGTTATACCGGAAAATCCCGCGCGGGCAAGGATTGTAGTGTCGGCGCTGTGCGCCGATTTCGAGCCACAGGCTCGACCCTGCAACAAGAATTGCCGTTGGCGCTTGAAATTTTATCCGCCCGGCGCATCATGGCGCACGTCCGATGAGCGAACCGCATAAACGCCCGTTGTTGTCACGTGCCGCCTATTTCAAAATACTGGCGCGAAACTTTGCGCTGGGGTCCGGCATTGTTGCCTTCGCATTGGGCCTCGGCATTCTGGGCTATCATCATTTCGACAAACTGTCGTGGCTGGATGCGTTTGAAAATGCCGCGATGATTTTGTCGGGCATGGGGCCGATGACGCAATCGGAGCCGGACGCCGGGAAGATTTTTTCGGGCTGCTACGCGTTGTTCAGCGGGCTGGCATTCATCACGAGCATGGGGGTCGTGTTTGCTCCGGTGCTGCACCGCTTCCTGCACAAGTTCCATCTGGAAAACTGATCCAGCTGCGGCTCAATTCTTTTTAGAAGAACAATTTTCTCGTTAAGAAATTTTGCAGTGCAGAACTCTCCAGAACATTCCCCCAATCGCCAGCCACGCACAGGAATGACTGATTTTGAACCCAGAACGTCAAAAATGGGCGTCAACGGTGTAAAATGTTGCGGAGGAATGCCTTGATTGCCGTTCGCCAGCCTAAAAACAGTGGTTTAATGCCCAAAAACCCCGGGGGAAGGCGAAAACGGCCGGGAGAAATGGCCAAGAAGCCCGGGGGAAATGGATATTTGTCCGGGGGAAAGCGTCCGGTGCGCAGGGGAAGCCGCCCTATGGCCGGGGGAACCGGATAATTATGCGGGGGAACGCCCCAAATCAGCGGGGGACAAGGTGCGGTGGCGGAGGACAACTGGAAATTATCGCGTCCAGCCGCCGGAATGAAGCGGCATTCGCACGGGACATTCCGCTTTTACTTGAGAAAATAATTCCGCTGCTTTTCGCTGGCGGGCATTTCGAGCTTTTCCATCACGGCCAGCATGTCTTCCCAGACACGGCGCTTCTCGCTCATCGCCTGGTTGCGCAGCAAATACGCTGGATGATACGTCGGCATGAGCGGCGTGCCGCGATACGTCTGCCAGTTGCCGCGCAGCTTCGTGATACCAACGGTCTTGCCGAGCAACCCTTCCACGGCCGTGGCGCCGAGCGCAACAATCACCTTGGGCCGGATCAAATCAATCTGCTCGTGCAGATAGGGAAGGCACGTTTTCATTTCTTCAGCCGTCGGCTTGCGGTTTCCGGAAAGCTGGCCCGGCGTGTCCGGTCGGCATTTCAGGATGTTGGCGATGTAAACGTCCGCACGGGAAAGTCCGGTGGCCGAAATAATTTTGGTCAGCAATTGCCCCGCCGCGCCGACGAACGGTTCGCCCTGGGCATCTTCATCCGCACCCGGCGCCTCGCCAACGAACATGAGCTGCGCGTCAATATTGCCGACGCCGAACACGACGTTCTTGCGGGACGACGCGAGGTGCGGGCATTTGACGCAGGACAGGGCGCGTTCGCGCAAAGCCGTGAACGCGGCGGCTTTTTCCGGCAAGGAACTGGTGATTTCAGATTTTGGCGTGGCGACCGGAGCAGGCATGGAAATTGTGGCTTGAGTTTTTGCAACGGGCGCAGCGAATTGGATTTGGGGCTGGAGATTTAAGATTTGAGATTTTGCAGGCGGCGACTGCGCTAGCGCGCGGAGCGTTTCTTTTGAGACGGCGATGTTTTTCACGCCGCGCGACTTCAAATCTTCGATGTGTTGAATCGTCGCGTCGAGCAGATGGTTGTAATCCGACGGCATGATTCCATCGTAACCTGTCGCGCGGCGGCTGCACGAAAAATTTTCGCTTTTGCGTCCGCACTGGACACTGCCGTCACTATCAGTTCCGCGAGGAAGTTGGGGCGTTTTATCCGTGACAAAACCGCAGAATTGGGCTACTATTCGACAAACCCATGCTTGCAAAAATTGGCAGCTATTTTGCGTCCCGTTGTTACTTGACGCACACGACAACAAACCCCGGCGGTCTTTTTCTGACTGGCGGCCTCCTGTTGATGATGGTGGCGCTGAATGGCCACGCGGCCAACGTCCTCAAGCTGAACACCTCCACGATGAACGGCGGCGCCACCGATTGGAGCGCAGCTCCGGCGACGACCGATGTGGGCGAGTTTGCCAACACGCCAAGCTCCGCCACGCTGGCGGCCATGACTTTGGGCGGAAGCCTGACGCTGGGTGGCCTTCAATTCGACAGCAATCTCGCCGGCCCGATGACCATCGCCAGCGGCAACACACTGACGCTGGGCACAAGCGGGATCAGCTTGTCGGCGGCCAACAACGACGTGACCATCAATTGCGCCCTGACTTTGGGAACCAGTCCGCAAACGTGGACGGTGGCTTCGGGCCGCACGCTAACGATTGGTGTGTCCCCGAGCATTCCCGCAGCCTATGTCCTGACGATCACGGGCGCGGGCAACACGACGGTCAGCGGCAGTCTCAACCCCGCCAATGCCGACAATTGCGGCATTTTAATCAAGGGCGGAAATTTCACGGCTTCGAATGTGACCATCCAGCGCAGTCATAATTACGGCAGCACGGCTCCGACCGCGGCAGCTCCGCTCGCGGCGGACACCGGCGATGGTTTTGTGGTCTCGGGAAGTTCGACGGCGGCTTCAATGGCCACACTGAACATAGGCATCAATAATTCCGCCTCCAGCGCACTGGTTTCCGGCGGCAGTTTGATTGTCACCGGCAAGGTGCTGGTCGGCAGCATCAGCACTGCGAGCCGCTGGAATGTTTTTCAAGTCTCCGGCGGCAGCTTTACCGCGAACGACACGGTCAGCGGCATTGTGTTAAGCCCGAACAATGGTTCCAGCGGCGTGAGCAGCCTGACCGAATTTTATTTGTCTGGCGGCACGACCACGGCGGGGAAAATTGTTTTTGGCGCCAGCACCGACACCGTTGGTGGAAACGGTTTTCTGCTCGTCAAGGGCGGCAATTTATATGTGGGTAGTGGCGGGATTTTGCGGGCTACCACCGTCAGCGGTTATTCCAGCACAGTTTCCTTATACAACGGGCTGCTGGGCGCGACGGCCGACTGGTCCAGCTCGCTGCCGATGCAATTGAGCGGCACGACCTTCACCATTCAAGCCGCCGATGCCTCGGCGGTGGCGCACAATATTTCCTTGAGCGGGGCAATCTCCGGCACCGGCGCGCTGGTCAAAAGCGGCGGCGGCACGCTCACGCTTTCTGCTGCGGACACCTACGCCGGCAACACGACCATCAGCGCGGGAAAACTACTTCTCGCCAACGCCAGCGCGCTGCCCAAAGGAACCGCACTGACTCTTGGCGGCAGCGGCACGGCGGCCTTTCTTGATACTGCCGGTTTCAACGTGCAAATTTCCGGGCTGGCAACTGTCGGGACAGCGGCGAATCAAGTGATCACCAACAGCAGCGCCGCGAACACATCCATCATCACCTTCAGCAACAGCGCGGCCAATTCCACTTTCGGCGGCACAGTCGCGGGCGCGAACAAGCCGATTGCGCTGACCATTCTCGGCGGCAATTTGACACTGAACGGACAAAATTCCTACGGCGGAAATCTGTTCATCAGCAATGGAAAACTGGCGTTGAGCGGCGCGGGTTCGACCTTCAGCGGCGCGCAAATAGTTTTGAGTAATGCCGCCGCCGCGCTGGACATCTCCGGCATGGGAGGAATCACCTTGGGTGCAGGCCAGAGTTTGTCCGGCTACGGCACCGTCACCGGCAGCGTGGCTGCCGTAAATTGCCCTATTTCGCCCGGCGCGTTTGGCACGGCTGGCACTTTGAGCTTCCGCAACAATTTGACGCTGAACGGAAATGTAACGAACCACTTCGACCTCGGGATTGATCCGAATTCTACAGGTAACGATTTGATTACTGTCGCAGGTGTGCTGAACGTCAGCGGCACAAATGTAATTGATGTTGCTCCGCTCGGCGCGTCCCTGTCTGCCAGCACTTACAAATTGATCCAGTGCGGCTCGCTCGGCAGCGGCGGCACGAACAATTTTCTGCTAACCGGCACGCTCGGCTCAAGTTTGCAGGCGGTGATTAATGTGACTTCGACCGAAGTAGATTTGATTGTTTCCGCCGCAGGCGGCACGCAGCGCATTTGGATTGGCGACGGTTCCGCCAACAATTGGGATTACACGACGACGAACTGGCTGAACGGCACGGCACCCGACTTTTTCAACGACGGAAATTTTGTCACGTTCGACGACACCGGCTCGCAAAACCCGCCGGTGAATTTGACGACGACCCTGCAACCGGCGGCGGTTTTTGTGAACGCTGCCGGAAATTTTATTTTCAGCGGCACCGGAAAGATTTCCGGCACGGGCACATTGACCAAGACCAATTCCGGCGTGCTGACGATTTTGACGACGAACAATTATACCGGCGTCACCACCATCAACGCGGGAACCTTGCGACTGGGCAACGGCGCGGCCGCCGGTTCGATTGGCGGGAATCTGATCCAGAATTCCGGCACCTTGGTTTTGAACCAGCCAGGCAGCACGACTTTTTCCAACACGATCAGCGGCGCTGGGAATTTCGTTCAAGCCGGTTCCGGCACGACGATTTTAACTGCGAGCAATTCTTACAGCGGCAGCACAACCGTCAGCAACGGCACGCTGCAACTCAACACCGGCGCTTGGTTCGGCAGCGGCAACATAACGAACAATGGATTACTCGCGTTCAACCATTCCGGAAGTTTGACCGTCGGCGCGGCGATCGACGGAACAGGCGCGGTCACGTTGCGCGGCGGCGGCACGTTGACCGTCACCGGCAACAATTCTTACAGCGGCGGCACAACCGTCAGCAACGGAACCTTGCTTGTGAACAATTCTGCGGGCAGCGGAGTTGGCAGCGGTGCGCTGGTCGTTTCGAGCGGTGCGACGTTGAGCGGCAGCGGCAGCATCGGCGGCGCAGTCACTATCAACAGCGGTGGAATTTTCGCGCCGGGAAATCCGACTGGCACATTGACCGTCAGCAATAATTTCACCGCCGTCAGCGGCGCGGTTTTGAATTATACGCTTGGCACAATCAGCGACAAAACGGTAGTCAGCAGCAACCTGAATTTGAGCGGCACGCTGAACATCACCGGCGGCACCGGATTTACGAGCGGCACGTTTACGCTGTTCACTTACGGAGGCGCGCTGACACTCGGAAATTTAATTCTAAATCTACCTGCCAATACGTCTGGGACAATTAACACCAACACGCCTGGCCAGGTGAATTTGATCATCGGCACTTTGCAGTCGAACATCCCCGCGTTTCCCGGCGCGCTCGGCTTCGGCCAGAATGCGACTGGTGCGCGCATCGGCGGCTCGGTTTATCACGTCACGACTCTGGCCGACAGTGGCACGGGTTCGTTCCGCGACGCGGTGAGCAAGGGAAACCGGTTCATTATTTTTGATGTCGGCGGCACCATCACTCTCGCCAGCGCCGTCACTTGTTCCAGCAGTCTGACCATCGCCGGCCAAACCGCGCCCGGCGACGGCATTGCGATCATCGGCCACGAAGTCTCCTTGAGCGCGAAGACGAATGAAATTGTCCGCTACGTCCGCATCCGCCCCGGCAGCCTTTCAAGTTCCGGTGAGGACGCAATCAATGTGGGCGACGGCACCAATATGATTTTTGACCATTGCTCGTTTGAATTCGCCGGTTACAACAACATTGACGCGCACGGCAACATAGGCAGCGACGCGATGACCGTGCAGAATTCGATCATCGGCGATCCGATGTCCAACGGCACCTCGGCCAAGCAGGGTTTCGGCGCGCACACGGAGCACGTCGGCGGAAAAATGGCGTGGTATTATAATTTTTGGGTGAGCGAACACAACCGCGAGCCGCTGGCGAAGATTGACACCATCTTTGTCAACAACACGGAATACAATTTTCAAGCCGGCTACACCGTCGCCGACACCAGCGGCAATTTTCGCCACGACATCATCAACAATTATTTCATCACCGGCCCGACCGACCCTTCCGGCGCCAATGCTTTCTATCAGATGGACGCCAATCAGACGATTTACTCAACCGGCAATCTGCGCGACAACAACAACGACGGCGTGTTGAACGGGAGTTCCATCAGCCCCGGGGGCGGCGGCACGGTGTTGACCGCGCCGTGGTCACCGCTCTCGACAAACACGACGGTGTATACGACGGCGGGCGCGTATCGCTTTGACGTGTCGCAAACGGGAGTGCTGCCGCGCGACCAGCTCGATTCACTCATCCTCAGCCAGATTAAAACCCTGGGCAACGGCTCCGCCGGCACGGGCGCTGGAACGGCCGGGCCGGGCGGCGGCCTTTACAACGACCAGACTTCCACCGGTCTCGGCAATAACGGCTACGGCATCGTCAATGGCGGCCCGACGCCGCTCGACTCCGATCAAGATGGTTTGCCGGATTATTGGGAACTCGCCATGGGATCAAATCCCAATGTGGCCGACAGCCTCACGCCCGGCACCGGCGGCTATACGAAGCTGGAAAATTATTTGAACTGGCTCGCCGGCCCACATGCCGTCGCATCAAAAAATTCATTTGTGGACGTTGACCTGAAGCAATACACCAGCGGCTTCACAAATGTCAGCCCAAATTATGCTGTGCTGCTTCCGACCAATGGATCGGTCGCCTTGCTGGCGGACGGCCACACGGCGGAATTTACCGCCTCGGGAAATTTTTCCGGCCTCGGGAGTTTTAATTTTTCCGTCCGCGCCAGCGATGGCACAATGATGACCAACATCGTCAGCGTGCTTGTAACGGCCACCGGCGCATCGCAAATTCTGACCTGGCGCGGCGATGGCGCGATCAACAACTGGGATACCGCCAGCACAAACTGGTTGAGCGGAACGAACCGAGTCAGTTTCGGCACGGGCGACACCGTAACGTTTGACGACACCGGTTCGAACAATCCCGCGATAAATCTTGTCGGCTCGCTCACGCCCGCGTCCGTCACGGTTGCGGCGAATCAAAATTATTCTTTCGGCGGCAGCGGTTCACTCGGCGGCGCGATGTCGCTCGCCAAATCCAGCGCGGGCACTTTGACCATCGGCACAAGCAACTCATTCACCGGCGGCACCTTCGTCCAGAGCGGTGACATCGTGATGGCAAATGCCAGCGCCAATGCTTCCGGCCTCGGCACCGGTGCGGTGACCTTGAATGACGGCACCGGCCTGAAATTGTTCGACGCCGGCACCGGGCCTGACGCTGGCACACTTCCCAACAGCCTGATTGTCAGCGGAAATACAAGTTTGGAACTGCCCGAACGCGGCGGCGCGGGCGGCTCAACGCTCACAGGTGGCGGAAATTTCAATTTGATTACCCACTATGTTCGCGGAAATTTCAATTACGATTGCTCTGCCTTCACCGGCACGATTACCGCACTGACTCCAGACAGCAGCGCCGATTTCCGAATGGGCAGCTACGCCGGATTTGCAAACGCGGTCGTCACGCTGTCGAACAACATCAACGCCTACTTCATCAGCACGATCAATCCCGCCGGCAACACGGTTGACTTCGGTGAAATTGACGGGCCCGCTTCCGCCACCTTGCGCGGCGGACCGACCGGCGGACGCGCCGTCGCGCTGCGCATCGGCGAGCTCGGCACCGATTCCAGTTTCGCCGGTTCGATCATCGAACAAAACACCAACACCTCGACCTCACTGGTCAAAATCGGCGCAGGCACGCTCACGCTCGGCGGAAATGATTTTTATTACGGCCAGACTGTCGTCAGCAACGGCACGCTAGTCGTCAACGGCAGCACCGGCACAAACGCTTTGATAGTCGTGAACGGAACGCTCGGCGGCAACGGCGCAATTGGCGGCGGCGTCACGCTTTATTCCGGCAACGCCATTGCGCCCGGTGCTAATATAAATTCCGGCGCCGTCGGCACACTTATAATTACCAACGGCCTGACGCTGACCAACGCCACGTTGTATTTCGATCTCGCCAGCGTCACCACTTCCGGCAGCGGCGTGAACGATTTGATTTCCCTCGCCGGCGGCGCGCTCACATTGAGCGGCACAACCACCGTCATGCCAAACCTGCTCAACGGCTTTTTGACGCCGGGAAATTACACGCTCATCAGCGGTGGCAGTTCGACCGTCGGCAGCGCCGCGAATCTGGCATGGGCGGGCGCGACTGCCTCTCGACAGACATTTTCATTCGACACGACGACCATGCCTGGCAGCGTGTTTCTCAACGTGGCTGGTTTGCCTCCGGCCACGCTCGTCTGGCAGGGAACCAATGGTAGCGCGTGGGATGTGAACAACACCGTCAACTGGCTCAACGCCGGCACGGCAGACAAATTTTTCGGCCTCGACTCGGTGATTTTCGACGACACATCCACCAACGGCAGCGTCGTCATTTCCGGAGTCGTGCAGCCGGGCCAGGTAACCGTTACAAATTCAGCTTTGAATTACAGCATTAGCGGCGGCGAATTGGGCGGCGCTGGCCAACTGCTCAAAGCCGGTTCCGGCACACTGACATTGGGTGGCAGCAACAGTTTCAGCGGCGGAACGTTCATCAACGGTGGAACAATTTATTTAAGCAATGACACCGCCAACCAGTTTGGCCTAGGCAGTGGAGCCGTCACGTTCAACGGCGGCGCGCTTTCGATGTATGACAACGTGAACACTTACAACGGCTCTTATTGGAATGTGATCGTGCCGACAAATTGCACGGGCACGCTGAACACCGATTCGCGTTGCGATCTTTATGGCTCGCTGACCGGCGGCGGCACGCTGAATTTCAGTGTGACTTACGTCCGCACGAGTCTTTATGGCGACTGGTCGGCGTTCACCGGAAATATCAATGTAAGTGGCGGCGGTGAATTTCGGGTGTTGAATTTCACCGGCTATCCGAACGCCGCAATCAATTTGTCCGACAACAACTGGATGGATTTTCAAGGCGCGGTTGACCCCGCCGGAACGACGCTGCAAATCGGCGCCTTGTCGGGTGCCAGTTCATCCTCGTTGTTCGGCGGCCCAACAACGGGGAATATTTTCACCTGGCAGGTCGGGGGGCAAAACACGGATGCAATTTTTGCCGGAACCATTGCGGAGCAAAATACGAATACCATCACCGCCATTGAAAAAACAGGCGCCGGAACATGGACGCTTAACGGCAGCAACTCATTTGTCGGCGGCATGACTGTGAGCGCCGGAACCTTGCAGGTCAACAATACGACCGGCAGCGCGACCGGCACGAACCAGGTTTTCGTCGCCAGCGGCGCGACGCTTTCCGGGAATGGAATCATCGGCGGCCTGACGGCTTTTGACGACGAAGCCATTCTTTCACCCGGAAATCCGTCGGGCACGCTGACCATCAGCAACGAACTCGATTTGAGCGATCAGACAGAATTGCAATTCGGCCTCGGCACGAACGGCGACGAAGTCGTTGTGTCCGGCAATTTGACTTTGGGCGGACAGCTCAACATCACCAATCTCGGCGGATTCGGCGTCGGCAGCTACACGTTGCTTGCTTATGGAGGCGTGCTGACCATGGGAAATCTTTCAATCGCGTCCGCGCCCGCTGGTTTCATTTACACGATCAGCACAAACACGCCGGGGCAAATCAATCTCATCGTTCAATTGCCGACACCGCCTGTTATCGGGGGCATCAAGTTATCGGGCGGCAATCTGGTTCTGAGCGGTTCGGGCGGCACGGCCTTTGGGACGTATTATGTTCTGACATCAACCAATGTTGCCACGCCGCTAACGAACTGGACGCGATTGCTGACAAATCAGTTCGATGGAAACGGTGATTTCAATTTAACCAACGGGATGAACACAAATTTATCACAGAGCTTCTATCTGTTGCAAATGCCGTGATGCAGTACCAGTGAAAACTTTGACCGCAAGCCTGATTGTCGGTGCCATGCTGTTCCTGGCAGCGGGCCTTTTGTCAGCGGCAAATGTCACAATCACCGATAATGGCAATGGCACGGTCACGATGGCGAATGGACTGGTGACAATGATCTTCAGCAAGTCCGACGGCTCGGTTTCCTCGTTCACCACCGCGAAAAATCCAAGCCTCAACCTGATTGATTCCGGCCAGGACTATGCCTTGAGCCTGACGCATATCGGCAGCGGCACGAACGATTGGTGGGTTTCCGTTCCGGCCGGCTTCGGCTCGGCTTACAGTGTCGTGACCAATAACGGACAGATTGCCGACGTGATGATCCGCAATCCGCGCGCAACCGGCGACACGAATTTGTTTCCGAACGGTTTGTGGGACTGGTCGGAACATCATGTGATGCGTGCCGGTGAGGCCGGCTTTTATACATATCACGTCTGGCGGCATTGGAGCAACCAGCCGGCGGCTTATTATGATGCGGACAGTTGGCAGGGTCGTGCCAACACCACCACTTTTGTCCAGACGACGAATGCCAATGGCAGTGTCAACAACGCTTGGGCATTTTCGGGATCGGATGTGCCAATTGCCTTGAGCATCGGCAATATCCCCGGAGCCAATTCCGCCGGGGTTCCCGGCGAAGTGGAGATATTGCCGTTCACCAACACGTGGACACAGCCGGCTGGGACAAATTACGAGCCGGGCTGGCCGGCCTATACCCAGCCGTGCGGTTTGACTGCCAACCTCCAGCCGACGTGGACCAAGTATGATTATAGCAGCTACCAAGGACCTTCCAATTCCTTCCGCACTGTCTGGGGACTGGCCACGGATCAAGTAGGGCTGTGGAGCATTCTGGCCAGCTTTGAACATATGAACGGCGGACCGACCAAGCAAAAGGGAGCCATGTCTGGTGACTATATGTATAACGATGACTTTGAAGGCCACGGTTTGGGCAATATTCCCAATCCGGGTGCTGCCGCCGGCGAGGTCTTCTCCAAAATGATCGGCCCGTTTTTCATGTATGCCAACACGGGAACCAACCACTTGCAGCTTTGGCAGGATGCGCAAAATGAAGCCACGTTGATGGTGTCCAACTGGCCTTACGCCTGGGTCAACGAACCGGAAAATGTTTATCCGCGCCAGCGCGGGACAGTCACCGGCACAATCAAAGCGAAAACCGGTGAGCCCACGGCCAACGCGGTGGTGATTCTCGGCAACGAAACTTCCCTCGACTGGATGTATCAAGGTGTCACAAATTATTTGTTTTGGACGACGGCCGACACCAACGGAAATTTCACCATTCCGAAGGTGCGGCCTGACAACTACGTCCTGTTTTCCTATGTGCCGGGCATCTGGGGCGAATTGCAAATCTCCAACATCGTCGTCATGGCCGGCCAGACCAACAACCTTGGGGTCATCAATTGGAATCCGCCACACTTGCAGCAGCGGCTCTGGCGCGTCGGTACGCCGGACCATAGTTCCAAGGAATTTCATCTGGGCAACCAGCCCAAGCAGTTTGGCTTGTGGTGGCGTTATCTGAATGACATGAGCACGAACGACGTGAATTTCTTCGTCGGCAGGAGCGTGGAATCCAATGACTGGTATTATGCGCAATGCATCTCACCCGTAACGCTGCAATCCTGGCCCAATCTGACCGATTATACGCAGACCAACGGCACTTACTGGGGGCCGGTGTGGAACATCATTTTCAATCTGACCAGTCTGCCAACAACCAGCGTGCTTTGCACCGTGGCGCTGGCGGGCGGCAACGGCTGCTATTTTTATCCCTATATTAATGGGGTCAATGTGACGCCCAACATTTCAGGATTTTCCAATCCATCCCAGGGGGTTTTCACCACCACCGGCGATGATATTTATCGCGATGTCGTGACGGTCGGACGATACCAGTATTTTCAGTTCACCTTCCCCAGCAGTGATTTCGTGGTTGGCACCAACACCTTTTCCATCCATCTCCGCCAACCCGGCAGTCCCGGCAGTTGGAACATCGGCAGCGTCACCAACGGCTACCCCAATCTGGTCCAGGGCGGCATCATCTACGACTTTCTCCAGATGGAAGCCGGCTCGCAGGTGATTTTGTCAAGCCCGCCGACCGCGCCGACCGGATTGACAGCCACGGCAGTGTCAGGCTGCGAGATAGAACTGAGTTGGACGAACAACGCGACCAATGCAACAAACATCGTCATCCAGCGCTCCACCGACAATGTTCATTTCAGCCAGATTGGGGTTGGAATGAACACGACAACCAGCTATACGGACACCAATTTGCCGCCGGGAACAGCCTATTATTATCGTGTTGTAGCCAACAATGTTGATGGCAACTCTCCTTATTCAAACACCGCACAAGTTTCAACGCAGCCCGCGCAACCGCCCGCAACCCCCGGCTACTTTGCAGCCACAGCGGCATCCACCAACCAGATTAATCTGACATGGGCTGAGTCTTCTACAAACGAAGACGGGTTTTATCTCACACATTCCACCAACGGTGGAAATTATTCTTCACTTGCGATGCTCGCGACGGGCGTCACAAACTATTCCGACACCGGACTCATTCCCGGAACCACTTATTATTATCAAATTCAGGCGTTTCGCTCGTGCTGGGGCAATTCTGCCTTTGCCGGGCCGGTCAGCGCCACAACCCTCCTGCCACCTCTGCCGGTCACGCCGCTGGGCTTGGTCGCCGGGCCGGGAAATGGCCTGATCAATTTGAGCTGGCTCCCTTCTTCCGGAGCCAGCAGTTATAATGTAAAGCGCGGCACAAGCAGCGGCCTTGAGACAAACCTGGCCAATCTCACAGGCACCACTTATACCGATACTGGCGTTATCAACGGCACGACATATTATTACGTTGTCTCGGCGGTTAACGGAGCCGGGGAAGGAAATAATTCGGATGAGGTCAACGCCACGCCGCAGGCGCTCATAACCGCCTATTGGACTAACCTTATTACCAGCGCCGTGCAAAGCTGGCAGGTCAACGCCAACTGGACCAATACTACCGCTTATCCCAGTGCCGTTGGCGATGTTGTCAATTTGACTGCTCCCATCGTCGCCAACCAAACGAATGTGCTGAATCAAAACGTGACCCTTGGCTGCCTTAATCTGGGTGCGGCAAACGGTTCATCCGCTTATACGATTGCCACAAATGGCGGAGCCTTGATATTTGACAACGGCACAAACAATGGCGCGAACCTTATTGAAGTCGCCACCAGCGGTGGCGACACCATCTCTGCGCCGGTCACCATCAGCAACAATCTGACCGTGGTCAACAATTCAGTGGCCAAGACCCTCGTGCTGTCCGGGATGATTTCCGGCACCAATGCCATAACCTTTGTCGGGCCGGGCACTGTAGCGTTGAACGCAAGCAACAATTACAACGGAGGGACAATTGTGGAAGGCGGAACCTTGCAGTTGAACAATGCCTATGGCGCTGGAACTACCAATGTCATCGCCCTCACCGGCGGCAGCACTCTGTTTGAGAACAATGTTTCTATTGGCAATGCGATTACCAACAGCGGCGTAAATACCTGGAGCATCAACAGCACCAGCGGCAACACTTACCCCAACAATGTAATCACCGGAAGTGGCCAATTGAACTTGAACATCACCGGCAACAAAGTCTTCTCGCCCGGGGGCGACTGGAGTCAGTTTAACGGAACCATTGCCTGGACGCCCGGCAACGGTGCCCAGTTTAGGATTTATGGAATTTTGGGCAGCGCAAATGCCATCTGGAATCTGGGCACGAGCACGGGAAACATTAACGACAGAAACGGAGGCATCACCGTCAGCCTTGGCGCTCTGTCCGGCGGACCTCAAACCGGAATATCCGGCGCTTCAAGCGCCACCGCCTCCACCACTTATTCCATCGGGGCGTTGAATCTTGATTCTACTTTCAACGGCAGCATCAGCGACGGCGGTCAGGGAGCAACCGCGCTCAGCAAGGTAGGCGCTGGCACTTTGATTCTAGCTGGCACAAACACCTACAGCGGCGTCACTACCATAAATGGCGGAATTCTCCAAATCGGCTCAGGCGGCACCACCGGCAATCTTGGCACCAACAACGTCGCCAACAACGCCGCGCTGGTTTTCCTTCATTATGACAACGTGGTTTGCTCAAATCTCATCAGCGGCAATGGCAGCCTCACACAGGCAGGCTACGGCGTGCTGGTCCTGGCGGCGGCAGACACTTATTCCGGCGCAACTTTCATCAGCGCCGGAACACTGGCGTTGACCAATTCAGCCTTGATTGCCAGTTCCATCAACATCAATCTGGCCAATGGCGCGCTCTTTGACGTCAGCGGCATCACCAGCCACGCAATGACGCTCGGCACCGGCAGGAGGATCACCGGCGACGGTTCGGTCAACGGCAGTTTCACCGTCGCCAGCGGTGCCACGCTCGCGCCCGGCAATGGCGATCTGGGTTCGTTGAGTTTCAGCAATGCGCTGACGTTGAATGCAGGCAGCAAAACTATTTTGAGCGTCAGCCACGATTCGCAGACCAACAATGTCGTCAGCGTGGCCGGCACCTTCACTTACGGAGGTTCCCTTATTGTCAGCAACGCCGACGATCCGCTGCAAGGCGGCGATGCCTTCCAGCTTTTTAATGCCGCAGGCTTCGCCGGCAATTTCACCACAGTTGCCCTGCCGGCGCTGACCCCGGGATTATACTGGAACACCAGCACGGTCAATGTGGACGGCACGATTCGCGTCGCGATTGAGACTCCGCCGGTCATTGGCAACATCGGCATCTCCGGCGGCAACCTCGTCCTGACCGGCACGGGCGGCATCACCAACGGAACTTACTACGTCCTGACGACAACGAACATGGCCCTTCCTTTGACCAATTGGACGCGGCTGCTGACCAACCAGTTCGATGTCAGCGGCAATTTCAACCTCACCAACGCGATGGTCACTAATTCCCCGCAAAACTTCTACCTGCTGCAATTGCCCTGATCCCAGCGGCTTGGGCGTCGAATCCGTTAAACTGTTTTTCGCATTATTTAGCTTCTGGTGTTTCGGGTGTAACGGGGGCAGGTGCGGCCTGAGTCGCAGCGCCAGCTCCGGGGCCGAAGCTGCTTTCATCGCCAAGCGGGCGCTGTGCATTGCGACCGGCACTTAATGGCATCTTGAAGGTCGCCAACGGGTCAGGTTGCGATGGATCGAAGTCCTTGAAGTCAGGGACGATATATTTGGCGATGTCGAGCTTATCGGCCTTGATTCCCATGACAATCATTTTGGACAGCTCGTAGCTGCCGTAGTTGTTATGGTGGGTGACGCCGTCGTTGAATGCCTTTTTCACATCGTCGCCCAGCGCGCGGTAGAACACCTGACTCATGGAGTGTAGATCAATGGACGCTACGTTTTGCGCGGCGGCGGTCTCAAGGGCGGCGGCTGGATAACCCATCAGCGTGTCCCGGTTCGCGCCGTTCGCGCGTTCCATCGAGGCGACGACGACCGGGATAGCACCCTTGGCTTGGATTTCGCCGATGACTTTCACATAGTTGGTCTTGTAAGTGTTGAGCGCGTTGGGGGATTTGCTTTTCATGTCATTGTGACCAAACTGCATGAAAACATAATCGCCTGGCTTAAGGAGGCTGTAAACCTTGGCAAAACGCCTTTCTCCGATGGAGCTTGAGAGCGTTTCGCCAGACTCAGCGTGGTTTGCAATGGCAATCCCAGGGCCGAACCAGCGCGTGAGCATCTGCCCCCAGCTGTTCCACGTCTCACCGGACTGGTCACACACGGTCGAATCGCCGAGTATATAGATGGTAGGCACATCCACCTTTTCGATCTCAACCTTGCTGACAGTGGAATTTGTATCGTCGTGGTTGAACTCGATTGTAAGCTTGTCGTCCCATGCGCGGGCTTCCTGCGTGGTTTCGCGCGGGGCCTTCAGCCGCACTTGACCTCCGGGAAACTGCGGGACGCGGACATTGACAATGAAGCTGCGTGTAACGGTCTGGCCGGGGTCAGTGTGAATTTTTTCCAGCATCAGGCGGCGCAGTTCGGCTTTGACAGTGTTTTCGGACGGTGCAGCCGCACTGCCGAACGTGACCGTGACCTTGTAATTTCCCTCTGGCTCTTTGACAGAAAAATAAAACGGCTCGTTTGCGCCGAGTGCGTCGTTGCCGACGGCGACCGGCAACGTGCCTGCCTCAAAACCGTAACCGGCTTCAGCTGAATACATGGTCGTCGGCGTGATTTGCACCCAGCCGGCTGCCGGCGTGCCGCTGCCGAAATCAAATTTGTAACCGGTCGGCGTGTTGGTTTGCGCGCGCGCTGACGAGCTCGCGGCGACCAGGACGATGGCGGAAAAAATTCCAATTGATAGACGATTCTTTATTTTCATGGATTAGTTGGTTGCTGGTTTGAATTTTAGTTCCCGCTGACGCCGGTTGGCAACTGCGGATTCC